>Ga0316604_10000237_pt1 | contig 79805 bp, 71 predicted proteins | sample OWC_soil_day20_C_FD_207650 | JGI IMG/M metagenome (GOLD analysis project Ga0316604, IMG submission 207650) | Wetland soil microbial communities from Old Woman Creek delta, Ohio, United States - OWC_soil_day20_CT | ecosystem: Environmental > Terrestrial > Soil > Wetlands | place: USA: Ohio... | reverse complement strand
CGCCTCGGTCTCGACGCCCTCAGAAATTGGATCGTCAACGACCCGAAAAGCGCTGCGGACGCATGGCTCCGAAACGCACCAAACAAACCTCGAGCCAAACCCAAATTATGAAGAGTCGTGTACGGTGAACGGACGCAAGATGACGATCTAGGTCTTTGTTGTTGCATCGGATTTTCCGAAAACCGGATTCCACTTTTTAGTCCGATGCTTTAAAGCCGTCGTCCGAAACGCCAGAGCAGCAGCGGCTTTCGCCATGCCCCGATCTCGGCCACTGGACCGTAAGGCGGCGTCTTGCGGAGCGCTTTGAGATAGGGCCGGACGAAGGCGAGCGGCAGGAAGGCTGGCTTGGCGCGAGGATCAATACCCGTGAGGGCTGCAAGCGCCTTGTCGTGATGCTCACTGGCCTGATCTCTCAAACCCGCAAGAACTGCCGTTAATTCTTCGGCCTTGCGACCCTGACGCACGTCATCCGGCTCGAGTCCGGCGGCTTTCAGAAGATCGACGGGCAGATAAACCTGATTGCGTCGTGCATGGATCGGCAGTGCCCGCATCAGTCCGGTCAACGCGTAGGCGACACCCGCATGACCGGCTGCGTCGGCCGCCTTCGGATCAGCCCCATCGCACAGTATCTGCGCAATTTCGAGAAAGAGCGTCGACGCCGTTTCGCCAGCGTAGCCTTCGAGGTCGTTGAGCGTCGGCATGGCATCGTCGTAGAGATCGAAGCGACGGGCCTCCAGGAGATTGACGAAGCCCAACCGGCGCAACGAAAAGCGCCGAATGGTATCGATCAATGCCGCGGCCACAGGATGACCGGCAACATCACCGCGTGCTTCGCCCTCGATGGCATCGATCCACCATTGCAGGCGAATCTCGCCCGGCATCGCCTCATGGATGGACTCGCGAATGCGCGACGCCTCGTAGGAAAAGGCATGAATGGCAAGGGCATGCTGGCGTTTCTGCTCGGGAAGCAGTCCGTCGGCCAGCCAGCGGTCGTGATCGTGGTCGCGCACGAGGCCTTCGCAATAGCGATAGGCGTCGTCAAGGTGGGGAAAGGATGCCATCAGTCAACCGCCAGCAGAGCTGCGGCGAACTTACGCCGTTCGCCAAGCATGACGTTGAATAAGCGGACAGCCGCGCCGGTCGACATCGCCTCGTGCTTGACGCCGTGTTCACGCAAAGCGTTGGAAATGTCCCGCTTGATCGGCACGAGATCATTGCCGGTGCCCACCAGCAGCATGTCGATATCGGCGGCCTCTTCAAGTACTTGAGCGAGACCGTCGAGGGTAATGTCGATCGGCGTAATGGCGGACCAGCCATGGACGCCCGAGGGCAAGATGAGGATCGATCCGCGATGCGACATGCCGCCAAAGCGAAATCCACCGTTGCCGTAGGCATCGACAGGCACCTGCTCAGGCAGGTGCTGTTCGTGACGTTCGAGCGGGCGGCCTCGTGGCCCAAACAGCTTCATCGGCGGCGCTCCAAAGGCGGAGACACATCCGAACTCACGCCGGTTCGGCGGCCTCGTCGCTATCATCCTCAACTTTTTTCGCCGATTTGTCGCCGGCCAATTGTGGGTCGAGGAAGATCAGAACGGGCGCCGCGATGAAGATCGACGAATAGGTGCCGATCACCACACCGAACAGCATCGAGGCCGTGAACGAACGAATCACTTCACCACCAAAGATGACCAGCGCCGAGAGCGCGATCAGCGTGGTAAGGGCGGTGTTGGTCGTCCGGGTGAGCGTCTGGTTGATGGCGAGATCGAGCAGAACAACCAGGTTGAGGCGCTTATACTTGCGCCGCATCTCGCGGATTCGGTCGTAGACCACGACGGTGTCGTTCAGTGAATAACCAACGATGGTCAGGATGGCGGCGATCGATGACAGGTTGAACTCGACCTGACTGACGGCAAAAAAGCCGATGGTCAGCACCACGTCATGCAACGTGGCGATCACCGCGCCGAGCGAATACTGCCACTCGAAGCGGAACCAGACGTAGATCATGATCAAGGCTAGCGCCGAGATGATGCCGAGAATGCCGTTCTGAGCCAGCTCGCCGGAGACGCGCGGACCGACCATTTCGGTGCGACGATAATCGACTTTATCGCCCAGCAAGGCCTGCACCCTGCTGACGACGGCGGCCTGGGCCTCGTCGTTGCCTTCCTGGCGGGCGATGCGGATCAGCACATCGTCAGCGGCGCCAAAGGATTGCACTTGCACTTCGCCAAGACCGAGGCCGTTGAGTTGGTTGCGGATGCCCTCAAGGTCGGCCGGCCCGGATTTGGTCTGGACCTCCATGAGCGTGCCGCCCTGGAAATCGATGCCAGTGTTCATGCCGTGGGTATAGAGCACCACGAAGCAGAGCACCGACGCGATGCCAGAAAAGAGGAAGCTCCACTTCCTCCACTTCATGAAGGGGATCTTGGTGTCGTCGGGAAATAGGCGAAGCAGGCGCATGATGGAGCCTCAGGGTCCGGATCAAAGCGGAACGACGGACGGCCGCCGATAGCGGACCCAGGTCGCCACCACCAGTCGGGTGAAAGTGATGGCCGTGAACATCGTCGTGACGATGCCGATCACATGGGTCACCGCGAAGCCCTTCACCGGGCCGGAGCCCATCTGAAACAGCACGATGGCAGCTATCAGTGTGGTGATGTTGGCATCGAGAATGGTGCCAAAGGCGCGGCGGAAACCGGCGTCGATGGCCGAGACCGGCGAACGGCCAAGCCTCTGCTCCTCGCGGATACGCTCGTAGATCAGCACGTTGCTGTCGACAGCCATGCCCATGGTGAGCACGATGCCGGCGATGCCGGGTAGCGTCAGCGTCGCCTGCAGGATGGTGATGATCGCCATGATCAGGATCAGGTTGACCAACAGGGCAACGTTGGCGAACACGCCAAACAGACCGTAGGCCGCCAGCATGAAGATGACGACGGCAACGGTACCGATCATCGCGGCCCGTTCGCCTGCGGCGATCGAGTCGGCACCAAGCCCCGGACCGACGGTGCGCTCCTCGGCGACCGACAGCTTGGCGGGCAGCGCACCGGCTCGCAGCAACACGGCGAGGTCGTTGGCCGTTTCCACGGTGAAGTGGCCGGAAATCTGGCCGGACCCCTGGGTGATCGGTTCGTTGATGCGCGGCGCCGAGATGATCTCATCGTCAAGCACAATGGCGAACAGCCGGCCGACATTATCGGTGGTCACCTGCGCGAACTTGCGGGCACCCGACGTCGACAGGCGGAAGGAGACCACCGGCTCGTTGGTCTGGCTCTGGAAGGAGGTCTGGGCGTCGGTGAGGTCCTCGCCGCTCATCAGCGGCGTCTCGTCGACCACCATCGGAATGCCGCCCGCCTCCTTCTGCTTCAGAAGGATCTCGCCGGGCGGCAGGTTGCCCTTGGCCGCTTCGTCGGGCGACACGTTGAGATCGACGAGATGGAACGTCATCTGGGCGGTGCGGCCGATGATATTCTTGAGACGTGCCGGATCCTTCTCGCCGGGCGCCTCGACCAGAATGCGGTCGGAGCCCTGGCGCTGGATCGACGGCTCCACCGCGCCCATCTGGTCAACGCGGCGACGGATGACTTCGATCGATTGCTGGACGACGGTGCCGAGCCGCTTGTCGAGACCCGTCGGCGAGAACCCGAGCCTCATCAGGCCATCGGAGCCCTGATCGAGCTGGAACTCGCTCACCGCGGCGCCGCCAAGAGCTGCGGTCGAAAGCGGATTGAGCAGGTTGCGCAGGCGCTTGCCAGCCTCGTCAAACTTGTCGGCGTCGCGAATCTTCAGCTGAACGACATCGCCCTGGACACCCAGGCCAGTATAACCGATACGCGGTTCATCACGCATGGCCTGCCGGATATCGCCTTCGAGCGCCTTGAGCCGCTTCTGCTTATAATCGGTCACATCGACTTGATAGAGCAGATAGACGCCGCCCTGAAGGTCGAGGCCAAGGACGATCTGCCGCCCCGGAAGCCAGGACGGCCAATAGGACTTGATCTGGTCCGAGCTCAGATAGTTGGGAATCAAAACCACGAGCGCGACGAAGATCGTCAAGAGGATCGCAGTTACCTTCCAGCGGGAAAAATAGAGCATGTGCTGCCTCGGACCTCATTGGCCGAAAGCGGGCAGTCGGGCTGCCCGCCTTCCGTCTTGTACCGACCGTTCGGTCAGTTGCCTTCCTTGACGGGCTCGCCCTTGGTGCGGAGCTGCTGCACAAGGCCAGCAGCGACGCGCACCTGCACCTTGGCCGTGCCATCACCCACGTCGAGCAGCAGCTCGCTTTCGTCGACGACCTTGACGATTTTGCCGATCAGGCCGCCCTGCATGACGACGACGTCGCCACGCCGAAGATTCTTCAGCATGTCCCGGTGCTCTTTGGCCTTGCGCTGCTGCGGCCGAATGAGCAGGAAATACATAATGACAAAGATCAGGATGAAAGGCGCGAACTGGATCAGGAAACTGGAATCGCCAAGGGCGCCGCCGGCTGCCTGAGCGTAGGCTGGGGTCACGAACATCAAGTCAACTCCATTAGCCAGTCACGGCCCGCAAGCCGGGCCGACGATGCATTGAGACATCGACGAGAAGGCGGCGCACCGCCCGCTCGAAAGTGGCCGGAATATACCTAGGCCGCCAGACTTTGCAAACCAAAGCTACATGACGGCGCTCTTGGAGCCACCGTCTAGGTAGTCTCCGGCAGGAAATGTTGCAAAGCGTACCGAAAACCACCTTCTCTGGTTTGCATCGGTACACGCGGCGCACTAGGACTGCCAAGCAGTACCGAGCGGTACACAGGCGATGCCCAATTGGCGGTACAGAGGAGGACGGACGTGAACGGTTCCCCCATCGATACATTGAACGCCCATCTCGAACGTATCGCCGGTCTTCTCGAGCGGCTGACGCCACCCTTGCCTGAGACCGCGAACTTCGATGCCGCCGACGCCTTCGTCTTCGTCGCCCAGCCCGCCTCATTGCAGCCGGTCAAGCGGGTCAACCGCGTGGAGATCGGCCTTCTCAAGGGCATCGACCGCAACCGCGACATGATCGTTGCCAACACCGAGCGCTTCGCCCGCGGTCTGCCGGCCAACAATGTCCTGCTGTGGGGCGCACGCGGCATGGGCAAGTCGTCACTGGTCAAAGCCGCCCAGGCGGAGGTCAACCGGCGCCTTGCCGGCCATCCCGGCTTCACGCCGCTCAAGCTCATCGAGATTCACCGCGAGGACATCGAAAGTCTGCCGGTCCTGATGAAAATGCTGCGCGACAGCGGCCATCGCTTCGTCCTGTTCTGCGACGACCTCTCATTCGACCATGGCGACACCTCCTACAAATCGCTGAAAGCGGTATTGGAAGGCGGCATCGAGGGGCGCCCTGACAATGTTGTGTTCTATGCCACATCCAACCGGCGCCATCTGTTGCCGCGCGATATGATGGAGAACGAGCGGGCAACGGCGATCAATCCAGGCGAGGCAGTCGAGGAGAAGGTCTCGCTCTCCGACCGTTTCGGTCTCTGGGTTGGCTTCCATAACTGTTCGCAGGATGATTATCTCGACATGGTGCGAGGTTATGTCGCGGCGCTGGAACTCGATGTCGATTCGGAGATTCTACAAGCGGAAGCGCTCGAATGGGAGAGGACGCGAGGCGCGCGGTCGGGCCGTGTCGCTTGGCAATATGTCCAGGACTTGGCAGGACGGTTGCGACTGGGGGATTGACGACCAGTCGCCCGTGGCGGGAGGAGAGGAAAAATGAAGCGTGTCGTGGCGCTGGGCGCGCTTGCCCTGCTGGCGGGGTGCGTATCGGCGCCCGTGCCGGTCATCCACAAAACCGGATCGAGCTTTGCGGAGCGACAGGCGGTGGCCGATCAATGCCGCATCGAATCGCTGGAAAAAATCCCGCAAGCCCTGGTTACGGAATATCGGCCGCCCGAATACAGCCCGGGATTTACCGAATGCCGAGAAGATCCGGTTAGCGGCCGCCGCTATTGTCGCGAGACAGGCGGGTTTTTCTATCCCGGCAGCAGCCGCACGCGCGACGTCAACGCCGAATTGCGGGAGCGGTATATTGGCAGCTGTCTGCGCCGCTCCGGCTTCGAAGTCATTGCCAAACCCATCTGTGGCAGCGACGCTGAAACCGCCTATCTGGCCAGCCGCGACTATCAGGCACCGGCCGCCTCGCTCGCCTGTGTTACCGACGACGAGCGGATTATCCCGCGCAGTTGGCGCTGAGTACCCCCAGATAAAAAGGCCGGCGGCCGAAGCCGCCGGTTTCAGGATCGTGCTGTCCCCGCCGTCGATCAGCCGCTCAGGTAGGGCAGCGGATCGACTGGACGGTTGCCGTTGCGAATCTCGAAGTGAAGCTGCGGCCGGCTGACGTTGCCGGTGGCTCCGACCTTGGCGATGGTCTGGCCACGCAGGATATTGTCGCCGCGCTGGACCAGCACCTCGCTGGCATGCGCATAAGCCGACACGAAACCGTTCGGATGCTTGACCAGCACCAGATTGCCGAAGCCCTTCAGCTCATTACCAGCGTAGATCACCTGCCCGCCTTCGGCCGCCTTGATGGGCGTCCCCTCGGGCACTTCGATATTGATGCCGTCGTTGCGTTCGCCGCCCGGCTTTACGCCGAAGGCGGAAATGACGCGGCCACGCACCGGCCAGCGGAAGCTACCGTCAGCGGCGCTCTCAACACCCGCCGACTCCGGCGAAGTGTCCTTGACGCTGGGCTGGGTCTGGTTCGGAGCAAGCGCCGCCACCTGCTGGCCTGCTTGCGAGGCAGGCTTGTTTCCTGTGGGCGGCAGCAAGCCCGGCTTGGCATCGGTGGCCGTCTTTGAACTCGGAGTCGCCATGGCGAGATTTGTGGTCAGGGGCGCCGCGGGCTTGGCCGGCGCCGCAGCGGCAACCTCGCTCGAGACCGATCTCGGCACTGGCGGCTTGGTAGGCGGCAGTTGGCCGAGGACCTGCGGGCCAGGAGCAACGGCGGAAGCGGTCGGGGCGGCGACCGCGGCGCTCTTCTGCCCGTAGGTCTGCTGCCCATAGGCCGGAATGACGATATTCTGACCCGGCGCCAGCTGAGCGCCCGCAACGAGACCGTTGGCGGCGAGCAGCGACGATTCGGCAACTCCATAGCGGCGAGCCAGGACTTGCACGCTGTCGCCCGGCTTGACCGTGATGGTCGTTCCATTCGAGGGCGCCCAAGGCTGCGGAGCAGCCGGAGCCACGCCCGTCGGAGACGGCAGGGCCGCGGTCTGAGTCGGCCGGACATAAGCGCCGTTGTTGACGACGGCGCCCGGGGCCGGAGGCAGCGTGTTGGAAGACACGGCACCCGAAGGATAGGTTGGGGCCGGCGCGGCATAAGTCTGCTGCGGGTTGGCCGGTTGCGCATAGGCGGGCTGCGCGTAAGTCGCCTGAGCGTTTATAGATCCGGTCGGCATCGGATCGGCGCGGCCAATGATCTGGCCCTGGTTGTCCGTCTCGGCAAATACATTTCCGAAACGGCTCACGTCGCCGCTGCAGCCGGCCGAAAAGCCAGCCAGAATGGCAACGGCGGCAACCTGGGCCAGGAAGCGGGAGGTCCGGCAGATCGCTAGGTTACTCATGATCATCAGGTCTCGCCTGCTCGACTTCAACTGCAATGATTAAGCCGCAGTAACGTTGACAAAGGTTTAAAGCGGCAAAGAGCCCGGTCGGATATGACTGCGAAACCCAGAGAAAACGGCGGGTTTCTTCAAGACTTTTGGTGAATGCGCCAAGGCCCGTCGACGGGACTCACAGCCGGCGCGCCACGCCTTCCCGCAATGGGAACTGCCGAATACTGCCAAGTTCGGCGCGATGGAACAGCCGGCCGTCGCGGGAGATTCGCACCAAAGTCTGCGTGTGACCGGCTCCAACCGGGGCGACCAGCGTCCCCTTGTCGGCCAATTGATCGAGCAAAGCCGTCGGCACCTTTTCAACCGCGCCGTCGATCAGGATACGGTTATAGGGCGCATAGCGTGTAAAGCCTTCCAGCCCGTCACCGAGCAGCGTGGTGACGTTAGTAATCTTCAACGCCGACAGGCGATCCTCGGCAATGTCGATCAGACTGCGGAATCGATCCATCGTCACCACCTGCGCGGCAAGGTGGGCAAGAATGGCGGCCTGAAAACCCGAGCCGCACCCGACCTCGAGAACCTTGTCGTCTGGCTCAACGGCGAGAGCCGACACCATCAATGCCACCGTGGAGGGAGCGTTGATGGTCTGGCCGCATTCGATGGGAAGTGACCGGTCGAGATAGGCGCTTGCCTGATGAGCGGCAGCCACGAACATTCGGCGTGGCACAAGTTCAAGGGCGCGCAGCAGCCGGTTGTCAGTGACACCCATGCCACGGAGCTTCATTGTCAGCTCCGCGATTGCCACCTTGTCCGGCTCGAAAGGCCTCATTGACACCATTCTCTCGCGCAATGCCACAAAACATGAATTGGGACGCTGCATTTATGACAGAGGTGTCAAAAGTAAGACGGTAGCCTTGAAAAAGCGTTTCAGTCAAAACAGGGCTTGCAGTTTTTCCATCGTGGCGCTGTCGGTGAGGTCAAGACGGAGCGGACTGACGGAAACCTTGTTGCGCGAAATGGCAAAGGCGTCCGTCCCCTGCGCGCACAGCATTTCGCCGCGCTGGAAGGTCAGCCAATAATAGGGCTTGTGGCGGGCATCGATGCGCTTCTCGACGTCGATGCCGTGGTCATAGGCGAAGTTGCCTTGCCGCGTCACCTCGATACCAGCGACTTCGGATGGCGAACAGTTGGGGAAGTTGACGTTGATGAAGGTGCCATGGGCGATCCCCTGGTCCGTCAGTTTTCTGAGAATGTCAGGCCCCAGCGCCTCGGCGGTCTCGAACGGAATGCGGCCGACAAAATCCTCGTAGGCCTGGCTCAGCGCTACGGCCGGGATGCCCAGAAGCGTTGCCTCGATAGCGCAGGCGACGGTGCCGGAATAGGTCACGTCGTCGGCCATGTTGGTGCCGGCATTGACACCGGACAGCACCAGGTCCGGCCGGCCGGGCAGGATGTGGCGAACGCCCATGATGACGCAGTCGGTCGGTGTGCCGCGCACAGCAAATCGCCGCTCGTCGATCTTCCGCGCCCTGAGCGGGTCGTGCAGCGTCAGCGAATGGGCAAAGCCCGACTGGTCGGTTTCGGGCGCCACGACCCAGACATCGTCGCTCAGCGAGCGGGCAATGTTCTCAAGTGCAACGAGACCCGGCGCATGGATGCCGTCATCATTGGAAATCAGGATGCGCATGGCCGGTTCTCTTCTGCTTTCAGCTTAGGCTTTCTCTATACGGGCGACGCCACCCATCAGCGGCAGCAGCACGTCCGGCACCGTCACCGAGCCATCTTCGTTCTGCCAAGTCTCCATGACAGCGATGAGGGCACGACCGACGGCGACACCCGAACCGTTGAGCGTGTGCACGAAGCGCGTGCCCTTCGGTTCGCCTGTCGGGCGGTAACGGGTATTCATGCGACGCCCCTGGAAATCACCGCAGACCGAGCAAGAGGAAATCTCGCGGAATTTCTTCTGGCCGGGCAGCCACACCTCGATGTCGTAGGTCTTGCGGCTGCCGAAGCCCATGTCGCCGGTACACAGCGTCACCACGCGGTAGGCGAGACCGAGCCGCTTCAGCACCTCTTCAGCACAGGTGAGCATGCGCTCGTGTTCGTCAATCGACTTCTCCTGGGCGGTGATCGAGACGAGTTCCACCTTGTTGAACTGGTGCTGGCGCAGCATGCCGCGCACATCGCGGCCGGCCGAACCGGCTTCAGACCGGAAACACGGCGTCAGTGCCGTGAACCGTAGCGGCAGGTCCTTTTCTTCGAGGATTTCCTCGCGAACCAGATTGGTGAGCGGCACTTCGGCCGTCGGGATCAGCCAGCGGCCGTCCGTCGTCCGGAACAGGTCTTCGGCGAACTTCGGCAACTGGCCGGTGCCGTACATCACCTCGTCGCGCACCATCAGCGGCGGGATCACCTCGGTGTAACCATGCTCGATGGTATGAAGGTTGATCATGAACTGCCCGAGCGCGCGCTCAAGGCGGGCAAGATGTCCCTTCACCACCGTGAAGCGGGCACCGGCCAGCTTGGCGGCGCGTTCGAAGTCCATCATGCCGAGTCCTTCGCCAAGCTCGAAGTGCTCCTTCGCCCAATTGACCTGACGCGGCTCGCCAAACCGATGGTGTTCGATGTTGGCGCTTTCGTCCGGGCCTTCGGGCACGTCGTCGAGTGGCGGATTGGGAATGACCGACAGAGCCGCGTCGAGAGCACCATCCAGCTCGCGCTCTTTTGCTTCGCCTTCCTGAATGAACGACTTGATGCGCGCGACCTCTTCCATCAGGTCGGCGGCGCGAGCCTCATCCTTGTTGGCCTTGGCTTTGCCGATTTCCTTGGAGGCGAGGTTGCGGCGCTCCTGTGCCTCCTGCAGCGACTTGATATTGGCCCGGCGCGCGTCGTCGAGGCGGATAGCCTCCGAGGCGGTGGCTTCGGCGAGGTCCACCGACTGGCCGCGCCGCATGAGGGCGTGCTTCAGGGCTTCCGGATTGTCGCGAATCCACTTGATGTCGAGCATTGGCTTTCCCCGCGCGGCACGTCCGCCGGAGCCCTCGCATCAGCCTTCGGTGGTGGAGACGTCCCGGGACTCGCCGCGCTTTTTGATGTACCTGACGGCAATGATGGACACTTCGTAGAGAACCATCGTCGGAACCGCAAGCAGGATTTGGCTCATCGGGTCAGGCGGCGTCAATACGGCGGCCACCACGAAGGAAAGCAAGATGGCGTAGCGACGCCAGGACTTCAGTCCCGCCTCGGTAACGACACCGATCCGAGCGAGCAATGTCAGCACCACCGGCAGTTGGAACACAATCCCGAAGGCGAAGATCAGCGTCATGATCAGGCTGAGGTACTCCGACACTTTGGGCAAGAGTTCGATTGCCGCCTTCCCATTGCCGCCCGTCTGCTGCATCGACAGGAAAAACAGCATGATGGCCGGCATCACGAAGAAGAACACCATCAGTGCGCCGAGCAGGAACAGGATCGGCGTGGCGATCAGAAAGGGCAGAAAGGCCTGCCGCTCATGTTTGTAGAGGCCCGGTGCCACGAACATGTAGATCTGGTTGGCGATCACCGGAAAGGCGATGAAAAAGGCGCCGAACAGGGCGAGCTTCAGCTGGGTGAAAAAATACTCCTGCGGCGCGGTGTAGATCAGCCGCACGTTTTGCGAGGCGCCCGCCGCGCGCTCGTAAGGGATGACCAGGATGTTGAAAATATCCTGGGCAAAGAAGAAGCAAATCAGGAAACAGATAAGAATCGCGACCAGCGACTTCAGGAGACGTGACCGCAGTTCGGCAAGATGCGCGATGAGTGGGGCCTTAGACGCCTCAATCTCGTCGTCTTCGTCCTTGGTCGTCATGCGGCGCCCCCGTCCTTGCCAGCCGAAGCGGACGCTCCGGAAGCCCGTTCGTCAACTGGCTTTTCCGGTCCGGCCGGCGGCGAGACTTCCGTCGGATGATGAGCCTCAGTCGGTACCGATCCGTCGGCGGGCGTCGCAGTTGCCGCCGGCAGGGACGCGTCGGTTGGGACCGGGGTAGCCGCAGATTCGACAGCTTTCGGCGAGATTGGCGTCGCAACCGTTTTCTTCAGGTCGTCACCCAATGTGCGTACGGGATCGAAGGCCTTTTTGAGATCGGTCAACGGATTGGCGTTCTGGACGCTGTTCTTGAGGTCGGCGAGATCGGCCTCGCGCTCGGCCTCACGCAGCGCCTGATTGAACTGCGACTGCATGTCGCCGGCCATGCGCCGCGCCTTGCCGACCAGTTGACCGACGGTCCTCAGCAGACGCGGCAGATCCTTGGTGGGAAAGACGATGAGCGCCACGATGGCGATCACCAGGATTTCCGTCCAGCCGACTTCAAACATCGCTCACTCGCCTGCCATCGGCACACACCACGCCATCAGGCGCGCCGCCTCATTGATGAACGCACGATACGAGGATCGATCAGACCCGTGGCGGTTCGTCGGGCTTGTTCTCGACGGGCTTCGACGGCGTTTCATCGTCGTCATTCATGCCCTTCTTGAAGTTTTTGATGCCCTTGGCGAAATCACCCATCAGCTCGGGAATTTTGCCCCGACCGCCAAACAGAATGAGAACGACGACCAAGACGATCAGCCAATGCCAGATGCTCAACGAACCCATTTTTGTCTCCAGAGGGCATAGCCCGCCCAAAAGTGGCGGCACTCTTGCACAACGCACGCCCTGTCGCAAGAAACCGCGACCAAGCTAGAGAGGAATTCCGGCTTTCTGAAGGTGCTGGTCGGCTAACCTCGAAAAAGCCTCATTCCTCGGGTGGCAGCGGTTCGTAGTCCTGGAAGTCGAGTTCGGTCAGAGGATCTTCGTCGGGCATCAGTGTGTCAGACGCGTTGGGAATCGGTATGCGGAAGCCCGGCGGCACCGCACCCTCCAGGAAACCCGCCGCCTTGAGGTCATCGACACCCGGCAGATCGGTCACTGCCTCAAGGCCGAAGTGCACCAGAAAGGCCTCCGTGGTGCCGTAGGTGAGCGGTCGCCCGGGCGTGCGGCGACGGCCACGCATCCTGATCCAACCGGTCTCCATGAGCACATCGAGCGTGCCCTTGTTGGTGGAAACGCCGCGAATCTCCTCAATCTCGGCGCGGGTAACCGGCTGGTGGTAGGCGATGATTGCCAATGTCTCCAGCGCAGCCCGCGACAGCTTCTTCGGCTCGACCTGCTCTCGGACCAAAAGGTGGGCAAGGTCGGGAGCCGTGCGAAACATCCATTTGCCGGCGACTTCGACGAGGTTGACACCGCGCGAGGCATAGATGGTGCGCAAATCGGCCAAGACTTGCCGAACGTCGGTGCCGGGCGCCAAGCGCTCAGCAAGCTCCTCGGCGTCGACAGGCTGGGCGGATGCGAACAGGATCGCCTCGGCGCCGCGGATCGCCGTCATCCAGGCCTCGTATTCCGCCGGATCGCGGTTGCCGGCGAACAGTCGAAGCTGGCCATGGGGCGTTTCGTCGGTGAAGTCCGAACGATTCATAGGTCGCCCTCCTCAGGCGTATCGGACCTCCCCTGCCCTTTGCGCACGTAGAGCGGCGCGAACGGCCCGGATTGCATCAGTTCCATCCGCCCTTCGCGGACCAGCTCCAGCGAGGCCGAAAAGGCCGAGGCCCGAACCGTGGCGCGCGATTCCGGTCCGGTCATGTAGCGGATGAGATAGTCGTCGATCGGAGCCCAGTCGGCGATCGTGCCGATCAACCGCTCCAGGAGGTCGCGCGCATCGGCCAATGCCCAGACCTGCCGTCGGCGGACGGTGTGGACACGCACCATGTCGCGCTGGCGCTGTCGGCCATAGGCGTCAAGCAGATCGAAAAGGCTGGCCTCCCACAACGAGCGCCGAACAAGGCCCATCTCCTCGGGAGCACCACGTGGCAGGACGTCGCGGCCGAGTCGGGACCGATCGATGAGCCGGGTGGCCAAGATGCGGATGCCTTCGAGGCGTTTCAGCCGCATGGCCAACATGCCGGCGAGTTCTTCCGCGGAAGGCTCGTCACCGGGCGTTTCATCGGGCGGCAACATCAGCCGTGATTTGAGATAGGCGAGCCAGGCTGCCATCACCAGATAGTCGGCCGCCAGTTCCAGCCGGCGCTCGCCCAGCCGCTCGATGAAGGCAAGATACTGGTTGGCGAGAGCGAGGATGGAGATGCGAGCCAGATCGACCTTCTGATTGCGAGCAAGCGTCAACAACAGGTCGAGCGGCCCTTCGAAGCCATCGAGATCGACCACGAACGCCTCTTCGGCCGTCGGGTCGATGTCGAGCCTCGGTTCACTCCACTCGTCGGTCGTCGCCATCAAGAAATCATCTCACCCGCGTTGCACCGGCCTACGAACCGGCAGCATCAAAGGCGGCCAGCGCGGTATCGAGCCGGGCGAGCACGCCATCCGCGTCATCATGCGGCCTTCCGGAGCGCGCCATCAATGCCCTTTCCGCCCGTGACGCCGCTTTTCCCTCGAGTTCAGGCGCCTCAGTGGCAACGGCGACCATTTCGCCCATATCACCCGAGCAATGGAGAGCAATGTCACAGCCGGCAGCGAGCGTTGCCCGTGCCCGCTCGGCCAGCGTGCCCTTCAAGGCATTCATGGACAGGTCGTCGGAGAAAAGCAGGCCGTCGAAGCCAATGCGCTTGCGGATGATCTGTTCGATGACCACCGGCGATTGCGTCGCAGGGCGATCCGCATCAATCGCCGTATAGACGAGGTGGGCGGTCATCGCCGCCGGCAGATCGGCCAGCGCGGCGAAGGGCGCGAAATCGGCAATGGCGAGGCTCTCGAGGGCGACATCGACCACCGGCAGTTCATGGTGGCTGTCAACACGAGCGCGGCCGTGACCTGGAATATGTTTGATCACCGGCAGCACACCGGCGGCGATCAGACCGTTGGCGAAGGCGCGACCGGCGGCCGCCACCAGGCCTGGTTGTTCGCCGTAGCTGCGGTCACCGATGGCCGGCGTCATATCGGGGGTGGCTATGTCGAGGCACGGCGCGCAGTCGACGTCGATGCCGACGGCGGCGAGATCATCGCCGATCAGGTGGGCAACATCTTCAATCAGCTTGGCGTCACCGGCGAGCGTTGCCGCGCCGGCCAGCCGGCGTCCTGATGGATACTTGCGCCAGTTCGGCGCCGTCAGCCGCTGCACGCGGCCGCCTTCCTGGTCGACCAGAACCGGGGCCCGCCAGCCGACGGCGTCGCGGAAGTCGGCGGTCAGACGCCTCAGCTGATCGGCGTCTTCGACGTTGCGGCGAAACAGGATGAGGCCCCAGGGCGCCGCCTCGGCCAGGAAGGCGCGTTCCTCAGCGGACAGCGCCGATCCCTTGAGGCCGGTCACGAAAGCGCGGGACATTGGCAATCTCCAAAGAAACGGCCGCGCCGAATGCCGTCCGGCACCCAACGCGGCCGAAAGTCGCGAACTGGTTCAGCGGGCGATCAGACAGTCGCCGCCGGCCGAACGAAGCTGCTCGCAGAGCGCCACCGCGGCTTCCTTGGTCGGCGCACCGACACGTGCCCGGTAGTAGACACCCTTGCTGCCGAGATCAGCCTGCTGGATATCGGCAACCGCCGAGCCGAGAATCGATGGAAATTTCCGCTGCAATGCGGCGAAAGCAGAGCGTGCCGCGTCCTCGCTACGCTGGGACGATAACTGCACATAGGCGCCAGCGCTGCCACTCGCAACCGCTGGCGGCGGCGCGGCTTGGGTCGCCGCCGGCAAGCTTGCCACTTGTGTCGGAGCGGCGGGCTGTACCTTGCCAGCCGCCGCCGTCAAATCAAGCGGACCGGATGACGGCGCGGCAGTTGGAACAGCCGGCTTGTCAGGCGGCAGCGGTGCCAATGCCTGGGTTGGCACAGAAGCTGTCGTTTCGACGGAGGCATCCGGTGTGGCACTGGCCACAGCTGCCAGATTGATTGGCATCGACTGGCCGGAAGCATCGGTCAAGTTGCTCGGCGGCAGTCCCTGGGGCGCGGCTGGGGGCGTGTCGGACGCCACGGTCTGATCGGCCGAAGCGAGCGGTGGCAGACCGGTGCCCCCCTCGGCATCGTCAGTGCTGGCGACATCGCCCGCGGTCTCGCTGCGGGCGATAATCTGCCCGGCCGCATCGCTTGGCGGCGGCGTGGCAGCGGCAGTCGCGTTTGCCGTCTTGTCGGCCGGCGTCTCGATCAGCGAACCATCGGGCCGAACCAGCACGGTACGAACACGGCGAGGCCCCGTTTCGTTGGGGTCGAACCCGGTCGGAAGCTCCGCTTCAACTTCCTGGCCGTCCGGAAGCGTGATTCGCGAAACGTGCGGCGTGACGGCCGGCAGCGCGGGCACATCCCCGCTGCGAGCAACCAATCGCTCCTCACTCTTGGGCGGGGCGCCGCCGACCGTATCGTAGACCGAGGCACCTTCAGAAGAAGCCACAACTTCCTGAGCGTTTGGATCGGGTTTGACCTTATAGGGGCCGTCGGGCGCCCTTACGACCACAGCCTCGCCGAAACCAGTCGAACCACCAAGGAAGGCCCAGCCGGCGAAACCAGTCGCCATAATGAGGACGGCCGCGGCAACTGCTGTCATGAGGCGACGGCGGCCGAGCGAGTTGGAAGGCTCGAACTCCGGGTCGCCAACATGGGGCGGAAGAACGCCGAACTCATCAACGACCGGGTCGACACCATCGCGTTCGAACTCGGCCATGAACTCGTCGAGAGCCTGATCGTCCCACGGATCGTAAGCCTGGCTGGTCTTGCGTGCGTTGGCCGGTTTGTAGACCTGGCCGGTGCGCACATCGACCGGGTTCATCGACGCGATATCCTGTTCCAGTTCGGCAGCGAGGGCGTCGACAAACTGGTCCATATCAGCGTCGCTGGCTTCGCGGCCACTGAGAAGGTCTTCATAGAAGCGCTCTTCTTCGGTGAGCCGCCTATCGCCATCGGATACGGCGGGCCGCATCGGGGACTCTTCGGCTGCGCTGCTCCTAACCATCGGCGTCGCTCTTCCCGTTTTTTTCTTCGCCACCGCCAGGACCAGACGATCCGACGAGACGATTACCTCATCTCTTGGGGCGCATTGACGCCAAGAACCTCAAGGCCCGACGCGAGAACGTTCCTGACTGCCTTGACCAGAGCCAAGCGCGCGTGGGTCAACAGTGGTTCATCAGGGTTAACAAAACGCAAATTTACATTTTCCTTGCCGGCGTTCCAATGTCCGTGGAAGTCGCCAGCCAGTTCATACAGATAAAAAGCGACCCGGTGTGGCTCATGGGAGTCGGCGGCGGAGTCAATAACGCGGGGAAATTCGGCCAATTTACGGATCAACGCCAACTCGGACGGGTCGGAAAGCAAATATAGCGGGGCTGCCGATTCGTCGGCAGCGGCCACTTCGGGTGCCGTTTCGCGCGCTTGGCGCAGGATCGAATGGCAGCGCGCATGCGCATACTGGACGTAAAAGACGGGGTTGTCCTTGCTCTGTTCCTTCACCTTGACGAAGTCGAAGTCAAGGGGAGCGTCGTTCTTGCGCATCAGCATCATGAAGCGCACGGCGTCACGGCCGACTTCCTCGACGACCTCGGCGAGCGTGACGAAATCGCCGGAACGCTTACTCATCTTGACCGGCTCGCCGCCCCGATAAAGCTTCACCAACTGGCAGAGACGGACGATCACCTCGACAGTGCCGCCGGAAATGGCGTTACCGACCGCTTCGAGCCTTTTGACATAACCGCCATGGTCGGCGCCAAGGATGAAGATCATCTGCTTGAAGCCGCGCTGATACTTCGAGCGCATGTAGGCAACGTCGGCGGCGAAATAGGTATAGCTGCCGTCAGATTTGACCAGGGGACGATCGACATCGTCACCGGCGGACGACGAGCGGAAGAGCACCTGCTCGCGATCCTCCCAATCGTCGGGCAGTTGCCCCTTGGGCGGCGGCAGGCGGCCATCATAGACGAGGTTGCGCTTGCGGAACTCCTCAATCATCTCGGCGATTTCGGAGGGCTCGTTGCCGCGCGGATCGTGCAGCGTCTTCTCGGAGAAGAACAGGTCATGCCGGACGCCAAGCATTGCCAGATCGTCACGGATCATGTCCATCATCATGTCGACGGCGAGCTTCTTGATAACCGGCAACCACTCGGCCTCCGGCATCGTCAGCAGCCGGTCACCCCAGCTCGCCTTGAGCGCCTCGCCCACAGGCTTCAGATAGTCACCGGGATAAAGCCCTTCCGGGATTTCGATCGTCTCGCCCAGCGCCTCGCGGTAGCGCAGGAAAGCGGAGCGCGCCAGCACGTCGATCTGTCCGCCGGCGTCATTGATGTAATATTCCTTGGTGACGTCAAAACCGGCTTTGGCCAGTAGGCGGGCGAGCGCATCGCCCACCACGGCGCCGCGGCAATGGCCGACGTGCATCGGCCCGGTGGGGTTGGCCGAGACATATTCGACATCGACCTTGAGGCTCTTGCCAAGATTCGTCACACCCACGTCCAGCCCTTCGGCCAGCGACGTCTTCAAAAAGCCGGTCCAGAAAGCCTTGGATATGCGGAGGTTGATGAACCCCGGGCCAGCCACCTCGACCACCTCGACATCCGGATCGTTCCGGAGCGCCACGGCGATCTCTTCGGCGAGCTCGCGCGGCTTCTTGCCCAGCGGCTTTGCCAAGAGCATGGCGGCGTTGGTGGCGACATCGCCATGGCTCGCATCGCGCGGCGGCTCGACGGCGACGCGCGCGAGCACATCGGCGGGAACGTCGAGCAACAGGGAAGCGATGGCCGAGCGAATGCGCTCGCCGAACACCTGGAAGATATTCATCGGGTACCTCGTGGGAGCCGGATTCCGGCCATTCGGCGAGGGGCCTAGCGCAATTCCGGCGTATCGTCAAACCAGCGGCGGTGTTCCTGGATGGCGAAACGGTCGGTCATGCCGGCGATATAGTCGCCGACCCGCCGGGCGAGAGCGGTCTCGTCACTGGCATCGAGATCGCGCCGCCATTCCTCCGGCATGAAGTCCGGATGGGTGACGTATTTATCGAACAGGTCTTTCACCACACGATCGGCATCGCGGCGCACCCGCATGACCTCCGGATGCCGGTACATGCGTGGAAAGAGAAACCCCTTGATGGCGGCGTCAATGGCGGCCATTTCCTCGGAAAACATCACCACCGTGTGGCCGGCCTGCCGGATGTCGTCGGATGACCGTGGATTGAGGGCGGCGAGCCGGCCAAGCGCTGCGGCAATCACGTCCTCCACCATGGCGGTGATCAGTCGCCGGGTGATTTCGTGGATGGTACGATGCCGGTCGAGGCCAGGATATTTCGTCTCGATCGCCTCGAGGAAGCCGCCGATCAGCGGCAGCGGCCTGAGGTCATCGAGGGAAAACAGCCCGGCACGCAGCCCATCGTCAATGTCGTGGGCGTCGTAGGCAATATCGTCGGCAATCGCCGCGCACTGCGCTTCGGCACTGGCATATGTGTCGAGCTTGAGAGAATAGAGGTCGGGATAGGCAAGGAGGGCCACCGGCAGCCCTCGCTCGGCATGGCGGCCGATCGGCTTGCCGTCCGTGTCGGTCAGCGGGCCGTTGTGCTTGACCAGGCCTTCCAGCGTTTCCCAGGACAGGTTGAGCCCGTCGAATTCGGCGTAGGAATGTTCCAGCTCGGTGACCGCCCGAAAGGACTGGGCATTATGGTCGAAGCCGCCGAAGCCCGCGAGACAGGCGTCGAGCGCGTCTTCGCCGGTGTGGCCGAACGGCGTGTGGCCGACGTCGTGGGCGAGCGCCAGCGCTTCGGCGAGATCCTCATTCAGCCTCAGGGCACGGGCAAGCGCGCGGCCGATCTGCGCGACCTCCAGCGTGTGGGTGAGACGGGTGCGGTAATGATCGCCTTCATGAAACACGAAAACCTGGGTCTTGTGCTTCAGACGACGGAAGGTGGTGGAGTGGATGATGCGGTCGCGGTCGCGCTGGAACGGCGTGCGCGTCGGGCTCGCCGGCTCTGGATAACGCCGGCCGCGGCTTTCCTCCGGGTGGACGGCAAAAGGCGCCAGCGGTTCCGTACCAAACCCTAGACCTGCCACGATGACCTCCCGAACATGTGTTCAGCCTCGGCAAATGCGCATGACCGGCTCTCGCAGCCGCCATTTGACTTTGCCATCCGCTGCCTTACGTATGTCAGCAGGGATCACACTTTCAAGTCATTCGAGCCCTAGGAACCGCCATGGAAGTTCTCACCGCCAACATCACCATGACCGCCGGCGCCGCGCGCCGGATCTCCAAGGTATTGGAGAAGCAGCCCGGCAAAACGGCGTTGCGGATCTCGGTCGAGGGCGGCGGCTGCTCGGGCTTTTCCTATCGATTCGACCTCGTCGAGGGACAAAATGCCGATGATCTCGCCATCGAGCGCGATGGCGCGACAGTGCTGATCGACGCGGTTTCGCTGCCTTTCATGGACGGCTCCGAGATCGACTTCGTCGACGACCTGATGGGGCAGTCCTTCAAGATCAACAATCCGAACGCCACGTCGAGCTGCGGCTGCGGGACATCATTTTCCGTCTGACGCCGACTTTCAAACCGTCAGCAGCGTCGAGCCGACCGTTTCTCGGGCCTCCATGGCCTTGTGGCAGGCGACGGCGTTGGTCAGCGCGAACTTCTGCCCGACGTTGATCGTCACCACCTCATTTCGGATCTGCTCGAACAGATCCTCTGCGCAGGCGTCGAGATCGCCGCGCGTCGCGGTGTAGTGACCGAGCGTCGGACGTGTCGCATAAAGCGACCCTTTCTGCGACAGAATGCCGAGATTGAATTCCGATACCGTTCCCGAGGAATTGCCGAAGGAGACGAACAGGCCGCGCGGCTTCAAACAGTCGAGCGAAGCCGGGAACGTATCCCTGCCAACCGAATCGTAGACGACATCGCACTTGGCGCCGCGCGTTATCTCGCCGACGCGGGCGACGAAATCGTCGGTACGATAGTTGATGACGTGCGTGTAGCCGCAGGCCCTGGCTATCTCAGCCTTCTCTTCCGAGCCGACCGTGGCGATGGAGGTCGCGCCAATCGATTTCAGCCATTGACCGGCGATCTGGCCGACGCCACCGGCACCGGCATGAAACAGCACGGTATGATCGCGCGTCACCTGAAAGGTCTGGCGCAGCAGATATTGCACCGTCATGCCCTTGAGGAGGCTCGCCGCGACGGTAAAACCATCGATGTCGTCGGGAACGCGGACCAGCCTCTGCGCCGAGATGAGGCGCGCTTCGGTATAGGCGCCGACCGATCCGGCATAGGCAACACGATCGCCGGGATGGAACTGGGCAACACCCTCACCCACCTTTTCCACGATGCCCACGGCTTCGGCACCCGGGATGAACGGCAGGCCGGCCGGCGCGGGATAAATGCCTTTGCGGTAGTAGGTGTCGATGAAGTTGACGCCGATCGCGGTGTGCCTCAGGCGCACTTCCCCCGGACCGGGCATGCCGACTTGGACTTCCTCGACGGACATCACTTCGGGTCCGCCCGTTTTACGGACGACAATCGCCTTCACCATGGCCTTCACTCCCGCAAACCTAGGGCTATGTGGTCGAAATCTTCGTATCACCAACGGCGGCGGGCTCGCCAACTATCTTTTGTTGGCTGCCAGGAACGGCGACCAGCGGATCGGCTTCGCGGGCGAAAACGCCCGACATCGCCACGAAGGGCAGCATCAGCAGGAAAGCCGCCGTCAGGCCGAAATGTTGGGCCACGAAGCCGACACCGGGCGGCGCCAACAAGAAGATGGAAGTGATGATCATCGACATGGCCGCGACGTTGCGCGCCGCGTCGCCCGGCTTGTCACCGGCCGCCGCCACGCCGATCGGCATGACCAGCGAAACGCCGACGCCCATCAGTGCCAGCGACAGACCGGAGATCGCGATATGCGGCGAAAAGATAAAGCCGATCAGCCCGACGGCCGTCGTCGTTGCGCAGACGCGGACGATGCCGGACGCCCGATAGCGCGCCCGAAACCAGTCGCCTGCCACCCGGCCGACGAACATGGTGAGCGGGAAAGTGCCGTAGGCGGCCGATGTCCAGAACGGGCTTGGTTGAAGCTGCTCGCGCAGAAACAGCGTGCCCCAGTCGTAGACCGCGCCCTCGGCCAGCGTCACGCCGGTGGCCATGATGCAGAGACCAATCAGGCTGATGCTCGGCAACGTAAACAGCGGCGGCTTGGCACCCCCGACTGGAGAGGGAACGCGCACATACATGGAGCGCGGGAGCAAGCGGGCGATGCCAGCACAACCGACCACGCCGAGCGCCGCCACCGTCGCGAGGTGCCAGATCAATGGCACACCAAACTGGCCAAATAGACCGGCCGATAGGGCACCACAGACGAAGCCGAGGCTCCAGTAGCCATGACATTGGGCCATGTACTTGCCGCCGGTGGTCGTCTCCAGGCGCTGGACACCGGCGTTGCCACCGATCTCGAACAGAGTATTGCCGACACCGGCGAAGAACAATACCGCGGCCAGCACCATCCAATGGCCAGCAAGACCGATGCCGAGCACCATCATCGCGGCGAGCACCAACCCCCAGACGCCGACGCGCGCGGCGGCGAAGCGGTCCATCAATGGCCCGGCGATCGGTGCCGTGACCAGAGCCCCCACCGGCCCTAGAAAGAGCGCGAGCCCCATGGTCGCCTTGTCGACGCCGAGATGGGCAAGCAGATCCGGCATGCGCGTCAGCCAGTTGGCCGTGAGGAAGGACGAGCCGAAGTAAAGGGTGCCGATGCGCAAGGCGGTAAACACGGGACTCACCGATCAATGGGAAAAGCGGCGGCTCCGTTTATGGCGACCGCACGAGAATTGCGCCTTCGATAAAACGATTCAAATACCCGGCGCAATGCCCAGCGCCACGCATAGGCCGGCTTCGTCGCTGTTCGTGGTGGATCCGTGCTCTTCCGGACACACCGGAAAAGCGGGCGTGGCTTTGCCGAGGGACGAAAAACGCCCTGCCCTCGGTTGCCATGTCGGTTCGGGTCGGGTATGTGAAAGCCCGTTCGCGCCGGCCCTGTTGCGGGTTATACTCGGTGAAGGTGGTAACTGCCGCTGCGATCAAGGTGGGAGCGCGTAGCTCAGTCGGTAGAGCACGTGACTTTTAATCATGGGGTCATGGGTTCGAATCCCATCGCGCTCACCAAACTTACTGAATCGGGCCAGCCCACCACCACGTTGTTCAGCAACGATATCTCTGGTTATCGGCGCGCATCGAAGCTGCCGATTGTCTTCGGCAATGTGAGGCCGCCGTTCTCTCGGGCAGGTGTCGCGCTATAATAAAAAAGGAGGGGCGAACCCCTCCTTAGAAGTCGTAGGTATGGCGGACAGTAACCCGTCGGCGCTCCTTGCGAAGGAAGAAGCAGCTCGAAGCGCATCCTTCGCTCCAGGAGCGCGGTACGGGGTGACGGCACCGGATGAACGGACACTTGACGGCGTCCTGTGACATATCACTCATGATCGCTTCTTACCTCGATCGTCAATTTATCTTGTCCAGGATTATAGCATACGACTTTAGTATTAGTCACCCCTGGAGCGATCACGAAGCCGCGTTCGGTCCTGGCGTGCCTAAGGAAGTTGCAGGTTCGGTAAAGGTTTGGTTTTCCTGCCTGCGACTTTGGTCTATGAAAGAGGCATACCAACCCTCGATTTGAGGTATCGCCATGCCGGTTGCCATCGTTTCCGCCCTAGATCAGGCCGGCACCGGCCCGTTTCAGCGACGACTTCTCGGCATCTTTGGCCTCGTATGGGCTGCCGATGCCATGCAGGTCCTGGCCGTCGGCTTTACCGCCCCATCGATCGCGGCCAGCTTTGGCCTGACAGTGCCCGAGGCGCTGCAGACCGGCACCTTGTTCTTCCTCGGCATGATGATCGGCGCGGCGCTGTTCGGTCGGATTGCCGATCGCATCGGCCGCCGACGGGTATTGCTGGTGACTGTGGCGTGCGATGGCCTGTTCGGTCTTGCTTCGGTATTCGCGCCAAACTTCGCGCTGCTGCTCGTTGCGCGTTTTCTCACCGGGGTTGCCGTGGGTGGCACACTGCCGGTCGACTACGCCATGATGGCCGAGTTCCTGCCCTCGGACCGGCGCGGGCGCTGGTTGGTAATGCTGGAGGCTTTCTGGGCGATCGGCACGGTGGTAGTGGCGCTCGCCGCCTGGGCCGCGGCCTCAGCCGGCTTGGCGGATGCCTGGCGCGCCATCCTTCTCGTAACCGCCATCCCGGCACTGATCGGCTTTTGGCTGCGCCTGATGGTACCGGAATCGCCACTCTATCTTCTCAGCAAGGGGCGGGGTGACGAGGCGCGGGCCGTCATCGACCGCGTTTTGATGGCCAATGGCAAAACGCCGCTTTCCGAGCCGCTCGTCGCCGGTGAAGCACCTCGAACCGTCCGGCTGTTGTCCCCTGCGCTGAGAAAGCGGACGCTGTTGATGCTCGCCGTCTGGTTTCTGGTGTCGCTCAGCTATTATGGGATCTTCACATGGATGCCGGCGCGGCTCGCAGGCGAGGGATTCGGATTCGTCCGCGGCTATGGCTTCCTCGTCGTCGTCGCGCTGGCTCAACTGCCAGGCTATGCACTCGCGGCCTGGGGTGTTGAGCGGATCGGGCGCAGGCCGACTCTGATCGGTTTTCTGCTGCTGTCGGCGGCTGGCTGCGTGCTGTTCGTCATTGCCGGCAACGCGAGCCTTGTGGCAACGGCGATCCTTCTGATGAGCTTTGCGCTGCTCGGCACGTGGGGCGCGCTTTACGCCTATACGCCGGAACTCTATCCGACGGCGGCGCGGGCGAGCGGCATGGGCGCCGCTGGCGCCATGGCCCGGCTCGGCGGGCTGCTGGCACCGTCGCTATTGTCGCTTCTGATCGCCCGCAGCTTCGGTGCGGCGGTGGCCCTGTTCGCCGTGCTTTTGATCTTTGCCGCGATTGCCGCCTCGCAGATCGATGCGGAAACCCGCCAGCGAGCGCTCGACTAAAGGGCAGCTAAGCCTAGACATCCAGCTTTCTGCAACACGTTCCGCGTCGAAACGTCTTCCGGGCCGCTCGGCTTTTGCGGAACTGTATCCTCATCTATTCCGCAAAAGTTTCAAATTCAATCATTTTCGATCAAAAGATAGGGGTTCGTGCGAGGTTGTGAGCGACCTTGCGAGCCAATAGCTTTCAAGACGGCTCAGCTCTCGGCGGCTTTCGTGGCAGGGACCGCGGTTGGCGATCTTTGTGCCCTCCCCCTTCGCGATCGGCGTGCGGACGCATCGGATCCAATCCCGGCAGGTTGCCGGCCACGAGCGCCGCAGCCATCGACGTGCCGGTAAGCCGGCTTCAGGAGGAACGCAGCATGTCCCATCGCATGATTCTCAACGAGACGTCCTATTTCGGCGCTGGCGCCCGTGCCGAGCTGGTCGGCGAGGTACAGCGTCGCGGCTACAAGAAGGCGCTGGTGGTCACCGATGCGGTGCTGGTCAAGGCCGGCACGGTGGCCAAGGTCACCAGCCTCCTGGACGCGGCCGGTCTGGCCTATGAGCTGTTCGACAAGGTGATGCCCAATCCGACCATCGCTGTCGTCAAGGAAGGCGTCGCCGCCTTCGCCAAAGCCAAGGCCGACTATCTCGTCGCCATCGGCGGCGGCTCGCCGCAGGATACCGCCAAGGCGATCGGCATCATCACCAACAATCCGGAATTTGCCGACGTGCGCAGCCTTGAGGGTTTTGCGCCCACCAAGACGCCGTCGGTGCCGATCATTGCCCTGGCCACCACCGCCGGCACCGCCGCCGAGGTGACCATCAACTATGTCATCACCGATGAGGAAAAGCGCCGCAAGTTCGTCTGCATCGACCCGCACGACATTCCGCAGGTCGCCATCATCGACAGCGAATTGATGGCCACCATGCCGAAGCCGCTCAAGGCGGCGACCGGCATGGACGCATTGACGCACGCTATCGAGGGTTACATCACCAAGGGTGCCTGGGAGCTTTCCGACGCGCTGCACATCAAGGCGATCGAAATCATCGGCCGCTCGCTGCGCGCCTCCTGCGCGGGCGATGCCAAGGGCGTCGAGGACATGGCGCTTGGCCAGTACGTGGCCGGCATGGGTTTTTCCAACGTCGGTCTCGGTCTCGTGCACGGCATGGCCCATCCGCTCGGCGCCTTCTACAACACGCCGCACGGCGTCGCCAACGCCGTGTTGCTGCCGACGCTGATGGCCTATAACGCCGACTTCACCGGTGAGAAGTATCGGGCCATTGCTGCTGCTCTCGGCGTCAAGGGCACCGAATCCATGCCGATCGCCGAAGCCCGCAAGGCGGCGGTAGCGGCTGTGCAGAAGTTGTCCACCGATGTCGGCATTCCCGCCAAGCTGAGCGAAGTCGGCGTCAAGGCCGAGGACATTCCGGCGCTCGCCAAGGCGGCCTTTGCCGACGTCTGCACCGGTGGCAACCCGCGCGAAACCAGCGTGCCGGAAATCGAAGCGCTCTATCGCTCGATCCTCTGACGCAACGGCTTCACCCTATCCTGAAATGACATCTGACGGCGCCCTTCGGGGCGCCGTTGCTTTTCCGTATGCAAAGTTTGCTGCGCGACAACGAGGCTGTGCGACGAGAAAGCTAGTCTCCGTTCATCGAATAACGGAGACCCCGACGATGCCCCTTGATACGATCGCCCCTGTGAGCGTGCTCGATGTGCGCCGTCTGCCTTGCGAACTCCGTCGCGCTACCATCATCGAGAGCTTCGATGCCCTGGAGCCGGGTCAAGCGATGGAAATCATCAATAGCTTCGACCCGGTGCCGCTGCGCCAGCATTTCGAGGAGCGGACCTTGGTTGGGTTCAACTGGGACTACCTCGAACAAGGACCGGATATCTGGCGCATCCGACTGACCCGGAGATGAAGCGATGAAACCGCAGATCCTCGCCGCCCTCGCAACCGTCGACGATCCCGAGCTCGGCATCGACATCGTCTCGCTCGGCCTCGTGCGCCGTCTCGATATCGGTGACGGCGCGATCCACGTCGAGCTGATGATGACGACACCGACCTGCCCGCTTGGCAGTCTGATCGCGGAAACCGCCCGCGTCGCCGTGGAAAAGGCAGCCGGAGCGGGGTGGAAGGTGACCGTCGCAATCGACAAGTCGGCTATCTGGTCGCCGGAACTCGCCGATCCGGCCGTCCGCTCGCGTTTCGAGCGCCAGCCGTCGCGTTTCGAGGCGGCCGTTTCGAAGTTCGCCGCCGGCCTGTTCGGACGCTGAGGCGCAAGAATACAACGTCGCCACCGTTTCAGATGCATCCATGGAGCCCTGCCATGACGCTCGCCCCGATTCTCCGCATCGCCCTTGCCGTGACGGCGGCGGCCTCGCTGGTGGCCGGCCTCACGGGTGGGCTGGCGCGTCTCGGCGTGGTCGCACCGGTGGGTGACCTGGCGGACATGCACGGCGCCATCATGGTTTCGGGCTTTTTCGGCACGTTGATTTCCCTTGAGCGGGCCGTGGCCGACGATCGCCTCGCCGCGCTGTTGGTACCAGCTCTGTCGGCGGCCGGTGCCGTCCTGTTGCTTTCCGGCTATGCCGAGGCGACCGCTCCCTTGTTCCTCGCTGCCGGCGTGGGATTGACGCTGCTCACGGCTCTCGCAACCTGGAAACTACCGACATTGTTCACCGGATTGATGACAGTTGCCGCTGCGCTATGGCCACTTGGAACCCTCTTCTGGATTTCCGGCCGCACGCTGGCGGAGGTGGGCTATGTCTGGCTCGGCTTCCTGATCCTGACGGTCGTCGCCGAGCGGATCGAGCTATCGCGCCTGTTACGGCCAACGCTGGCCGCTCGCGGCCTGCTGATCGTCCTCGTCGCGCTGTTTGCGCTGGCGCTCGCGCTGGGCCAGCCATGGCAAGGCTCGACGCTGCTTTCCGTGGCGCTTGCCGGCATCGCGCTCTGGCTGCTCAGGGAGGACATCGCGCTCCGCACCGTTCGCACGCACGGGTTCGCGCGCTTCTCCGCCCTCATGCTGATCTGCGGTTACGGCTGGCTGATCGTCGCCGCCGCAAGCCTTTCCCTGTTGCCGCCGGGCGAAAGCATGTACGGCCATGACGCGGCCATCCACGCCATCGCCGTCGGCTTCATCCTGTCGATGGTATTCGCCCATGCGCCGATCATCCTGCCGGCCGTCACAGGGGCACCGGTCCGCTACGTGCCGATCCTCTATGTGCCTGCGATGCTGCTGCAGATCGCGATTGGGCTGCGCATTACGTTCGATGCCATGGAGGCGACCGAAAAGCTGCGCTGTCCGGCGTGGCTGATCATCGCGGCCATCGTGATTTACGTGGCGCTGCTGCTCGGAACGATGGCGATCCGCCCGAAGACCGCGGCTTCGGTCTGAAACAGAGACCGTCAACCGGTCTTGAGCCAATCATCCACCAGACGATTGTGCAGCTTCGACGCGGCACGATAGGCACGGCACCGGTTCCTTCCGATGCGTTTGGCCTCGCCAAGCGCCGCGCCAGCGGCCACCATCAGCGCCTCGATATTGGCACCGACGTCAGCAACGGCCGCCACGCCAACGCTGGTGGTGAGCGGAATATGCTCGCCGCCTTCGGTCATCAGCCTCAGTTCCTCGGTCCGGCGGCAGAGATACTCGGCAATCGACAGACCGACGTCGAGCCGGATCGATGGCATGAACAGCGCAAACTCCTCATCGCCAATCCGCGCAACGATGTCGGGCGGGCGTACTTCACGATTCAGGACCTGAGCAAAGGCTCGGAGCGCCCGATCCCCTTCCGCCCGGCCAAAATGATCGTTGACGAAGCGGAAGTGGTCGAGGTCGAACACCATCAGCACACCGCGCTCGCAGCTCCCTTGGAGCAGTGTCTCGGCATCTCGAAAGAAGGCTGCCCGATTGGGCAGGCTGGTCAGCCGATCAATGTCCGCCGCCTTGCGGTGGAAGCGGGCGTCGCGCTGAGCAATCAGCGTCAGCATGGCAACCACAAGGAACAGCGTGAACAGCAATGCCTCCAAGACACCGACGATAAACAGCGGCGACTGATCAAAGGCGGCGTCGAAACCAAAATCGGGAAAGAGCAGGAGCAGCGGCACGCGCAGCATATAGAGCGTACCGTGAACGGCAAACAACACAGCGATCGGCAGCCGCGCCGGTAACGGCTCGACCCGACGACGCAGAATGAGCTTCCACGCGATCGCCAGCGAATAAAGGGCCATCACCATTGCCGCGAGAGCCGCGTGCAAGGCAGGTTCGTTACGGAGCAAGGGAACGGCGACGAAAGGCAGCCATGCGATGGCACCAACCGCAGCCTTCCAGACAACTGGCCGGCAGCCCTCGAAAAGCTGGAAGCCGAGCCAGATCAAGCCGTAAGCCAAGGCTAGTACGGCGTTGCCGAACAACACCGACGTCCAATCCGGCACCACCGGACGCAGCATGTAGAATGCGCAGGCAGCGGCGCCAAACCACAAGGAAGCAGCCCAGACGCCTAAGGCTGAGTTGCGTCGTTCCATCAGCCAAATAAAGCCAAAAGCTGTGCCCGCCGTTGCTCCACCGAGCACGCCTACTAACAATAACGTCGAAACGTTGATCAGCTCGCCCATGACGACCTCCACGCGTTCAAACACCGCGGGGTCACTTCATTGCAGGAACAATTATGACAACACTCGATTGTGTCAGAAAAGTGTAGGATTCAAGGCGCAACGCCAAGATTTTCCGACTCGAGGGCAGGCTTAACGCCGGCCTTTTCCTTTGAGCGATGCCAGCGACGGGTAACGCCCCTTCGGCCTTGGCGCAGGTGGCGGCGGAGGCGGTGTCGGCTTGAGCTTCAGTTTCTGTGGCTCGATGGGCGCGAGCGCGGTCGAAGCTCCGGATTTGGCATCGGCGACCATGCGGACGAGCTTCAGCAACACGGCCGCGGTGCCCTTGAGGCGCTGCTCGGGCTCCGGCCAGTCGCGCGTCAGCACGATCTTCTGGTCCGGCCGGATCTTGGCGAGCGAGCCTTGTTCGCCGATGTACTGGACAAGCGCTGCCGGATTTTCAAACTTGCCATCGCGGAAGGACAACACAAGCCCCTTCGGACCGGCGTCGATCTTGTCGATATTGGCCTTGCGGCACAGGCTCTTGATGGTGATGGTCTTGAGCAGGTGTTCGACCTCTTCCGGCAGCGGGCCGAAGCGGTCGATCAGCTCGGCACCGAAGGCGTCGATCGAACCGCTGTCCTCAAGGTCGGCGAGACGCCGATAAAGGCCAAGGCGTAGCTGCAGGTCGGGTACGTATTGGTCGGGGATCATGACCGGCGTGCCGAGCGTGATCTGCGGCGACCATTGATCTTCCACCACCTCGTCGACGATACCGGCCTTGAGCTGGGCGACGGCCTCTTCCAGCATCTGCTGGTAGAGTTCGTAGCCGACCTCCCGGATGTGGCCGGACTGCTCTTCGCCAAGCAGGTTGCCGGCGCCGCGCAAATCGAGATCGTGGCTCGCCAGTTGGAAGCCGGCCCCGAGCGTATCGAGCGACTGCAAGACCTTGAGCCGACGCTCTGCCACCGTATTGACGCGGTTCTCCGGCGGCGTCGTGAAGATGGCATAGGCGCGTGTCTTGGAGCGGCCGACGCGCCCCTTGAGCTGGTAGAGCTGAGCGAGACCGAACATGTCGGCACGATGGATGATCAGCGTATTGGCCGTCGGAATATCGAGGCCGGATTCAACAATGGTCGTCGAAAGCAACACGTCATACTGGCCTTCGTAGAAGGCATTCATGATGTCTTCGAGCTGCGTCGCCGCCATCTGGCCGTGGGCGACCGCCACCTTCACTTCCGGCACGTGCTTTTCCAGGAACTCGCGCTGGCTGGCGAGGTCGGCAACGCGCGGGCAGACGTAGAACACCTGCCCTCCCCGGTATTTCTCCCTGAGGATCGCCTCGCGGACGATCAGCGGGTCGAAGGGCGTGACGAAGGTGCGCACGGCAAGACGGTCGACCGGCGGCGTCGCGATCAGCGACAGCTCCCGGACGCCGGTCAGCGCCAGTTGCAGCGTGCGCGGGATCGGCGTTGCCGACAGCGTCAGCACGTGCACGTCGGATTTCAGCTCCTTCAGCCGCTCCTTGTGCTTGACGCCGAAATGCTGCTCCTCATCGATGATCAGCAGGCCAAGGTCCTTGAATTCGATGCCCTTGGTGAGCAACGCATGCGTGCCCACTGCGACATCGACGGTGCCATCGGCGATGCCCGCCTTGGTGGCAGCCAGATCCTTGGAGGGGACGAGGCGCGAGGCCTGCCGTACGTTGATCGGCAAGCCCTTGAAGCGGTCGTGGAAGGTGCGGAAATGCTGGCGCGACAGCAGCGTCGTCGGCACGACGACCGCCACCTGCTTACCGCTCATCGCCGCGAGGAAGGCGGCGCGGAGCGCCACTTCCGTCTTGCCAAAGCCGACGTCGCCACAGACGAGGCGATCCATCGGCCGGCCGGAGGACAAGTCGCCGGCCACCGCCTCGATGGCATTGAGCTGGTCTTCGGTTTCGTCATAGGGGAAGCGAGCGGCGAAATCGTCGTAGAGACCTTCGGGCGGCGACAGAACCGGCGCCGTCTTGAGCAGCCGGGCGGCCGCCGTCTTGATCAACTCGTCGGCGATCTCGCGGATGCGCTTCTTCAGCCGTGCCTTGCGCGCCTGCCACGCGCCACCGCCCAGCTTGTCAAGCTGCGCTTCGGTATCATCGGAGCCGTAGCGGCTCAGAAGTTCGATATTCTCAACCGGCAGGAACAGCTTATCGCCGCCGGCATAGACGATCTCCAGGCAGTCATGTGGCGCGCCAGCCGCTTCGATCGTCTTCAGGCCGACAAAGCGGCCGATGCCATGGTCGACGTGGACGACGAGGTCGCCCTCGGCAAGGCTCGTTGCTTCTTTGATGAAGTTCTCGGCCTTCTTGCGGCTCTTGGCGCCGCGCACCAGCCGGTCGCCCAGCACGTCCTGCTCGGCGATGACCACGAAATCAGGCACTTCGAAGCCGGTCTCGATACCCAGAATGGCCAGCGGCAACACGCCGGCGGGCGCCTTCAGGGCCGCGTCGAGATGGGGAACGAGTTCGGTTGCCTGGCCGCCATGGTCGCGGATGATCTGGGCAAGGCGATCACGCGAGCCCTCCGACCAGCAGGCAAGGATTACCTTGCGCTTTTCCGCGCCGAGCGACGCAATGTGTTTCACCAGCGCGTCGAAGATGTTGACATCGCCGGCCGCTCGTTCGGCGGCAAATGACCGGCCGGTCTTGCCGCCAAAATCGACCACCTTCACTGCGGATTGTTCAGGTCGGTTGAACGGTGTCAGGCGGGCGACGGCGCGACGGGCAAGCAGGCCCTGCAACTCGCTCTCGGCGAGGTACAGCGTGGTCGGCGGCATTGGCTTGTAAGGCGCGCCGGAACCGGCGGTCTTCAGCGTATCGAGGCGGGCCTCGTAGTGATCGACGATGGTGGTGAGGCGCTCGTTCACCGCCTCATCGACCAGCGAATCCACCATGATCGACGCATCGCCGGTGTAATCGAACAGAGTGCCGAGTTGCTCGTGGAAGAGCGGCAGCCAATGTTCAATACCGGCGTAGCGGCGTCCTTCGCTCACGGCCTCGTACATCGGGTCGCCCGAGGTCGCAGCCCCAAAGGCGGCGACATAGCCTTGCCGGAAGCGCTTGATCGACGCCGGGGTGATCTGCACCTCACTCATCGGCACGAGGTCCAGGCGCCTCAACTGTCCCGTTGAACGCTGGGTTTCCGGATCGAACGTGCGGATCGATTCGAGCTGGTCGCCAAAGAAATCGAGGCGGACCGGCGCTTCCGTGCCTGGCGCATAAAGGTCGAGAATGCCGCCGCGCACGGCATACTCACCGGTGTCGCGCACTGTTGAGGAACGGGAAAAACCCGCGTCCTCCAGCCAAGCCGTCAGCTTGCCCATATCGGCAATGTTGCCGGGCGCCAGCGTCATCACTTGTCCCGACACCATGGACGGCGGCACCACGCGCTGCACCAGCGCGTTGACGGTGGTCAGCATCACGAAGGGACGGGTGTCCCCGGCGTGCGCGGCCAACTCCGACAGCGTCGTCATGCGCCGGGCGACGACGGCAGGCGTCGGCGACACGCGATCGTAGGGAAGGCAATCCCAACCAGGGAATTCCAGCACGCCGATCTCTGGCGCGAAGAAGGCAAGCGCCCGCTGGAGCTGCTGTAGCCGCTGCCCGTCGCGAGCGACGTAGACCGCGTCGAGTCCCCGCCGCTTTCCCGACCGCACCAGTTCGGCAAGCGCCAGCGCCTCGGCGCCATCGGGAACGGCGGCAACCGTGACGGCGGAAAAGTCGGACAGCAGGCTAGACCAGGACAGGGGCATGGCGGCGGTATCTGCAGTGGACGGAAGGATGTTCTTCTAAAGCATTCGAAGGTAAAAGGAAACCCCAAGAAAAAACAGAAAATATAGAAATTACAATCGGTTAGCAATTCAGCATCGAACCGGCGAAGGGGCGTTGGTTGTGATTGCCCTGCTTGGGGTGCTGTACCCCCCACTCTGAAGTGGTGGAATGCGATGGACCGAAGGACCCATTCCTGCATTCTTCGACAGGGATCGTGTTTTCACATATCTATTTAGCATTCCTTCTATAATCCTTACTAAATTCGTTCATCACGACTCCGACCCTTTCTAGGCAGGTTGTGAACAGTCGGCCATGCCGAGAGGTCCATCTCGTGAGCGCAGTCCTGCATGTTCCGTCTCTTGTCATCGCGGCTGCCGTGACCGGCGGCTGTGTCTCGGTCAGCCACCTGGTGATCTGGCGAGCCGTCAGAAACGAGATTTGCGTACTTATCTGGGGCGTTGCCTACGGCCTCGCCACCATCTCCATGATCATGCTGGGGCTGCGCGGCTACATTCCGGCGTTGTTTTCCATCGTCATCAGCAATGCCATGCTGTTGTTGGCGTCCGGACTGATCTGGCTCGGTTATCGCCGCTTCATGGGCAAGTCCCCAGGCGGCGACCGTCTCTTCGCGCTGCTCGGCGCGCTCGTCTGGCTCGCCTTTGCCTGCGATCGGCAGCTCTTTGCCGATATCAATGTCAGGGCGCACATTGTCTCGATCATGCAGTTCTTCTACCTGCTGATCCTTGCCATCGAACTTGTCCGCCAATGCCGAAAGGAACGTTTGCCGGCGCTCGTCCTGACGGTGGTTGTCATCGCCTTCCAGCAAGCGATGCTGGTGGCCCGCATAATCTATCTCTTGTTGTTTCCACTCGATCCAACCATCGCTACCCTTCCGAGCGGTCCGCTGATCGGCCTTACTCTGGTCGGCTCGATGGCCGTCGTCGTTTTCTCCGGTCTCCTTCAAATGGCTCTGGTCGCTCAGCGCTCGGAGCGACGGTTTCGCATCGCGGCGGAAACCGACGAGCTGACGGGACTCGCCAATCGGCGGTGCTTCCATAAGGAAGTTCTGCCGCGTCTGGCAGACCACCCCGGCAAGGGGGCTTTAGCTCTGTTCGACCTGGATCACTTCAAACACATCAACGACACTTACGGCCATTCGACGGGCGACCGTACGCTGATCGAATTCGCGCGCATCCTTGCCAAGGCGGCCCCTGAGCGCGCCATCATAGCGCGGGTGGGAGGCGAAGAGTTTGCGCTGTTCTTTCCGGATGCAAACGTGGCCACAGCCGCAACCTTCGCGGAACTCATTCGCCAGCTCACCCACACCTGTCGGCTGGATACCACCAAAGGCGAACTTCGCTTCACAGTGAGCGGTGGAGTGGCCGGCGTGACGGACGTCGGCTCGGATTACGAGTTGCTGCATAGCGCGACAGACGCCGCGCTCTACAAAGCCAAGAGCGAGGGACGCAACCGCGTGGTTATCCATCGCCCGAATCCGCCGACGTCGCAGCACACCTTTTCACGGATCAATGAGCGGACTAGCCAACCGGCAACCGCCGCCACCTGAGGCCGATCAGCCGCTGACCGGGTGCTCGCGAGCGAAGGCGATCACCTTCGAGAACACCGCTTTGGGCGCGGTTTCGGGAACCGGTACCTTGCCGAGGATCCAGCCGAACAGTTCCCGGTCGTCAACTTCGAGAAGAGCCTCGAACTCGTCGAGTTCGGCATCCGTCAGGTTGGCAATAGCGTCGTCGGCGAACCGCCCAAGCAGTAGATCCAACTCGCGCGTACCGCGGTGCCAGGCGTGATAGAGAATCTTCCGGCGTCGTGGCGAGAGGTCATCGGACGTGCGGCTAAGTCCCGACATCGGCTTTTCTCCTGAAAATCGAAAGGGAATTCAGCCCGCGGGCGTGCCCTCGCCTGTCTGATAGCGGAATTCTACGGTGAAAGGCAACGCTCGCCGGTTGTCCGCCGTATCCGCAACTGCTCAGGGCTGCTATAGGGGGCACCCTTTTCCAGTATTGCTTCGGCTTTTTATCATGCACCCCGCTTCATCCGGCCGTTGGTCCGAGCTCGTCGCCCCGCATCATCTGGCAGCCTCGCTCACGCTGATGCTTGCCACGGCGATCTTCGCCTTCAATGCCTTTCTGGTATCGACCGCGATGCCAACGGCGGTGGGTGAATTGCATGGCGAGGCCTACATTTCCTGGACGCTCACCGTCTATATCGTCGCCTCAATCACCGCCGGTGCCTCAGCACCGCTCCTCAAGGCGCGCTTTGGCGCACGACGCTGCCTGTTCGTGGCGAGTGGCGTGTTCGCCGTCGGCACGCTTGCCGCGGCGCTGTCGCCCAGCATGGAACTGGTTCTCGTTGGCCGCACCGTTCAGGGAGCCGGCGAAGGCTTGGTTGCGGCCGTCGCCTTCGCGCTGATTCCGCAGCTCTTCCCGGCGCGACTGGTCGCAAAGCTGTTCGGTGCCGAGGCGATCGTCTGGGCCGTCGCTGCTTTCGGCGGGCCAGTGCTGGCCGGCGTCATTACGGAAATGGTGAGCTGGCGCGCCGCCTTCCTCGTCAACCTGCCGATCGTCGCCGTATTCCTGTTTCTCGTCCACATGGCGGTGCCGCAAGAGGCACGCAACCACGACGCCGGGATCTTTCCAGGCGTGCGGCTTGGTCTCGTGGCGCTTGCCATGATGGCGATCTCGATTGCCGGCGTTGCGTTCGAGGAATCGTGGAAGGCTGCCATCGTGGTGGCCGGCGCCGCTCTTGCCCTGACCGCCGCCGTGCGCATCGACTTGTCCGCCCGCGTGTCGATCCTGCCGCGAGGCGCCTTCGGGCTTTCCAGCGTACCGGGGTTGGGTCTCTGGACGATCTTCTTCCTGCCGCTGGCCCAATCGGTAACCGGTGTTTTCCTGGTCTATGTCATACAGCATCTCTGGGGATATGGACCCGCCTTGGCAGGCGGCATCGGCGCCATACTGGCCGTCGCCTGGAGCGGAGGCGCCGTGACGGTTGCCAACTTCGACGGCAGGGGAAGGCGGTTGGCGTTCGTAGCTATCGGTGCGTCGGTACTGGTCGTCGGGCTTCTCGTCGGCCTCACGGCCATGGCCCAACACCTCCTGGCATTGGTCATGCTTGGCCAGTTGGTCATCGGCCTCGGCATGGGGATTGCCTGGGGCAGCCTCTGCCAGGTGGTGATGGAAACCCACCCCGAGGGCGAGCGCGACAAGGCGTCGGCGCTGCTGCCGACGCTGCAATCGGCCGGCTATGCCGCGGGCTCGGCGATCTTTGGCCTAGTCGCCAATCTCGCCGGCTTCGCGAGTGACCACTCGCCAGAAGGTCTCCGTTTCGCAATGATCATTGCCTTCGCCGCTGCGATCCTGTTGGCACTGCCGCCGTTCGCCTTCGCTCTTCGCATGGGCAAGCTGCATCGGGCCGACATATACGGCTGAGCGTCAGATCGAGACCTCACCGCCGGGGACGATGCCGGCGTCCTGAAGATGGGCGACGACATGCTCGGCCAGCAAGTCGGCGGCGGCTGACGTGGTATCGAGGTGTATCTCCGGGCTATCAGGCGCCTCGTATGGCGATGAGATACCAGTGAAACGGGCGATCTCGCCGGCCCGTGCCTTGGCGTAGAGGCCTTTGGGATCGCGTGCCTCAGCGACATCGAGCGGGGTATCGACGAAAACCTCGAAGAACTCGCCCTCCTCCACCAGTTCCCGAGCCAATTGACGCTCAGCACGGAACGGGGAAATGAAGGAAACCAGCACGATCAGGCCGGCGTCGACGAACAACTTGGCCGTCTCGGCAACGCGCCTGATATTCTCGACCCGGTCGGCATCGGAGAAACCGAGGTCGCGGTTGAGGCCGTGGCGGACATTGTCACCATCGAGAATGTAAGCATGGCGACCAAGTGCGGTCAGCTTCTTCTCGACGAGGTTGGCAATGGTGGACTTTCCGGCGCCGGAGAGGCCCGTGAACCAAACGACGGCCGGTTTCTGCCCCTTGGCGAGTGCCCGCGCGCGTTTGTCGACATCAAGCGCCTGCCAATGGATGTTGCCGGCGCGGCGCAAACCGTGATCGATCATGCCAGCGCCGACAGTGAGATTGGAAAGCCGGTCAATAAGAATAAAGGCACCGGTCTCGCGGTTGACCGCATAAGGATCGAAGGCAACCGGCTCGGACAAGGAGAGGTTGGTGATACCGACCTCGTTGAGAGCAAGGCTCTTCGCCGGCAGCTCACCGCCGGTGTTGACGTCGATCTTGTGACGGATCGTCGTGACCTGGACGGTCACTTGGCGGGCGCCGATCTTGAGGAGATAGGGGCGCCCGGGCAGGAGTGGCTCGTCGGCCATCCAGATCAGATGGGCGGCGAACTGGTCGGACACTTCCGGCCGGTCCGCGACGGACGACAGCACATCACCGCGTGAGATGTCGATCTCGTCGGCGAGCGTCAGCGTCACCGCTTCGCCGGCCGAAGCAGCATCAAGCTCGCCGTCGAAGGTAACGATCGACTTCACCGTCGATGTCCGGCCGGATTTTGCGACCACCACGGCGTCGCCGCGCCTGACGGTACCGGACGCAATCGTGCCGGAGAAGCCACGAAAATCAAGGTTCGGGCGGTTGACCCACTGCACCGGCAGACGGAACGCCCGTTCGGTCGCGTCATCGTCGATGGCCACGGTTTCCAGATGCTCGACCAGCGTCGGACCTTTGTACCAGGGAATGCGGGCGCTGCGCTCAAGCACGTTGTCGCCATAGCGCGCACTGAGAGGAATAGCGGTCAGCGTTTCGAAGCCGAGATCGGCGGCGAAAGCTCGGTAGTCGGCGACGATGTCCTCGAAGACGGCCTCGGAAAAATCGACAAGGTCGATCTTGTTGACCGCCAGCACAATGTGGCGAATGCCGACCAGCGACACGATGAAGGAATGACGGCGCGTTTGGGTCAACACGCCGCGCCGCGCGTCGATCAGGATCACGGCGAGGTCGGAGGTGGACGCACCGGTCGCCATGTTGCGCGTGTATTGCTCGTGGCCGGGCGTGTCGGCGACGATGAACTTTCGCTTGTCCGTGGAGAAAAAACGGTAGGCGACGTCGATGGTAATACCTTGTTCGCGCTCGGCCTCCAGGCCGTCGACAAGCAGCGCCAAGTCGATGTCGTCGCCGACGGTGCCGTGCTTGCGCGAATCTCTCTCGAGGCTCGAAAGCTGGTCCTCGAACAGCAACTTGGAATCGTAGAGCAAACGGCCGATCAGGGTCGACTTGCCGTCGTCAACCGAACCGCAGGTGAGAAAGCGGAGCAGGCTCTTGCGTTCGTGTCGGCCAAGATAGTCGGTAAAAGCGGTGGCATCGGCGGCGACGTTCGGGTCGATGGCGTTCATCAGAAATAGCCTTCCCGCTTCTTCTTTTCCATGGAGGCGGCATCGTCGTGATCGATCAGGCGACCAGAGCGCTCGGACGTCCGGGCGATCAGCATCTCGCGGACGATTTCCGGCAGAGTTGCCGCGTCGCTTTCGACAGCGGCAGTCAACGGATAGCAGCCGAGCGTGCGGAAGCGAACGCGGCGCAATTCGGGCGTTTCACCCGGCTGAAGCGGCAGACGATCGTCGTCCACCATGATCCACTGCCCCCCCCGATTCACCACCGGTCGCTCGGCGGAGAAATAGAGCGGCACGATCGGGATCTTCTCGAGCAGGATATATTGCCAGATGTCGAGTTCGGTCCAATTGGACAGCGGGAAGACGCGGATGCTTTCGCCCGGTCGGACGCGGGCATTATAGAGATGCCAGAGTTCCGGCCGCTGGTTCTTGGGGTCCCAGGCGTGGGTGTCGGTGCGGAATGAGAAGACGCGCTCCTTCGCCCTGCTCTTCTCTTCGTCCCGGCGGGCGCCGCCGAAGGCCGCGTCGAAACCATGCGCGGTCAGCGCCTGCTTCAGCGCCTCGGTCTTCATGATGTTGGTATAGACCGAGGAGCCGTGGCTGAACGGCGTGATACCGGCCTGGACACCGTCCGGATTGGTATGCACCAGAAGATCGAGCCCTTCCTTCTTCACCGTCGCGTCGCGGAAGGCGATCATCTCGCGAAACTTCCAGGTGGTGTCGACGTGCAGCAGCGGAAACGGCAACTTTCCAGGATAGAAAGCCTTGAGCGCCAGGCGCAGCATGACCGATGAGTCCTTACCGATCGAATAGAGCATGACCGGATTACGGAATTCGGCGGCGACCTCGCGGATAACGTGGATGGATTCCGCTTCGAGACGCTTCAAATGGGTCAGACGATCCTGGGACACCTGAACTCACCTCGTGCGCGATGAACGTCGCGGCTTCCTCTCTGCCGGTCCCCTGACCGGAGATACTGACGAAGCGGTATCAAGCCCCCCCGATGCTCTCAAGAAAGCGCGCACTCCTGCGAAAGGAGAAAAGAGAAAATCTTTCCGTCGAGACCGTTTTGCTTTGGCCGAATGTCAATCTCGGCTAACAATATCTATTATCTACTAGTTTTGTATTCTAATGGCGCCGTTCACGACCTTCGGCGCGCGCCGCCTCATGCTCTCTCGGGAGCGGCGGCCGTCGATCCACGGACGATCAGTTGCACCGGCCAAACCTCGGCGACCGCGCCCGGCTTTTGCCCAGCCACCCGGGCCAGCGCCATCTCGGCGACGCGGGCACCAGCAGCACGGATCGAGGACCGCGTCGTCGTCAACTGAGGGTGGAACTGGTCGGCCGGGAAGGCGGGCATTTCGTCGTCATGGGCAACGATCGACAGGTCGCGCGGCACTTCGAGACCGAGTTCGGCGGCGGCGCGCAGCACACCGAGCGCCACCAGAATGGAGCCGCATAAAATGGCCGTCGGCCGCGCATCGCTTTCCAGCGCCTGACGGGCGCAACGATAGGCGTTCTCGGCGGTCATCGGCATGAAATGCTCTTCGAGCAAGCCCTCGGGCAGCCCGGCGGCGGCAAAAGCGACGGCGGCGCCCCGCGAGCGATCCTGCGCAAAAGTGAAGTGTTCCTCACCGTTCATCAGCATGATGCGACGGTGCCCCAGTTGGATCAGGAAGCTGGTCGCCTGCTGGAAGGCGCCGAAATTGTCGATATCAATATAGGAGACCCCGGCCGGTTCCGGCGGGCGGCCATGCACGACGAAGGGGAATTCCAACTCGCTCAGCAGGGCAATGCGCGCGTCGGTAACCTGCGGTGCCGACAGGATGATCACATCGACGGTGCCGTCGCGGGCCAGCCGGCCGAAGCTGACAATCTCGTCACGCGGCGTCGACGGACTGATGAGAATATCGAACCCCTCCTTGGCGCTGGTCTCGGCAACGCCGGCGAGATATTCGACGAAAAGCGGATCCATGAACGCGTTTCGCTCGGCATTGAATACAACGCCCAAAGCGTGAGCACGCCCGGTTGCAAGGCGCCGAGCCGCCGGGCTCGGCCGATATCCGAAACGTTGCGCAGCGGCGAGCACGATTTCGCGCGTTTTCTCGCTGACCTCGGGATATCCGTTGAGCGCACGACTGACAGTCGTCTGCGACAGACGCAGCTCGGCAGCCAATTCCTTAAGATTCATTATCACTTTCCGTCGTCATCGGACGGTCGTCTCGTTCTTCCCCCCGGAAGCCTGGAGCCGACGCCGATGAGCGAGCCTTACCATTTGTAGCGATACTGTTACACCCCATTGACCACCCTGCTCAAAGGATCGGCATGGCTCGAGCTGCCATCCAGGCGGTCCAAACCCTTCCTGCAAACGGTTACATTGACCAGTTGACAGGAACTTTCCTTTCAAGGATGATCCCCTCGTTCAAAGCGCTTTGGGGGATTCCAGGCGCTTCGCACCCAGTGCGGCATTCGGGAGAAGTGCCGCATTCAAGGGAGGACTTGATGCTTCATTCAGCCCTGCGTGCCGGTCTTTTCGCCGGCGCGGTTTTCTGCGCATCCGTCACGATGGCCGCCCAGCTTGCGATCGTGTCCGGTGACTCCGGCAACGGACTGGCTTTCCTGCAGAGCCAGTTGAAGGACTTCGAGGCGAAGACCGGCAATACGGTGAAAATTGTGCCGATGCCGCCGTCGACCAGCGACCAGTTCGGCCAGTATCGGCTGTGGCTTGCCGCCGGCAACGCCGATATCGACGTCTACATGACCGACGTCATCTGGGCACCGCAGCTGTCCGATCAGTTCCTTGATCTGACTGCCGCCGCCAAGGATGTGGTCAAGGATCATTTCCCGTCGATCATTGAATCGCAGACAGCTAACGGCAAGCTGGTGGCCATTCCAGGCTTCACCGACGCGCCGGCGCTGTTCTACCGCAAGGATCTGCTTGAGAAATACGGCAAGCCGGTTCCCAAGACCTGGGACGAGATGGCCGCCACGGCCAAGGAAATCCAGGACAAGGAACGCGCAGCCGGCGCCAAGGACCTTTGGGGTCTCGTCTTCCAGGGTAACGCCTACGAAGGCCTGACCTGTAATGCCCTGGAGTGGGTGAAGTCGTTCGGTGGTGGCCAGATCGTCGAAGCCAACGGCGACATTTCCATCAACAATGAGAAGGCAGCCAAGGCCCTCGAAACAGTCAAGGGCTGGGTCGGCACCATCTCGCCCCCGGGCGTGCTCGCCTACCAGGAAGAGGAAGCCCGCGGCGTCTGGCAGACCGGCAATGCGGTGTTCATGCGCAACTGGCCCTACGCCTATGCGCTCGGCAACGGCGCGGACAGCGCAGTGAAGGGCAAGTTCGGCGTGTCGCCGCTGCCAGCAGCGACCACGAGCGACAAGCCGGCTGCGACGCTTGGTGGCTGGAACTTCGCGGTGTCCAAGTATTCCAAGAATCCGGAAGAGGCGATCAAGCTTGCCTTGTTCCTCGGTTCGAAGGAAGTCCAGAAGAACCGCGCTATCAACCAAACCAACCTGCCGACGATCGTCTCCCTCTACGATGATCCCGACGTGGCGAAGGCCGCGCCGATCATCCCGCAGTGGAAAGACGTGTTCATGAATGCCGTGCCGCGTCCATCGGCCCCGACCAAGGTCAAGTATAACGAGGTATCCTCGCTGTTCTGGTCGGCTGTCCACGACACGTTGTCGGGCAACGGGACGGCTGCTGACAACCTCGAAATCCTCGAGGCCAAGCTGACCGAACTCAAGGGATCCGGCTGGTAAGCCGCGCCACTCTCCGGCCGCCCGACGTCGTCTTGGACGCTCGGGCGGCCGGATCCTTCCGGAGCGGCTCGTTCCGCCCTGCCCGTCTTGTGGATTTCGAGTTGAAAGCCGCCAGAGCTTTTCAGCCGACGAGGCAGCTGTCGGACGTCCCTCTGTTTCCGGACTGCGCGTGACCGGTGCCGCCGCGGCGGACCGATGCCCTCCATCGCAGGAATTGCCATGGCCTCCACACATTCGACGATCCGGATCATGCCGACCGGCCCGGGGCACCCTAAACGGGTGAGGTCCGAACTGATGCGCCAGCGCCTCAGGGCAGCCGGCTGGTTCCTGGTGCCAATGCTGGTTGCTCTCGCCATTGTTGCCGGATGGCCGCTTCTCAGGACCATCTATTTCTCGTTCACCAACGCCTCACTGACCAATCTCGATGGCGCCGAGTTGGTCGGTTTCAAGAACTACCTGAGTTGGACGGTCCTGAAGAGCGGCCGCGTCATCTGGTCCGGCCTCCTCTCCGATCCCGCCTGGTGGAACGCGGTCTGGAATACGGTTCGGTTCGCGGTGCTCTCGGTGGCGCTCGAAACCATTCTCGGCACGGTCGTGGCGCTGGTGCTCAACGCCGAGTTCAAGGGGCGCGGCCTCGTGCGCGCCGCCATCCTCATTCCCTGGGCGATCCCGACCATCGTGTCAGCGCGGATGTGGAGCTGGATGCTGAACGACCAGTTCGGCATCATCAACGACATGCTGATGATGCTGGGCCTCATCGACCACAAGATTGCCTGGACCGCCTCGTCGGACACGGCGATGATCGCCGTGCTGATCGTCGACGTCTGGAAGACGACCCCCTTCATGGCGCTTCTCATCCTTGCCGGTCTGCAGATGATCCCGCGCGACATCTACGAGGCGGCAGCCATCGATGGCGTTCATCCCGTCAGGACCTTCTGGCGGGTGACACTGCCGCTGGTCCGGCCGGCGCTGATGGTGGCGGTAATCTTCCGTCTGCTCGACGCCATGCGCATTTTCGACCTGATCTATGTGTTGACGCCCAACAGCGCGCAAACCAAGACTATCTCCGTTCTGGCCCGCGAGAACCTGATCGACTTCGACAAGTTCGCCTACGGCTCGGCGCAGTCGACCATGCTGTTCCTGATCATCGCCCTGATGACTATCCTCTACATCTGGCTCGGCAAGGTGCGATTCGACGGGGGAGATCGGTGATGCTCTGGTCCTACACCAAAACCTCTGCCTTCTACCTGCTGGTGGCAGTGATCGTCTTCGTCTCGATCTTTCCGTTCTACTACGCGATCCTGACGAGCTTCAAATCCGGTACGGCGCTGTTCGAGGTCAACTACCTGCCGGTCCACTTCAGCCTCGACAACTATGTCTCGGTGCTGACAACCGGCGTGTTCGTCCGCAACCTCGGCAACTCGATCCTGGTGGCGACGTCGGTGGTGGTGCTGGCGCTGTTTCTCGCGGTAACCGCCGCCTTTGCGCTGGCCCGCGTCAGCTTCCGCGGCCGCGGCCTGCTCCTGATGACCATCCTCGCCGTGTCGATGTTTCCGCAGATCGCCGTGCTGGCCGGGCTATTCGAGCTTGTGCGGGCCTTCGGCCTGTTCAACACGCCCTTCGCGCTGATCTTCTCCTACACGATCTTCACCCTGCCCTTCACGGTCTGGGTTCTCACCACCTTCATGCGGGACCTGCCGATGGAGATCGAAGAGGCGGCAATCGTCGACGGCGCCAGCCCGTGGATCATCATCACCAAGGTGTTCATGCCGCTGATGTGGCCGGCCCTGGTGACGACGGGCCTTTTGGCCTTTATCGCGGCGTGGAACGAGTTCCTGTTCGCCTTGACCTTCACCTCTTCCAACGAGACGCGCACGGTGCCGGTCGCCATCGCGCTCCTGTCAGGAGCAAGCCAGTACGAGATTCCCTGGGGTCGCATCATGGCGGCATCGGTGATCGTTACCGTTCCACTCGTCGTTCTGGTGCTGATTTTCCAGCGCAAGATCGTGCAGGGGCTGACGGCCGGCGGCGTCAAGGGCTAGGAAGGGGTTGCGATCTTCCAAAAGGAAGCGAAGCGGCGAAACCCGCTTTGCGCCCGCAGCGTCGCTCCACGACACGGACCATGCCGACGCCCTCCCCGCCGGCATCGATGAAGAGAAAGACCTGTCGACGATGAATATGCCTGACCAAGCCGCCGCGACTCTCTACCGAGCCTCCGATCCAGACTGGTGGCGTGGCGCGGTGATCTATCAGATCTACCCGCGCTCATTCCAGGATTCCAACAGCGACGGCATCGGCGATCTGGCCGGCATCACGGCCCGCCTCGGCTATCTCGAAGATCTCGGCGTCGATGCCGTCTGGCTGTCGCCCTTCTTCAAGTCGCCGATGAAGGATTTCGGCTATGACGTTTCCGACTATTGCGATATCGACCCGATCTTCGGCTCGCTCGACGACTTCCGCAAAATGGTTGCCGAAGCGCATCGGCGCGGCATCAAGGTGATCATCGATCAGGTGCTGAGCCACACGTCCGATCAGCATCCGTGGTTCTCGCAAAGCCGGCACGACCAGATCAACCCCAAGGCGGACTGGTACGTCTGGGCGGACTCCAAGCCGGACGGCACGCCGCCCAACAACTGGTTGTCGGTGTTCGGCGGCTCGGCTTGGGAATGGGATACTCGTCGCTGCCAGTATTACCTGCATAACTTCCTGACCAGCCAGCCCGACCTCAATTTTCATGCCCCGGCGGTACAGGACGCGTTACTTGATGTGCTGAAGTTCTGGCTTGACCTCGGTGTCGACGGCTTCCGGCTCGACACCGTGAACTTCTACTTTCACGACGAGCAGCTTCGTCCCAACCCGCCACAGACCCGACCGGTCGACGCCATCGATGCGCCGCGGGTCAATCCCTATCTTCGGCAGGACCACATCTATGACAAGAGCCAGCCGGAGAATCTCGAGTTCCTGAAGCGGATGCGCCAGTTGCTTGACCAGTATCCCGGCTCGACCACCGTGGGCGAGATTGGCGACGGTGACCGTTCGCTCAAGACGATGATTGCCTACACCTCGGGCGGCGACAAGCTGCACATGAGCTATACGTTCGATCTTCTGGGCGGCGAGCCGACGCGGGCCTATGTGGAAAAGACGCTGAAGACCTTCGAAGCGCAAGCCGGCGACGCATGGCCTTGCTGGGCGTTGTCCAACCACGACGTCGTCCGCTATGCGACACGCTTCCTGCCCTTCGCGCAGAACCCCGCGCAGCGGGACAAACTGATGGCCGCGCTCCACCTCAGCCTGCGTGGCTCGGTCTGCATCTATGAAGGGGACGAACTCGGCCTCACCGAAGCGGACCTTGCCTTCGAGGATCTGGTCGATCCCTACGGCATCCGCTTCTGGCCGGAGTTCAAGGGGCGCGACGGCTGCCGTACGCCCATGGTGTGGGAAGCCGAGGCCCCGAATGCCGGCTTCTCCACGGCCAAGCCCTGGCTGCCGGTGCCTCAGGCCCATCTCGCCAAATCGGTCGACCAACAGGTCGGCAAGTCGGAGAGCCAGTACGAGCTCTACAAGGCGATGATCGCCTGGCGCAAGACGAGCCGGGCACTGACTAAGGGATCACTGAGTTTCCTGGCGTCGGACGGCCATGTTCTCGCTTTCCTGCGCCAAGCGGGGGATGAGAAAGTCCTCTGCGTCTTCAATTTCGGTCCCACCGGCGCGGGATTCCCTGTCCCGGCGGGCCTTTCCGTGGCGGCGGTCCCCGACGTGGGATTTGCGTCAAGGGTGGTCGAGGGCATGGTGACGTTGCCCGCCGAAAGTGCCTTTTTCGCCAAGATGAAATGATCGGAACAAAAGCCCGGCCGGCCGTTGCGGGCCAGCCGGGTTCCTGGAACCGGGTTTGGGAGAACCCTTCGGAATCGCGGGAGGAGTTGCGCATGTCAGCCGGACTGAAACTCAAGCAAGTCAAAAAGGCCTATGGTGCCGTGCAGGTGCTGCACGGCATCGACCTCGACATCAAGTCCGGCGAATTCGTCGTCTTCGTCGGCCCTTCCGGCTGCGGCAAGTCGACGCTTCTGCGGCTCATTGCCGGCCTCGAGGACATCACCGAGGGTACGCTCGAGATCGGCGGCACCGTCGTCAACACGCTGCCGCCCTCCAAGCGCGGCATCGCCATGGTATTCCAGAGCTATGCTCTCTATCCCCACATGACCGTCTACGAGAACATGGCTTTCGGCCTGAAGCTCGCCAAGACGTCCGCGGGCGAGCAGGAGCAGCGGGTGCGGCAGGCGGCGGAGATGCTACAGATCACGCCCTATCTTGATCGCCTGCCCAAGCAACTCTCCGGCGGTCAGCGACAGCGCGTTGCCATCGGCCGTGCCATCGTTCGCGATCCCCAGGTCTTCCTGTTCGACGAGCCGCTCTCCAATCTCGACGCCGCACTGCGCGTTGCGACACGCCTTGAGATCGCCAAGCTGCATGAGCGCATGGCGGACACCACCATGATCTACGTCACCCACGATCAGGTGGAAGCGATGACGCTGGCCGATCGTATCGTGGTGCTCAACTATGGCGTGGTGGAGCAAGTCGGCACGCCGATGGAACTTTATCACAGGCCAGACAACCTGTTCGTCGCCCGCTTCATCGGCTCGCCGGCCATGAACATCGTGTCGGCCACCATTGCCAGTACTGGCTCGCCGGCGACGGTGCAGCCGGAAACCGGCAACCCGGTTACGGTGAATGCCACGGTCGCCGCAACCTACCTCGACGCCAAGGCAACGTTCGGCGTGCGGCCTGAAGATCTCACCCCGACAGACGGACCGGGTCTCTTTACCGGTACGGTGTCGATCGTCGAGAAGCTCGGCGAAGTGACCTTGGTGTATCTCGACACCGGTCTGCCCGAACCGATCACCGTGAAGATCGATGGCGACGTGGACATTGCCAAGGGGCAAACGTTGACCGTGACGGCACCGGCCGAGCGACTGCATCTTTTCGACGAGAATGGTGTCGCCTTCCCCCGCATGCCGCTCGCCCGGGCCGCCGAGTAACGGACACCGTGTTTCCCAGAGAACTCCCGGAAAATTCAAACTGCCGGGAGTTTTCTCTGTTGATAGTAGTTTTCCCGGTCTGCTTGGGGGCGATCGGCTCCACTTCAGAGGATGCCGACCCTTTTCAGGAACCACCAGGCGCCCCACACCGACAGCCCACCCAACAGAAATGCGAATAGCGTACCAAAGTGCTCGCCCGCGAATGGCAGGTCGCCGGTGTTCATACCGAAGAAACCGGTCACCAGTGTTGGCGGCAACAGGAAGGCCGTCATGATCGAGAGAATGTAGAGGTGACGGTTGGTTTCGGACGAGATCTTGGAATCGATCTCTTCGTGCAGAAGGCGGGCCCGATCCTGCAAGCCCTGCATTTCCTGGGATGCCGAGCCGAGCAAATCGGCAAGTGTTTCGGCCATCTCGATCGTGCCGGTCGGCAGCGGATCGGGTTCGTCCCACCGCTGATAGCGGCGGAACAGCGCCACAGAGGCCCGGAGTTGGCGGTTTAGCCGGACGACGGTGCGCCGAACTGGACCCAGGCGGCGGCGCTCATCGCGTGGCGCCGTCTCGAACACATAGTCTTCGATACGATCAAGCTCGTCCCCCATCTCGTGGATAAGGGCATCCACCACCTTCTCAAACTCGGTGACAACAGCGGCGAAAACACCGACCGCGCCATGGATGGCCAAGCCGCGATCAACCGCGAGACGCACCGCTTCGACGCAACGCAAGGGATGCAACCGCGCGGTGATGATCAGATGCTCGGACGCTGCGAAACGGAACCAACCGATGTCGTTGGTCTCGTAGTCGAAGGCGCGCTCGATGTCGGTGAATACGCCGTGCAGCACGCCATCGTCGGAGACAAGCACCACGTGATTGTCGCGATCGGTCAATGTCGCCCGCGCAGCTTCGGGGAGATCGACAAAGCCTTCGAGAAATTTCGGCACCCTGGCGTCGCTGAGAGCCAGGTGGAGCCATACGAAGCCCTCCTCGACAATCAGATCCTCGCGTTGCACGGTCGGCGGCAAGGGATGGCCGACACCAGTAACGGCATCAAAGCGATAGGCCCAGACGAAGCCGGGGATCTCGGTGTTGAGCAAGGGCCATACACTCCGGACACAGGCGCGGCGGACCGCGATTTTCCTGATAGCATGCGGGAGTGACGTTCTTCCACTGCGGCCGTTGCTTCTGGAGCGTTCCCCGAGCCCGTGGGCATCGGGCCGAAGAGAACGCTCCAGACTGCATTGGTCGGCTTCCGCTCAAGGGCGTCGAGCCGGATCAGCGGGCGCTTTGGAGATCTGGATTGGCTGGTGCCGGATCAATCCGCCAGCGCGGCCGTGATGATGAACTCAACCTTGTATTCCGGCGCGGCCAACTTGGCTTCGCCGGTGGCGCGCGCCGGGGTGTTGCCGGGTGCCACCCAGGATTCCCATACTTCGTTCATGGCGGCAAAGTCAGCCATATCGGCGAGCCACACGATGGCCTGGAGGATACGCGTCTTGTCGGTGCCGGCGGCGGCGAGCAGACGATCGACCTCGGCCAGCGCCTCGGCGGCCTGCGACTTGACGTCGCCCTTCGGCGAGCCGATCTGACCGGCGAGATAGACGGTCTTGTTGTGGATGACGGCGTTGCTCATGCGCTTGCCGGGCTCGATGCGGGTGATCGCCATGACGGAGCTCTCCGATTCCTGCGGCGGGCGGCCCATCCGCCCGCGGGGCTGTCCGTTGCCTATCTTCTCGGCAGATTGCTCGCAACAGGAAAACATGTGTCGGCATAGCAGGACCGACCGGCGCCGAAACGACTGAATCGATTAGGGTCGGCGCCTCCGCCTGAATGAGCGCTGCCACGGATAGGCCTCACTCCTCTTGGCACGTACAAGCTGTTGTAATGCTCCGTCCTCCCTCCTGATGGCGGCACACGGGAAAGCGCCCATGTCCTTCTTCGGTCCCTACGGTCCGCTCGATGCCGACGACATCGCGGCGATCAATAACGTCGCCCACTTTCTGGCGCTCAACGACCTCAGTGACCAGAACAAACACGACGCTCCCGCGTTCGATCTTGTCGTGTTGGCCGGCAATGCGCTGCTGTGGACGCTGGAAGGCGCGGTGAAGAAAGCCGGGACGGCGGGCGTGCCATTACTAATTTCCGGTGGTATCGGCCACTCCACCCGGCTGCTGGCCGCTTCCGTCGATGCCCATCCGGTCTACCGCAAGGCATTGGCTGGCCAGACCTCCGAAGCCCGCCTGCTCGGTGACATCGCGGCTATGTTCCTTGGGCTCGATCAATCTCGGTTGCTAGTGGAAGACGCTTCCACCAACTGTGGCCAGAACGGCGCTTTCAGCCGACGGTTCCTCGACGATATTGGCTTCACGACGAGGTCGATGCTGCTCATCCAGGATCCCCTGATGCAGCGGCGTACCGACGCGTCATTCCGGCAGGCGTGGGCGGATACGGCATGTCCGACGATCCTCAACTGGCCGGTGCAGGTGCCGCGCCTCGGCTACCGCAATGACCGTATCGACTACCTCCAAAGCCCGAACAGCCGCAAATGGACACCCGAACGCTTCCTGTCTCTGCTGACCGGCGAGATTCAACGCCTTACCGACGATGAAAACGGCTACGGTCCGCGCGGCAGAGGTTTCCTGCCACATGTCGATATCCCCGAAGACGTGGAGGCGGCTTGGCGCCACATCATGGGATCGCACAAGTTCACCGCCTTGACGTTGGGGCGTCCGGCTGGCGGCTAGATATGTCGGCCGCGGTATTTCAGCCACTCACATCGCTTGTAGACTAAAGATTCCATTATACGTACCTTCACGCATAACTCCCGTATACGTAGAATTACGTCTCGCTTCCCAGTCCGGGTGGAGCCGCCGGTCGCCTGCGACCGCCGGACGGACAGGGGCGAAGCATCACGGTTTGGGAGGAATTCCGATGACAGCAGTCACCGTCGATCCGACGAAGTTGCCCGCTTCGACCACGATGACGAAGGAGGAGCGGCACGTCATCTTTGCCTCGTCGCTCGGTACCGTCTTCGAGTGGTATGATTTCTACCTTTACGGTTCCCTGTCGGCGGTGATCGCCGCGCAGTTCTTTTCCGGCGTCAATCCGACCGCGGCCTTCATCTTCGCCTTGCTCGCCTTCGCCGCCGGTTTTGCGGTGCGACCATTCGGCGCGCTGGTGTTCGGTCGCCTCGGTGACATGATCGGCCGCAAGTACACCTTCCTCGTCACCATCCTGATCATGGGGGCGTCGACCTTCATCGTCGGCATCCTGCCCAACTACGCCACCATCGGCATGATCGCGCCGATAATCCTGATCTTGCTGCGCCTCCTGCAGGGCCTGGCGCTTGGCGGCGAATACGGCGGTGCGGCAACTTATGTCGCCGAGCACTCGCCCGACCATCGCCGCGGCGCCTTTACATCCTGGATCCAGACGACGGCGACGCTCGGCCTGTTCATGTCGCTTCTGGTCATCCTCGGCTGCCGCGCTGCGTTGTCGGCCGACGACTTCAACGCCTGGGGCTGGCGCATTCCCTTCCTGGTGTCGATCCTGTTGCTGGCGATTTCCGTCTGGATCCGGATGAAGCTCAATGAAAGCCCGGCTTTCCGCCGTATGCAGGAAGATGGCAAGACCTCAAAGGCACCGCTTACCGAGGCTTTCGGCCGCTGGAAGAACCTCAAGGTCGTCCTGCTCGCCCTGTTCGGCCTCGTCGCCGGTCAGGCTGTGGTCTGGTACACGGGCCAGTTCTACGCGCTGTTCTTCCTGACGCAGACGCTGAAAGTGGAGGCCCAGACCGCCAATCTGCTGATTGCCGCTTCGCTGTTGATCGCAACCCCATTCTTCGTGATCTTCGGCTCGCTGTCGGACCGCATCGGGCGCAAGCCGATCATCATGGCCGGCCTGTTGCTGGCCTGTCTCACCTATTTCCCGATCTTCAAGGGAATAACCCATTACGCCAATCCGGCGTTGGAACAGGCCGTCGCCAGTTCACCGGTGACAGTCGTCGCCGATCCGAACGAGTGTTCGTTCCAGTTCAACCCGGTGGGTACGTCGAAGTTCACCACCTCCTGCGACGTCGCCAAGGCGGCACTGGTCAAGGCAGGCGTGCCCTATGAAAACGAGACGGCGCGGGCAGGCACCCCAGCTACCGTCAAGATTGGTGCCACCGCGGTCGCTTTCGGCACCGCAGCCGGTGCCGACGGCTCGACCCCGGCGCAGGTCTTCACCAAGTCGCTGACCGATGCCGTGACCGCCGCCGGCTATCCAGCCAAAGCCGATCCGGCCCGGATCAACCTCGTCATGGTGACGCTGCTGCTGTTCGTGCTGGTACTCTACGTCACCATGGTCTACGGCCCGATCGCCGCGATCCTGGTGGAGATGTTCCCGACGCGCATCCGCTATACGTCGATGTCCCTGCCCTATCACATTGGCAATGGCTGGTTCGGCGGCTTCCTGCCGACAACGGCCTTCGCCATGGTGGCAGCCACCGGCGACATCTACTACGGCCTCTGGTACCCGATCGTCGTGGCAGCGGTCACGCTGGTGATCGGCATGCTCTTCGTCCGGGAGACCAAGGACAACGACATCCACGCCGACTACTGATCGGCAAAGAACCGAAGACGAGGCCCGGCCGATATCGATGCCGGGCCTTTTCATTGCGCTCAGGCGCGCCCGGCGAACTGATCCAGCGTCTTCGCCGGGGTCACCGCCTGGGGATCGAGGAAGCAATGGATGATCGCCGGCTTGCCGGAGGCCATTGCCCGCTGGAAGGCCGGAGCGAATTCGGCCGTCGTCCGTACCGTCTCGCCATGTCCACCGTAAGCGCGAGCCAGCGCCGCGAAATCCGGATTCTTGAGCGAGGTGGCCGAGATGCGCCCCGGATACTCGCGCTCCTGATGCATGCGGATGGTGCCGTACATGGCATTGTCGACGACGATCACCACGATCGGAATGTCGTATTGCACGGCGGTGGCGAACTCCTGACCGTTCATCAGGAAGCAACCGTCGCCCGCAAACACGACCACCGGCCGCTCGGGAAATTGCCGCTTGGCCATGACGCCGGCCGGAACCGAATAGCCGACCGACCCAGAGGTTGGCGCCAACTGGCCGGTGAAGCTGCGATAGCGCCAGTAGCGATGCACCCAGATGGCGTAATTGCCGGCACCGTTGGCGATGATCGTCTCGGGCGGCAGATGCTCGCGCAGCCAGACCATGGCCTCGCCATACTGAAAGTCGCCCGGCAGCACGGTGGGCTTGTCGGTCCAGGCGAGAAAGTCGGCGCGCGCCGCCCTTGTCTCGGCCGTCCAGGGAATCTCGACCGGGGGATGCACGGTGGATAACGCCGAGGCAAAGGCATGCGGACTGGCGACGATACCCAGCGTTGGCTGATAGACGCGACCGATCTCCTCAGGATCCGGATAGACATGGATCAGCGTCTGCTTCGGCTGGGGGATGTCGAGCAGCGTGTAGGACGACGACGGCGATTCCGATAGGCGGCCACCGATGACGAACAGCACGTCGGCCTCGCGAACGCGGGCGGCAAGCTTCGGATTGGGGCCGAGGCCGAGGTCGCCGGCATAGTTGGGATGGTCGGCCGGAAATAGCGAGGCACGCCGGAAACTGGTCGCCACCGGCAAATCGAAGCGCTCGGCGAAGCGGATCACCTCGCGCCGCGCCCGCTCGCTCCAGCGCGACCCGCCAAGGACGACCAGGGGCCGCTTCGCTTCCCAGACGAGCTTTTGTAACCGGGCAAGGTCGGCAAGGCCGGGCCAGATCTCCACGGGCTCGACAAGTGGCGCGTCGGCCACTTCGGCCGTCTCGGTCAGCATATCCTCGGGCAGCGACACCACCACCGGCCCGGGGCGGCCCTGCATGGCGACGCGGAAGGCGCGGGCAACCAGTTCGGGAATGCGCCGGGGATCGTCGATCTCGACCACCCACTTGGCGATGGAGCCGAACACCGCCTTGTAGTCCATCTCCTGGAAACAGCCACGCTCCAGCATGCCGCGTTCGGCCTGACCGACGAACAGGATCAACGGCGTGGAGTCATGCTCGGCGATGTGCAGCCCAGGCGCAGCATTCGTGGCGCCCGGCGCTCGCGTGACAAAACAGATGCCGGGCTTGCCGGTGAGCTTGCCATAGGCCTCGGCCATCATGGTGGCGCCGGCCTCGTTGCGACAGACCAGAACATCGATCGGACCACTGTGCAGCGCATCGAGGGCGGCGAGGTAAGATTCGCCCGGTACACAGGTGAGCCGTTCGACGCCTTGCTTGACGAGCTGATCGATCAGGATCTGGCCGCCGGTGCGGGAAGGGGTGGACGGGGACAAGCTGGAGTCACTCCCAAAATGATGCGGCCAGAACTCAACCAAAGCCGCGCAAAGCGTCAATCGATCAACAGATCCAGCCCGCGTCTCAGGCCCGCCTGCTCCCGCACGTGGCGCACGGCCAGCAGTGTGCCGGCAACATATGGCGCAGCATCGGGGCCGGCGTCATGGCGAATGAGAAGCCGTTCGCCCGGCGCGCCGAATTGCGCCTCGCAGGAGAGGACGTAACCCGGCAGGCGCAGCGAGTGCACCTGTACCGCGCCAATGGCGCCACCGCGTGTCTCGCGGACGCCACCGAGTTCGCTCACCGGTTTCGAGGTGGCCGGGCGGCGCATCTCGGAAAGGCGTTCGGCCAGCTCGCGCGCCGTGCCGGACGGCGTGTCCGGCTTGCCGGCCGAAGCGTAGTCGACAACTTCGACGTCAGCGACGTATTTGGCGGCCATCAGCGCGAACTTGGTCATCAGCGTAGCGGTGATCGAGTAATTGCCGGCGGCAAATACACCGATGTTGTTCGCTCGTGCCGCAATGTCGATTTCTGCATAGTCGTCAGCCGAAAGACCCGATGTGCCAATCACCACGGCAACGCCGGCGGAAATCGCCGAGAGCACGTTGGCCTTCACGGCCTGCGGCGCGGTGTAGTCGACGAGGACGTCGGCTCCGACTTTCAGCGCTTCCTCCACCGTGGCGACGACCGTCACACCGACCGCGGCACCACCCAGCACCTCACCGATGTCGCGACCGGCCGCCGAACGAGCAACGGCGCTGGCGAGAGCGAAATCATCGGCGGCGAGCACCGCCTTGGCCACGGCGCTCCCGGTCCAGCCGGTTGCCCCTGCGACAATAATGCGGATCGTCATCATCTTACTCCACGTCGAAGCTGACGCCCTGTGCCAGCGGCAGGTCGCGACCGTAGTTGATGGTGTTGGTGGCCCGCCGCATGTAGGCCTTCCAGGCGTCGGAGCCGGCCTCGCGGCCGCCGCCGGTCTCCTTCTCGCCGCCGAAGGCACCGCCGATCTCGGCGCCGGACGGGCCGATATTGACGTTGACGATGCCGCAATCCGATCCCTTGGCCGACAGGAATGTTTCCGCTTCCCTGAGATCGTTGGTGAAGATCGACGAGGACAAACCTTGTGGCACGGCATTGTGCGCCTCAAGCGCTGCGTCGAAATCAGTGTAGCGCATGACGTAAAGGATCGGCGCGAAGGTCTCGGTCCTGACCACCTCGGTCTGCACCGGCATCTCGACCAGCGCCGGCCGGACGTAGAAGGCATTGCCGCCGAGTTCCTCGCGGGCGCGCTCGCCGCCATGGATGGCCGCGCCGTCGGCTCGCGCCTTCTGAAGCGACTCCTGCATGCGATCGTAGGCGGACTTGTCGATCAGCGGTCCGACCAGCGTTCCAGCCTCGCGCGGGTCACCAATCGTCACCGAAGCATAGGCTTTCCGGAGACGCGGCAGCAGGCTGTCGTAGACGCTGTCATGGACAAAGAGACGCCTCAGCGTGGTACAGCGCTGGCCGGCCGTGCCCATGGCGGCAAAGGCGACACCGCGCACCACGAGGTCGAGGTCGGCACTCGGAGCGACAATAGCGCCGTTGTTGCCGCCGAGTTCGAGAATGGCACGGGCGAAGCGGGCGGCAAGACGCGGAGCCACGGCGCGTCCCATGGCCGTCGAGCCTGTCGCCGACACGGCCGCGATCCGGGTGTCGTCGACCAGCGCTTCCCCTACCGCCCGGCCGCCGATGATCACGGCCGATAGCCCGGCCGGCGCGCCAGCCTTTGTCGCGGCCCTCTCGAACAGCGCCTGGGTGGCCAGCGCGGTAAGCGGCGTCTTTTCCGACGGTTTCCAGACGACGGTGTCACCGCAGACCAGCGCGATGGCGGCGTTCCACGACCAGACGGCAACGGGGAAGTTGAAGGCCGAGATAACGCCGATGACCCCAAGCGGGTGCCATGTTTCCATCATGCGGTGGCTCGGGCGCTCGGTGGCGACCGTGAGGCCATAAAGCTGGCGGGAGAGGCCGACCGCGAAATCGCAGATGTCGATCATCTCCTGCACTTCGCCAAGACCTTCGGAGACGATCTTGCCGGCCTCGATGGTGACGAGCCGGCCGAGATCGGCTTTGGCCGCTCTCAGCTCAAGACCGAACAGGCGGATCAACTCGCCGCGCTTGGGCGCCGGCACCGAGCGCCAAGTCCGGAAGGCCGTTTCCGCGGCGGCGATGGCAGCGTCGCAGTCGGCCTCGTCGGTCTCGCGCACCTCGGCGATCCGCTCGCCGGTGATCGGCGACGTCACGACGAGGCTGCCGCCGATAAAGGCGCTTTCGACGACGCCGAGGCGGGCGAGAAGGTCGGCGGTTTCCGTGGCAAGGCTGGAAGCGGTCATGGGCACTCTCGTCGGCGGCGCCGGCCGGAGGCGCGGCGGCATATGGGCTGAACTTCCGGGTAGGTTATTCTCCCGAGCCCCCTACCCTGCAAACGATGATTTCTGGTAGGGTCATGAGGAAAACTCATGACCGGATACCCTGATGGCCCGCGATCTCCTGCCGTCGATCGGCGCGCTCGTTGCTTTCGAGAGCGCGGCCCGTCACCTCAGTTTCTCGCGCGCCGCCGCCGAACTGCACCTGACGCAAGGCGCCATCAGTCGGCAGGTCCGCGAGTTGGAAACGCGGCTCGGCCTGTCGCTGTTCGAGCGGATCAACCAGCGCGTCTTCCTCACCGACGCCGGCGAGGCCTATCGACTGGAGGTAGCGCGAATCCTCGCCGGTTTGGCCACGGCCACCGAGCGCACCATGGCCAGCGCCGGCGGTGCCGAGGTTCTCAATCTGGCGGTGCTGCCCACCTTCGCGGCGCGCTGGCTGGTGCCGCGCCTCCCGCTTTTCCTATCCGGCCATCCGCAGGTCACCGTCAACTTCGCGGTTCGAAACGAGCCGTTTTCTTTCACCGACGTGCCGCTCGACGCCGCCATTCATTTCGGTGAACCGACCTGGCCCGGCGCGGTCTGCGAATTCCTCTGCATCGAGGAGGTTTATCCTGTAGCAGCTCCCAGCGTACGGGACCGTTTCGGTCTCGCCGATGTCCCCGCCATTGCACAGGCGCCGCTCCTCCACCAATCGAGCCGTCCGACCGCCTGGGCCGACTGGTTCGCCGCCGAAGGACTTCCGACCGCCGGCGCTTATCGTGGATCGCGCTTCGACCAATTCTCGATGATCGCCGAGGCGGCCGTCGCCGGAATGGGCGTGGCGCTGATGCCGCGCTTCATGATCGAGGCAGAGATCTCGTCCGGCCGGCTAGCGCTGCTGACCAAGCGACCGCTCGACGCCGGCAAGGCCTATTGGTTCGTCTATCCAGAGGCCAGGGTTCGCTCGCGGGTCGTTCGCTCGTTCGGTGACTGGCTGAAAGCCGAGGCGGCGACACCGTCCGCCACGGTCGCCTCTACCTGAGCCGCCCCTCCGGGAACGCATTACCATCGCGCCCCAGCTTACCGAGCAGTTGAATCCAAGTTGCCGTAAGGGCGGAACCTTTTCGGTTCTTCGACGCTTATTAGCCATGGTCTTTCTGTCGTGAAGTTCGCCCTGTGCGTAACGCCTGGGGCGGCGCGCACGGGCCTGTCGGAAGCCGATGCCACGGCTCGCAAGACGGGCATTGCCTTTGCGCTGATGGCGGCTCTGTCGCTGGTGATCGGCGCCTTCATCGCCAGTGCCGCCGCAGCACTGGGTGGCAGGCTGCGCGACGAATAGGCGTCATCCGGTAATCAAGGCGAAAGCACTCTCTCTGTGCTCAACGGCGATCCCAGGGTCGCCGTCGAGTCGTTTAGGGGCTAGAATGTCCTTTGGATGTCCCAAGTCTCCAAGAGAGGAGCTCTGCGATGTCGGATTACGATTTTTACTATTGGTCTGTTCCCTTCCGGGGACAATTTGTCCGAGCCGTTTTGGCCTATGCGGGAAAAACCTGGACCGAGGGTGGTGATGTCGCAATTTCGAATTTCATGGGTGGGCCGCTGAAACGGATGCCGGTTCCGTTTATGGGGCCGCCATTGCTCGTCGACAAAAAAGACGGCTTCGCCATCGCCGAAATGCCTGCCATCGTTCTTTATCTCGGCGAAACACTGGACCTGTTGCCCAAAACGGCGGCGCTTCGCGCCATGACCATGAAAGTGGTCAACGACGCCAACGATGTGCTCGATGAAATCACGCTGGATGGCGGCCGGGAAATGTGGACCGAAAGGCGCTGGGAAACGTTCGTTCCGCGTCTCGGAAAGTGGATGTCGCTTTGGGAGGAAACGGGCGATCGCTACGGTCTGAAAGCGGATTCGGGATATTTGCTCGGCAGCGAGAAGCCGGGCATCGCCGACGTGGTGACGGCGACGCTGTGGTCGACGATGGTGGAGCGCTTTCGGGTGATCGGGACGATTCTTGAAGAGAACGCACCCAAGACCGCAGCGCTGACGCGGCGGGTTGCCGCTCTACCGTCCCTTGCGAAGCTGGCTGCCAAAGCTCGCGAGGATTACGGCGATACCTATTGCGGCGGGCAGATCGAAGCTTCGCTGCGCAAAGTTCTGGGCGCATAAGTGCCGCATCCAAGGCAGGCGTGCAAGACGAGCGAGAGGCGCCATCCCAGGCCGTGAAGCGCGAGATTGGCCAACGGGCCGACCTCGCGCTCGAAGACGAAACGAGCGCTCCGCCATGCGCGGTCATCTTGCGCCGGCTAGATCGTCGCGCGTCCTAACGGACGCAAGATGACGATCTAGCCTTTTGTTATTGCATCTGATTTTCCTAAAACCGGATTCCACTTTTCGGTCCGATGCTTTAGGCTTCAGGTATCTCGCTCAAGCGTGAAGACAACCTCGTAAAGTCCAGGATGAGCCTCACCGTACGCCTTGTTTCCCTGAATCAGACCACGGTCCATCAGGTGTTTGATGACGCGGCGCGCGGCGTCTTCATCGGCGCTTTGCGCGTAGTTCACCACGCGGGTCCCGTCGAGGCTGCGATGCAGACTGGCCGATATCCAGCCATCGACTTCGCGGGCGACTTTGGCTGCCTCGGATAGATAATCGATCAATGGCCCCTGCCCGCCGTCGGGAACGGTAAAGACATTGATCTGGGTAACGAGTGGGGATTGGGCACGGATGATTGGCATTTTGCACTCCATAATGAGCGCGAGCCGCCGTGCTTGTTGCGTACCACCGATAGACCTGCCAGCGCGCGCCAAGCCACAGCGAAACTCGCCGTTGCTTGTCGCGGGTTCACCCGAAGAGTGACGCGGAGCCTCTCAAGCATGAGAGGGAGCGGGCTTACCGATGCCGCTCAGGTCCTTTTCGACTGTGCGAGTGTACGCAGGAAACCATACCCTTTCAACCGCAGCGTATAGATGCGGTCTATAAAGCGAACGGGTCACCATCAATCACATGGAGAGGAGGCGATCACGTCACCTATCCGCAATAGCAGGAGGCCGGCGGGGACGCATGGGCATCGGGCTGTCAAGCTCGCCAGGCCGAATGCACTGCATTGCTCGGGCTGGCTATAGCTCGGCAGTTCGGAAGATCTCGCTTACGAAATCCAGGAATACCCTAAGGCGAGGCGCCGATTGGCGGCTGCGGGGGTAGAGCGCTGAGAGCGGCATCGGTGACGGAGGACAATCGGGAAGCACCTCGACCAGCTTTCCCCCGGCGAGGTCGTCGGCAAATCGGTAACGCGGCGCCTGCACCAACCCAAAGCCGCGCCGCGCCAGATCGGCGGTGGTATCCGAATGGTTGGCGCTTACCCGCATCGGCAACCGGATTTCGCATAGCCTGCCCCCGACATCGAATTCGAGGGGCAGAACTTCGCCTGTGCGCGATGACAGGAATCCGACCATCTGGTGTCCGCCGAGATCATCGATCGACGTGGGAAGGCCGCGCTGCTCCAGATAGTCCGGGCTGGCCACCGTCACTTCCTTGATCGTGCCGAGGCGTCGCAGCATCAGCCCGCTATCGACCGGCTCACCCACCCGGATTGCACAGTCGATGCCCTCGCGTACCAGGTCGACGAGCCGGTCGCTTTGGCCAAACTGCACCTCGATGCGGGGATACCGCTCGAGGAAAGAAGGAAGCGCCGGCAGAATGAAGGTGCGCGTCAGCAACCCCGGCGCGTCAATCCGCAACAGACCATGCGGCTCGCTGTCGCGAAGCACCGCCTCCGCATCGTCGAGATCGGCGAGGATCGCCAGGCAGCGCCGGTAATATTGATCGCCGTCCGGTGTCGCGGCCACATGGCGCGTGGTTCGATCGAGCAGCCGAACCCCCAGCCGCCCTTCCAACTGTCGGATCGTTTCCGTCGCCGTCGAGCGGGGAATGCCCTGATCCGTCGCGGCAGCGGTGAAGCTGCCGCGCTCCACGACCCGAATGAACAAACGAAGGCTATCCAGATAGTCCATACGGATTGTTCGCCCATTCCGAATGGTCTTGTCAAATCAAGGCTGATTATCCGGGCTCAGCGCAAGCCTATGTAGAAGCTCGGAGGTGCAATATGTCACAGCAATCTCAGCAAAGCGCCATTGTCACCGGCGCATCCAAGGGTATCGGCGCAGCGATCGCCAAACAGTTGGCCGCCAACGGCATCGCTGTCCTCGTCAACTATGCACATGGCCGGGAAGCGGCCGAAACTGTCGCCGCCGAGATCCAACACACCGGCGGCAAGGCGATCGCGGCGCAAGCCGATATCGGCGATCCCGCCGCCATGCCCGCCCTGTTCGACGCGGCTGAAAGAGCGTTTGGCGGCGTCGACATCCTCGTCAACAACGCGGGCATCATGAAACTCACGCCCCTCGCAGAATTTGATGACGCGGTCTTCGACAGCCAAGTCGCCATCAATCTGGGCGGGGTGTTTCGCGGGATGCGCGAAGCCGCGAGGCGGATGCGTAACGGTGGCCGGATCATCAGCTTTTCGTCCAGCGTTGTGGGCCTCTATCAGCCGGGTTACGCCATCTATGCCGCAACGAAGGCCGCCGTTGAGGCAATGACACACGTTCTCGCCAAGGAGCTTGGACCGCGTGGCATCACTGTCAACGCCGTGGCGCCGGGACCGGTCGCCACCGAGCTCTTCCTTGATGGCAAGACCGACACGCAGGTGGCCGCCATCGAGAAGATGAATCCGTTTGGCCGACTGGGTCAGCCGGAGGATATCGCCCGCGTCGTCGCCTTCCTCGCAAGCCCCGACTCCGGTTGGGTCAATGGCCAAGTGATCCGCGCCAATGGCGGTGTGATCTAGATCGCTGTGCGTCCTGACGGACGCAGAATAGCGATCTAGTTGTGAGCTTTCAGGAGATTGTCCATTCGGAGCGGAATTTGGAGACTGGAGTTACCACACCTCAGTTTTCCAGGATCGCCGCGCGAACGCGATGTGATGCGGCTCATGTCCGAGGGCCTGACGAACAAACAAATTGGCGCCGAACTGGCATCAGCAACCGCACCGTCGAAACGTACAGAGCCCGCGCGGTACTCAAACTCAAGGCCCATCGGTCCTGGCAATCGGTTGAAGGCACCGCGACGAACCGCCAGAAAGACATCTGCGCTTCTTCCGCCGCGTTTATTCAAGTCGATGCGTGCATCGGAACGAGCACAGGAGACGTCGAGGACCAGTGTTGTGACGCGGTCAGCAAGTTTGCGGGTTGAGGCCAATGCCCGGTATTTGTCGGGCGCTCCTGAATGGCGGCTTTCACGCTCTCGGATCAGAGGCCGAAGGGATAGGTCTCGTCCTCGCCGCCTGTCACCTTGATCGGCAAGGGGACTACGGCGCTTGTCTCGTCGAACCACACGAAGGCGTCGTATTGGTCGGGAAGCGTCGCGTGCGTGTAATGGCTCCAACGCTCCGTCTCCGGCCGGTAGATGACGCCGATATAGCGTTCAAGCCGGGGCTCGGCCATGATGTGGCGGACATCGTCATGCTGTCCGGCGCGCAGGTCCAGCAAGAAGCGCTCGAGACCGACGGCGTGGCACCAAGCCTCGTAGCTGTCCGGACGGGATGGTCGAACGACCTTGATCTCCATGGGTGCATCCCATTCGGACGCCGCCGCGACAGTACCGGCATGTGTGCCAAATCCGATCAAGGCTGCGTCGTGTCCGTAGGTCTGGCGACATAACTGCCCGATGTTCAACTCGCCGCGCTCCGTGCCCATGTCGGTGAACCGCGCATCGCCGATGTGCGAATTATGCGCCCACACAACGGCCTTCGCATGCGGACCCGCCTGCGCGAGAATGTTCTGCAACGTCTCGAACATATGGCGGTCGCGCTCGTTCCAGGAGTCGTGCGAGCCGTAATACAGGGCCCGATAATAGCGCTCCGCATCAGCCACCAGCCGGGCGTTCTGCGCGGCGTCGAAAAACTGAAAGCCGTCCTTGTCCGTGTATTGCAGTTCGTTTTGCAGGAGGTCGACGAGCGTACGTGTCACCGGCCGTTCGCACAGGGCATAACCCTGGGTGAGCGACACTCGTCCATAGGCTGCCGGTTCCCGCGACCACGGCGTCAGACAGGCATAACGCCCGCGCGCCACGACTGCGGCTTCGGGATCGACGCGATCGAGATAGGCAAGCACGGCGGCAATCGAGGCCGTCATGTTGTAGAGATCGAGACCGTAAAAGCCAACCTTGGCCTCGGGCGCGCAGGTCGTGTTGTGGCGGCGCAGAAAGCTTACGAAGGTGTCGACATCCTTGTTGCGCCACATCCAGGTAGGAAAGCGGGCAAACGGCGTTGAACTCATCGGCTGGTGCGGGTTCCGCCGCACGTAGCGATTGATCGCGGCGGCATCGGGCCAATCAGCCTCCACGGCGACGATGGTGAAGCCGTGCCGCTCGATCAGCCGGCGCGTGATGGCGGCGCGGGCGCGGTAAAACTCCGAGGTGCCATGCGAGGCTTCGCCGAGCAGCACCACGCGTGCTTCGCCAAACCGATCAAAGGCGGCAGCGAAAGCGGGGTCGTCCAGCGCGGGCAGCGGCTCGGCGGCCGCACGCAGCACGGCCACAGGCGAGATCGCCGGCGTCGGACGGGCGGCGGAGGGCGCGGGCGCGGATGTCGGCGGCAAAAGGTAGTGCTCGAACCAGGCGATGGCCATGTCGGTCACTGTTTCCAATGCGCCGGGCTCTTCGAACAGATGGGTGGCGTCCGGAATGATCTGCAACAGCTTGTCACATTTGAGCGCGGCCAGTGCCTTGCGGTTCAGCGCAAGGACCTGCCGGTCATCACCACCGACAATGAACAGGGTCGGTGCCTCGACCGCGGCCAGCCGCGGACCGGCGAGATCAGGTCGACCGCCGCGCGAGACGACTGCCGCGACGCGCGCCCGAAGGCCCGCCGCGGCCAGCATAGCTGCTCCCGCGCCGGTGCTTGCGCCAAACAGACCAAGCGGCAGATCGGCGATATCGGGCTCGGCACCGATCCATATCACGGCCTCGAGCAGGCGTTCGGCGAGCAGCGGAATGTCGAAGACATTACGGCGGTCGCGTGACTCATCCGTCGTCAGAAGATCCAGAAGCAGCGTCGCAAAGCCCTTGGCGTTCAGTTTGTCGGCAACGGCGACATTGCGCGGGCTGAGCCGGCTCGACCCGCTCCCGTGTGCGAACAGGATGATGCCGCGCGGGTCCGGCGGAACGCACAGATTTCCGATCAAGCCCAGCGGCGGGATCGCGACCTGACGCCGGGAAGCTTCGCTGTCGGTGTCATCGACCTCGGCCCACCCCTGACGCATCAGCCCGATCGTCTCTTCATCGGTCAACTGGTGGAAATCACAGTAGAAGGCGCCAACCCCCTGGAACTGCTTGGCGGGATGCAGGCAGACGACGATGTCGGCGTACTGACGCATGTCGGCAAGCGTTTCTTCCGGCGCCACCGGAATGGCAAGGATGGTCTTGGAGGCGCCCTGGCGTTTGATCGCGATGAGTGCGGCTTTCGCTGTGGCGCCTGTGGCAAGACCATCGTCGACGACGATGGCCGTATGTCCCACCGGCTCCAGCCGCGGGTGTTTTCCGAGATATAGCGCGCGGCGGCGTTCAAGTTCCGCGACTTCGCGCCGCCGGGCACGGTCGAGATAGGCGTCGTCTGCGCCGGTCGCCTGCCGGATGTCTTCGTTAATGACTGTCTCGGGGCTTTCGCCTTCGACGACGGCGCCCAGCGCTACCTCGGGTGCCCCCGGCGCGCCGATCTTGCGGACCAGAATGAGATCGAGCGGGGCGTGCAGAGCCCGCGCGATTTCCAGCGCCACCGGGACGCCACCGCGCGGCAAAGCATAAACGACTGGACGGTCGACCGTCAGCGTCACCAATTTAGCCGCCAACTGGCGGCCGGCATCTGCTCGGTCCAGAAACGGAAATTGTGATCTCGTCATGGAAACATTATTTGCTGCGCACAAATTTCCACTTTGATCTATGTCAAAAACGCTCAAAGATCACAGTTTTGCCTCAATGTTTTAAGTAATTTTCCGCAAAAAAACCAAATAACTCCATATATGTACAACAAGATCAGTATAGTCCATCTGGCGTGCGCATGGGGCCGCAAGCGCTTGCTTCGAGCGCAATGGGGCACGCGTCGTCAATCATTGGCTCGGGATCACTCGCTATCGCCGGCTGGCGAGGTCTGATCGGCGATCTGGGAAGAGGCCTCGCCGAAGCGCTGGAGGACGGCGGCAAAGGAACGAAGCCTCTGCTCGACGAGACCGTTGATCGTATCAGCGGGAAATGCGCCGTCAGGTCCGCGTGTACCGACCGCACGGCCAGTCAGCAAGGCCATGGCGTCATCGATGATCGTCAGCGGGTAAATGGCGAAGCGACCCGCGGCACACGCCTCGACGACGTCCTTGCGCAGCATCAGATGCTGCACATTGGCCTTTGGGATGGCCACGCCTTGCGTGCCGGTGAGCCCCCGCGCCTGGCAGAGATCGAAGAAGCCCTCGATCTTCTCGTTGGCGCCGCCAATGGCCTGAACTTCGCCATGCTGGTTGAGCGATCCGGTAATGGCAATGTCCTGGCGCAAGGGCGCCTCGGCCAGCGCCGACAAATCCATCGATCGGCTCAAGGTCGGCAGTCGAAGTGAACGTGATTGCCGACAAATCGGCCGGGCGAAAGAGGCGATCAGGCGCAAGCGCCAACACATCTGCTCCTGACGGCGCCGGTCCCGTGCGCTCCATAAAGTAGTGCCCTCATCGCGTGACTTCCGACGCGCAAGACCGAAAGACCCAGCCGCCTACACATTCGGCCAAATCTTGAGGAAACGACATTGATCCCCATCAAGCCGCACCGTTCATCCGCTGCGCCCACGCCTCAGCGCGGCGACTATCGAGCATAGAGCCCGACAAGTTCGGCGGTAGCGAGGATGTGGTTGCCAAGCGCGGTCTCGACAGCGCGGCAATCCGCGCCGGCTGCGACGGCAAGACGGTCGGCATCGAGGGCATAGAGTGTGAAGTGATAGTGGTGCCGGCCATGACTCTGCGGGGGACAGGGACCGCCGTAGCCGGTCTTGCCAAAGTCCGTGCGGGCCTGCCGCATCGTCTCGCAACGGGGGGGACAATGCTCGGGCAGTGCGACGGAATCGGGCGCAATATCGAACGCTGCCCAATGATACCACATACCGGAAGGTGCGTCGGGATCGCGGCAGATCAGCGCGAAGCTGCGCGTCTGCGCCGGGGCTTCGGACCATTGCAGCGGTGGCGACACGTCGTCACCATCGCAGGTATAGCGACGCGGTATCTGTCCGCCGTTCGCAAATGCAGGGCTCGTCAGTTGCACCGGACAATCTCCCCTCAGGAGCCGATCCAAGTCACGTGAGGCTCCGTGCGCGCCGGGGCCGGGTGCTCACCACTGGGATGGCCGATGATGATTGGCGCGACAGGTTTGTGCTCAGGCGGAATCCGCAGCGCTGCCTTGCCCTCTGTCTCGCCGAGCCAGGCTTCGGCAAAGCCGATCCAGCAGGTGCCAAGTCCGCGCGCATAGGCGTCAAGCATCAGGTTCTGTGCGGCCAAACAGCAATCCTGTTCCGCCATTGGATCGGCTGCCATCGCGGAGATGACGATCAGGATGGGCGCATTGTAGAAAATGTTAGAGGTCGGGGACGCCAGCGCATCACGATGGTCGGCAAGATGTGCGTTCCCGGCGGCGGCGGCAAGGACAAGCGCCTTGGCCCTATCCGAGCAGTATTTCAGCAGGTCGCGATCAGCCACGATCGTGAATGACCAGGGCTGCCGATTCATGGAACTGGGCGCCTGGATCGCCGCCCTTATAACGCCATCGATTGCCTCACGCTCGACAGGGGCCGACGTATAGTCGCGGATCGCGCGGCGGTGATAGATGGCATCGGTGAGATTCATTGCAGCGTCTCCTGCCAAATTGCATGAACGGACGATCCGTCCAGCCTCGCCGATCGCATAGGCGATGCCTTCGGTTGCCCCCTGCCCCCTGCCCCCAAGGGGGAGTACCTCGACCGATCACCTTCCGTTAAAGCCCCATGTCCGGTTCCGGTAGCCGCTCCTTCTGCGGCTCGGGGATTTCCGTCATCGTCGCCTCGGTCAGCAGCAGTACGCTCGCGACCGACACGGCGTTTTCGAGCGCGACGCGGACGACCTTGGCCGGATCGACGATGCCGGCCTTGATCAGGTCGACATATTGCTTCTGCGCGGCATCGAAACCTTCGTTTCCGCTGCTGGCCAGCATGCGCGCGACGACGACACCGCCATCGACAGCGGAGTTTTCGGCGATCTGGCGAGCGGGCACCTCGAGGGCGCGTTTCAGGATCTGCAGGCCGGTCCTCTCATCGCCCTCACACTTGGCCTCTTCCTCCGCCACTGCGGCGATGCAACGGAGGAGCGCGAGCCCGCCGCCAGGTACAAGGCCTTCGACGACGGCCGCCTTCGTGGCGCTGATCGCATCGTCCAGAGCCTCTTTTCGCGATTTCATTTCGGCTTCGGACGGCGCACCGGCGCGGATCACCGCAACGCCGCCAGACAGTTTGGCAAGTCGCTCCTCAAGCTTCTCGCGATCGTAGTCGCTCTTGGTATCCGCGATTTCGCGACGGATCTGCTGGACCCGACCGTCGATGGCTCGCTTGTCGCCAGCCCCGCCGATGATCGTCGTGCGTTCCTTGTCGGCGACGACACGCGTAGCACGGCCGAGCTGCTCGAGATTGACGGACTCGAGCTTCAATCCAAGGTCCGCCGTCACCACTTGGCCGCCGGTCAGGATCGCCATGTCTTCCAGCATGGCCTTGCGACGGTCGCCGAACCCCGGCGCTTTCACAGCACATGCCTTGAGGACGCCGCGCATCTGGTTGACGATGAGCGTCGCCAGCGCTTCTCCATCAATGTCTTCAGCCACGACCAGCAGTGGTCTGCCGGATTTTGCCAGCTGTTCGAGCAGCGGCATCATATCGGCCAGAACGCCGATCTTTCGGTCGCAGAGGAGAACATAGGGCTCTTCCAGCACAGCCTCCAGCCGCGCGGCATCGGTCATGAAATAGGGTGAGATGAAGCCATGATCGAACTGCATGCCTTCCACCACATCGAGTGTTGTCTCGGTGGTCTTCGATTCCTCGACTGTGATCACTCCCTCGCCGCCCACCTTCTCCATGGCCTCGGCCACGAGATCGCCGACGGTGGCGTCGTTGTGGGCAGAGATCGTGGCGATCTGCACCTTGTCCAGCCGCGTCCGGACGGGTCGGGACATGGCCTTCAGCTCGGCCAGCGCCGCCTTCACCCCGCGATCAAGGCCGCGCTTCAGGTCGATCGCGCTTGCGCCGGCAACGACGTTGCGCACGCCGTCGGCCAAGATGGCGTGCGCCAGAATTGTCGCCGTGCTCGTACCGTCGCCCACCGTATCGCCAGTTCTCTCCGCCGCCTGCTTGAGCACCTGCGCGCCAAGGTTTTCCTCCGGGTCCTTGAGGTCGAACTCCTTGGCAATGGTCACGCCGTCATTGCAGACGATGGGCGCGCCCCATTTTCTCTCAATCAGCACCGACTTCGATTTCGGTCCGAGCGTCACCCGAACCGCATCGGCAAGCTGTGCAGCCCCACGAAGGATTTTTTCGCGGGCGGCCGAGCGAAACATGACTTGCTTATGTGCCATAGGGACAAATCCCCTGTTGCTGCTACTGGCTGCGAACGTGGCATCCGTCATCGTAGAATGCGAAAGATGGCGCCTGACATCCTAGATGTGAATCAATAGTGGACTGCGGACCTAAGCCACCGCAATATCGTTTCAAATTTCGATTTCACCGACCTCGTCCGCCTCCGCGGCAGCCTCAGGCGAAGGTAGCCCGGCCAGACCGCCAACTCAACCAAGTCACCTTAACGCATAATCCGCTGCAGTCTGGCACTCGTCGGCAATAGGGCTGATGCCCCGAGTAGACAGGCCGAACACGACGTTGGGCAGCATCGAGCATCAACCAAATTCGGCGAAGCGCACCGAGGCATCCTGTGCGCAGGGCCGGACTACTAAAGCAGGTACCAAGGCCGGTGCAAGTCGACGAAATGAGATGCGATCCAGTTTCTCGGCCCGGAACGCCTTCGCAAGTGCCTCGGCGGCGATGCGGTGCGCGGCGCAGCTACTCGCTTCTGCTTCGATCTTGGCCTGTTAGGTCAACCGTGCCGCCCTGCCCCACCTGCGCGAACACGTCGGGCGCTGATGCTGTGGATTGGGTCGAGCAGCACGCGCGGCGGTACGCCGCCGTTCCTTGCGCCCTACTTTGCCGCCAAGGCGGGGATGGACGCGCTGGCGCAGAGCTATGCCCTTGAGCTTGCGCGCTTCGGTATCGAGACGACGATTGTCGTGCCGGGCGCCTTTACCAAAGGCACCAAGCATTTCGAACATGCCTCCCAGCCGGAGGACGGGAAACGAGCCGAGGCCTACTGGTCCGGCCCCTATGCCGGGGTGGACAAGAAAGCGCTTGAGGGACTCGCGCCCTCGAGCCCGCCGACGCTGACGTACAAGCGGTCGTCCAGGCGCTCCGCGAGATCGTCGACACGCCACACGGACATCGCCCGTTCCGGGTCCATGTCGATCCATCCAACGACGGCGCCGAAATCGTCAACGCCGTCGCCGACCGCGTGCGAGCGCAATTGCTCGAGCGTATCGGCCTCGCCGATCTACTTCACCCAGCACGCTGATCAAGCCCTGACAACGAGGAAATCCAACATGCCTTTCGCTAATTTCAAAGTACCCGAAGCCGCCCTCACCAGCCGGCAGAAGGAAGAGATCGTCCATCGCACCACCGCCATGCTGGTGGAATATTTCTCCGAGGTAGCCCGTCCCCATACGATGGTGCTGATCGAAGAAATCAAGGACGGCGGTTACGCCCGCGCTGACGAGGTGTTTGTCATCCCCGAGGCGTATCGCGCCAAGGATTAATCCGCAACGCACAGGCCAACGTTCTGTACCATCAGGGCTTTTCCGGTGAAGTCCCTTTACCGGGAAAGCCCCTGTTTTCTAGGCCTGCCGGATCAGGCATTTCTACGATCAGCCTGCGTTCGCTTCGTGAACGACGTCGAGAAACGCTCTTATCTTCGCGGCTCGCGACGCGGCCTTGGGGAAATATAGGAACAGCCCCGGTTCCCATACGGCGGCCTCCGGAAGCACTTCCGTGAGCTGTCCATTGAGGAGATACGAACGGACCAGCGGCTCCATCACATAGGCGATCCCCAGCCCAGTCACCGCCAACTCGCAAGCATAGACTGGATCCGACACGCGAACCGTTCCGGAGACTTCGATCTGCAACTCCTTGCCGGCTTCCTGTACGTCCCATTGATAAACGGCGCCGCTGCCAAGGAGACGGAAACCGATGCAGTTGTGTCGCTCCAGCTCTCCAATTGAGCGCGGCACGCCGAAACGCGCCAAATAGGCGGATGCCGCCACCATGATGGCCCGCATGGGCGGGGTCAGACGGACGGCGACCAGATCCTGGTCGATCATGTTGCCCAACCGCACGCCCATATCGAAGCCTTCGGCGATCACGTCGGTGAGGGCATCATCGGTAATGACTTCGATCGTCAGCTTGGGGTGGCGCCGTGTCATCTCGGCCAGGATCGGCGTGAAGCCAATATGCAGCGCAAGTCGCGGCGCATTGATCCGCAGAAGCCCCGAGACTTCCGATTGCGCCGTGCGAACACTTTCAGCCGCTCCTTCCAGTGCCTCGACCGCTCGTCGAGCGCCTTCCAGAAAGGTGGCTCCGGCTTCCGTCAAAGCCACGCTGCGCGTCGTTCGGGCAAAAAGCGGCACGCCGAGCCGCTCTTCCACCACTCGAATGGCGTGACTCACCGCGGACGCGCTCAAGCTCAATTCGGCAGCCGCGCGAACGAAGCTGCGGGTTCTGGCAACAGTCACCACGACGGGCAAGTGCGTGAGAAGGATCCGATCCATTGCTGAACCATATCGCATAACCCATCCAAAATCGTCTCGATTATAATCTCATTCAGCAGGGTCCATGGTCTGTTCATGGGCGGGTGCCCACAATCGGAGACGAGACAAATGGAAAAGCACAATCGCGTGTGGCTCATCACCGGTGCGTCTTCTGGCTTTGGCCTGGCACTTGCGAAAGCGGTGCTTGCACGTGGGGAACGCGTCGCCGCCGTGGCGCGCCGACATGAGGCGCTTATCGAGCTGACGAAGCTCGCACCGGACCGCAGCCTGGCGCTGCCCACTGACATCAACGACCCGAAGGCGCGTTCGGCAGCCGTCGATCAGGCGCTATCGCATTTCGGCAGGATCGATGTTCTCGCCAACATCGCCGGCCGGGGATCGCTCGGTGCCGTCGAGGAATTTTCTCCCGATCAGCTGCGCTCCCAGATGGAAATCAACTTCTTTGCCGCCGCCGAACTGACCCGCCTGCTTCTGCCCCACATGCGCGCCAACAGGTCGGGCCACGTGCTCAACCTCACAAGCATTGGCGGCCTTATCTCGATCGGCGGGTTTGGCGCCTACTGCGCCTCGAAATTTGCTCTGGAGGCGTGGAGCGAAGCGCTCGCCGACGAAGTGGCAGGTTTCGGGATCAAGGTCACGCTCGTCGAACCGGGAAATTTCCGGACGGAATTTGCCGGTGGAGCCAACATGCGCCCCGCACAGTTGATCGATGATTATCGACCGCTGATGGCACCGATCGAAGACTTTCTCTATGGTCAGGATGGTCGGCAACCCGGCGATCCCGCGAAAGCGGCCGAGGCGATGATGATGGTGGTCGAGGACAAGGCTCCACCCCGCCGGCTGGTACTGGGAAGCGACGCCTTCACCGCGTTGGATCGCATCTACGATGCGCGGCTCGCCGACATTGCCCGCTACCGCTCGGTCGGAGAGGCGACCGCCTACCCCGGCGCGGAAATTCGGGCCATCGGCGGAGCATGATTGAGCGGGGCGAAGCCCGCGTCGAGAACGCGAGCTTCGCCAGCGCTCCAGCTCCGGCGATGTCCGATCAACCGGTCCGATCCACGATAGGATCGTGCACTGTTGCCAGCCAATCGCCCAGTCGCGAGATGTCGCCATGCATCCGCATCTCACCGCTGCTGAGAAAGCGATCGAGTAATGCTCTGTAGCGCGGATCGGTGCTGCGGAGTGCGTTGAGTTCTCGTGCGACAGCGGCGGTCATCTCGATCATAATGTCCGCCTGCTCATCCAATCGTGCACCCACTCTGTAGGATGACTTGCCTCCGACTATGTCGAAGCGGATGCCCTGCACCAATCCTTCCGACAGGACGACCCCATCGGTGTAGCGTTCGACGAGGGAAACGGTCAGATCGGCCGGGAGGTCGGCGCGCCGTGCGACCTCCGCCATGACCGCCCCGACCATCTTGAACCAGCCGCTTGTGCCGTGGCGTATCTTTGTATGAACGGTCATTCGCCTGCTCCTTCGTCAGTCAACGGTCAGCACGATCTTGCCCTGGACATGGCCCTTGGCCGCACGCTGATGCGCCAGGCGCGCCTCGGCCAACGGAAAGCGGCTGTCGATGACCACGCGAACCGTGCCGTCATCGAGGAGCCGGCCGACTTCTTCGAGCTGCGCGCCGTTCGAGCGGACTTGCGTTGCCGAGACTGTGACGTCCAGTCGCTTGACTTCATCACTCCCTTTGAAGCCGAGCGGGAAGATCGGGAACAGGGCGCCACCACGCTTCAGAACCTTGAGGAAGCGGCCGGAGGTCGGGCCACCGACGGCATCGACCACCAAGTCTATGTCACGCGTGACATCCTCGGGATTGGTCTTGGTGTAGTCGATGAAATCATCGACCCCGAGATCGCGCAAAAGCGCCTCATGCTCGCCTGATGCCACGGCAATCACGCGCGCCCCTTTCCACTTGGCTAGCTGAACAGCAAAGTGCCCGACGCCTCCGGCCGCCCCGTTTACGAGGACGATCTTGCCGTCGAGCGGCACCGGCTTGTGCTGATGCGGCTGAAGCGGGTTGGGCTCGTCGTGCCCCAGATCCACAAGGAACTGCCAGGCCGTCAGCAATGACATCGGCGCTCCGGCGGCATGGTGGTGGTCGATGCCAGCCGGCTTGTGGGCCAACTCCGCGACCGGCACGCTGACATACTCGGCATAGGCTCTGCTCCCGCCGGCAAGACCGCTCGGAAAGCGAACCATTGCATAGACTTCGTCGCCGACGGAGAAGTCCTGAATGTCATCGGCTACCGCCTCGATGACACCGGAAATGTCGGTTCCCAGAATGACGGGGAACGACACCTGCGGCTGCCACTCGGGCGGGAGCATCTTATAGCCTTCACGCAAGTACCAATCGGGCGGGTTCAAACCTACGGCGCGTACCCGGACCAGCACTTCGCCGGGCCTGACTTCCGGCTTGGGCGCGTCTTCATAAACGAGAACTTCGGGACCACCGAAGGTATGCAGGCGAACCGCTTTCATTTGTTCGTTCATCTCAATCTCCATGGTTGCGCTCCACGAAGACCTAGTCAGAGGAATTCGGATTGAAAATGGCGGGCTGTTTCGCTTTAATAATGCCATGCAGGAACAAATCGGCCTGGAATGGCTCTCCAACCTCGTGGCGTTTGCCCGCGCCGGATCGATGGGCAGCTACACCGCTGCCGCCCGTTCTCTTTCGGTCTCGCCATCGGCGGTCAGCAAGAGTGTGCAGCGGCTCGAACGCCATCTCGGCGTTTCGCTTTTTACCCGTACGACGCGATCGCTGACATTCACGCCGGAAGGGCGCGAACTGCACGAGCGCGCGTTGCGATTGCTGCGCGTGGCAGAAGAAATCGAGCAGGTGGCGATGGCGGCGCGCTCCGAGCCGTCGGGCACCTTGCGGGTGGCTGCGCCGCTGCCGATCGGCCTCCATCTGATCGCGCCGATACTTCCGGCATTTCGCGGCCGCCACCCAAAGGTGACCGTGGACCTCAGGCTGAACGACCAGATCGTCGATATTACTGAAGAAGGAATCGACGTCGCCATCCGCATCGGAGATGTCCCGGACTCGCGGCTTTTGTCGCGCAAACTGGCGCCGCATCGGCTCTGCTGCTTTGCATCGCCAGCCTACCTGGCGGCCCGTGGCACACCGAAGCATCCGGAGGAAATCGAGAGGCATGACGCGGTGAACCTCCGCTATCAGAGCAGCGGCCAATCGCTGCGCTGGCCTTTCCGGATAGGCGACCGCGAAATTGAGATCTTACCGCCGGCTGGCATCGTCGTGGATGTCAGCGAGGCCGTGATGAAAACCCTCGCCGCCGGCGGTGGTATCGGCATCGGCGCGACATTTATCGCCGCACCCTATGTGGCTCGTGGCGAACTGGTACCTGTGCTTTCCGAATTTGCCGTGGAACGGCACAACATCACGGCTCTATGGCCGGAAAGCCGCCGGACCAATCCGGCCGTACGAGCCTTTCTGGATCTGCTGCAAACAACCTTTCGCGAACGAATGACAACCTAGTGCACCGGCCGCATCGCGTTTCCTCTGTGGGCGGCGGGGTGATGAACCTGATATGAGGTCCCATTCCTTCCGCGTTGCTTCGAGTCGCCGTGACGTCCCACCCTCTGCAAATCCTGAAAACCGTTTATGGCTATGACGCTTTTCGCGGACGTCAGGCGGAAATCGTCGACCATGTGATGGCCGGCAACAACGCCTTCGTGTTGATGCCGACGGGCGGCGGCAAATCCCTCTGTTACCAGATACCGGCGATGGCCCGGCCCGGCATGGGCCTCATCGTCTCGCCACTGATCGCCCTGATGGCCGATCAGGTGGCGGCGCTACGGCAAGCGGGCGTGAAGGCCGCCGCGCTCAATTCCGACCTGCAGGGCGACGAGCGGCATGCCTTGTGGCGGGAGATATTGAGTGGCGCGCTGGATCTCCTCTACGTCGCGCCCGAGACGCTGCTGAGACCTGACATTCTGGATCTGCTGCACCGTACGAAGCTGTCGCTGATCGCCATCGACGAAGCGCATTGCCTGTCGCAATGGGGGCATGATTTCCGCCCTTCCTACCGGCAACTCGACGCGCTCATCACGCAATTCCCCGACACGCCGCGCATGGCGCTGACGGCAACGGCCGATGCACCGACCCGCGCCGAGATCCTGTCGCATCTCCAGATCGCCGAAAGCGATGCCTTCATCGCCGGGTTCGATCGTCCCAACATCCGCTACGCCATGATGGAGAAAGACAATCCACGGGCGCAGCTGAAGCGCTTCCTGAAGCAGCACAAGGGCGAAAGCGGCATCGTCTATTGCCTGTCGAAGCGCAAGACGGAAGAAACGGCGGTCTGGCTCTGCGACGAAGGCTACATCGCGCTGCCCTACCACGGCGGCATGGACAAGACGGCGCGCGAGACGAACCAGACGCGCTTCCAGCGCGAGGAAGCCGTCATCATGGTGGCCACCATCGCCTTCGGCATGGGCATCGACAAGCCCGACGTACGCTTCGTCGCGCACCTCGACCTGCCCGGCAGCATCGAGGCTTATTACCAGGAGACCGGACGCGCCGGTCGCGACGGTTTGCCGGCGGAGACATTGATGCTCTACGGCTACGAAGACATTGCGCTGCGTAGCCGCTTCATCGAGGATTCCGACGCGTCGGAACAGCGCAAGCGAATGGAGCGGCAGAAACTCGACGCGCTTCTCGGCTTGGCCGAGACGGCCAACTGCCGCCGCCAGGTGCTGCTCTCCTACTTTGGCGACCATTCCGAACCTTGCGGCAACTGCGACACCTGCGCCGAGCCGCCAAATCTGTTCGACGGAACGGTCGCGACGTTGAAGGCCCTGTCCTGCATCCACAGAACCGGCGAACGCTTCGGCCAAACCTACATCGTCGAGGTCCTGCTGGGCGGATCGGACGAGCGTATTGTCCAGTCTGGGCACGACCGCATCTCGACCTATGGCATTGGCAAGGAGCATGACAGCCGCACCTGGCGCGCGATCCTGCGCCAGTTGATCGCGCTTCGCCTTGTTGATGTCGACCTGACCGGCCACGGTGGGCTGTCGATCTCGGAAGCGGGCCGGCAATTTCTGCGAGAAAAGCCGGCGCTCATGCTGCGCGTGCCGGCAAAGCCGCAAACTGCGCGGACCAAGAAGGCCAGCGAGCAAGCGTCGATCGCCCTGCCCGAGGCCGACCAGGCGCTGTTTCAGGCGCTGCGCGACAAACGCACCGAATTCGCCCGCGCGCAGAACGTGCCGCCCTACGTGATCTTCCATGACAAGACACTGATCGAACTCGCCGCCACCCGCCCCAGCTCACGGTCGCAGATGGCGAAGGTCCCGGGCGTTGGCGAGGCCAAGCTGGATCGCTACGGCGCCGCCTTTCTCGCCGTGATTGCCGAGCACGAGGAATAGACCAGAGCCCTGCGAAGGGCCCGATCAGCCGTGAACGGTGCCCGCGGCATCTGCCAAGCTATTCCAGCGGCCAAACTTCGACTACGTCATGCACAACGGCGCAAGGGACAAACGAGACCTTCTGGACAGTCTCTGCCAGATCGGCGGCTTCGATCATCGCAACCCGGCGACGGGCAGAGCGCACTGTTTCGACCAAGCGGAACAATGCTGGAAGCCCGGCAAAGCCGAGCGGTACGCCCCATCAAGGCCGATTCAAGGGATAAAAATCTGCCCTCGCCGCAGCCCCACCCTTTCTCAGCCAGGGTGAAGACCCGGCGCTTCCTGGCCCGTGCTCACCACATATTCGGTGTAGCCGCCGCTGAACTGATGGATGCCCTCGGGCGTCAGTTCCAGAACACGGTTGGAGAGGGCCGCCAGGAAGTGGCGGTCATGCGACACGAACAGCATGGTGCCCTCGAAGGCCGAGAGGGCCGCGACCAGCATTTCCTTCGTCGCCATGTCCAGATGGTTGGTCGGCTCATCGAGCACCAGGAAGTTCGGCGGATCGTACAGCATCTTGGCCATGACCAGACGTGCCTTCTCGCCGCCGGACAGTACGCGGCAGGGCTTCTCGACATCGTCGCCGGAGAAGCCGAAGCAACCGGCAAGGGTTCGCAGAGCACCTTGCCCTGCCTGCGGGAAGGACCCGTCCAGCGAGTCGAAAACCGTCTCGTCGCCGTCCAACAGGTCCATGGAATGCTGCGCGAAATAGCCCATCTTGACGCTGCTGCCGATGGTCACCGTGCCCTGGTCCGGCTCGGTCGCACCCGCTACCAGTTTCAGCAGCGTCGATTTCCCGGCGCCATTGGCGCCGAGCACGCACCAGCGCTCCCTGCGCCGCAGTTGGAAATCAAACCGCTCATAGATCGGCTTGCCGCCGTAGCCCTTATGCACATTCTTGAAGCTCGCCACATCCTCACCGGAGCGTGGCGGAGTGCGGAAGTCGAACTGGATCGACTGACGTCGCCGGGGCGGCTCCACCCGTTCGATCTTGTCCAGCTTCTTCACGCGGCTCTGCACCTGGGCCGCGTGCGAGGCGCGCGCCTTGAAGCGCTCGATGAACTTGATCTCCTTGGCGAGCATCGCCTGCTGGCGCTCGAATTGCGCCTCGCGCTGCTTCTCGCCAAGCGCCCGCTGCTGTTCGTAGAAATCGAAGTTGCCCGAATAGGTCGTGAGCGAGCCGCCATCGATCTCGACGACCTTGCCGACGATGCGGTTCATGAAGGCGCGGTCGTGCGAGGTCATCAGCAAGGCGCCGTCATAGCTCTTGAGGAAATCCTCCAGCCAGATCAGGCTTTCGAGATCGAGATGGTTGCTGGGCTCGTCGAGCAGCATGCCGTCGGGCCTCATCAACAGAATGCGGGCAAGCGCCACACGCATCTTCCAGCCACCGGACAGCAGACCGACATCGCCGTCCATCCGCTCCTGGCTGAAGCTCAGCCCCGCGAGCACCTCGCGTGCTCGCGCCTCCAGCGCATAGCCGTCCAGCTCCTCGAAGCGCCCTTGCACCTCGCCATAGCGTTCAATGATGGCATCCATGTCGTCGGCCTGATCCGGGTCGACCATGGCAGATTCGAGCTTGGCCATTTCGGCGGCGAGCGCGCTCACCGGCCCGACGCCATCCATCACCGCCGCGACGGCGCTCTGGCCCGACATCTCACCGACATCCTGGCTGAAATAGCCGATCGTCATCCCTGAATCGATCGACACCTGGCCATCATCGGGCCGATCATCACCGACGATCATCCGGAACAGCGTCGTCTTGCCGGCGCCATTCGGCCCGACAAGTCCCACCTTCTCGCCTTTTTGGATGCCCATCGACGCGTCGATGAACAGGATCTGATGGCCGTTCTGCTTGCTGATGTTATCGAGACGAATCATGAAGCCCGTATTGACTGGAAGAGGAAGTCGAAGGAGGAAACGACCGCGACGGTGGCTGCGCAGCAATGCAAACTATCAACCACGCCGAGGGCCGAACTTATTAAAGGAGCGAACAAGGTTCACCTAATTCATCCAGCTTGGTGAGTTCAAGGTTCTTCGAACAAAATGGGAGAGGTGGCTCGGGAAAACTGCACAGCGGGGATAAGTGGAGTTTCTGCCTGACTTCGGCTTGGGTGCCGGGAACAGGCGAGACCACGATGAGACGACCGCGCCGGAACCATAGCCCAGCCTTCAAGGCGACAGTGGCACTTGCCGCCATCAGAGGCGAGCAGACGCTGGAGAATGATTTCTTGTCCGGTGCGCTCGGCAAGGCGGGATTGCTGGGCGGAAAGAAATGATCGACCGCGAGCACAAACTCTCCATTGCGCGCCAGACGAAGCTTCTCGGCTTCAGCCGTGGCAGCGTCTACTATTCTCCACGTTCAGTGTCGGGCGGCGATCTGGCTTTGATGCGCCGGATCGACGAACTGCATCTCGACTACCCATTGTTTGCCGGAAGTCGGAGATCGCCATCTCGATGGACGGCAAGGGTGCGTGGTGGGACATTGTCTTCGTCGAGCGGCTCTGACGTTCGATCGAATATGAAGAGGTCTATCTCCACGCCTATAAAACGGTGTCCAAGGCTCACGCTGGCATCGGTCGCTATCTGAGATTTTACAACACTCGACGCCCACATTCATCCCTTGACCGGCAGACGCCGGATCAGGCGCGACTTCAACGCGCTGACACCGATGACGATGCCAGCATAATCGAGGCGGAAATCCACTTAGCAAAACGCCACGAGTTGTTCAGACAAACCGAGCCACCTCTCGTGGGCGAGGACGGTGTTCTCGTGTAGGCGAACGTATATTCGCAAATTCGGACATCCCGGATCAGGCGCATTTCCGAAATCCCAAGAATATCTCTCCGACGCCGTACTTCCGTTCTTACAACGCTTGCTCACGAACGTAGAAAATAGTGGGCCTCCATTGCATTTCTGGTCAGAGTGCTAAGGCCCCGATCTGCTGCAGGACACCCAAACGATCGACTTGCAGCCACGCTCGCGTGAGCTTGCCGTCACATGACTGGTATATGCCGATCCCGTGTTGAACCGCGACCTTCCCGGTTGGGGCGATGCCGGACAGCGGCCCAAGATGCGTAGCCTCGAAGCGCCAGCGCACGCACACCTTGTCGCCATCGGCAAACATATCCTCGATTTCGAATTGCAGGTCGGGAAAGGCCGTAACCATTCGTTCGACGGTTTGCCGGAAACCGGACGGTCCCTGTTCGCCATTGGAACCGACGAAGGTGTCCGAGAGGTAATCCGGCAACCGGTCGAGCAGGCGCGGATTGAGACAGTCCTCATAGAGAGCTCTGACGAGTTCAGACGGCGTCATGATATAGCCTCGAATTGACAATATGCTGTCAAATTGCATATTGACAGCATATTGTCAATTCCCTCCGGCTTTTCGGGAGATAGCCGTGCCCCCCCACAAAAGTGAAGAGTTGAGCCATCTGGTTTGGGACATTCTGCAAGCCGCCAACCGCCTGATCGACGCCGGCAACAGACTGAGTGCCCCCTTTGGATTGACGGCCGCGCGGTGGCAGGTCATGGGGGTGATTGTTCGAGAACCCGCAACCGTGGCGGATGTCGCCCGTCGTCTCTCACAGACACGCCAGGGCGTTCAGCGTTTGGCCGATGAGATGGTTCGCGACGAACTCGCAACCTATGGCCCCAATCCGAGGCACGCCCGTGCCAAATTGCTCGCCGCCACCGCCCAGGGTGCAGCGTCCTATCGAAAGCTAATGATAGAGCAGGCCAAGTGGATAGAATCTCTATCGGCCCATATCCAGATTCACGACATCACTGCTGCACGATCTCTACTGGCCGCGCTTAACTCGGCTTTGGAAAATAATTTCCCATAGATTGCAGCAGATTGTTGGGGCAGATGCCAGCAACCTTCAATCCAACGCGAGCAGAGCGTTCACTTGCCGTGTCGAGTGTTCCCAACCCGCATCAAGCTTGCGGTCGGTCATGAAATACCATCGCCCACCACAAACGGCATCGATGCTGGCAAGAGCGTCAGCACGCGCTTCTCTCCGTTCACCCAGGCATCGACCATGTCGGCCATTCCTGGAGCATGTGCCAGCGTTGCGGTTCGTATTCGGCCCTGTTGTAGACGCCGCGTGACGAGCGCTCGTCTTCGTGGGCGAGACACTTCTCGATCCAATCGCTGTTGAGCCCCATCTCGTTCAACAGCGTCGTGCCGGTCCGGCGCAGGTCGTGGACCGTGAACGGTTCAAGAGGCAGTCCCCCCTTCTTCGCCCGTACAACAACGGCCGAGGTCACGCGATTGAAGGTCGCGCGCGACATGGGCGCATCGGCGTCGTAGCGAGACGGTAGCAGGTAGCGCGAGTTGCCGGCGCAGGTCTTCAGGGCGATCAGGATGTCGAGCGACTGTTGCGACAGGTAGACGTGGTGCGCCTTCGATCGCTTCATGCGCTCCTTCGGAGCCCATCGCTTCAAGGCGATAGATGGGGTGATTGGGGTTCCCGTCGCGGGGGTGGCTGCTCCCTTCAAGATGATGGAACGTGGTCCATGTCGGATGGCCACAAGCATCGAGAGGAAGCAGCCATGAACTATTATGCCGGAATGGA
>Ga0316604_10000236_pt1 | contig 79898 bp, 80 predicted proteins | sample OWC_soil_day20_C_FD_207650 | JGI IMG/M metagenome (GOLD analysis project Ga0316604, IMG submission 207650) | Wetland soil microbial communities from Old Woman Creek delta, Ohio, United States - OWC_soil_day20_CT | ecosystem: Environmental > Terrestrial > Soil > Wetlands | place: USA: Ohio... | reverse complement strand
CGTTCCACAGCATTCAGTTCGGTGGTAAAAGAAGTTCCGCTTACTACAACATCCTTGACCCGGTGATACATCCTATCAACCTTAGCCTGCAAAATATCATTGGTTTCATGCCCGTAAAAGTCCCGTTCCAGCCTGGAAGCCCGCTCTGCCATCGCCCCATTCTGCTCCGTTCCGTATAGAACCCTTTCTATAACGGCCAACTTATCCGCCATGGTTATTTCGGTTGGACCTTTGGCCCAGACAACCCCCGAAACCAACAGCATTATTGCCAGCAATACGCAAAGTATTTTGCGCTGCATCATATCCCCTCCCTTATTATGTATCGTATGTTATTTCTTGAAGATTAAGCAATTTCCTGCCGGAAAATCCTTGGAAAAACGCGCTGGGATAAATACAGCAAAAACTCCCGCCCCAAAGCAAGGAGTTTCACTTATTACCTGCTAAAATGTATAGATAAAACTGCCCACAAATTGTTTATCCTTTTGCGTACCGGCATCATTTTGAAGATCCATATACACAAGATTAACCATTTGGGACTTAGAAAGAGTATGGGCATAAATATACGTAAGCCCCTTATAATCGGTAAATCCATCGGCAAAGGGGTAGGAACTGCCGCCTATGCCGCTATTATAGGCATCCAGCGCGTTTTTGTCGACTTTATTGTATTGCAAGGTAATACTATCCTTACCTTGACTATATGTACCGGCAATAAAGTAACCCGTATTATCCGTGTCCTTGCCCGAGGCCACATACTCCGCATTCATCGCGACTTTATCCGAAAAAGCAACTTTGGTATTAAGCGCCTTGTAGGTAGCAGATGCCCCTAATGTATTATTCGTGGCGTAGGCCAATCCCGCACTTACTTTTTCACCCAATTTGACATTCGCATCAAAGCCGTACCATTCTAAAGCTACAGCCTGATTTAGGGTAGCGGTAGTTTTACCGGCAATCGCATTAAAACTGACTTTCCCCTCGGAAGTGGACGCCACTAGGCCATCGAACTTATTATCACCGGACGCCGCGTCATTGCCCGTGTTAATTATGGAACCGTACCCCAGATTAACCGCCTGCCGCCCCAGCGAAAACTTCCAATTGCCATTCGTCATTTTGATACCATACTGGTCCAATGCCGAACTAGAGCTTTCTCCTAAATGACTTACAGCACTCAAACGGCTGAAAAAAACTGTGTTGTCGTCTAATTTCGCCTCAAAACCAATACGAGTCCTGAACTGAAAATAAGACTCCGCTTTCAGAGTATCGTCAAAACTTCGGCCCTGCAACCGGAAATCACCGGTAACATCCAAAGGCTCGGCCATTACGGTCGGGGTCAAGGCCAGCATAGCGAGTACTGCAACTGACACAATATACTTCTTCTTCATGTAACCCCTCCTGAAATTTATCCTAATAAAAACCTACCTATACACCTAAAGTATAGTTTTCCCGTTAGCCGCTTGTCAATACAAATAAGACAAAAAGCGACTCCGTTTTACCGGAGTCGCCTTCCTTTTAATAGAAAAATTCAAACTTCAACATATAAGTTTTGTCAATACCATCGCTGGTCTTTGAGGTTAAGGACTTATCCTTATACTTAAGATCCTGATATTCCAGCGAAAGCAGTGTATTCTTGGCTATTACGTTTTGATAAGCTACATACAACGCTTTTACATTGTCTGTGGCAGCGCTACCGGAATTGGCCAGAATGGAATTATTTACCGCGGTGGTATCCCAGTTGCCGGCGTTGAACGGCACTGCCCCCGCCCCGACACTGCGGTATCCGATCATCCAGGCGTCTTCGCCGACTTTGGCCGGGTTAACCAAATTGACGGTCGGGTAAAAAAGCGGCGCATGGCTGCCTGTGTCAAGCTGAACCGCCCAGCCGGTCGGATTGCTCGGCAAGCCGCTGGCATTTTCCAGTCTGGTACCGATATATTCCCCCATCAGCGTTAAACCGCCTACTTTGGTATCGAAAGCGGCGCTCCAGCCTTTCGAGCGGGTAAAAGCACCATCCTTAGTATTCGTAGTTTGAGCGGAACTAGCTAAAACTTTACCGCCCTGGATATCGGCCCAGTAGTAGCCAGTGTTGATATTCAACGTTTTACTCAGCTTAGTACCTATATTAACCAAGCCCAACGTATTGGAGTTTGTCGTGTTTGTCGAATCGGCATTCGCATTAATATTGGCCACATACCCTTTGAAGGAATATTTCCCCATTTGATCGGCCACGTACAAGCCGTCAGAACTACTTGGCCGGCCTATCATCCCATTGCCCAGTCCCATAACCGGCATACGGCCGACAACAATAGAATCAATCCCGCCAGCATTCTTCAACGTTACATTGGCCAAATCGATCGTGGTTGACGAGCTTCCCTCCGGCTTAATGGTTCCTGTGGCAAAGCGGCCGCTAAACGACATGTTGTCATTGAGATTAGCCATAAATTTTACCCGGGTACGAAAATCGAACTGATTATTAGCGCTTAGTTTATTCCCGCTGTTCGGGCTGTCACCCAGCACCCGTATGCGGGTGTCCCCACCGAACCAGACATTGGTCTTCTCTTCCAGTTTATTAACCCGCACACCCAGGTTATTGAGTTCAATGGCAAACTCTGCCGCCAGCTTATCCAGCAGCAGCTTGGTGCGCGCATCAGCCTTGTCCTCTTTTGCCATAGCTTTTGCTACAATCTGAGCCATTTCGTAGCGGGTTAGTGGCTTGTCTCCCTGAAACGGGCCATTAAATCCGTCAATAATGCCTTCCTTGGCCAATTCCTTTACCGCCGCATACGCCCAATGGTTGGCCGGCACATCGGTAAAGGGATTTACTGCGGCCAAGGCCGTACTGCCAATACCCAGAACCAATACCAGTACCAACATGGTTACTACTGTCTTTTTCATTCTTCTCCTCCTCTTTTTGCACTATTCTTGCGGTATGGTCGGCCTTGGGAGTATCCATGTTGCCTCCCGCCTTTCCTTACCGAAGCCCCCCCACATCCGCCCGGCCGGAAGCTTGTCCGGCAGAGTACCCGGTGAGGTAAAAATGCTGTTCGTTGGCTCACTCGGTCAACAAACAGCACTTCTCTAGCATTAATAGTATTACAAAATATTACATAAGTCAAAGTAATTCACTCTTTTTTTATTTCATCGGCTTTTTTGCGGCAAAATAGCGTTCTGCCAAAATTACCGCTACATAGTCATCCACCGGCACCGGAGGAACCCGCAAAGAAACCGGCCATAACCGCGCCAATCCCCGCGGCGGGTGATCCACCCAATATCGGCGGCGGGCTTCTTCCGTAGACTTATGTTCATCTACTAATTGTATGCTAATAGAAGGTTCTTTCGGTAAAGCGGCCCGAATGGTTGATACAGCCGCATGATGACTCGTCCTGTCGCCCACTAAAATAGTCCCGGCAGAAAAACGCGGCAGCAATTCCTGAATAACCTCCGTCAGGCAAGTTGTCTCTATAACCCGTTTCATCAACATTCCGTTTCGATCCGCCACCGCAATACCGCACTTTTGCCGTCCAGGATCGACGGCAATCACAACTTCATGCATTTTCTCACATCCCTCGTACTCTTCGTACTCTCTTTTCTCTGTGTTAGCTCCGTTTTCCTTCCCTATAAAAATGTCCCCCGCTTCAATGAGCGGGGGACAAGCGCTAGGCGCATAACTTAGAATTTTACGTTTACAGTTCCTCTAATGTTTTTACCGCCATCTTTAATGGATTGATATACTACGTTAAGGTTGGTGTTTTTAGCAAGATCCTTGTTGTATTCATATTCCATACCTTTAACATGGCCAAGAGTCGATCCAGCATAGATGTCGCTCAGCGCCGGTACATTGGTAGCTTTCCAGTTGATACCGGATTCATACGGTACAGCGCCTTGTTCAATGTCTTTGTAGCCAACGCTCAGACCGGATTGGCCCAGGGCAGCTTTGACCTGGTAGCCTTTTGCGCCGGCAGTGTTTTTCGCATATTCGCCGGTTACTTTCGAACCGAGAAGGTCAAAGCCAGTGCCGACAGCATAGTAATGGTTAGCACCTAAAGCCAGATACGAAGCAGATACCGGCAGACCCAGTTTGAAGTCATATTGCCCGCCGTACGATTTAACCATGTTGGTACCATCGGATTCTTTACCGGCAAATGCCTTCAAGTTGCCGTGTTTTACACTAACACCATCAAGTAATGCAAGTCCGTCACCAGCCAACATGCCCTGGCCGAGTACTATATCTTGACGGCCAATCGCAGTATCCATACCCCAGATATGGGTCTTAGCTACAGCAGCTTCAACATTGGCAGTAGTAGTTGTAGTATTGAAGCTTTGGCTGGCGCTAGTAATACGGCCATATAAGGTAATGTCGTCATTTACTTTGGCAGTTGCGCCAAGGCGGAAACGGTACTCTTCTGCATTGCCGCCGGTGCCAACACCTGTATTGTCAGCGTTGTAGTAGCGAATGCGGGCGTCACCGGAGAATTTAACCATGTCGTCAACCTGAGATTGAACGCCGTCAACTCTGATTCCCAGATCTTTCATTTCCGAGGCATATTCACGAGCCAGTTTCTCAACAAGAGCTTTTTGGTCCGCGTTCATGGTTTTGTTCATAGCTTTCGATATAACTTGAGCCATTTCGTAACGGTTAACAGTCTTTTCGCCGCGGAAAGTGCCATCATTAAAACCGTCAATAATGCCGGCTTTCGCTAGTTTGTTTACCGCATCATAAGCCCAATGTTTCGCAGGTACATCGGAGAATGGGTTAGCGAATGCAGGAACCGCGATTGCTGTAGCGAGAGCCGTTGTGATAGCCACTTTCAACAGTCTTCTTTTCATTTCGAATCCTCCTTGAAAATGTTTTTTTTTGCGCAGGTGTCCCCACCGACATCGGCCGCTTTCATCCTCAAGGAACATTTCATGAGTATCCACGTTTCCTCATGCTGTATCCTCTGACGAATGCTTGCTGACATCCCTGCCGCTTCAGCAGGCTCTACTTTACATAATTCGATACCATTTTTGTTTTTCCTGCTTCATGTCTTCCGGCAATTTCTTCTATTTATTAGCTTTGTATGCTACAGTGTCGTTTGCTGCTTACGTATACATATTTACATAATGTAGTTTTAGATGCAAGTACTTTTTTATAAAAATCGCCTGGTCAGCTCCAGGAAATTTTCGTAAATGGTCTGCATCCCTGACATTTCGGGACTTCTTTACGGCTTGGATTTAGTTCGTCTTCCGCTGCTATTTTTTAAAACATTATAGAGTAATGATTCACTATTTGCTTATTTTAGTAATCCGACAAAAAAAAGCCTGCCGACTTTTTTGGTCGACAGGCTGTATATCCTAATTTCTTTACCATAAACTGCGTACTTTTATATCAATATTCAGCGGCCCGGCATTGTATATATTGCTCTTAGCTGCTGCAGTAAGTTCAAACTTACCTGTTTGCTTTTGTATTTTACCAATGATATCAAATACTTGAGACGCACTGATTGAGCCGACGGAACCCTGCAACGGGTCTGCCATCATGCCTTGGTTGGTAGCTTGTAAGTTTACGTTATGCAGGAAAAGTACCAGCAGTCCTTGCGCTTGTTCCGCATCCCCCGCCGCATCAAAGGCTTGGGAATATACGACTTGATTTTCGGAATAAATTAACCGCTTGGGAAATAGGTCAATCTGACCGATAACATGCTCTCCATAAACCATATTTCCGAAGGAAGATATCCGAACAACCATATCTTCTTGCGAGTTGGCTATTTGCGTCGCCACTTGGTCAAACTGGCTCGGACTAATTAAAAGAACTTGCAGATTGTTGTCCTTAACACCCAGGTTACTGACAATGTAGTGATTGGTGGTACCAATCACATCTAACAAAGCCTGCCGCGTATCCTCCAGCGGTTGACCGCCTTTTACCGCTGCAGTCGAGAGAATCTCCCCGGCCCGGTAAACCACCTTCCCGACACGCATAACTTCAATATTTTTCTTTAGATTCGAAGTAAGATTATTTAGAACTTCTACATCATTTTGCAGTTCCTCTTTTGATTGGTTTAGAGAAGCTACCCGCATATCCAGTTCCTTTTTGGTGGCTTGCAGCATTTCAACTTCATGCTGCGATTTATCAAGGCTCCCCTGCACTCGTTCCAGTTCGGCCATTGTCCGGTCACGTTGGCTGGTCACCGCAGTCAATTCCTCACTAATAGTAGTCAGTTTGGCTAGTGTCTTATTAATTTTATCCGTCAGCTGCTTATACTCTTCATTTTTAGCGTCAAATTCCGCCCGGCTGGCATCAAGCTCAACATTTTTATCAAACACTTCCTGATTCAGGGAAAACAGTTTGGCCTTTAGCTCTTCCATGCCGAAAAGTGCTGTACGGACATCTTTTGAAACCAGTGCCATTACTCCCAATGTCGAAGCCGAAATTAATATTCCGGTAATAATAGTTACCAGAATAGAGGTGTGTTTCGGTCTTAGACCAAACACCGTCAGCTTTCGTTTTCCGACCTTAGTACCCAGCTTATCACCAATATAGGCAATAAGCCCTCCCATAATTGCCAACACTGCAATTAATATCACTCCGTACATGGCACACTGTCCCCCTTCTCTATTAAGCCACCAGCCTAGCACTTATATTATTATATTATTCTAAGTATTCGCCCTGAATTCCTGTATAGATGGCAAGGAAATATTATGTTATGTAATATGGAACTAGCAGGCTTGATTAAAATCTTCGCCTGCTAGTCATTTTCTACCGTGAATTTTTCCAGATCAACCAGCCGCCAACCAAAATTCCAATAATATTAGGAATCCAAGTAGCCAAAACCGCCGGGAGGGCTCCCCCTTCGCCAAGAGCTGAAGTTACTGTCATAATCGTGTAGTAAATAAAGATAATAATGATACTCAGCCCTAACCCAATAGAAGAACTGGATCGGTTGGGTTGTAATCCCAGTGGGGTTCCGATAAGCGCAAACACAAAGCTGGCCATAGGTATACTTAGCCGATGATGCAGTTCTACCTCAAAAGTACTCGTTTTAACATATTCTTTTTGCAGCGCTTTTATGTGCTGCTTAAGCTCCTTGATGGTCATCTCTTCCGGTTTTTTCTGTTCACGGGAAATAGTAGTAGGAGTTTTGTCTATGGGGAGGATTTGTTGATCAAAGTGCATGGACCGTTCCAATCCCCCTTCGGGAGTCAGGTCATAAATTACACCGTTCGACATCATCCATTGATTATCTTGCCAAACCGCATTTTCCGCATTTTCCACCTGTATCAAAGCATCATGGTCAAAGGTCTGAACACTTACCGCGTACATGGTGTTACCGTCAAATTTACGGGCATAAAATAGCCGTTTCAAGGAACCGTCTTTTGAATCAAAGACCTTATTAACGATATGCTCCTGGGCTTGCGGCTTGGCATTCCCTTGAATTTCATATTTGACTAAATGATTATAGGCAGCCGTAGAAGCAGGTACTACCGTTTCATTAAAGATCGTGGCAAAAATGCTTACACAAAAAGCTACTATCATTACCGGTGCGGCTAAACGGAAAAAGCTAAGTCCGCCGGATTTCATAGCCGTTATTTCGCTGGACCCGGACAACCGGCCAAAGGATAATAGCGAGGCCAGCAGCATCGACATAGGAAAGGTCAGCACAACAATAGCCGGCAAACTATAGATAAACAGTCTAACCACCATTCCAATAGGGGCACCATATTTAGTGACATATTCGGCGATTCGAAAAAGGGTGCTGGAACCGATGAATATACTGGAAAAAGCACATATACCAAAAATAAAGGGTCCCATCAACTCTTTTAGAATGTATTTGTCTAGTATTCGCATTCCCGACTCCTCAGCACTTCATTTACTTGTTCTACATTTGGAAATTATCACCCAGATAGAATTTGCGGGCAATCTCACTAGTGGCAATCGTGTCTCTGTCCCCAGAAATCAGAATACGCCCTTCACTAAGAATATAGGCCGTATCAACGATACTCAATGTCTCCCGTACATTGTGGTCGGTAATCAGCACCCCAATTCCCCTTTGACTTAAATAACCAATCATTTCTTGAATATCGGCTACCGCAATCGGGTCAATTCCTGCAAAGGGTTCATCCAGAAGAATAAAAGTTGGATTCGTCGCCAAAGCCCGGGCAATTTCCACCCGGCGCCGCTCTCCACCTGAAAGCTGCGAGCCTTTCCGGGTCCGAATATGATTAAGGCCAAATTCCTTAATTAAATCGTCCATCTTTGTCCGCCGGTCCTTTGCCGCAACACTCTGGTTTATTTCCAGTATCGCCATGATATTGTCTTCTACCGTAAGTTTACGGAAAATGGATGCTTCTTGCGGCAAATAGCTTAGCCCAAATCGTGAGCGCTTGTACATTGGCATAGAGGTTACATCGTCACCATTGATTTCGATCCTTCCGGAGTTAGGCTGTTCCAAGCCGACAATCATATAAAAAGTAGTGGTTTTTCCCGCACCGTTAGGTCCTAAAAGGCCGACTACCTGTCCCTGATCCACCCGAATACTGACTCCGTTGACCACGCTTCGCCCCTTAAAGGCTTTAACTAAATCATGTGTGGCTATATACATTTTCTATATCTCCGTTTCCTGCTCAACTTACTGAGGGGTAACTACCAGTTTTGACCGGCCTTCAGCACCTATTGTTTTATTGTCAAACTGCAAGGTAAGCGTATTGCCTGTCAGCGTGTTGCCTTCCTGAACGGCTCTGGCATCACCGGTAAGCACAACTTTCCCTTGTCCTTGTTTATCCCCGTAATATACCGCTTGATCGGCTGTTGCGTCAAGTTTTCGCGTGTCACTGACAATATGCACCTGACCGCTGCCTATGGCTTTATCCTCATTATGATACGCTTCTATCTTTTCAGCCGTCATTACTCCGTCCGGCATGGTGAGTTTTGGCTGCCCGGTTATAAGAGAATAGGCCTTGTCCGTCCAATACTCAATTTTCTCTCCCTCTGCGGTATTGTCTCCTTTAACTAATCGTGCTTCACCGGTGGCCACCATATAGTTGTTATCATACGACCGGACTTCCGCAGCATGAAGGGTAGTGTCCTGACGTACCATTTTTACGTTTCCTGTTATATAGGCTTCTTTTGATTTCGTGTTATAGGTTGCTGTTTCCCCGGTTACAATCGCGCCATCCCTGGTAAGTTTCACAGAACCCTGGGCGGTTATAAGACCTTGCGTTGAATCATACTCAATAGTCTCAGCCACTAAGTCTACCGCGTCAGACGACTCCGCATGAAGGATAGGTAACACACTGAAAGAAAAAATCACAGCCACAACAAAGATGGCTAGCTTACGTCTCATTGTATCACTCCCCTTTCCTTACGTGAGCATTACCCTGTATTTTTACTTTAGTCAGACTAGCATCACTTTCTAATGTATCTCCTGTAATCACAGTGTCCTCACGTTGAAGAACTATACCGCCTTCTGCGTATATTTTGTCTTCCTTGCCAAACCACTGGGCTTGTTGTGCGGAAAAATTCGCTCCATCACTGGATACGGCTTTTATATCGCCGTTGATAGATAATTCTTTAGTGTTATTGTCAAACCATGCCTCTTTCGCTGTTAAGTGGAGCTCTCCCCCACTATTTTGATACAATATTCCAGTGAAATTGTTAAAATAGACCTTATTAGTTGTCTGGTCAACTTGAATTGTCCCGGCGGAAAGTTCCCATATTTTTTTGCCGCCCTGGCGCTCTACAATGGAACTGCCCTCAAAAGAAATATTGGAGACCGGCTTCTGCTCTACCGCCACTTCGGCCGGCGGAGTAAGATTCTCTTCTTTATTGAAGTAATACAGTCCCAGGAGCACAACGAGCACAATGAAGACTATACCGGCGTACGTAGTTCGTTTCACGCCTTTTCCCCTTCCCATTGTGTATTCCAGCGTTTTTGGAACCATAGCCACTCTTCCGGGTACTGTCGAATGACAGCTTCCACAATTTTTGTGGTTTCGGCAACGATATATGGAATATCGGCGTTTGTCTCGCCGCTTAGTTCCAATTCAACCGGCGGACCAATAATAATCCGGTGTCCACCTCTTGGCTTACGGATAATAAATGCCGGTAGGATAGGCACACCAAGGCGCTGCGATAAAACCGCCAGCCCCGCATGTGTCGAAGACATTTTTCCTAAAAATTCAACAAAAACCCCATCGTATCCGCCATCCTGGTCTGAAAAGAATCCCATCATCCGGCCATTTTTAAGCGCTTTTACAGCGCCCACTAATTCCGAGGTTCCCCTAATATAGCATTCAATTCCCACCATTTTCCGTATCTCGGTCAATATACGCATATATTGATCGTTAGGCTGGCGTTTTACAATGCTGGCTACCTTATACCCATAAAGAGACAAACCTGCCCCCAGCCACTCCCAATTGCCGATGTGGCCGGTTAACACCGCTACCCCTTTCCCAGTCTGGGTGACACTATCCAAATAATGCTTATTCTCAATTTCAATATACCGGTGTATATTTTCCTTGGTCAGCACCGGAGTATAAAATATTTCTATAAAAGCCTGCGCAATATGGATAAAAGAACGCCGGATAATTGCTTCCGCCTCTTGGGATGAGTATCCTAAGCATTCCTTAATCTGCTTTAGCGCCCGCTCCCGCTGTTTGGCGGCCAGCCGGTAATAGAAGCGGCCCAGCACTCTGCCCGCTCCAAGTAGCCAAGAATAAGGTAACTGGCAAATTAAATAACTGACGCCTTTTAAAATATAATACTGCCACGCATTTGCCACCATCAAACCCCCAGCTTATTGTTCCGTATTATGTCCTTCCTGCCGCCGGTAACCAGCTACAACAGCTTGCCATTTCCCTTGGGCTTTAAGCACCATCTCGATAATTTCCCTTACTGCGCCATGTCCGCCCCGGCTGCGGGCTATATAATGGGCGATTTCCTTCACTTCGAAAACAGCATTCGCCACAGCGCAAGCGAGACCGACCATTTCCATAACGGCCAAATCATTTAAATCATCACCAACATAGGCAACTTCCTGATTTTTAAGACCATGTTTTTCTATAAGCAGGCTCAGAGCATTCACTTTATCCCGCGTACCTTGATAGATATCGCCTATGGCAAGTTCTTCCCCCCGCCGCTTAACCATTTCGCTCGTGCGGCCGGTAATAATGGCGGTTTTCAATCCCGCCCGGTGAGCAGCGGCAATACCCAAACCATCCTGGGTATGGAAGGTTTTTATGACTTCTCCCTCAGCGCCGACTAATAGTTCTCCTCCGGTGAGGACTCCATCGACGTCAAAAACCAGCAATTTGACTTGCTTCGCCAAGAGTTCGTAATCCATTATACCACTCCTTGACGCAATAAGTCAGTAAGGTGAATCATACCAATGGATTTCCCTGCCTCATCCACTACCGGCAATACAGTGATTGGACGAGGATTATTTTTTTCCATAAGGCTTAATGCCTGGGCCGCAAGCTTATCCTGTGTAATGGTGCGCGGGGTCTTAGTCATAACTTTTTCGACCGGCATATTTAAAAATCCAAGCCCCGCCTCTAAGCTGCGGCGAATATCTCCGTCGGTAATAAGCCCTGAAAGACCGCCTTTATCATCAATTACCGACGTTGCTCCCAGACCTTTAGCAGTAATAACAAATAAAGCTTCTTTTACGGTACTGCCTATTTGGATAACCGGATTATCCGGACCGGAATGCATAACATGCTCTACAGTCAGTAACAATTTTCGGCCAAGAGATCCTCCCGGATGAAACAACGCAAAATCTTCACAGGTAAACCGCCGTTCAGACAGCAAAACCACTGCCAAAGCATCGCCCATTGCCAGGGTAGCAGTAGTACTTGCTGTTGGAGCAAGGCCCAAGGGGCATGCTTCTTTTTCTACAGCAACATCTATGAAAATATCGGAATTTTTGGCTAAAGTGGACTGCTCACGGCCTGTCATGCTAATAATTTTAGCGCCGATTCGCCGAATCACCGGTAATATACTAATGACTTCATTCGTTTCGCCACTATAGGATAACGCTATAACAACATCTTTTGCCGTTACCATACCTAAGTCGCCGTGTATACCTTCAGCCGGATGCAAAAAAAAGGATGGCGTTCCCGTACTGGCCAAGGAAGCCGCTATTTTTTTCCCCACCAACCCCGATTTCCCCATACCTGTCACTATGACCCGCCCTTGGCAGGAAAGGATCATTTGCACCGCTTCGGTAAATTGTCCGTTAATTCGAGGAATGAGTGCCCTTATGGCATCCGCTTCTATGTCCAGCACTTGCTTTGCTTGCTCTATAATCATAGGAGCCACCTCCTTATTTATATCTTCTGACAATAGCATCAATGGCTAATACATCTTTCAATAAGGGTTCCAGTTGTTCAATATAAAGCATATTCGGGCCGTCCGATAACGCCTCTGGCGGATTATCATGCACTTCCATGAAGAGCGCATCCACACCGACCGCTACTGCGGCCCTGGTAAGATATTCCACATACTCCCGCTGTCCGCTGGAAGTAGTCCCGGCTCCACCCGGCAGTTGAACGCTATGCGTGGCATCAAAAACAACCGGACATCCCAAAGACCTCATGATTGGCAGCGACCGCATGTCTACAACCAGGTTGTTATAGCCAAAAGTTGCTCCCCGTTCGGTAAGCAGGATATTTTCATTACCCGCCTCCCGTATCTTCTGGACGACATTACTCATATCTTTAGGCGCTAAAAATTGCCCCTTCTTTACATTAACCGTTTTCCCCGTTAGAGCGGCACTGTACACCAAATCAGTCTGCCGGCAAAGAAACGCCGGAATTTGAAGTATATCCAAAGTACCCGCCGCTTTCTCCACTTGTTCAACACCGTGAATGTCACTTACTACCGGCACATTCAGTTCTTTTTTTATCTTAGCTAAGATAGCTAATCCTTCATCAAGTCCCGGCCCACGAAATGAATGATACGACGACCGGTTTGCCTTGTCGTAGGAAGCTTTGAAAATATAAGGAATCCCCAGGCGGCCTGCAATATCTTTTACCGCCCGGCCAATGGCGAGCGTCCTTTCCGCACTTTCAATAACACAGGGTCCCGCAATTAACACCAGTGGATTTTTGTTGCCAATAGCAATGTTTTGTACGGTGACAGTATGCATTACCGTAGACCTCCCTCTCTCATCAGAATCTTATTGACTAACTCGGCATCTTCCGGGGTATCCACACCAATGGACCGAAAATCCGTTTTAAGGACTTTGATCTTGTAACCATGCTCAAGAGCCCGAAGCTGTTCAAGGCTCTCAGCCCTTTCCAAAGGAGTAGACGCCAAATTTGCGTAGCGCAGTAAAAAATCACGGCGGTACGCATAGATGCCAATGTGTTTATACACTGCAAACGCCTCGTGCTTAACACGAGGAAAAGGGATCAAAGACCGGGAAAAATAAAGGGCAAATCCGTTTAAATCTGTAACAACTTTAACCGCTGCCGGATTACTCCATTCCTCTTCTTCCATGCCGGTCATTAATGTTGCCATCACCGTATCCGGCGATGCGTCATCAAATACCGCCGCCAATTGGTCAATTATCTCCGGCGCAATCATGGGTTCATCACCCTGGACATTTATAACAATGTCTGCCTTATCATAGCGTTCGGCCACTTCAGCTAAGCGATCCGTTCCGGTAGCGTGCTCCGGCGAAGTCATCATTACTTTCCCGCCAAATGCGTCTACCGCTTGCTTTACCAACGGATGGTCCGTCGCCACCAACACTTCCTGGGGACGTAACGCTTTTTTTGCGCGCTCATATACATGCTGAATCATGGGTTTGCCGGCCAACATGACTAAAGGCTTACCTGGCAAACGGCTTGAAGCGTAACGAGCCGGTATTACACAAAGAATGTTCACTGGGACTCCTCCTGATTCGCCACTATCTTAATAAGATCCATCAATGGCTCCTGACCATCGATAATTTGAACTTCCATAATCGATACATAGATGGGCAGGGGACGGTCGGAATGAATAAATTCGGAGGGAATTTTAACTGCATCTTTTTCTGTGGTAACAAGAGCATTAGCCTCTTTATCCAGAGCCTTTTGCATAACCTCCTGCATCTCAACCATTGTATAATCATGATGATCAGGGAATCTCACAGTGGCAACGACCTCACCACCGACACCCCATATCGTTTGCTCGAAGGAGACCGGATTGCCGATAGCGGAAAATACTAGGATTTTACGATCCCGGACATTCTCTAAAACCAGCTTTTCCGGTTTCACACCTTTATACCATTCCTCAACTTCAATAAAATACTGGGTGTCATGAATACTTTCCACTACCAGCGCTTCGGAATTATATTTCGTCAAGGCATTTCTTATCGTATCTTTGGCATCGCTTGTAGCCTGATCCACTTTTGTTAAAAGGAAAGCTCCCGCCCGGTTCAGGTTGGTAAGCGGTTCCCGCAGCGTTCCTCTCGGTAAAAGGCAATTGTTTCCAAATACATTAATAGAATCAATGAGTACAATATCCAAATCACGGGCCAGTTGCCAATGTTGATAGCCATCATCCAAAATAATGACATCGGCATTTAGGTTTGCCACAGCGTAGTCTCCGGTTATGGTTCGGTTCTTTCCAATTACCACGGCTACTCCCGGCAGGTTTTTGGCCAATAAGTAAGCTTCATCCCCAGCCTCATTAACCGACATATATAATCGGCGACCATCGGAGACGAGACCAATCTGTCCACGCCAACTTGACCTGTACCCTCTGTTGAGTATAACTACCCGATAGCCCATATCCCGTATGGCAACCGCCAACAGTTGAGCTGTAGGGGTTTTACCCGTCCCGCCTACCGTAATATTGCCCAGGCTGATTACCCTGCACGGCAAACGGTGCTGCTTTAAAAAGCCGTACTTATATAACCCCAGCTTCGTTCGTACACCCAGACCATAGATATAGGACATGCATGTAAGCAGCCACCGGACAATTTGGGCTACAACCCCTTGTTTTTCGCCATAAACCACCTGGTATAAATAAACTTGCAACGCTTCGCGCTGGCGCATACATTTTTACCGCCTCTACCACTAATTTCGTTTGCAACTATCCGCTGATAAAATTTCACTAAGATGCTGCACACTTTTCTGGGCGGCGCCTCGATTTTCGGCAATAACCGCCATAGCTTCCTCACCCATTTTTTTCCGTATATCATCATGTTCCAGTAAATCCAGCAGCTTATCCCCCAGCTCCGTTACGTCTTGGACACTTGCACACGCTTGACGTCCGCTGAGTAAAGCATAGCTGTCTTTAAAATTGTACATATGAGGTCCTACTAATATAGGCTTTCCATGTGCCGCCGGTTCCAGGATATTATGTCCGCCAAGCGGTACCAAGCTGCCCCCCACATATATGATTTCACCCAGACTATACATTTTCCCGAGTTCACCAATGGTATCAAGAATAACAGTATCATGCCGTCTTTCACCCGTAGCGGCTTGAGTGCGGCGAATGGCCCGGAAGTTATATTTTGCAGCTAATGCAACCAATTCCTCCGCCCTCATAATATCTCGCGGAGCAATCAGAAGTGCCGCCTTCGGAAACTTATTTTTCACCCGGGTAAAGGCGGAAAATAATAGCGCCTCTTCCCCTTTATGGGTACTTCCGGCTACTATAATAGGACGGTGCCCGTCAAGTCCGAGATTAATCGCCAACGCGTCCTTTTCGGCCTGGCTGACCGCCGTATACGTCTGATCAAACTTAGTATTTCCTGTAACGTATACCTTTTGGGAATCTGCCCCCAAACGTATGATATAGTCGGAATCTATTTCCGACTGCATGCAAAACCGGGTTACAGTCCCCAGCATATCCCGTAGAATACTGCTCAAGTACCTATACCGGTGGACATTCTTATCACTGATACGGCCGTTAACCATTAAAACCGGAATTTTAAAAGAACGGGCAGCATAGAGGAAGTTCGGCCATAATTCCGTTTCTACCAACAAAAACACTCTTGGTCTGACTCTGCCAATTATCCGCTTCCCTAACCAAGGTAAATCGAGAGGAAAGTAAATTATCCCGTCCGCTTCCGGAATGATTCTTCTGGCCATAGCATACCCGTTGGTTGTAACTACGGAAATAAGAATCGGCATATCAGGCATAGCTCTGCGAATTTCTTTTACAATGGGACTCGTAGCAACAATCTCTCCCACTGACGCCGCGTGGAGCCAAATACAATCTCTATTGGCCACCGCTTGAAAAATTTCCTCCGGCCAATACCCAAAACTCTGTTTTAGTCGTTCCCCAAAGCCGTCTTCTCTAAAGAATCGGTATATAAATACCGGTATCGCGAGTATTACAAGGATTACAGCTACTATATTATAAATTAGCTTCATAAGGCATCCCTCATCTTCGAAACATATCACTGGTGCGATTTGCCCTTGGAATCAAACTGAGCCCGGTACAGTTTATGGTATAGACCGCCTGCCTGAATCAATGCAGCATGAGTGCCTGTTTCGACAATATGCCCTTTGTCCATCACCACAATATTGTCAGCCCGCTGAACGGTAGATAACCTATGGGCAATAATAAAAGCGGTCCGGCCAACCATGAGCTTATCAAGTGCTTCCTGCACTAAGGCTTCGCTTTCAGAGTCGAGAGCAGATGTAGCCTCATCCAGTATGAGCACCCGGGGATTTTTAAGTATCGCCCTGGCAATGGCAATCCGCTGTCTTTGTCCACCGGACATTTTTGCCCCGCGTTCCCCAATTTGAGTACTATATCCATCAGGCATGTCCATAATAAAATTATGGGCGTTAGCCGACTTGGCAGCTGCCACAACCGCTTCTTCCGAAGCATTCAAATCCCCGTATAAAATATTCTCATAGACAGTTCCGTTGAACAGAATGGTTTCCTGCGGAACTATCCCTATTTGCCTTCTCAGCGACTCTAAGGTTACCTTTTTTATATCAAAATCATCAATGGTGATCTCACCTTTGAATACATCATAAAAGCGGGGTATTAGACTGGCAATGGTAGATTTTCCGGCTCCGCTTGGCCCGACAACAGCAATAACTTGTCCGGAATCCGCGGTAAGCGAAACATCAACCAATGCCGGTTCGCTTTTTTCATAAGAAAAAGAAACATTTTTAAAAGCCACTTTTCCTTTTATAGGCGGTAACTCTATCGCCCCCGGAGAATTTTTAATTTCAGGTTCCGTGTCAAGCAGCGAAAAAATCCTCTCCACAGCTGCCACGGCCTTTTGTATGTTTCCGTAAGAACGACTCATTCGTTTTATAGGATTCGAAATATTAACAACATATATTAGAAAGGCTATTAGCGCCCCTGATGTCAGATTACCGTCAATAACTTCCCGTCCGCCATACCAGATAATTACTGTTACGCCGATAGCGGCTAAAAATTCTATGCTGGGTGTAAGCATGGCCAGTACTTGCGCAGTTTTCATCTGCGCCTGGAAATTGTGGTAATTTTCCCGGTTAAACCGTTCAATTTCATAATCTTCACGGGCAAAAGACTTTATGACCCGTATAGCCAATAAGGTTTCCTGCAACACCGAAGTAATATCAGCAAGTCTTTCTTGCATTACACCGCTGGAAATCCTGAGTCTTTTTCCAAACACATTAATTGCTTGCGCTACCATCGGGAGAGTCACCAGTGTTAAAAATGTCAATTTCCAGTGCAAATAAAACATGGCGACCAAAGAGCCGATGAGTATAGCGCCTTCTGAAAAAAGTTCCTTTACGTTTTCATCTAAAGCTGTCTGCAACACCGTTATGTCATTAGTAAGATAACTCATGATCATTCCGGTTCGACGCGTTTCGAAGTACGAAAGCGATAAACGCTGCAGGTGACGATACAACGCCTCCCGCAAGTCGATAATCACCCGCTGTCCGACATAGGACATCAGGTACGTCTGTCCGTAAAAAAATATGCCCCGCAGAAAGAAAACAATCACAATGCCCCCGGCGATAATATTGAGCATGCCCATGTTCTTCTCCGAAAGCACATCGTCAATTACGTCCTTAATAACCCAGGGAACATATAAGTTGGCCAGCGCTGCCAGAACAATGCACACTGCAGCAGCAACGATCCTAAAACTATACGGTTTTATATATCTAAACAATCGTCGGTACACAGTCATGGGGTTCCTCCATGATTCATTGCAGCTATTTCAAGAATAGTTTGGGCTACCCGCGTTACCGCGCCATATTCCCCAAGCCTTCTTTTTACGTCAGCCAAGTCGTTTACCATTTGCTGACGCAAAACGTCATCGGTCAGCATTTTTATCGCTTCAGCCGCTATGGTTTCCGCATTAACAGCATCTTGCAACAATTCGGGAACCACTTTGCGTCCTGCAATAATGTTAGGCAAACCGAAATGCGGTATTTTCACAAGCAGTTTTCCTAATACATATGTCAAGGTTGCTAATTTGTAAAGAATAATCGTTGGTACACCCATCAGCGACGTTTCAAGCGTAGCCGTCCCTGAAGCACAAATGGCAACATGGCTAATATTCATTATGTCATAATTGTTACCGGTTGTAAATTTAACCGGTACTTGGGATTGGCTAATCATTTCCTGTAGACTATCCCTGGATATTGTCGAAGCAACCGGTAAGAAAAACTGACACCCTGCCACTTGTTTCCTGATAATTTCACAAGCTTCCAGCATAACCGGCAGCAACGTATTAATTTCCTGCCGACGACTTCCCGGCATAAGCAGAATCACTGGTTTTTCAGCGTCCGCCCCAAAATGCCGGTAGGCTTCTTCCTTGGTCATAGTATTCTTTACTATATCCAAAGAGGGGTGCCCCACAAAGACAACATCTGCTCCCGCCTCTTGATAGACTTCGGCTTCAAACGGAAAAATCGCGGCTACCCGATTCACTATTTTAGCCACGTCTTTCGCACGCCCCCGTCGCCAAGCCCATGCGGTTGGAGCAATATAAGATACTATAGGGATACCCAGTTGTTTCGCTTTTTTGGCTAACCGAACATTAAAGTCCGGATAATCGATAATAACTAAGACATCGGGACGTTCATGCTCCATGAGAGCCACTAATTCGTCCCGCAATCGAAACAGCCGGGGCAAGTTCCGGATTACTTCCACAAACCCGATTACCCCTAAATCTTTAATATCATGATGAATTTCAACTCCGGCGCTGCGCATTGCATCGCCGCCCATACCAAACAATTTAACACTGGGCTCAATTTTCTTAAGAGCCTCGGCTACGCATGCTCCGTGTAAATCTCCTGAAGCCTCTCCCACCGAAAGCATGACTTTATACATAACTCGGCCTCCACAAACCAGTTTGAGTCAATTGTATTCCGTTTGACCGAAGACTTTAACTTTTAATTCTAAAAGCTTTCCTGTACAAACTATAAATACAATAGGATTCAGGAAAAAGTACAACCACAAGGAATAAAGATACAGAGATAGTTTCCCTCACTTCTCCCCGTCTCTATGCCCTGTGGTGAAAATTACTTTGCTACAATCGTAATTCCATGTTCGTCCGCCAATAAAATGACTTTATTTCTTTCCGCCAAAAGCGTTTTCCCCGCTTCTATCACTAAAGCCACTGCTCCGCCTTCCACCATGGACTTAATGGTATCCGGACCAAGCCCCGGCACATCAAACCGCATGTCTTGATTTGGCTTAGCCACTTTCGCGACAACAGCGCCGCCTCTGGCCAACTTGGCACCGCGCCGAATACAGGCATCAGTTCCTTCTATAGCTTCAACAGCCATTACCGCTTTATCTTTTACCACAACAGTCTGCCCAATATCTAAAGCGCCAATTTCCTTGGCCATGGCATATCCGTATTCCATGTCATTTTTTTCCGACTCCGTAGGCTGGCGTTTCGTTAGTACACCTGGTGCCGGCATAAGCGCCTGAATAAGAGCCGTCTGATCGACAACCCCGATACCGTCTTTGGCAAGTTCCTGCACGAAAGCCAACATCAACGTATCGTCATTGTAATCCTTCAAACCCATCAACACTCTTTTAAGCCGGTCATCCGGTACAATGGCTCCGCTAAACAAAAGCTCCTTAGTTACTTTTCCCAGCATTGTCACTTCCTGAACGCCTTCCTCTTTTAGCGTTTTGAGGATGCGATCAAATTCACCAAGGCTGATGGTTAAGCTTTTGGCGGCTACCGATGATAATTCTTCGTCAACACCGGGAACTAAACCTATAGCTACTACGGTAATGCCCATGCCGCTTGCGGCACGGGCAAATTCTACTGGCAAGCGGCCTACGCCAGCCAATAAACCAACTTTTCTCATTCTAATCTCCTTATTCGCCGTCGTCCCTGCGTCCGCGGCAAATGCCGCGTTCTGCGTTGCGTAAAAATCGTAGGAATTGCTCTACTTCTTCACACGATTCAAGTTCTTGTTCCATAACGGCAATGGCTTGCGGCAAAGATACCCCGGAACGATACAAAATTTTGTATGCCTTTTTCAGGTTGCGCCGTGCAATATCACCTATGCCTGACCGTGCTATACCGACATTATTCAGACCAACAACCTTTGCCGGATGACCATCAACAATGACAAACGGCGGTACGTCTTGCACTACTTTGGAAGTAGCACCAACCATAGCATTACGGCCGATCTTCACAAACTGATGTACCCCTGCCTGACCGCCAATTACCGCCCGGTCTTCTACAACTACATGCCCTGCCAACATTGCCGCTGCAGACATTACTACATTATTTCCAATAACACAATTGTGAGCTACATGCGTGTACGCCATGAGCAGGCAATTAGAACCTACCCGTGTTTCTTCGCCTTCACCGGTTGCCCGGTTAATAGTAGCAAATTCTCGTACTTTTGTATTCTCGCCAATAAAGACGTAACTCTTTTCTCCCCGGAACTTTAAATCCTGAGGTTCCGATCCTATAGATGCACTAGGAAAAATAACACTATTCTTCCCGATACTCGTCCAGCCATCTATAACAACATGGGCGCCCACTTGGACCCCGTCACCGATAAGCACATTCTCACCGATAACTGCGTAGGGACCAATTTCGACATCTTTCCCGATACGAGCGCCCGGATGAATCACCGCTGTTTCGTGTATTTTTCGAATTGGTATTACGACTGTCTCTGGCTTCACAGCATATCATCTCCTTACTATTGCGCAGCCGGCAGGGCAATTATACTCTCTGTATATATAATCGGACCAGCCAGTCTAAATATTGCATCCTGTATTCCGGCAAAAACGCTCATAATCGGCGAAAATTTAAAACTGCTACTTATTTTCACATAGATTATACCGTTTTATTTAAAATACCGCCTATGGCTGTATTAGGGCAAACAAAAACTCGCCCTCTGCCACAAGTTCATCCTCAACAAAAGCTTCCGCCCATATCTTGCCCATGGACCCTCTTACTCTAGTAAGCTCAGCTACCATGCGCACTTGGTCGCCAGGAACAACCGGTCGACGAAATTTGACACGGTCCATCCCGGCGAAAACCGCCAGTTTCCCATGATGCTCTTCCGTAGCCAGCATCGCCACCCCGCCAACCTGAGCCATAGCTTCAAGCAAAAGCACCCCCGGCATTATAGGCTTACCCGGAAAATGCCCTTGAAAAAACTGTTCATTAATTGTTACATTCTTAATTCCCACTGCCCGTTTCATAGGCTCAATCTCAACAATACGATCTACCAGTAAAAACGGAAACCTATGGGGAATTATATTTTGAATTTGCGTCACATTCAACATGAGAACCACTCCTCCTCGTATCTTCTACACACTTGCCAGTATTTGTTTCGCTAAAGAAGTATTCAGCGCATGACTGGATTTTACAGCAATTACATGCCCTTTGATTCTTCCGACTAATGATAAATCGCCAACGACATCAAGTATTTTATGCCGTACCAGCTCGTCGGTGAATCTCAGCGGAGTTAATATCTTGTCATTATCGTATACAACAGCATTTTCTGTATTGCCGCCTAATGCCAGCCCCTGTGCTTGCAAAGCCTCTACTTCATGCATAAACCCAATTGTTCTGGCAGCTGCAACCTCCCGAATAAACGAGTCGGCAGTAATCTCATAGTCTCCATACTGCACACCGATCAGAGGGTGCGAATTCACTGACGTAAAGCTTATACGGAACCCATCATAAGGTAAGATGGTAATAAATTTATCCCCGTCTCGTACCGTCAGAGCCTGAGAAATAGTAATACATGAGGCTGGTGCATCTTGCTCAACAATTCCCGCCTCTTGAATCAACCGGACAAAAGGGAGAGCGGAGCCATCGGCAACCGGTGGCTCTACCGCTGTTATTTCAACTTCACAATTATCTATTCCCGTGGCCGAAAAGGCAGCCAGCAAGTGTTCTACTGTAAAGACCTTAGCCGCACCATCCTCCAGTGTAGTTGCCCTCATTGTGCCGGTTACATTCTTCGCAGTTGCTCTCACTCTCGGCTTTCCAGGCAAGTCAGCTCGAACAAACACAATTCCTGACCCAACACAAGAAGGCCGAATTTCAAGAGATACGCTGCGACCAGAATGCAAACCGATACCAGTAAGCGTCGCAACAGTTGCAATTGTAGATTGACGTGGCATAAAATCCTCCCAAAACAGGACATCGATTTTCCTGATAATTAACTATCACTTATTCTACATAACTTTTGCAACTCCTGCAAGTTTTACTTCTTTTCGTATTAGGCAACCCGCTGTCCTGATAATGTCAGCGCACTGGTATTCATTTGATACTCAATAAGATCCTTGTATTGTTGACCAATTTCAGATACCGGCTTGACAAACACCTTGGACGGCATACCTTCCTCTACCACTCTGCCTTTGTCCATTAATACAATCCGGTCAGCAACATGCAGGGCAAAGGGAAGCTCATGAGTCACCACAACCATTGTGCTGGCCCGATACTTTGCCAGTTCCTCCATGACTACCAGTACTTCCCGTACCAAAATAGGGTCCAAGGAAGCGGTTGGTTCATCCCAAAGCATCAGTTCAGGTTCAAAAGCCAGCGCTCTGGCAATTCCCACCCGCTGCTGCTGCCCTCCCGACAATTCGGACGGTTTTTGATCGCGATACTTTACCAGTCCCACCTTTTCCATAGCGTTAAGCGCACGGTCATAAGCACTCTGACGATCCGCGCCGCCCATAACCAGGCCCAGCATAACATTCTCCACCGCCGTTAGACGTCCAATCAAATTAAATTGCTGAAAAACAAAACCTATCCGTTTACGGGATTGCCGCAGTTTTTCTTCGTCCATTGCCGTGATATCCTGTCCGGCAAAAATAATCTGGCCCGAATCGGGCTCAATCAGCCGGTTAACCGTACGAATAGTTGTGGACTTGCCACACCCGGACGGTCCCATCAACACGATGGTCTCGCCCTGCTTTACCTCTAAATTCAGCCCATCAACCGCTGCGATTTTCCCAAAACGCTTAGTTAGATTGTTTATGGAAAGCATATTCTCCCTCCTTTGATTGCCGCCTCTATCTAAACTTTATTTTTCGATTATTTAACTTTTGTAGCAAGCCCGGGCGAGCGGCCGGAATAACAATTTCCCGCATAATCTCATCAAAGGATAAACCTAGTGCCTCACCGGCTACTACCTCTTCCGTTGAAACGGGACTGATCTTATCACAATATCCGGCAATAACCAGACCGAAAACCGCGCCCAGCACCGGAACTCCGATCCAAGGGAAATAAGGTATTCCACCGCCTGACAAAACAAACATCGCCGTAAGCAAACTTGCCCCTACACCCATACCATATTTCTTTTCAGGCGCAGTAACGCTCTTCACAAGGCGCGTTCCGGCAGCCAACCAGCCCCTTGACGGATTCTCCTCGCCTTTCCGTTTGCGACGCATAACCGACATAACCGCGGTGTGGTCAAACACCAAAAACAGCACAGTTGCCACAATCGCCGTCAAACCAGCCAAAATAGCCTTAACTTCACTAAGAACCCTGTACAATTCACCACGGGCGTTAGGCTCAATTACGCCTAATGCCGTTGAATATATCGCCACATTTTGATGTCCCGCCTGCCTATATACAATAGGCAGTGCAGCTTCCGCATTTATATCGCTTGTGGTCAAAATTTGAATGCGTTCCCCGGGAATAACCTGCCCGGCAATAAACTTATCCAAGATGCTGACGGTGTGGCTAATGTCTTCATCTCTCAGATTAGGCACCGCCGCCGCCATATATCCTAACTGAGCCGTAATGGCCGGAGTATTTATACCGGCTATTTTATCAAGCCGATTACTTGTATCCGCTAAGGTACGGCGGGCACTATTCACATCAACGGCTTTTAATGTTTCCATGGTGTTATGCGTACCGACTACTACCTGGTCTATCGCGGTCTTAGCCTTACGGGCATTACCCGCTGCATTATCCAGCGCCGCTAGTGTACTCTTCATAGTATTCAAGTTGCTCTGGGTTGCTTTCAAATTATCAACCGTGCCACCCATATCAGGCTGTACCAATTTTAGCACTTCCAGTGTTCCGATTAATCCTCCCATTGCGCGGGATGAATTATCGATTTGGCTTTGCAAGGAACTTGAATCAATCCCCGCCAAACCATTGGTTGCCGCCTGAATCGTGTTCCCGGCATTCTCAACGTCTCCCAGAGTTCTTTCGATGGCATTTATGCCGTTATCGTAATTATCCAGCACCCCAAAACCAACATCACCTATATTTTTCGCATCCTGAACAAACCCGGGAATCTCACCCACTAACTTAGATGTTTCGGCAAGAGCATTCCCCAGTTCCTGACGAGGATTTTTATAACTAGCCGAACCAATTGGAACTCCTACCAAGTTTTTTTCCAACCTATATCCGTCGGTTGACGCTAATGTTTTGGCATCGCCTTGGCTAATCATCCCTTGTCCTTTTCCGTCAGCTCCAATACTGGTAATCTCTATAACGACATTGCCCGGATCAACCGCTTGTCCGTTCACCGGTGCACTTGGGGCCGCCCCCTGGAATATTGCTCTATCCCCTTTACGCAGCACAACCCCAGGAGCAGGAGTCACGGTTACCGTTGAGGCGTACGCCCCGAGAAACCGCCGAAGCTCCATCATTGTGCTTACGGCATAAGTCATATCATCATTTTTGCCGTCAATCGAAACATTTTGAGCAAAATTAAGTTTGAGCTGCTGACGCATATCATCAGCAATCGCTTCACCAAGTCGAATCGGATTGGACGGCTCACTCCCCACAGGGAAACTAATCTCAACAACTTGATATTGCTTCAATAAACTCTGAATCGCGTTATTTACAGCTGTCGATCTATCAATTGCCGTTAACAGAACGCCAATCGAACCGCCATCCCGAAACGCAAAACGTACTCCGTCCATCTGAGATATTTTTTCCATCACCATATTTTTTGCCCCTTCAGGCACTCCTCTGACGGTAATGCGCGGTTCTGTCATAAAACCAATTCCCGCTCCGCCAGGAATACTACCGAAGGTTTTTCCCAACTCCTCGTACGTCTTTTTCGTTTTAAACGAGTCGGGCAGGGCAACAAAAAAGCTTGTCTTTCCGGCTAACGTAGGGCCTTCTTTTAACTTTCCTCCCGGAAAAGCATCATCAATTATTTTTTGAATTTGTTGTGCGGCATCCTCTTTCAATTCTTCCCGCACACTAATTATCAAATCAAATTCACCGTAATCCCCAACCAAACTAGCCAACGTTTTTGAAAAATAGGCATTGGCCGCCAGAGACACGGACGATGCCATCACCGAACCGGCTAATGCGCTAACAAGTAATAAAATTAGAATATCGCGTTGAAATGAATTCCCCCAAAACTTCTTTATAAAATTCACGACCAACTCACCTCTTTTCCGTTGCTCATTATAACACGTATATCATTTTTACGTCCATACGTATATACTATTTATTATAAATGTATATATTGGAATTCGTTTACTATATATAACAATACAGAGCTTTCCCCCCAGTTCTTGGAGGAGAAGCTCTGTATTACACTGCATTTATAAGTGGATACCGTATAAAACCAAACCCGCTCATATTGCCGAGAATTACTGCTAATTTGTATAACTAACACCTACATACCATTTAGCGTCCCGCCAACCGCCATCCACCTTCAACCCAGGGACAACAGACATCCTGGCCCCAAAGTTCATATGCTTGCCGTCGTATTCCGCTATAAGAGTGGTAGCTGGAAACATCCCATTTCCACTAAAAACAAGAGGATTAACAGTCTTTTCTACAGCGGCAAAGAGTCCGTTATAACGTCCATTCCCAACTCCTGCATGAACTCTAAGGCCAAAAGGCAATGCTTTGCTGGCGGCCGCATATATAGAACGTTCTCTCTCATTCGCCACATCTTCTACTCCAAGAGCTATTCCAGGTGTTAACACAGTTTCGGAGACAAGCCCGAACTTAACGTTTAGAGTGGTTGTACTATCGGCATGATGATCCGCTCGAAACCCTGCCACCCCCAATTCCAGCTTCGGTGCAACATTCATGCTAAAAACACCAGTGCCGCCTTCCGTAAGGTTATAATAGCCGACCGAAAATTGTCCCGGTCTGAGTACATCCGCCGATGGATTATTTATCAGTCCTGTCGTTCCGTTTATCGAAGGAGCGGCTACCGCCGGGACACAAGAACTTAAAAGAAGGAGGGCTGCAAATAGTACTTTTTTCATCAGATACCCCTTTCGTATACATTTTATAATAGTCATAGGCCATATTATTTCCACGTCTAACGCAACATTCCTGCCCGCTGATATAGGTAAATATGAGCAAAATAGGTATTCATATATTCTCCGAAAAAAGTCAAGCCCCAGCCATACTTCAGCATTATACAATGATTGCAAAGAAGAAAGGAAAAAGCAGGACATTACTTGTCCTGCTTTTCCATTTCCGCTATTCTCTTTTCTAATTGCTGCACTGTTTTGATCAAATCAGGAACTTTGCGCATAGCGGCTTCGTTTCTCAGCCAATCCCGATGGGGTCTTGCCGGAAATCCGGAATAAAACGACTTCGGAGGAATATCCCCGATAATTCCCGTTCTACCACCGAACGTGCAATAATCACCGATGGAAAGGTGCCCGGCAGTACCACCTTGCCCGCCAAAAGTAACGTTCTTACCAATTTTAACACTGCCGGAAACACCGTTAAAAGCGGCAAAAAGACAGTTTTCACCTACAACTACATTATGAGCGAAGTGAACGAAATTATCGGTTTTTGTTCCCTTGCAGATAACGGTAGATCCAGTAGTCGCGGAATCAACAGCCGCATTAGCCCCAATTTCAACATCATCTTCGATAATTACATTTCCTATTTGCGGAACCTTCTGATGCCTTCCGTCCACAGTAACAAACCCAAAACCATCCGCACCAATAACCGTTCCGCTATGGAGGATTACCCGTGCTCCTACTACGCACCCCGGATATATGGTGACATTCGGATACAGAATGGTGTCACAGCCTATGCTGACATTTTCGCCAATGTATACATGAGGATAAATGATTGTATTATCACCGATAATCACATTATCAGCCACTACAGCATGAGCCATTACGGCTACATTATTCCCCACCCGTACATTTTCGCCAATAACCGCCGTAGCGTGAATTTCTCTTTTGACAGTTAGCGGCGGCGTAAACACTGCCAGTAGTTTAGTAAAGGCCAATCTTGGATTAGCCACTCGAATGGCCGGCTTTGCAAACTCAGTAACTGTATCAGGTATGATTACAGCTCCGGCTGCACATTCGGCAGCCTTTTCCAAATGCGGCGGCACAGCAAAAGTAATATGCTCAGCACTTGCATCATCAATATTCGTTATGCCCGAAATGGTAGGATTCACATCGCCTAGCAACGTGCCATCCACTAACTGGGCAATTTCTTTTAATGTTTTTTTCATGGAAACCCACTCCAACCCTAAGATAGTAAGATTTTATTGCATCTTACCTATAACAGCATCTGTTACATCATTGCCACCTTGCGCCACGCCGTTTTTATATAAAATTACGCTAAACTTCTTTTCTTGGGCTACTTGATCCAGGGCTTGCTTCATGCTTGTGTCAATCTGACCTTCCAAATCCGTACGCAATTTTACTAGGTCAGAATACGCCGCTTCCTGACGTTTTTGGAATTCATCCTGGCTTAAACTCGCTTTGTCCTTTTCCAGTTGGGTATTAAGTTCATTAAATTTAGCACTTAACTGATCCCGAAACCCTTTTGCCTTCGGGCTTTCGTTCATTACTTTTTCTACGTCTACTACCCCGACATTGCTACCGGTTCCACAGCCACCCAACACTAATCCTATGGCCATAATGACCACGACAAACAAAGATACAACTATCTTTTTTCTCATCTGGAAACCTCCCATCATCCTGACTTATGAAACTATTATGCTCGCCAAGACTATTTATTAATCTCCGTAATCGCCTGGCTGGTTATATCTATCGCACTGACATTTACCTTAGCCTCTGTCAACACCAGTTCTAACCCCATCTTAGCAGCCAGTATTGCTACCTTATCTTTAATGTCGGTTACAATACGCTCCTGCAAAGCTTTTATTTCCTGTTGCTTGAAAACCAAACTCCGCTCCGCATCACTTTGCGCCCCGGTTTCGGACATACTCAGCTTTTGATTGGCTCCATCATTTCCGTTCTGAAGTTTATCGGCAATTTCAGAATGAAGTGTTTGAGCATAGGCATCCATTTCGGTTTTAGCGTTTGCCTGTTTTTCCGACATAATGGCATTCATTTTCTGCGCTAATTCCTGACGTTTAGCATCTGTCTTTTCCGAGAGTTCTTTCTGTAATTTATCCTCTTCCGCTTGAAGTGCCTCCGCCTGTTCTTTTGTTAACTCTAACGTCTTCTTTTTCAGCTGCAGACTGATAATTCTTGATTGATATTCTTTCTGCAATTCTTGCGCGTAGGCATTTAGTTCCGTACTTAGCTGCGATTCCACGTCTTTCGCCGTACTTTGCAGCTGACTACTGATTTGGTTTTGCTTCACCTGCATCCGGGTGCTATATTCCTCATTGGCGGCATTCATGCGTTCCAAATTTCCATTCGAACCATTCGGCCGCTGCTCAGAAGCCCCCAGTTGTTGCCCCATTTGATTATATTCATTTTGTAACTTTTCCAATTCCGCATACTTGGGATGACTTTTTATCAATTGCCCCATATCAACCAACCCTATTGTTGATTGCTGAGAAGGTTTGGCAGTTCGAAAAGGATTGAAATCGCAACCTGCTGTAAAAGCCAAAAGAAAAACCGTTACAGCAACCACCCCGGTCTTAATCCGACTCCGCAATACCAACACCCCTCTTTCTAGAATTTAGGTCATTCTCGTAGGTCGCATAAAATAGATAAAAGGCCGAGCACGGTTTAACCGGCTCGGCAAACCAACTAGCTATTTACCGGTGATTTTTTTTGCTACATCATCGGTAATATCCTGTCCACCGTACACAACATAGTTTTTATCAATGACCACAGTCAGGCCCTTGGCTTCCGCTACACTTTTAACCGTTGCATCCACCTTATCTGTAATTTCTTTTAAAAGATCCTGCTTTTTCTGATTCAAACGCTGCTGCAATTGAGCCTCATAACTCTGTTTTTCTTGGTCACTCATGGACGCTGCCCTGGAATCATATTCTTTTTTGAGATTTTCGTATTCCGCTTTAAGCGTCTCTTCTGCTTTAGCTGTATCCGGATGCTGTTGAATCAGCATGCTATAGTTAACAACACCTATATTTGAAGAAGACGCCGCATAGGTTTTGCTACCCTGGGAAACGGCGATCCCAACTACCCCCAGTAGAAAAAATGCTGCCACAACTAATGATATAATTTTTACTTGCTTCTTTTCAATTTTAAGCACGTATATACCCCTCTTTCCCTCTTGACAAATTTTTCACTTCTTCATTATAGCAGGGCCGTTTTCCTTCTTCAAGGATTAATATCAGAGGTTCCCTACTAATCTTAACCACTTTGCATCATTAGTAATAACATATTCAGCACTTAAAAACTCATGAAGCTTATACCGCAAACCTAATTCGTTATTATGGGAAACCGTAGTGCGTTCCAGCCGCAATAAAATGTTTTTACTCAAATCTTGCTTTAGCCAAAGCACGCTGGATTGGTTACTAAAATCATATTTAATCCCGCCTTCACAATACGGGCTGGTATGATAGCTCCATCCAGGAGCAATTTTCCAGGATACGGTCGAGGGCACAAAGGTCGTTTCAACAAAAAATTCATGCTGCTTAGCTACATACTTGCCGATATGGAGTATAGCCGCCGTATTGTCTTCTTTCCGACCAATGTCTAACAATCCTTCTAACGTTACCTTATACAGCTTAGTTCCCGCTGAAATATCAATCTCGGTATCAGGCCCAGGCATCATCGCTAACGAGAGATTTAACCCGTACCGGTTCACCACCGGACTCCCGATTAAAGACGCTAACAGCTTTTGCTTAAAATAATCCCCATGCCGTTCCACAAAGGCTACCGGTACTCCTCTAAGCATTTGGGCCGCTTTTTCTACCGGCGGCCTGGCTTCCATAAGAAGAATGTTCGGAATACTTTGGGAGCGAATGCTCACCCTAACGTTTTGCACCTTAGGTCCTGCCGGCAATAATACAAGTTTAACCGTAGTAACCTGCCCGGATAGGATTTCAATATTAGCCCGAAACTCCGGCAGTTGAGCGGACAATGTTTCCCGAATAACCGACTTTGTTACTCCGCTGCTCCAGTCTACTGAATCAACCGGCATTCCTACCAAAATACTTCTTATATTTTCCGCCAGGTTGCCTAAGTCCTGCTGAATTAAACTAACTGCCGCCAGAGACATATCACTGTAATCGATATCCAGTTTTACATCCCGCACCACGTCTCCCCAAGGAGCAAGAGTTACCTCAAGCTGCGTGCGGCTATCCGGCGTAATCCGGACGGATGCTACAGAATAACCTACCAGCACCCTGTCAAAAATATCTTTTATAGTATGCTCAAAAACTTCGCGTTTAGTGCCAAGTTCAGTAAGGCTGCGGCCAATAAGCACTTGCTGACCAACAGTTTCCACACTCAGCTCCATTCGCTTCTGCACTCTGGCGGGAAGTACCGAGTCATTGGTCTTAACACTGACCACCACTTGCCGGACGACATTATCTTCGGCCCTGGCAATACCCGAAGAGACTAGCAGCATACTAACCAATACACATACAACCAACCGGCGAAATGTCAGTTCGAAGATAAAGCGTCCCCCCTAGCAGAACAAGATCTTGAATAAGGTGAGAGCCAGGCATTACACCTGACTCTTTTAACGCTATTAGAATTGTCCCCCAAAGCTGAATGAGGTTTTACCGCCCTGATCCCCTCGGGCATAGTCAAGACGGATGGGTCCCAGCGGCGTATTGAGCCTGATTCCAAAGCCCACATCACCTTTTAACGTATTCAATTTGTATCCTTCGCCGTCCCAAGCATTACCGAGATCGCCAAAGAATACACCTTCCACTTTTTTAACTACCGGGAAGCGGTATTCGGCTGTCGCCGTCAACATTTTGTTGCCGGTAAACTGGTCATCGTTATAACCGCGTAAGCTATCCGATCCGCCTGCCGAGAATTTCTGCGAAAGAGGCATATTGCCGTCTGCATAACCAGCCGTTACACGAGTTGCAATAACCTGACTGTGACCGACTTTGAAGTAGTTGCGGTCTTCGACCGTATACTTATTAAAGTTGAAATCACCGCCCAAAGCTCGTCCGGCAAACTCAGCCGTTACCGCAAAACGGGTTCCCTCCGTCGGACTAAAGACGTTATCCCTGGAATCGAAAACTCTCGAGAAGGACGCACTACGAGTCAAACCAAAGTTTTGCGCCCGATAGTCATCATACGCACTATCGCTATAGTCATCCCCTGAGTAGGCTTTGATCCAAGTATCCCTACGGTTCTTTATGGTAAAATAATTGTGCAAGTATTCACCCTGGGCCCGTCCCAAAGTAATATCAAAGCCTCTCACATTTTTGTAATACGTAGAACGACACGACGACGAAGTACCATCTTCTACGTATGTTTTATCACTTGATAGTGTTCCATAGTCGCTGTATTTATTCGTCAAGTCATACCAGTTAACACTTAGCGAAGTCTGTTTGCTATCTAACCACGGCTTAGTATAGGAGAACCGATATCCGTTTGATATTGAATCGCCACCGAATTCCCAGTAGACTTTAGCGGCGTCGCCTGTCCCCCGGAAATTGTTGTCCCCTACTTCTATAATACCTACCATACCATCACTTTGGCTGTAGCCAGCCCCGATAGAAAATGTCCCGGTTTTTTGCTCCGTTACATCGGTTTCCAATACCACCGAATTCGGCGCAACCCCGGCATTCAATTTCATATTAACATCTTCAAAGAATCCTAAGTTGTACAGTCTTTGCATACTGCGGCGAGCATCGGTAGCGTTGAACGGCTCACCTTGCTTGACTTTCATTTCACGGGTAATAACATAGGTTTTTGTTTTTTCATTGCCTTTAATAACAATGTCCTCAAGCGTGCCTTCGTTGATGGTCAGATTTACCGTTCCACCCTCACCAAGGGATACATCGCTTACCCGGGCTAAAATATAACCCTGGTCGTGATAATAGTTCTCTATGGCGCGCGCACTGTCCTTTAACGCCTTGGTGTTAAGCACTTTCCCCTTTTCTACGGTAACTAAGCTTTTTAATTTCTCCGTAGAAACTTTTGTATTGCCTTTTATAGCAACATCATTAAAAATCGGATTTTCCATTACGGAGAATGTTACCTTTACGCCCTCAGGCACTTCAGTAAAGTTAACTGTGACATCAAAAAACTTGCCCAGATCAAAAACCGACTTCATATCCTGCTTAATTTTTTCTGCTTCAAACTTGTCCCCTGGTTTTTCCTGCACCACCGCTAAAATCGACTCTGCCGGTACAGTAATATTTCCAGAAACTTCAACGGCTGTAATAACTTTACCGGTTAGGTCAGCCGCATGAATAGGCAAAGCAGCGCCAAATACCAGGCTTAACGTTAAAGCCGTTACTTTTAATAACTTTCCCAAACGCCTTGTCTCTTTCATGCATTACCTCCTTTATTAAATTTATTGGCCTCGCAACGACTTTTCAGCCGCACGGATAACCTTCTCCATTTCCGCTTGCGACAATAGCTTTTCCTGTTGGACAGGAACAACGACCGGCTGTGGTTTTACTTCAACCATAGGTTGAGCCGGCACGGCTATAGGCACGCTTGTAGTTATCTCAGTCCCAACCGGCGGTTCTGGCACCTTTGGCGGCGATGGATTAGCCACAAGAACCTCAGCCTGAGCAACCTTACTGACTTGAACCGGCTGCGGCTCGAGAGCAGCAAGCGGCGGCGAAGCGGGTGTTTCCGGTTGACGTATTGACAACCAGTATGCCCCATAACCACCGAACACAAGTGTCATTGCCAAGGCCAGGGATATAACATGCCTAAGCACAGGATACTTGTACTTCCCATGCTTGGACAAGTTCCTTTCTCTGGCATGCTGTAATTCAGCCTGTGCCAAAAACAAATTCAGTTCGCCACGGATATCGCTATCCTTGTCAAAAGATTCTTCAGCTTGCGCCAGCCAAACTTTGGCTGAGCGCAAATGCTTACACATTTGACGTTTAAAATCAGCCATTTTACCACCCCTGTTATAACCACACAATATATAGTCATGCCTAGAGGTCACATTTTGATGTTTGATCTTAAGCCGAAATCCGGCATTATAGACGTTTATCTAGGATTTTCATTCATGTTCGTCCATGTTCAGCCGAATTTCACCCTATAATGATTTTTTTACATCTTGCATCAATCTGGATAACATTCCCCGCAGCCTCCGGGTGCCTTGCTTCTGAAGACGGTAAATATGCGAAAGACTGATGTCTAAGGATTCAGCTAATTGCTTTGGTTCCTGATCTTCCAGATACATACCCGCCATTACTACTTGTTCTCTAGCTGGCAAGCGTCCCATAGCGGTTTTTATTTGTTCTACCAAATAATTGCATTCCACCTGGTAGGCTATATCAGGGGTATCATCAACTAAGCACTCTCCTAATGTCATATCCTCCATGCCATCCGGCATCGGAGAGTCCATATACACCCAATTAAGTTTACCTTCTTTTGTTAGATAATTCAAGATACGTCCTCGAATGCGATGGAAAGCATAAATACTAAAAGCAACGCCGCGCTTATGGTCATAGCTTTCCGCGGCTTCAATCAGCCCGACCGTCCCTTCCTGAATAGCATCAAAGACAACAGTCTCTTGAGTCCGCCACTGGAGCACAACTTTAAATACTAGCGGCTGATAATGCTCAATGAGAAGGCGCCGGCTTTCCATATCGCCCGCTTCTTTATACGACCTCCATAACCCCTTTTCTTCTTCCACGTCCAGCAGTCGTATTTTATTTAACTCGGCTATATACTCTCGCAACATACCGCATCACCTTTGCTAGAATTTAAATCTTGTTTCCACCCCGAACTGGTGATTTCCCAATTCATCTTGCTCCCCGGTAAGACTAATCCATTTGGTTAAATCATAACGAAGTAAATAGCCATTTCTATTTTTATCTACGCCCATCCAGTATTGTAAAAACAACCGGTTGGTTACATATTTCCCAATTGCTATATTGTACTGCTGATCTTCCCCAACTGCCGCTTCCCGGCTTGCCGTGCTGGTCTCTGAGGCAAGCGTTCCACGCACCAGCCTAAAGTCGTCTAAGCCGAAATAGTCTCGGAATGAACTTTCCGCCTCACCTAAAAAGCGCATCTGCAAGCCGGCATCCAATATACCAAGAAGCTCCTCCCGGCCTAAACCGGCATCCCGGCTTTCCGTCTGGCTCTTGGAATTCTCAAAATATCGGCTGCGCAGAGTGAGAAGCGATAATATTTCCTGCTGACTTAGTTCAGGCTCGGATGAAAGCTTAATTTCCATAGCCGTTAGCGGTCCGGTTACTGTCAAATACAGAATCGTACGATCAAGCGAAGCTTCCGCGCTTAGATTTACGAACGGGAAAAAGGAGCCTACTTGCGTAAATTCCGCATTACCGCTGCGCACTTTAAACTGATTTCTTAAATAGCTTACCGTCCCGCGAACCACGGTAACCTCTCCGGTTGTAACCGGTTCCTTGAAAGTGCCGCCAAATTTTACTTTACCATCTACCCACAGATCGTACAAGTAGGAGTTGCGTAACCTCACTTTGTTTTGCGCAACCACTTCAATATCCAGTCCTATATTAAAATCAGATTCAGGAAATTCAGGAATAAAAGGTACATTAGCCACTGTATTATTCAAAATGATTTGTCCGCTTAACTTCGGTATCCCCTCGCTGCCAACAAGGCTAAGCGCGCCGCTGACGGGACCCTTAAAATATTTGTGGTTGACTGTTAATTTATCCAGCATCAGTGCCAGATTATACTTGTCAAGTTGAAGCCCGTTAAGGGCGGCTGTGCCAGTTAAACGGAAATTGCCCTCTCCCATTTGCCCTGAAAAGGACTTAATACTAATTGTATCACCTTCAAACCGAATATCAACCCCCACATTCTGGATTATATCCGCTAATGATGAAAGTTTTACACTTCCCTTTTCGATAACGATACTACCATAAAGCAAGGGTTTGGTCAAATTTCCGCCGACACGAATCTCCCCGGCGGTTTTTCCGGCCGCCCAATCTACATCTTTTGTTAGGAGCGGCAAAATACTAAGATCGGCCTGATCCAAGTGCACAACAAGATCCATTTGATCCGCGCTCGTCGCCTGCGACCACCCTGTTTTATTTAACGCCGCCAAAGGTATAGTCCCATATACACTGGCTTTATTTGGCCCCTTGGTAAACATAAGCTGATCTACATGAATACATCCATCCTCCAAAATAAACATACCATATAAGGAGTCAAATGTAGCATTTTCCAAGCCCCCCTGGGAAATAGCAAGCGAAGCACCGACGGTAGGTTTCGACCATGTCCCGGATACCTGCGCCGTAAGGCCCATTTTCCCGGTTACTATCATATTGGTATCAAACCAAGCTGACAATACTCCAGCATCCATATCATTTGCGCTGGCTTCTAAGTTAAGTGGACCGTCTATTTCCGCCGTACCCTTAATTACAAGTTTCCCTTTACCCGATGCGGCTTCGAACTTTTCGACAGTTATTACGTTGTTTTCCATGGCAACATCCACATCCACGTTTTCCAGCGGATAATTTTTAATTTTGCCTTGGACCATGCTTCCTGTCAACCAAAAATTAGGTTTCGCCATGGTACCCCAAACCACTACTTTCCCATTCATGCAGCCATCTACATTTTTCGCTTTTTCCGAAAGATTCAGCATACTCAGCAGTCCAGCGACACTAGCATTTTCTGTGTTTAAATTCCCGTAAAGACTACCCGTCTTCATATTCGTGCTGCCCGTGAAGCTAAACTTTCCATCCTTTTGACTAAAGCTAAACGCAGGAATATTAATTTCATCCCCAGCTACATCGATTTGGCCATTGACCTCTTCTAGTTTCTGACCATTAAGCACAAGGTTATCGGCAGCCATATTACCATGAAAGAGAATACCATCATACGTACCCGTCAACTTGCCGGTGAACTTTAACTTGCCGCTTACAGGATAAGGATAATTAACATGGAGAGCGCTAAGTTCCACCTCTTTTGCTTCCACATCAATATCGAACTGGTTCTCCGCAGAAATCGTACCGCTAAAAGCCGCTTTGGCATTAAGGGCTTCTACTTCAAAGTTATTTAATACAATAGTATTATTTTGACGACGGAACGTCCCCTGCACACGATTGACCAATTGCCCGCGGAAACTTCCCTCATATAACGTAATCTGTCCGTCAATGCAAGGATCGGCAGCCGTTCCGGTAATCCTCATTTGGCTGTCGATATTGCCCGTAATCCGTTCCCCCGGCGCAAGCAGTTTTATTACATTTTCCGCCCTTAGTTTTTTCGTGGTCACAGTAAGATTGAGCTCATGTTCCCCGGCGAGTCCAATAGAACCGTCCAATTGCTGCCTGGCGTCATCTTGCACCGCTATCAGCTTTATTACTGTAATTTTTTCCTTATCTACGGTAAGATCACCGTTTAAAACAGAGAATGGCTGAGAAAAGATTTGGCCGTTATAGGCAGAAATATGCCCCGCTAGCTTTAAATCTGATAAAGAACCGCTTACTCTTCCCTCACAATCGGCTGCGCCCTCCACAGCAAGGCCTTTTGCCGGCGCTAAAACTTTCGCTAAAGGAATGCCTTGCCCAACAAAATCTACAGCTACTTTCCCATTTTCCACTACACCCTTAGCAAAGAAAATCCCCGGGTCAAAATCCAATTGTATGCATTCTAAAGCAATCGTACCGCTTGTTTTCGAAATACTACCGGTCATCTGCTTAAACGCTGTACCATAAACGGAGCCGTTATCGACAGAGACCTTACCTGTAAGATTCGCATCAGCCAAGTTACCAGTCCCCTCCACAGAAACGGTAAAAGCGCCGGTACCTGTTAGTCCTTGCATATCTATGGGCAGCGCGGCTACATCCAATCCTTGTCCGTTAATAGTAAATGAAAACGTATTCCCTATAATTCCAACCTGCCCAGTCGCGCTTACCAGGCCGCCGAACATCGTTGCCTGCGCCTGGTTAATGGTAATCGTATTATCCTGATATACAAATTGGACTTGTCCTTGACGTACCGGGTATTCTCCCAGCATGCCCTCGGGAACGGTTATTTGCCCCCCCGCAACGAGATGCTCAACACTGCCGTTCACCACCGCAGAAAAGCTTACCACTCCGGAAAAATCGCTTTCCCCCAGCACCCGGGAATCAAAAGAGTCGGAGGTAACGTTCAAACTGACCTCAGGAACTATATTGGAAAAATTAATCTCACCCGAAACCGCAAGCGGCTGCTCTTTAACCTTCGCCGACACTGCCGCCAAGGTTAGGCTCTTATCTGTAAAAGCAATATTTCCTTGCATTTCACGAACCGGTGTTCCTTCTAAATCAAAAGCACCTTGACTCAAAACTGCTTCACCGGAATAAGTAATCTTGCCTTGTTCGCAACGTACAGTAGTCTTTATATCCGCCAGTTGACCACCAAAATTGTCGCTTTTTATCTTTTCCGGCATAAACGGCTTTAGCACAGCAAGGTCCAATTGGTTCATCCGTATCTCTACAGTACTACGTCCGTTTCGACTTATCGCCCCGGCAACTTTCACAGGCGCTCCGGAATAGATAGCTTGCGCGTCAAGAACAACCGCCGCAGATCGCCCGAAATCGGCTTCTCCTGTTACCTGCTCCAGCCCCCAGCTTCCCTGCGGTGTCGTTACAGTAATCATTGCCTTGTCCAGGGAGATTTTTCCCGCAAATTCGGCTTTACGCGATGTAATGGTCACCACAATATCATCAAAGTTCCATGCTCCGTCGGCTTGCTGAACAAGGTGTATGGTAGCTCCCTCCATATTAACCTGCCCAATTGCCGCCGCCGACACTTCTCCCGTTACTATTGCAAGTGGTTTAATCGTTACAGTAATAGACTTACTTTCTCCAATTAACCCGCTGTCATCACTGAGCTTAACCTCTTCTAGTACTAGCGTATTATAACTTACAATCCGAATATCGCCAATAGAAACATGACTGCCCAAGTCTTTGGCAAGCTCCTCCGATAAAGCCCCTTTCACCTGGGCCATTACGGTTTGGCTCTGCCCATACCAATAGCAGCTCGCGATACCGCCAAATATGAATATGACTAATATAATTGCGATAAGCTTAGGGCGCATATCGAGCCTCCCGCACTAAAAATACTTGTTTATATTCGGCGGGTAAGCCATAGCTTCCTCCCCACCCGCACTGCTATTATTCTCCCCCGGGAGTCATCTTCTCATCACGAAAGGCTTGCCTCCAAGAATGCCACCCAAATTGGGCGGCATATAACCGTCTCTACCTTGCTAAAAATCGCGACGAAGCCCAATATACGTGTTATCTTCCGGTTCTTTCGTAAGATTATCCGTCAAACCAATAAGATATAAATCCGACCCAATTTTATACTGGCTTCTGAGTTTTACCCGTACCTCGTTGGGATCATATACATCAAGGGAAATGCGCCATTGACTGTTTACCGAAGTATCCGCCCCTATACCGGCCTTACCGTCTATTATTCCTACTCTGGCGGCAAACCGGTCATCTCCGTGACCATACTGGAAATTTCCTCTGCTGCTTTCCCCAATATCATGTACGCCAATAACGGCAAAATCTTTATTAGCCGTACTGACTTTAACATCTGCATTGCTTTGGTATTGAGACAAGTGGCTATTATATAACATCTCCACTCCCGACTCAACTTTAATAGTATCTAGCTGCGCAAGTGTTTTATTGGCTTTGGCACTAACTTCCCGCGCATTCTTCAATGTTTCTTTTATGTCTTTGGCTGTGGACGGATCTGTTACAACATTTTCTAAAGACGCTGCCATACGTTCTACCCTGACACTGGTATTTTTAAGATTACCAACCGCTTCCCGAACATCTTTCGCGGTTTGCCCGTTATTGTCCACGCTCTCCATCATCGTATCGATACGCCCCGCAACATCACGTAAACTGCCGGACATAATTCTAAGATTCGCAGCCATAGTATTTACGTCCTGTTCATTGTTTCGTGCCATTCGGGCCAGCGTAGCGCTTAATTCGCTTAAACGTTCCGTAATTTCTCTGGCATTCAGAGCCGTTGCTTTCATTGAGGCTTTTACTTGCTCATCACCGACTATCTCATTCAGTGACCGCACTAATTTTTCCACTTCACCCAGCACTCTATCGGCGCTGCTAACTAATTTGTCCATACCATTGGGGGCCTGCCCGCGAACAACCGCGTCAGGCTCTAAATACCCTGCTTCACCGACCGTTGTTGATATAATATTAATGTATTTTTCTCCCATAAGGCCGTCTGTACTAATGGTAAACTGGGCACCCACCGGAATTTTCACACCGGAGTTTATACGCATACGAACAGTAACACCCTCAACACCCGCTTGAACCAAATCGACACGCCCGACATCCACACCGGCATATCGTACCCCGCTGCCCGCCACTAATCCATTAACATCACTAAATACGGCTTTTATCGGATACCCCTTTTCCGCAAAGGAGAAATTCCCCAAATTCACCACCATTATCATTAAAAGCAAAAAACCAATGACTGAAACTGCCCCCACTTTTGCTTCTGTACTTAACGTCATATCTTAGGCCTCCTTTTTGCCGCGGCTCCGGAATGCGCCATTCCATTAATAAATCGCTGGACCAAGGGATTGGACGATGCCTTAATTTCATCTACTTTCCCACATTCTACTATCTCACCTTCGTAGATCATCGCAATACGGTCGGCCACCCAAAAGGCGCTTTCCATGTCGTGGGTTACCACCACGGAGGTAACCCCAAGTACCCTCTGCGTACTGCAAATCAGCCGAGAAATAGTAGCTGACATCATCGGATCCAGTCCGGCCGTCGGTTCGTCATAAAGGACGATTCCGGGATTTAAAGCAATCGCTCTGGCCAAACTCACCCGTTTTTTCATTCCGCCGGATAACTCATTCGGCATTTTATTTTCTTGTCCTGATAATCCGACCGATCGGAGCTTTCGTCTCACTACCCGTGCGATGTCTTCCTCCTTCATCCGCGTATGCTGCCTTAAGCCAAAGGCCACATTCTCTCCTACCGACATAGAGTCAAACAAGGCCGAATATTGAAAAACCATCCCCATATTGCGTCTTACTACATTTAATCTGTCTTCCTCAGCACCAGAAATCTCCTGATCGCCTACCCACACTTCCCCGCTATCCGGTTTTGTCAGCCCGACGATCAGTCGAAGCAGTGTACTTTTGCCTGAGCCGCTGGGACCTATAACGACCAAGGTTTCTCCTTTTTCTACAGACAAACTGATATTGTTAAGCACCGGCTTATTACCGAATGCAACTGATAAGTTTTTTAGACTAATCATACTTCACCTCTAGCGGTATAGCAGTACTGATAAAAAATAATTGCTAATAAAGATTAAAATCATCGACGCTACCACAGATCCGGTAGTGGCCCGACCTACCCCTTCGGCGCCCTGTGCCGTGGTCAGCCCTTTGTGACACCCTATAATAGCTACAATGGCCCCGAAGAAAATGGTTTTAATAAGTCCCCCAAGAACATCCATAACAACTGCATATGTTTTTATCGAATGAAAATAGGAGAATGAGCTTATTCCGGAATAGGTAGATGCCACCAAATAGCCACCCACAGTACCGATAACAATCGCGAAAATTCCCAGCACAGGCAGCATAAACATGCAACTAAGAAGACGGGGAACAACCAAATACGCGACCGGATCCGTTGCCATCACTTTAAGCGCATCAATCTGTTCCGTAACTTTCATGGAGCCAATTTCCGCAGTAATAGCGGCCCCCACTCTCCCGGCAACAACGACTCCCGTAAGAACCGGAGCCAATTCCCGCCCCATAGCAATAAAAACGATGCCTCCCACTGACGATTGAGCACCGTAGCGAATAAACTCATGCGCGGTTTGTATCGTCAGCACCATACCGGTAAATAACATGGTCAGCATTACAATAGGCAGTGAGTTGACTCCCAGATGCACCATTTGCTGGAGTACATGGTGGCCATTTGGTTTGCGCCGAAGATGCCCCACCGTATCCAAAAACAGTTTAATAACTCTTCCCCCGTTTTCCAGCATTACAATTACACTACGTCCGATTCTCTCCAGCATGTGTATTACCATACGCTATTCCTCTCTAATTACACTCTATGTCAGCGTGTCACTTATTCTACGCCTATGCCAAAAGCGGAGTAATTATTCTTTTCCAAGTAACCATATCTCAATGTACTTTTTACTATTCCATACAACAACCGTATTTCCTGCTATCCGTATTCTCCCATAACTCCCCAACTAAAGAGAAAAGGTGGCGGCTACTCTGCCGTCACCTTTTCTCTTTTAATGCCAAACCGACCGGTCCAAGCTTCCTTTTACCGGAGCTACAGCCTTTTTTCTTTTTGCAGTAGTATCCCCTTTTACATTAACTACCACCTGAGCGTCATTGTCAACGATATATTCGGTACTCGCTATACTTTTGGGAATTTCCAGTCTGGATGGACTGCTTAATTCCGTCTGACCCTTTTTGGAAACCTTAGCCTCGGGATTAGGCTTGCCTACCTCAAGTTTTGCAGGTACTGCCGTCTGAGGCGTCTCCTCTTTTATTAAACCGTTCATAGAAACATCTAGTATTTCTACCACAATATCGTTGTTATGTTCCCGGCTAGTAAGTTGTGCAATCGTTTCAGCAAACGATTGCGTCTTCAATTTTTCCGCCAGCTGCAGCAGTTCATTCCCCACATTTTGCTGTTTCGCGAGCAATTGAATCAGCGGTATTGTCCCACCGCCCCGCACTTCAAGGGTTAAAGGTCCTGCCGGTTGATCCTTGGGTATAGTAAAATACAGCTTCCGTTCAAATGCCTGTCCGCGATACGGCAACAAATTAACGGTGATTTCTACTTGATCCCCAGGCTTAACCTCTGTGACATTCGCCTTGGCACTCATAACAGAAGCCGTACGCTGCTGTGCTTCCACACTGACATTCATCGTAATACCGGTAATATCTACCTGTTGAAACTTATTTGAAGACAATATCGACAACGCTTCATTAAGCTCAGTGACCGCTAATACTCCAATATTCTCCGGGCTATAAAACATGTTTTCCCTTTTTAATACTTGACCAGGAATATTTTTAGCCGTAATCTCAAAGGAAACAGTCGCCGTACCGGCGCCGGTACGATCAAGCACTTTTTCTATCGAGTTGAAAGCAGTTACCGTTCCCAGTGCCGGTGCTAACTCTTCATCCGGAACCAATTCAGCATGAAACAAGCGAGATTGGCCCAAGTCCCGGTCAGTTACAGTAACATACATAGGAACTGAATTCGGTTGACTGTTCATGACACCGGCTATTCCGGCCCCCCGGTCTTGATTGACAACACCAACCACCGAGCCGGTTGTCCCTACTTTAAAAGAGCTTTGCAGGCTTTTAACAGTGGTAAAAATATACGCATTGGTTAGAAAATACTTACTCAACCCTTTCTTCAAAAACGGATGTCCAAACGCCAATATTTTATTATCCTCGGCATAGGTTACCGTCCCAATAGCCGCCAAGCTCACGTCACCGTGAACAAGTTCAACACCAAGGGCACTGCCTGGTTCCAAATTTCCGAAATCCGTTCCGTCCGGAGCACTTCCCACATCAACAGGTACTAAATTAAACGCCTGCAATTTATTCTTCAACATATCCAGCGCCTGCGGGCTAAAACCGGAAGCCATAATCGGAGTCGCCAGGCTTTGTACTCCAGCCGGCTGGCCGACGGACTCGGAAGTATCCCAGCTTTGCACGGTTCCATCCGGCAACGCCCAAAGTTTTAACATATCTTCAATAGGAGTTACCATACCTACTTTAGAATCGGCAAAAGCCCATCCGTAGGCAATCGCTCCAACCAGCTTGCCATCAATATACACCGGGCTGCCACTCATGCCTTCGGCAATGCCGCCCGTCCGGTTAATAACATCCCCGGAGGTTCTCACCAATATCAGGTCACCCGATGGCCCCTGCTTCTTCATTACTCCTAAAATTTCAACATCAAATTCTTCAATAGATGATCCAGCTACTACCGTTTTAGCAATACCGTGCATGCCCGCTTTAATTTGATCAAGCGGCATTATATCCGGTGCAGCTTGTGTTACCGCTGCCGGTAAGAAAAACAACATTGCCAAAAGCACCATCCGGCATGCCCTGAACACAAATGCCATTTTATCAATCCTTTCTATTTGCCTGCTAATTCAATTTTTACTGCTGTATCGCCTCGTTTTAGAGAATCCCCCGGCTTAACCAGCACTTCTCGTACTCTGCCATCGGCATTTGCTCGAACGGCAGGCGCAGGACCCGTTAACGTCTCAACATACACCAATATATCGCCTTCTCGCACTTGGCTGCCTACGGTTACCAATCCATTAGCTAAAACGGTTCCGGCTAATACTCCTTTTTGATCACTGATCGAAGCAGGTGCAGCGATTGCCCCTGCTGTCATCATAAGTACTACGGCAATTACCAGCAAGGATATTAATGTTGATCGGTTCATACTACCACCTCCGTCTTAACTCCATTATACAGCATTGCCGTCAATTAACAAGACTTGTTCTTACAACGGCAATGGCATCTCCCACTCTACGTTCTCTGCCATCCGAAGGGGTATTGACAATAACTCCGTTAACAATCATCTCGCTTGATCCGCCACCGTCCAAATTGAGCGCATTAACCGCACCCAAATCCCGCATAAAAGCGGCCAATTCCCCAAGCGTAAATCCAGCACTACCTGCGCGGCGGCCATCCACCACCGCCAGCAAAATCTTGCCATCTTGCATCACACCCAGCGCAGTTCGCGGCGCCCTCCCAATGGCTATATCCGAAGCAACCTGTTCCTCTTCTGCCGTTACATTGACACTTCCATCCTTAACTAGCATGGGACCCGCTCCAAGCGCGTATATTGTTTTATCCCACGGGGCTCCCAACGTTTCGTGGATTAGCACCCGATCGCCCACATGCAAATTCTTTAATAAATTCTTTCCCTGCCCGTGTCCGGACAGCACTCTGCTCCCCGGAGTAATCGGCGTATTCGCGCCGTTAACTGCCGTAACCCGGTCGTTCTCATCTACTACCACATCAATTCCATAACTATTGGTACCTGTGGTTGGACCATAATACTTGTTATATAAAATAATCTCATCCGCACCCCGTTCCCGGTTTACCCCGCTAATCGTTGCGAAGGTTCCGTCAGGCAGTACACATTCCCCGTTATATTCGGCCTGATCAATTAATAACGTGCCATCCGGCATTATTCCAACCGCAGTTCGGGGTAAAGTCGGTGTACTAACAATCTCGCCGTTTAGCTTAAGTAAACCGATAATTTCACCGGATAACGAGAAATACGATCCATTGATCGCCGCCAGCGCCTTGACGCGAGAACTCATATTTGATAATGTTTCGAGCCCGGAAATTGCATTATTTGACAGTACCGGCACCAGCGTAACCCCGCTAGTTACAGGATCAATCGTAACTACATCCGCCTCAACAGGCCCAAACGGATAACTTTTCTTCCAAGAAAGATGCCTAACGCCGGGAATTAACTCTTCTTCCGCTTTTTGCTCAAAAACCTTGTTTAAGTCAATAACAATACGATTCGGTGATTTGAGGACAAACACATGATAATCTAAGTTCTGTTTTAAATCAACGACTGCCCGAATATGTCCCGGCTCAGTTTCTTCCAGCGTCACCCCTTTTACAAACGGATCATTAAATAGCGCCTTTACACCAATGTCCTGTTTGAGTGAACCGGTCATTTCAATAATTAAACGCAGTGGCTGGGCTTCCAGCACTACGTTATACTCCGGTAGTTTATCAAAGTCCAAAACAACTCTAACCTTATCGTCTTTTTGCCTATATCGCATATTTTGCAAAGTGCTCCCGTCAGGCGCAGCAAATGCTGCCACTCCAACCAGTAGGAGCCATACAAAAATCATAACACAGCTTATACTTCGAAAATATCTTGCCATTATTACCCTCCTCCCCTCTTACAAGGCAAAAAGCCAAGCACTATTTCGGTGCCTGGCTCTTATGAATATTTCCTTGTTCCGACAACTGACGGTACAGCAGATCTGCTAACCCCATGCCTCCGGCCTTGGACATATTCTGAGTAACTTCTCCATCCAACATGGACTGCATTGTTTCTTCCGCATTGGACTTATCCATAATCCCGCTTTTCGGTACGGTGCGACGCATTTGCTGCAACAGCATATTAAGAAAGACGGCCTCCATCTCACGGCAGCTTTCCTTTAGTTTTTCGTCCTTCGCGTTTTTGTTCGGCTTTAAAGCTGTTTTTTCTTGTCCCAATGTTTGTATTCGATTCGTAAGCTCCAATTTGTTTCACCGCCTAAATAAGTTGAAGTTCAGCATGTAAGGCGCCTGACGCCTTGATTGCCTGCAAAATCGCAATGATGTCTTGCGGTGAAGCTCCGACCGCATTAAGAGCAGTAACAATATCTCCCACACTGGAAGCCGTCGGCAGCGCAATCACACTTTGATCCTTCCCAGTAGTCCCTGTTTGGCCTCCTACTTTTACAGATAAACCGCCCTGAGCTACGGCGACGGAATCGATAGTTACATCTCCACCCATCACAACAGTTCCCGTCCGTTCATTAATTACAATCTTAGCCGCTGTATCCGGACGAACCAGGATATCTTCCACAGCAGCGATAAAGCCTACCAGATTGTCGTTATACTCAGTCGGAATCTTCACGCTCACCGTTCCGGCATCAACAGCCTGAGCAATAGGACCGAAATCCTTAGCAATCGCTTCCGCAATCCGGCTGGCTGTCGTAAAGTCAGGATTGTTAATAGCCAAAACTACATTACCATTGTTTTCTACCTTAGTAGGTACATCCCGTTCTACGATAGCACCATTAGTAATTCTGGCAACAGTGGAAACAGGTTTTGGCCCGCCACCAAGGGAAAGAGCTCCCTGCCCGACTGCATAAACAAGACCGTTCGCTGCTTTTAACGGGGTTTGTAATAGTATGCCTCCCTGCAGGCTTTTTGCATCCCCTAAAGACGAAATCGTAACATCAATAGTATCACCAGCTTTTACAAAAGGTCCTAAATTGGCGGTAACCATAACTGCCGCCACATTTTTACCCTGCAACTCGCTGGAAGACACAGTTACTCCGAAGTTCTTCAACATACTGGCTATCGATTGAAGGGTAAAAACACTCTTGTCGCCTGTTCCGGATAGCCCGACCACTAAACCGTATCCTACCAACTGGTTGCTGCGTACCCCTTGTACTTTAGCAATATCTTTTATTCTGGTAATTGCTTGTCCTGCCGCCATAACTTCGCCTATACCAGATAGAAGCAGGAGCAGGAGCAAACTAATCGCAATTTTTTTTGGCATAATTGTCCTTCCTCCCTTAGAACAGGAAGTTGAGAATTTGGCTCAAGAGACCTTGCTTTTGTTTATCCGCAATAGGACCCTTGCCCTCAATCTTAATTTGGGCATTCGCCACATGACTTGAGTAAATCGTATTAGCGGCGGTTATATCCTCAGGGCGTATTACACCGGTTATGGTAATTCGCTGCTCTTCGCCCGCTTGCCGCGTCATCTGGCTGCCGGAAATCACTAAATTACCATTCGGTTTGACGGCAATCACTTGCACGGATAACCTGCCTGACATCTGGTTTGCGTTTGTAATTACTCCTTTGGCTTGAAAGGTATCGGTACCACCATAACTTGAATCATTTACAAATTTAAACAATCCCTTGCCGTGCTCGGTAGACCCGGTAGCCGCTTTCGTATTATTGGTAGAACCGTTTCGGGTAGCGCTTGAACTTTCACTGATAATAACTGTAAGAATATCCCCAATCTGACAAGCCTTGCGGTCGGCAAACAGACTCGAACTATCCGTCCATAATGAAATTGCAGAAGCCCCTCCGGAAAGCGGGCCAGACAGCATAAACACTATCACAGCCAGTGCCATGAGCAGTTTTGAATTTTTCAACATAGTAAACATAACCGTCACCTTCCGCTGTACATCAGTATCTCAACTGTATTTTCATCTACTACCCGCGCATTCAAGACCTTTTTGGAATTCAAATTCTGTACCCGGATTATTTCGCCTTCCGCCCCTTGCTGCAAGGCCATGCCACAGGCAGTGATTACACTGTCACCGCTTTTGACTATAATAGTGACACTGCTGCCCCTTTGTACCACCGGCGGTTTGGACAGCATGCTTTCATTTAACGGCATTCCGGCGGTGATGGCGCGATGTGTCATGAGGCCAACCACTTTTGATATATCCGTAATATAACCGGTCATCCGCCCGATATCCCGTCGTTCAAATCGTACATTCTCTGTCGTTAACACTTGGAATGCTTCCAGATTTGAATTAGCTACAAGTACGTTTTTGTAAGCCTTAATATCGAACTTGAGCATGGCGTTTGTAAAATAAACGCCCCCGGTATACACTCTGACAACCACCTGCGTAGGCACATTGTACCGAATACCGTAAGGAATCTCTCCCTTGCATTCAATCTGTCCAAGCGGCACAATAAGTGCCTGTGACTCCGAAAGCGGCATCAGGCTAATTTCCCCACTATTATCTTTCGTTTCAGATATTTTTAGTTCTTTTTTTAAAGTTGAAAGCGCGGCTTGCAATAGCATATCCCCGCTTACCGTTTGACCGGCGGAAAAAATGGTAACCGTCGCCGGTATATGCCACTCAACATCAGACAAATCCAACCCGGCTGCGGCCAGGCGTGCGCTCACGGTTTGCGTCGCAAGAACCAGCTTATTGCCCGGTAATGGAGCACTGCCCAGCTTAATCTCGCTAAGCTGCTTAACACGCTCGGTCTCCGTGCCGGTAATATTCGCCACATCCCCAAGCGTAATCATAGCACTGTTTATAGTAGCTTCGCTATTAAGGGTAACTACTATTCCTTCGGCAAAGGCTTGACCAGTCAGCTGCCCGAGTAGAAACACCAGCAAAACCAACTTTTTAACCATGATGTTTATCCTAACGGCGGAGGTTTGCCGCCTGTCCCAGCATCTCATCCGCAGTAGTAATAGCTTTAGAGTTAATTTCATAGGCGCGTTGAGCTACGATCATATTAACCATTTCTTCAACCACCTGAACATTAGACATTTCCAAGTACTGCTGTACTAAGGTCCCTGCCCCTTCGGTGCCTGGATTAATTATCGTAGGCGCACCCGATGCGCTGGTCTCTGTTAAAAGGTTACGTCCCATACTGTCCAGCCCTGCCGGATTGATAAATCTGGCAATTTGTATTTGCCCCAGCTCCTGCGTCCCGGTTTGCCCGGGAATGGCGGCCGACACAATACCCTCGCTAGATATGTTTACATTGGTAGCATTCTGCGGAATCGTGATTTGCGGTTCGAGTGGATATCCTTCGGAAGTTACAATTCTTCCCTGACTGTCTCTCTTAAACGCTCCGTCACGAGTATAGGCAATAGTACCATCAGGAGCGGTAACTTGAAAGAATCCATCCCCTTCAATGGCCATATCTAATGGATTGCCGGTTTGCTGAAAATTGCCTTGCGTCAATATCTTCTGTGTTGCCACTTCCCGCACCCCATGCCCCATCTGGATACCTGTAGGAAGCTGAGTTCCGGCTCCAGTAGGAGCTCCCGCCTGGCGGATAGTTTGATACATCAAATCAGCAAAGTCAATGCGGTTTTTCTTAAAACCACTGGTATTAACGTTCGCCAGGTTATTGGAGACAACATCAATATTGGCTTGTTGGGCAATCATCCCCGAACCTGCCGTCCATAATGCACGCATCATAAGTATTAGTACCTCCCATATTTTAGTGCCAGCCACTTCAGTCAGTCTGCAGCTGCGAGGCCTCTTGTCAAGTCCAGCCCCATTTATATTCTGTTCGTCCGGCAACACCGGAAAACATTATATTCTTCCCACTTCATTAACGGCTTTGTCCAAAATCTGATCCTCAGCCTGTACCATTTTAGAATTAATTTCATACGATCTATAGCCGGAAATCAGATTTACCATTTCCGATACAACATTAACGTTGGATAACTCCAGCATACCCTGATGAACCAGTACATTTCCCGCTGCATTCCCACCTGCTTGGGAAGCGGCAAACAAACTGGAACCTTCTTGGGTAAGCTGCTTTTCATCGGCAAAACTTACTATTCGAAGTTTTCCTGCCTCGGATTCGGCCCGTCCACTCACCTGGACAAGAACCCTTCCATCTTCACCAATCGTAACGGTAGCAGCTTTTCCTAAACGAATAGGTCCATTCTCTCCTAAGACCCGGTATCCATCGAAGGTAACCAATTCTCCCTGAGCATTTCGGCTAAATGAACCGTTCCGGGTATATCGTATACCATTAGGCGTTTCCACCGCAAAAAAACCTTTTCCTTCAATGGCTACATCCAGCGGATTGCCGGTTTGCCTCATAATGCCAGCGCTTTGAATCGTAACAATTTCATCGACAACCGTCCCTGCCCCTGTACTGCCAATCGACGGATCGCTTGGTTTATCATGAATTCGGCTAATCAACATACTCCGAAAATCTTTATTTACGGCAATATTTTTTTTATATCCGGCCGTGTTTGCATTCGCTAAATTATTGCTGATGGCATCATTACGAATGTCCTCGGCCACCATTCCGGAAGCAGCAGCATAGATTCCCCGTATCATCGATTCACCTCCCTATTTATATCAATCGGATAATGTGCCGATTTACTTAAGTAAAACTGCAAAAAAAACACCCTATTACCGTAAGGAAAATAACGCCAAGCATATTTACACTGCCTGGCGTTATACATGTGTTAACCTACACTAACTTTTTTAGCAGTGGTCAGTGAATCTTGCAGATCCGACAAAGCTTCGAGTGCTTTCCCGGTTCCCAGTGCTACGCAGGATAGCGGATCATCCGCCAAATAGGCCGGAATTCCCGTTTCCTGACTAATTAATTTATCCAATCCATGAATCAAGGCTCCGCCGCCGGTCATAACAATTCCGCGATCAACAATATCAGCAGCCAGCTCAGGCGGTGTTCGCTCCAACACGGATTTAACACAATCTACAATCATAGATACCGGTTCGGCAAGAGCTTCCCGTGTTTCCGCCGATCCAATCCGCATAGTTTTCGGTAAACCGGATACCAAATCCCGCCCCCGGATTTCCATGGATTCGTTTCGTCCGGAAGGGAACGCCGTCCCTACGCTAACTTTTAATTCCTCTGCCGTTCTTTCCCCAATCATAATGTTATATTCCCGTTTGATATAACGTACTAGAGCCTCATCAAACTTATCTCCGCCCACTCTCAGAGACTCGCTTACAACAATACCGCCAAGACTTAGCACGGCAACGTCCGTTGTGCCGCCACCAATATCTACAACCATGGAACCGCACGGTTCTGAAATAACCAAACCGGCCCCTAGAGCAGCGGCCAGCGGCTCTTCAATAAGGTAGGTATTGCGGGCCCCTGCCTGTCTTGCGGCCTCAAGGACGGCACGCTTCTCGACGGTAGTAACACCGGATGGAATACAAACCATAATTCTTGGTTTAAAGAAGAGACTTCGCCCAACCACCTTTTGAATGAAGTGCCTCAACATATTTTCTGTTGTATCGTAGTCGGCAATAACCCCTTCTCGCAACGGTCGAATAGCTACAATATTGCCTGGTGTACGCCCTAACATGCGGCGAGCTTCCTCACCAATTGCCAAAATTCGATTAGAATCCCGGTCTATAGCTACAACCGATGGTTCGCGAAGTACAATGCCCTTCCCCTTTATGTACACTAAAACATTCGCGGTTCCTAAATCCACCCCGATATCCATCGACATTCCAAACATGTACCGTCCTGCCCCCTTAACATCCTTACGCTTGTCTACCTAAAACGGAAAAAAATTTAATTTTTGTCATATAAGACTTATGTATGCACATTTATGGTATAATTCTACTTTTTTACAAAAAATCCTCTATTATATGCTACTTTCTTTATTATCTTTATATTTCTTTCTAGTGGCTTCACCACCTCGAATATGCCTTTCCGCTTTATTTACCTCCAAAATATGACGAACCCGGCTGGCAAGCCGTTTGTTAATGCTGGGTAACCGTTCAATCATATCTTTATGAACTGTACTTTTACTTACTCCAAACACCGTCGCTGCCTGCCGAACTGTTTGTTTGCTCTCAAGAATGTAGTCGCAAATATCCAACACTCTTTTGCGTATGTAATCTTTCATCTATTTTGCTCCCCCTCGCCCTCCGTTTGCTACCATGTATATGCGGACAAAAAGAAAAAATGCGTGACTTCTCACGCATTCCCCGCATGTAGCCCCGCATTTTATAAGACAAACCCTTGCTTCTCACGCATCTAAAAAATATTGCTATTTAATTTTCTTCATAAACTCCGCTACATCGTCGTAGTGATTGTTCCTTTTTATAGAAAAGTGCAAATGGGGATAAGGCTCTCCTCTCGCCTGACCAACAGAACCGATGGTAACACCCGCTGAAACCTCTTGCTGCGGCGAAACAAAGACTTCGGCCAGTGACGCATACTCAAACTCCGTATCATCCTCTTTAACAACTACCATCCACCCATAGTATTCATCATTTTTCACTACCGTCACTTTGCCATTAGAAGCGCTGCAAACCAGGCTTTTAGGCTCTGCTTTTATATCAATGCCGGTATGAAACCTCCAGTCTTTGTATACCGGGTGCTCTTGCCATCCATAGTTGAGCATAATTTCACCCGGTAGCGGGCGTTGAAAAATTGCATTAGGCATAACTTCTTTATTTTTCACTTCTTTTTTTACCGGAGATTCCTTAACGCCTCCCACTTGAGGCGGAGATTCCTCCTGTTTTAGAACCGGAAGGGGAGTCTCTGCTTCGTAGCGAGCCGGTCTTTGGTCTATAGGCGCTTTAATGAAAGTTTTTGTCACCCCGGCAACCACCAGAACCATGCTCGCCACAATAAGCATTAGCATGGCCGAAAGCGTCACCCATCGGTACTCCTTCCCCACATTCCTAATACTCTTTAACCATAAAAAAATAGGCCATAACTTGCCAGGCATAACCATCACCTCGCAAACATTATGCCCATTTCCATTGACTTTAAGACCCAAAGATATTTTTGAACGAGACACCTGTATAATAATACCCAAGAATCTCTCGGTAACCTTTCCCATCCTTCGCCAACCCGTTCGCTCCATATTGACACAAACCAACTCCGTGCCCATACCCTATCGTTTTAAATACGAGTTTATCCGCTTTAGCTTCGATCGTAAAATTCGTTGAGCGCAATTCTAATTTTTGCCTCAACTCAAGCCCGTCTAACGTTTTACTGCCTAAGCGTAATTTTCCGACCCTGCCGGAATCAGAACGGGCAATGATTTGCGCTGCTTCCTTCCCCCCTTGCGCTGCAGCTACTACACCGGCTCCCGAACCTACTCGCTCTTCAATTTCTGCATAGGTATATTCTTTTGTATCATAATAGCGAGGCGATTTTTGATCCCATCCGCAGGCTACACTCTGTAAATAGGGAAAATCGGTTCCCCATACCTCTTTCGCGCTGGCTGTTCTTCCTCCGCAGGTGGAATGAAAGACAGCGTGTATAGGCTCTCCGTTATATACGGCAATTTCGCCCCGTGTTGCCTCAACCGCCTGACTTACTTTATCCCAATAACGCCGGTAGGCCAAAAGCCCCCACCGCTGTTTAAGTTCTTCCTGACTTATCCAAGCCTGACCCTCCCGATGGTCGCTGCTAATGTCCGCTCCATTGTGCCCGGCAAGCCCACCTCCGCCAAACATCACCATATTCTTTACCGCATACGTCCGAGCTGCCACAGCCTGGGCCTTAAGTGCCTCAGGTTCAAACTCCGCCGGCATTTCTGCCGATACGACTCCCTTTACATACTCCTCCAATTGCATGGAAACAATTTGATCTTGATTTGCCATATATACTCGTATGGATACATCTTCGCCCGTCGGCGATTTGTTTACACGGGTCGAAAGCGGCCCTCCCAGGACATACACAGCCAATACGGGGACAATAATAACAACTACCAAAATAAAAAAACACAGTAACGCTACCGTTTTTTTCACACCCGCCCCTCCCCTGCGTTCGCCATTACCATACTATGCGTACCGGCTTGTATGTATGACAGGCTGTGGAAATAGGATTACACAATAGGAAATACAACACATATTGTTGTACCTAAAACACCCGTATTAATATTCAATTTGGCATGGTGACGCCCGGCAATCCTATAGCAAATTGCCATACCTAATCCAGTTCCATTTTCTTTGGTGGTTAAAAACGGTTTCCCAATGTCGTTCTGAAGATGCGGAGGAATGCCTTTCCCGCCATCTTTTACTGATAAAACAATACTATCTCCTTTTTGAAAGGTGCTCAGCCTGATCTTTCCCCCTTGGGGCATCGCTTCAACCGCATTATGGACAAGATGTAAGATCAACTGCCGGATTTCTTTTTCATCCAGCCAGATCTCCGGGATTTCACTTAACACCAACTTTACCTCCACCTGGGCTGCGGAAGCTTCCGCTTTTACAGTCGGATACACCTTACTGACAAATTCGTTAAGATCCCCCTTCTGGAGGTTCACACATTTATTTTTACTTAGCCATAGATATTCGGTTATAATTCTATTGGCCCGATCTACCTCCTCTAACATTAGAGAAAATCGGGTTCTATACTTTTCTAAATCATTTTTACTCCCTAGGAACTGCAGATATCCCCGCAAAGTCGTCAATGGATTTCGTACCTCATGGGCAAGATTCGTTGCCATTTTGCCAGCTACATTTAATTGTTCCAGCCTGGCAAAGTCATTGTTCAGCAATACTCTTTGGGTAATATCACGAATAATGCCTTCCACCGCAGCCGCCTTGCCTTCTATATCATATACCACCGAATTTTTTAGTTCCGCCCAGGCAATATCCCCGTCTTTTCGCCGTATTCTGAGAGACATGTAGTCCCCGTTTGACACAGGCATACGCATGGCTTTTTTCATTTTCTTCCGATCATACATATATATAATTTTTAACACCTGTCTTATATCGCGGAAAAATTCCGGGGGATAACCCGTTAAGTTTTTAGCAGCCGGACTAACATATTCAAATCCCCGCGGCTTGTTCATCCGGTAACGGAATATGACATCGGTTGCGTGTTCCGCAAGCATTTGATAGTAGTTTTCCCGCTCTGATAATTCATTATTAACGCTCTCAATATATACAATTACAATACCTATAGCAACAGCAATCTTCAAAAAGCAATCAACCCATAATCTTATAATAACAAGAGTAATCTCAGGCAAGGATGATTGAACTGCCAAAATATATAACCCCATCAAAAAAAAGGCAACGCTAACAACGCGCCGGGCCCAGCGCAACCCTTTCATCTCCCAAAATAGGATTCCTGTTATAATATATAGATAGCCGCTTACAACCGCTGCCGGAAACATATAAAATTGAAAAGGCAATTTAACAGCGGCTTCCACCAACGCCGCCACTATACCGGCAATACCTACCGCTATTTCAAATTGGAATTTTTCTTTGCCGATAAAGGCTTTTGTTCCGGCCAACATCAGCAAACTAAACCATAGAGTTAAAACAAAAAACAGGAACTCCGCATTTTCAGTAACAGGCCCTTTAGGAAAGTACTGCACATATAATACCTGTCGTATAAAATATACGAGCCAAGCAAGCAGCCAACATGCCATATAAGGCTTCTGGCAGTGCATGTACAGATAAAAATACACCAAAAATGCAGTAATACCGATCCCTATATTGGTAGTTATCGCCACTTCCAAAATCATGCTTGCCCACCTGTCGTGCTTTCTGTCCTTCTATTATTTTACATTTATTCAATAAAATCCTTTTTTTGGGCCCTTCTTTTAAAATAAATAAAGGGCCGTCCTGTTAAGACAGCCCTTCCTAATATATAAGTGCTAATTATCTACTCTTTCAATGCTTGCCCCAATTCCCCGCAATTTGTCCACGAGGTTCTCATAACCACGATCAATATGGTGGATACAGCTAATTTCGGTTTCACCCTTTGCAATAAGTCCGGCTAAAACCATCGCCGCTCCGGCGCGCAAATCCGTAGCCTTGACTTGGCAGCCAGTAAGAGAGGTGACTCCTTCAACCACGGCACTGCGGCCGTCGATTTTAATATTAGCTCCCATTCTCTTAAGTTCATCTACGTGCATAAACCGGTTTTCAAACACCGTTTCCGTTACCACGCTTGTACCATCGGCAACGGTCATAAGCGCCATAAATTGCGCTTGCATATCCGTCGGAAATCCAGGATAAGGCAACGTTTTTATATCTACGGCCCGCAAGACCCCACTGCCTGAAACCCTAACTCCGTCAACACGTTCTTCAATAATAACTCCGGCCTCTTTCAGCTTAGCCACAAGAGGTTTCAAGTGTTCCGTAATGGCATTCTCAATCCATACATCGCCGCCGCTTATTGCCGCAGCCACCATATAGGTTCCCGCCTCAATTCGGTCGGGGATGACAGCGTGAGTGGTACCGTGCAATTCTTTTACCCCTTCAATTCGGATCATATTGGTTCCCGCACCCCGAACATTTCCACCCATTGCATTAATGTAATTTGCCAAATCTACAATTTCAGGTTCCTCCGCCGGGTTTTCTATAATCGTCTGCCCTTTGGCCAAGCTAGCCGCCATCATAATATTCTCAGTAGCTCCCACGCTGGGAAAATCCAAATATATCCGCGCACCGGTGAGCCCTTGGGGAGCCCTTGCTTCAATAAAGCCATGGCCTAGAACTATTTCAGCCCCCAGCGCTTCAAAACCCTTCAGATGTAAATCAATAGGGCGAGTACCAATAGCGCACCCCCCTGGCAAAGAAATTTTTGCCTCTCCCTTTCGGGCTAAAAGAGGTCCCATGACATAAAAAGACGCCCGCATTTTTCTAACGAATTCATAAGGGGCTTCACAACTTGTAATATTTGCCCCATTAATCACAAGCGTACCCGGTTCATCACGTGAGATAACAGCTCCCAAATGGCCGAGCACTTCTGAAATAGTACACACATCATCAAGATCCGGAATCTCTTCCAACCGGCTTGGTGTTGTGCTTAACAGCGACGCAGCAATAATCGGAAGCACTGCATTTTTGGCTCCGCTAACCTTGATGCTCCCAGACAAACGCTTGCCTCCGCTGATAATAAGTTTTTCCACTTAAGTACCTCCCATAGCTAATATTCCCCGGGAATAACCGGTGAACCGATAATCACATAGGTACGGTTATCGTACGAACTATAACGGATTGCTACATTCACGTTTACCTGCTTGTCCCCAAGTCTCAGCCGCTCCTTGATGCAAGGAGAATAAGCACTCATGCTTATGTATTCGGGCTGAACAACAGTTTGGATATCTTTTGCGTTCATACTCTTCGTTGCACACAAAAGCTTCTTCTCCCAATTATCCTGTTCTAGTTTACCATTAAGCCACCCTACCAGGCAAGTAGATATCTCTGGATATTTACCTACTTTTGCAAAACCGTTTCTTACTCTCTTTTCCCAGACTTCCAAAGAGTTTGTGTCAGTTTTTACTTTTGCTTCTACATTAACGGTCAAATAGACCTCATGATGGCCTACTTTTTCAAAGTCTTCCAGCGTAATCACAAGATGCTTTGTATTATCTTGTATCTCACTTCTTGCAACAAAAGTATGACGAAAAGGATTGGCTTTCAAGGTTACCTCTCCCGGAGTAATCCCCATTCCCTTTGCCACTTCTCCTATCATGGCTCTGGCGCTTTCTTCATTTACCTGTTTGTCCGGCAACTTGCACCAGGCTGAAAGACTTTGCTCTTCAACTATTGCTCCGGTCGCCTGTAAACCCTCAATTAGCACCGCCTCTGTACTAAGATAATGAAACCCTGCCGAATGGGCAATACCCAAAATACTCACTAAACAAATACATATTGCTATGATACGCCAATGTTTCAATTTGCTACTCCCCCACTTTTTCCTTTAAGAACATTCTTGCCAGTTTTTAGGGGGGATATTCAATGAAAAAAATAACAAAAAATCGGTCAAGGCATTATACCTTGACCGATTCTCCTACATTACTTTTTGAAGTTTGCCACTTTTAAACGAACCAGCGCCCGCTGTAACGCAGCTTCTGCCCGCTTTATATCTACGGAATCGTCCTTCTCATTCAGACGGGTTTCGGCGCGCAATTTAGCATTTTCAGCCCGCTCGGCATTGATATCCTCAGCAAGTTCAGCGCAACTTGCGAGTATGGAAATCTTGTCTGGCCGTACCTCAATAAATCCACCGCAAAGGGAAATCTCTGTTTCGCTTTCTTCCTGAAAGATTCGAAGCGGCCAAACTTGAAGTCCTGCAATAAGAGGAGCATGTCCCGGCAAGATCCCGAGATCGCCATCGGTGGCCCTGGCTATAACCATGTTAACATCATCTGAAAAAACGATTCGCTCAGGGGTAACAATATCCAGCCTGATTTTATTGGCCATAGGTTATGCCCCCTTCATTGTCCGAGCTCTTTCCACCACTTCATCAATAGTACCAACCATATAAAACGCCGCTTCGGGCAAATCGTCATGCTTGCCGTCAAGAATTTCTTTAAAGCCGCGAATGGTTTCTTTGAGTGGAACGTATTTACCCGGAGTCCCGGTAAATGTTTCCGCTACAAAGAACGGCTGGCTAAGGAACTTCTGCATTTTTCTCGCCCGGGCAACAGTGAGCTTATCGTCATCCGACAACTCCTCCATACCCAAAATAGCAATAATGTCTTGCAGTTCCTTATAGCGCTGCAGCATTTCCTGCACGCCGCGGGCTACTTCATAATGCTCCTGACCGATAACATTCGGATCGAGAATTCGCGAGGTAGAATCCAACGGATCAACCGCCGGGTAAATACCAAGTTCAGAAATTTGCCGTGACAATACCGTAGTAGCATCCAAGTGGGCAAAAGTCGCCGCCGGAGCCGGGTCAGTAAGGTCATCGGCAGGAACATAAACAGCCTGAACCGAAGTAATGGATCCGGCTTTTGTCGAAGTAATACGTTCCTGCAGAGCGCCTACATCAGTACCGAGTGTAGGCTGATAGCCAACGGCAGAAGGCATACGCCCCAAGAGCGCCGATACTTCCGAACCGGCCTGAATAAACCGGAAAATATTATCAACAAATAGTAATACGTCTTGGCCGCCTTTATCCCGGAAATATTCCGCCATGGTAAGACCGGTAAGCGCGACCCTCATTCTTGCTCCAGGTGGCTCATTCATCTGTCCATACACCAAGGCAGTTTTCTCAATAACCCCGGATTCTTTCATTTCCGACCAAAGATCATTGCCTTCCCGAGTACGCTCGCCAACTCCGGCGAAAACGGAGAAACCGCCATGCTCGGTGGCAATGTTACGGATAAGTTCCATAATTAAAACGGTTTTACCAACACCGGCACCACCAAAAAGACCTATTTTTCCCCCCTTAGAATAAGGGGCGATAAGATCGACAACTTTAATTCCCGTTTCAAGAATAGCCGTCGATGTTTCCTGATCTTCAAAGCTTGGTGCTGGACGATGGATAGGCCAGTAATCATCTGCTTTGACCTCTTCACTATTACGATCAACCGTTTGTCCCAGAACATTAAACACCCTGCTCAATGTAGCTTTACCTACAGGAACCTTAATTGGCGCTCCAGTGTCCGTAGCCGTCATGCCACGAGTCAAGCCATCGGTCGAAGACATTGCTACCGTACGCACGGCATTATCTCCTAAATGCTGCATGACTTCCACTGTTATATCTACTTTGGTATCGCCAACCTTGCCTTCTATTTTGATGGCATTATAAATCGCGGGTAGTTGTTCCGGGGGGAATTCAATATCAACTACAGGACCGATAACTTGAATTACTTTTCCAGTGTTCACGAGTTCCCCTCCTTATTTAAGCGCCTCGGCACCGCCCACGATTTCAGTAATCTCACGGGTGATGTTAGCCTGGCGTACTTTGTTGTAGTTGAGAACGAGTTTTGAAATAAGCTCTTGTGCATTGTCAGTTGCCGAACCCATGGCCGCCATCCGAGCCCCTAGCTCACTTGCAGCCGCTTGGACCAAGGCACCGAAAATCACGGTTTCCAGATACTTTGGTAACAATAGATTCAGTACTTCTTCCGCCGATGGTTCAAAGATGTACTCCCCGGAAGCTTTGGATTTTTCCTTCGCCGCTTGTTCTAATGGCAGCAAACGAATCACCGTGGGCTCATGATGAATAGGGGAATGAAATTTAGTATAGGCCAAATACATTTCATCATATTGTCCTGATGCATACGCATTAGCCACTAAATCCGCCAATTCTTTGGCATTCTGAAACGTAGGCCTTTCGGAAAACCCGCTGAACTGCTGGGCCACTTTATAATTTCGCCGCCGAAAATAATCATTCACCTTTCGGCCTGCAGTAATAAGCTCCACGTCTTCTTTTTCTTGAATACGCGGCACAATTTCCCGCAGCAAATTGGCTGTATAAGCTCCAGCCAAACCTTTGTCCGCCCCCAGGATGACAAAGCCGGTACGGTTAACTTGCCTTACTTCCAGCAGCGGATGTTTCGCATCGCTGCTGCCGGAAGCTACGCTGGCCAGGATTTCCTGAATTTTTTCAGTGTACGGCCGCGAGGCGTTTGCCCGCTCCTGAGCCCGCCTTAGACGGGCCGCGGCTACCATTTTCATCGCCTTGGTTATCTGCTGAATGCTTTTGACACTTTTTATGCGGCGGCGTATATCCTGCACACTAGGCATCAGTTATCACCTCGCCGCTTGTAAGTTGTTTTGTTCGTAGGCCGCAAAAGTTTCGCTAAACTCTTTTATAGCCTTTTTCAGCGTGTTTTCAAGATCGCTGTCAAGGGTTTTCTTTTCTCTGATGGCCTTAGGAAGTTCCGCATAGTTAGCCTTAACAAATTTCAAGAAATCTTCTTCAAACCGGCCAACTTGATCTAGTGGAACTTCATCCAAATGACCATTTACTCCGATATAAATGGCAATGACTTGTTCCTCAACCGGCAACGGCTGATACTGAGGTTGTTTCAGCATCTGCTGCATCCTTTGCCCACGGTCGAGCTGGGCTTTGGTAGCCTTATCCAAATCAGAACCAAACTGCGCAAACGCCGCTAACTCGCGGTACTGCGCCAAATCAAGTCTTAGCCGTCCGGCAACTTGCTTCATTGCCTTGATTTGAGCCGAGCCGCCAACACGCGATACGGAAATACCAGCGTTAATCGCAGGCCGTACCCCGGAATAGAATAATTCACTTTCCAGGAATATCTGACCGTCAGTAATGGAGATTACATTGGTCGGAATGTAGGCCGATACGTCGCCTGCCAGTGTTTCGATAACCGGCAGCGCAGTAATAGATCCAGCGCCTAGCTCGTCCGAAAGTTTGGCCGCTCTTTCAAGTAAGCGGGAATGTAAGTAAAATACGTCGCCAGGATATGCTTCACGACCTGGAGGACGCCGTAATAAAAGGCTCATTGCCCTGTAAGCAGTCGCATGCTTGGATAAGTCATCATATACACAAAGTACGGCTCCGCCCTTGTACATGAAATACTCACCCATAGCAACCCCGGAATAAGGTGCCAAATATTGAAGCGGAGCGCTATCCGATGCGGTAGCGGTCACAACAATGGTATATTCCATAGCTCCAGCTTCTTCCAATGTTCTCACAACACGGGCAACGGTAGAAGCTTTCTGGCCAATAGCCACATAAATACAAGTTACGCCTTGGCCTTTTTGATTAATAATGGTATCAACCGCAATCGCCGTTTTACCGGTGCCACGGTCGCCTATGATAAGTTCGCGCTGACCGCGTCCAATAGGAATCATCGCATCAATGGCTTTAATACCGGTTTGCAGCGGTTCTTTAACCGATTGTCTGTCGGCAATACCCGGTGCATTAAATTCAACTGGACGGAAGTCTTTTGTAGCAATATCTCCCTTGCCGTCGATAGGCTGGCCTAATGCATTTACAACCCGGCCAACCATCGCCTCACCAACCGGAACTTGCATGATGCGACCGGTACGGCGTACTGTGTCTCCCTCTTTAATTAAAAGCTCACCGCCCAAAAGCACTGCACCGACGTTGTCTTCCTCGAGATTGAGCACCATGCCGTACACTTCGTTAGGAAACTCTAAAAGTTCACCAGCCATAGCTTTCTCTAAACCATGAATACGGGCAATACCGTCACCAACCTCGATAACTGTGCCAACGTCATCGACATTGAGGTCGACTTGATAGCGTTCTATCTGTTCTTTAATGATAGCCGTGATTTCTTCTGGCCTCAGTTTCATACTCAGTTAGTCACCCCAATCTTAGTCACTTCTGTCTTGAGCAGCGCTGACCGAAGGTCCTTGAGTTGGCGCTCTACGCTGCCGTCGATTAGTTTATCGCCAATTTTTACTACAATTCCACCCAGAATCGTTTTGTCGACCTGAGTCTTTAGCACAACAGTCTTACCAGTCACAACACTCAGCTTAGCTATTAGCTTATTTTCCAACTCCGACGTTAACGGAGCGGCTGTAGTAACTTCGGCCTCTATCATATTGCGGGCACGATTTGCAAGAAGCCGAAACTCTTTCATGATCGCGGTAAGTGCCATTTCCCGGCGTCTGTCGAGCAAAAGAAACAAAAAGTTACGCACATATTCTGAAATCTCAGAGTCAAAAAGCTTACGAATAGTATCTTTTTTTACTTCGGCAGGCACCTGTGGATGATACAAAAGTGCCGCCAAATCGGCATTCTCCGCCAAAACATTCGTCACGAGAAGCAGTTCTTTTTCCGCTTCGTTGATGACCTGTTTTTCGGCTACCAATTCAAATATCGCTTGCGCATAGCGCGCAGCAAGCTGGCTAACTAACATTTCAAATCACCCAACTTCTGTTCGTCCAGGCTATTGATAAAATTACTAACCAGCGCAGCGTTTGCTGCTTCATCCAGCTGCTGCCCCAAGACTTTTCCAGCTGCCGCAATTGATAAATTCACGACTTCATTACGCATTGCAGTCAAAGCCAGTTCCCGTTCCCGGGCAATTTCCTCAGTAGCGGCCTTTAAAAGACGAGCATGCTCCGTCCGGGCCTCCTGTAAAATCTCTTCTTTGGTCTGTTCAGCTAATTTCGTCGCTTTTTCTACAATCGCCTGAGCCTGATTACGAGCCTGAGCCAGTTGCTGTTGATACTCAAGCTTTAGCTCTTCTGCCGCAACCTTTTCCCGTTCGGCTGTCTCCAGACTTTCAGCAATATGGGCCTGCCGGTCAGCCAACGCTTTCATTAGCGGTTTATAGCCCACCCAAGTAAGGATGGCAACTAATATTACAAAATTTATAATCTGCGCAATAAGCGTCCAATTCAAGTCAACCACTTAAGGCCCCTCCTCTTGTAGACGTTAAGGGAGGCGACGCGTCTTAGACCGGCGCCGCCGTTAACCGTAAATTACTTTAGGAACGGATTAGCAAAGACCAGTACCAGGGCAATAACCGCCGCAATGATAGGCAGTGCTTCGATCAAACCAACAGAAATCAACATGTTAACCATGATAGCGCCTTTGGCTTCCGGTTGTCTTGCCATACCTTCAACAGCCTTGGCAGTGACTGAACCGTCACCAACCCCTGCACCAATCGCAGCAAGACCTATAGCCAAGCCTGCACCAATCATCGAGCCAGCAATAATAATCGCATGTTCCACTGTTATTTCCTCCTCTTGTTGATATAAACATTGAGTATATACTAGTTACTACTAATGATCGTCACTCATTGAACCCGCCAAATACGACATGGACAGCATTGTAAAGATAAACGCCTGCACAACTCCGACAAACACACTAAACGCCAACCATACAATGTTAGGAATTGGAATCCACATGGGTACCAGTTTTCCCAAAATAACAATCAGCACTTCACCAGCAAAGATGTTACCCATAAGCCGGAAAGACAGTGTAATCGGTTTTGCCGCTTCTTCAATGAGATTGATAACCACGAAGGGAATATACGGCTGAAAGTAGTGTTTAATATACGCACCAGGCCCTTTATTGACAATTGACGTAATATGTACCAACGCAATAACCAATAAAGCCAACCCTAACGTAGTGTTCAGATCACTGGTCGGAGAAGTAAAGCCAGGAACTAAGCCCAACCAATTTGACACCAGCAAAAATAAGAACAGGGTTATAAGCAGTGGCGCCATTTTCTTGCCCTTTGGGCCCATAGCAGATTCGATTTGATCCAATAACGCCGTAACAATTAGCTCCAGAAAATTCTGCCAACCGCCGGGAACCATTTTCAATCGCCTTGTGGCCACAAAAGCAAACACAATAACAATCGCCATACTGATCCAAGTCATGTACAATGTTTCGATGTTAAATGTCAGTCCGAAATACTCAGCCGCCTTGTGTACACCAATCTCGTGAGCGCCCCCTTGCTCCATGATATCACTCCTTTCTTTTCGAATTAGTAATTCCTTTTAATACTATGACTATTGAGTCAATTACCAGTATAAACTGGAAAGAAAAAAGCCCTATAACCACCAGGAGAAGATTCACTTGCGCCAGTTTTGTTGCCAACACAAAAAACAACGCAATAAAAACCAGCGAAGCGACCCAACCTGCCTGCATTGCTGCAGTCGCCTTCCCTGGAGGTAGAGCACTACTGCGTTTAATGCGGTAAACTAACTGCAAAAAATAAATTATACTGGCTATATTGCCCAGAAACAAACTAAATGCGGCAACTGTTTTGCCATACCACGCGCAGACTGCCACTTCAGCTGCCGCCAGCAGGAGCATTTGCTGCAAATTGCGCTTTACGCACAGATGATATTGCTGCATTAATCTAGTTTTTCAACCTCGATAATCCGTTTATATGTACTCCAAATTCCCGCTGCCATTCCTATTATTACTCCGGCAACAGTACCCCAGGGACTTAAACCTAGCCAGTTATCCACTACCCGGCCTAAAAACACCCCTGCCGCAACTGTCGCCGCCATACTCAAACCCATGCCGCCTACTAAGCTGAAGGCTGCCAAAAGCTGGCGTTTATCATTCTTTTCCACCAACTGCCCCCCCATTTTGTGAGTATAGTGCTTTTTTGCTTGCTAAATTTGGAATATCGATTTAGTATTTCGACAACCAAATTACAATTCCTTTAAAGTTTGTCGAATATTGAATAATTTTATCCTATAGTCCATAAGAAATACCTATGCCTTCGGGACTACGCAAACTTCATCGCACCCATAGGCTTGGGGCGATTCCGGCATAAGACCGTACTTCCAAAGAAGATAACTTACAATACGTTTAGAAGCCTGGCCATCACCATACGGGTTGCAGGCTGCAGACATGGTTTTATATTCACCGGCATCCGTAAGCAGCGTTTTTGTCTCGGCGTAAACTCGGTCTCTTTCCGTGCCAATCAACTTGACTGTTCCGGCTTCTATCGCCTCAGGCCGCTCCGTAGTATCCCGTAAAACAAGTACCGGCTTACCTAACGCCGGAGCCTCTTCCTGAATGCCGCCGGAATCCGTTAACACCAAATAAGATCGCGCCAATAAATTGGCAAAAGGCTGATATTCCAAAGGATCTATTAAATGGACCCGTTCTAAACCACCAAGTTCGGCTTCCACAGCAATACGAACCCGAGGATTCCGATGTACCGGGAAAACAATCTCCACATCATCGAACTCATTCACTATGTCTTTTAAAGCCTGATAGACATGCCGCATTCTCTCGCCAAGGTTTTCCCTCCGGTGTGTAGTAACAAGCACAACACGCTTCTTTTGGAAATCAATATTGGCTAAGGAACCGCTAAAGGAGTAATTCTCTTCCACCGTAGCAATCAAGGCGTCAATAACGGTATTGCCGGTAACAAATATCTTTTCTTCTTTTACTGCTTCAGCTAAAAGGTTACGCTGAGAACTCCAAGTCGGCGCAAAATGGATATCCGCTATTGCCCCAGTCAATTTCCGGTTCATCTCCTCCGGAAAAGGGGAATATTTATCCCAAGTTCTCAGTCCGGCTTCTACATGCCCTACGGCGATCTGGTGATAAAAAGAAGAAAGCGCCCCCACAAAAGTAGTAGTAGTATCACCATGCACCAGTACAATATCCGGTTTTTCATTAAGCAATACTTCTTTTAACCCTTGCATCGCTCTACTAGTAATATCAAAAAGGGTTTGACCTTTACACATTATATCGAGATCATAATCCGGTTTTATTGAAAATAGTTTTAGTACCTGATCCAGCATTTCCCTGTGCTGGGCCGTAACCGCAACTACCGGGGTAATTAACCCCGGGAATTTCGCTAATTCTCGCACTACCGGTGCCATTTTTATCGCCTCAGGCCGTGTCCCAAAAACTGTCATCACCTTTAAGGACATGTGCTCTCCACACTCCTAACATAATTGTATAATACGGCAAAAACCAGGTTTCGCACCAAGCCTTTACCATGGCTCTGCCGCCAAGCCAGCCAATAAAGCCTAATGACTTTTTACAGAACCAGTCGCTTTTAATACTCCAATTTTTTTTGCGCCAAAGACAGCGGCCACTAAAAGTACAATGATAATGCCAACTCCATAGTTTGAGTTTACTTCCGTTAAGGCAATTGCACTCAATCCCAGACAACCGCTAATCACATACATTAAAAGAACCGCCTGTTTCTGGGTCAAGCCCATGGCCAATAACCGGTGATGCAGATGGCCTTTATCCGGTTGAAAGATAGGATGTCCACTTGAATAGCGGCGGACAATGGCGAACGCCGTATCCATAATCGGCAGCCCAAGGGCAACAATAGGAACAACCAAGGCAATGGTTGCCGCACTTTTTACTGTACCTAATATAGAAATAGCGGCAAGCATGTATCCCAAAAACATACTTCCCGTATCACCCATAAAAATCTTAGCAGGATTAAAATTATGCTGAAGGAACCCCATAGCACTTCCCGCCAGAGCCGCCGTCAATACGGCAACCACCCAAAAATTCATTTGAACTGCCACAAGTAAAATAGCCACCGCAGCAATACTTGACACCCCGGCGGCCAAACCATCCAGCCCGTCGATAAGATTTACTGTATTTGTTAAACTAACAACCCATAAAATGGTGACCGGAATCGATAAATAATCAAGATATAGCATATCCCCAAACGGATTAGTCAGCCACTCAATTCTAACGTCAAACAAAACCAGCACACCAGCCGCAATAATTTGGCCCAGCAATTTCACTTTCGCCGGTAGTTGCATTAAATCGTCAATAATTCCAACAACGAAGATAGCTGTTCCGCCCAGAAGCAGTCCGAAAACTTCATGATTCACATGCATGCTGGACAAAACTGCCAGTACAAAGCCCAAATAAATGGCTATTCCACCCATCCGCGGTATAGGACAGGTATGCACCTTTCGTGCATCCGGAGCGTCAAGCGCCCCCACTTTTATCGCAAACCGTTTGACATACGGTGTAACAAAATAGGCTACCGCTAATGCTATTATAAAAGCAACAAAATAAGCTTTAATTGCAAACACCCCATTTCTCGCAAACCCGATTATGGCATACTGGTATCGGTGCTATTGTACCGCAGGCATGCCCGCTTGTCAATTCGCCTCCAGCCAATCCTTTTAGCATTTTTAGCATAACAAAGCTGTAATATCGTATAAGAAGTTTTTCCCTCCATTATGTAAATCGCCCGCGACCTACCGAGCTGTTTGTGCGGTAATAGGCTAGCGATTCGTCAAGAACGGCAACAGGGAAAAGAGCCGCTACCCTCATTTGGAAATCCCGGTCATCGAAAGAACACACCCTCTTTTCAAAATCCCAAAGTCCTCCCGCCGCCTGCCACGCCGACTTTAGAAAGGAACACCCGGACATCGTCATATTTAAGTCATTCGGATGATTAAAATGTAAAGCATCCTCCGGCATAAAAATTTTCGGCTTTGGCACATACCCTAAACGGCAAAAATCCACCTGCCCGAAAGGCAGCTGCCCTGACTCCTCAAACAGCGTACAATTTCCGCCTACCATACGTACCTCCTCATAGCTCCTGTATATATCAAGTATGGTGGCAATAGCATAGCACACCAAGGCATCATCCGCGTTAAGAACGACAAACAAATTCGACGACGAACGACTTACCGCCAGATTAATGCTTCCCGATTGATTAAGATTGGTAGCATTCGTGTAAAGAGAGAACGGATACAGCTTTGCCAAGCTGGCGATTTCTTTACTAGTATCGTCTGTTGAAGCGTCATTGATAACAGTAACCGGAATTTCTTGCGGAACAGAACGCAGCGCATCATTAAGGAACCGCCCCTGATTATAGCAGGGAATTATTACCTCCATTTGGAAATGATTCTCTCGCGGCGGCAGAGTATTCCGGTTCTGGGCCAAAAACAGCTGTATATTATGATTAATATTCCCATCCTTGATGGTATTAGCAAGCCACTTATATAGCTGCCGCAGACTGTCGTCTCCCCAGGCAATTCCCTGCCGGCAATACTCAAGCGCACTTACGTAATCCTTCGTCTCCAGCGCCTGACTCAATCGGCTATAAACCGAATTCATTGCCTCATCCATACATCCCCCTCGCTTCCTACACCACTATTCTTAGTAGTATATGAAGAGCGCCGGCAAGCGTTGCCTAAAGGAGTATAGCTACTCGTATAGAACTTATAGTATAGATACAACTTGTTGAACGAGGAGGCCTTTCTACATGATTCTTTCCGGCCTGGAAATCGAAAAAAAGCTTGGTAGCGACATTATTATTGAACCCTTCCATAGGCAACAGCTCAATCCCAACAGCTATAACCTTACTTTGCATGACGAATTAATGGTGTACACTACCCCTGTACTTGATATGAAACAGCCAAACCAGACCGAACGGATTAAAATTCCGGCAGAAGGTTTCGTGCTGGAAAGCGGCAAGCTCTACTTAGGGAGAACGGTGGAATACACAAAGACAGACAATTATGTTCCCCTCCTGGAAGGCCGCAGTTCCGTAGGAAGGCTGGGTTTGTTTATTCACGCTACCGCCGGCTTCGGCGATGTCGGCTTCGCCGGCTATTGGACACTGCAAATGTTCTGCATTCAGCCAATCCGAATTTATGCCGGAGTTAAGATTTGCCAGATTTTTTACCATACTATCGAAGGTGCATTCGAACGGTATTCCTCGAAGAAATATCAAAATAACACCGGAATCATGCCTAGTCAACTTTACAGAGATTTTGAATCCTAAGCAATAGACGACCGGCCTAACACATAACGTGTCCGTCGGTCGTCTATTGCTTACTTATTGCACAGGCATTCGATCCCCGACTCCTTTAGCAATTCCTCTGCTAATGTATCCGGATAGGCGTAGCGGAAAACTACCCGTTTAATTCCGGCATTAATTATCATTTTGCTGCATCCGGAACAAGGTTGATGTGTACAATACAGCGTGGCTCCATCAATCGCCACCCCGTATAACGCCGCTTGCACAATTGCATTTTGTTCTGCATGGGTACCCCGGCACAATTCATGCCGCTGGCCGGAAGGTACCCCTTGTTTATCTCGCAAACACCCGGTCTCTTCGCAGTGCATCAGTCCCTGCGGAGCTCCATTGTATCCGGTACTCAGCAAGCGCTTGCCCTTAACGATTACCGCCCCCACCTGCCTCCTTAAGCAGGTAGACCGGCTTGCCACAACCTGAGCAATATCCATAAAATATTCATCCCATGCCGGCCTCGTCATGCTATACCCCTTTTCTTAAAACAAATAAGGACTAAAGGAAAAGCCCCAGAATGCAAACTGGGGCTTTTTTTACTTACTTTGTCCCAAAAATTCTATCTCCGGCATCACCTAATCCCGGAACTATGTACCCGTGGTCGTTAAGACGTTCGTCTACCGCCGCGGTATAAATTTCAACGTCCGGGTGACGGTCATTTACAACCCGTACCCCTTCCGGCGCCGCTACCAAACACATAAGCTTAATGTTTTTCGCCCCGCTGCGTTTAATCATGTCAATCGCCGCAACTACAGACCCGCCTGTCGCGAGCATGGGGTCGATAACTATAATGTCCCGTTCAGCAATATCGGTCGGAAACTTGCAATAATATTCCACTGGATTCAGCGTTTCCGGATCGCGGTATACACCGACATGTCCAACCCTGGCAGCCGGTATGATTCGGGTAACACCATTTACCATACCCAAACCGGCCCGCAAAATGGGCACTACCGCCAGCTTCTTCCCTGACAGCACTTTTGCCCGGCAGGTAGTCACCGGCGTCTGAATTTCAATTTCCTCCAAAGGCAAATTCCGGGTGATTTCATAGGCCATTAACATAGCGATTTCTTCTAAAAGCTCCCGGAACTCTTTTGTTCCGGTATTCACATCACGGATAATGGACAATTTATGTTGAATCAACGGATGATCAATAACTCTAACCTGCATCGTAACTCACTCCTGCTAGTATATTGCGCTATACATATAGCGGGAATTTCTTGCATAACTGGGCAACCGCTGCTTTCGCTTTGGTTTTAGCTGCCTCATCCTCGGGATGAGTAAGCACTAATGCAATAATATCCGCAATAGCTGCCATAGCTTGTTCATTCATGCCTCTCGTTGTCACAGCCGGTACGCCGATTCGAATACCGCTGGTGACAAACGGACTTTCTGGATCAAACGGTATGGTATTCTTATTCACTGTTACACCAACGTCATCCAATAACTTTTCCGCAACCTTACCGGTTAGTTTTTGCGGTCTAAGATCCAAAAGCATCAGATGATTCTCCGTACCTCCGGATACGAGAGTAAAGCCTAATTCCATCAGCTTTTCTGCTAACGCTTTAGAATTTCTAAGTATTTGTTGCTGATATAATTTGAAGTCTTCACTTAAAGCCTCTTTAAGGGCCACCGCCTTGGCGGCAATTACATGCATTAAGGGACCACCCTGTATTCCCGGAAACACAGCTTTATCAATAGCCTTAGCATGCTCGGCCCGGCACATAATGAGCCCGCCCCTCGGTCCCCGAAGCGTCTTATGCGTCGTCGTAGTAACAAAATCGGCATGAGGCACTGGTGATGGATGCAATCCTGCGGCTACCAGCCCGGCAATATGCGCAATATCTACCATCAGTAAAGCCCCGGCTTCTTTTGCAATCGCACCCAAACGGGCAAAATCAATAGTTCTGGGATAGGCACTGGCCCCAGCCACTAACATCTTAGGCTTGTGCTTAAGTGCCAAAGCCCGAACCTCGTCATAGTCAATTCTATGAGTATTCGCATCCACGCCATAAGGAACTACCTTAAAATACTTACCGGAGATATTTACCGGACTTCCATGAGTCAAATGACCGCCATGGGACAAGTTCATTCCCAAAATAACATCGCCGGGCTGCAAAAAGGCGAAATATACCGCCGTATTTGCCTGTGCACCGGAATGCGGCTGTACATTTACATGCTCGGCACCAAACAAAGCTTTCGTCCGTTCAATCGCCAAGGTTTCAACAATATCGACGTATTCGCAGCCGCCGTAATAGCGGTGAGCGGGGTACCCTTCCGCATATTTGTTCGTCAGCACCGACCCCTGCGCTTCCAATACTGCTTTAGAGACAAAATTTTCGGAAGCAATTAATTCAATCTTGTTTTGTTGCCGCCCCAATTCCAGTTCAATGGCTTTAGCAACTTCAGCATCTACTCCGGCCAATATCGACATGTTTCCACCTCATATTTCCAAATTTCTTTTCCCTTTAAGGCAATTACTTATAGACAGCCCGTTCACCACCGATTAATTTAGGCCGGGTTCGAGCTGCATTTAGAAAAGCTTGTCCAACATATTTTTGCTTCAGACGAACCGGAACCGCAACAGGTTTTAGATGCATCCCAATTAACGTAAGCCCGATATCAAGGCCGGCATGCGCCTGGACTTTTTCCACCACTACCGGATCGGACAAAGAGCTCATTGCCTCAGCAGCCAGCGCACCGCCCGCTCCGGGCACAGGAACAACACTCACCTCATCGAGACCATATTGCTCCATCACACTCCGTTCCACAACCAGCGCCCGATTTAAATGCTCACAGCACTGTATGGCGATTGCAACCCCGCTAGAATGGCAGACTTCTTTAAGCGCGGTCATAATGCAGCCAGCCACCTCTTTTGACCCGCTTGAACCAATGCATTGTCCTCGAACCTCACTGGTGCTGCAGCCTACAACCAGAACCTGCCCCTTTTTAAGACCAGCCACAGTTATAAGTTCTTTCACTGCGGCTGTTACTTCCATAGCAATATTGGCATCTTCTCTGTCCACTCCAACCACCTTCCGCATTTTGACTAGAACGCCCTCATTTTTCCAAGTCGGCTAGCATTGCTACCCGCCGGGCATGACGGCCTCCGTCAAACTCGGTTGATAGCCATTTGGCAACAATGGAAAGTGCTAACCCGACTCCAATGACTCTTTCCCCCAGCGTCAGAACATTCGCATCGTTATGCGCCCGTGACATCTCTGCTGAGAATTCGTCGTGACATAAAGCGGCGCGGATTCCCTTCACCTTGTTTGCAGCCATGCTGACGCCAATCCCCGTCCCGCACACAATGATTCCCTTATCACACTCGCCGCAGGCAACCGCCTTGGCCACTTCGTTGGCAATCAAAGGGTAATCAACAGAATCCGATGAGTTGGTGCCAAAATCGCGAAACGCTATCCCCTTTTGGGTGAGATAATCCGTAATTTCTTTCTTTAACCGAAAACCACCATGGTCACTGCCAATAGCAACAAGCACTTTCTTACACCCCTATAAAAATTATATCCAACAGCATTTCTACAACAATTACTTTTTTCCTGCTAAATCGGCTATTTTTTCCCAAGCGTTATCTAAAAGCTCCCTTATATTAGTTGCACAGACCTCATATATTTCGTCACTTCCGCCGAATGGGTCGGCAATATCCTGTTCTACACCAGCAAACTCCGCAAGAGTATACACCTTTTCCGCCGCTTCCGGCATAAAGGACAGCACCGTATTTTTATGAGCCTTCGTCATCGTCAAAATCAAATCGGCAGCTTGTACAAACTCAGGTTCCAATTGCCTGGCACGGTGACTCGCCAAATCTAACCCGCGGCGAGACATAGCACGCAAAGCCCCTCCTGATGCCGGAGCCGAGCCTAAAGCATGCGTCCCTGCTGACAGTATATTAATTTGATCAGCCAAACCACTTTCTTCGCACTTAGCCTTAAACAAAGCCTCCGCCATCGGGCTGCGGCAAGTATTCCCCGAACAAATCAACAAAATTCGCAGCATCCTAGCACCAAATCCTCCCAAAATAAATATACAAGCTTATTCTATCATATCTAAGACGACTTACAAATATTCTCCTCACATCCTCAGCAGTAAACCGCCGTAAAAAAAACATGGCCCCCAAGCAGTACCAGTGCCATTCCCCCAAAAAGTTCCGCTCGGTTCCCTAATAAACGCCCCAGTCTCCGTCCCAGAACCAGCCCCAGCACTGCCATTAGAAAGATGACAACACCAAGAATACTGCTCAATTTTATTAAGTTCACATCCATAATTCCCAGACTCACCCCGGCCGCTAACGCATCCAAGCTAACGCTTACCGCCAGCGCAACCAGTTTAAACCCTTCTAAGGGACAGGAAGCCGTCTCACTTTCCGTTCGTCCCCGCCAGCTTTCTTTAATCATATGTATTCCCAAACCCGTCAGCACCAACGCACCAAGTAAACTCGCCCAATCCTCCACCGCGAGAGACGGCCAATCCATATAGAACGTTTCCAGGCGCATCATATACATCCCCAGAGAATGTCCAAAATAGTATCCGCTTAGTATCATTATAATATGAAACAAAGCAAAAACCACCGCCGCACTAACCACCGTACGCAGCCGAATTTTTGTCATACCAATAGGAATCGCTACCGAAACTAAATCCGTTCCTAATGCTATACTTAGTATCATAAATTCAAATGTACTCAATTCCCGCACCTCCTACACGCTAATTATATGTGACATCATAGCAATGTAGTCTCCCTCCGCAAACGGATAACTTACAGTATCCTATCTTTAATTTTTTACCCCCTGAAGGCGAAATATCATGATTGCACATCCTCTAATCAAGTGTTATAATGTACCTGTTTTTACATATAATGTAATTTAAGTATAAAGGAGGTTGAGTTCGGTGCTACACTCCAGTGTCGACGATTATTTCGCAACGAAAATACATGAATTATGTCAGGCATTATCGCATTGCACGGACATCGGCGCCGAAGATCAGTTGGCCTTAGAATTAGAAACCATACTTCATAAGTTTTACCGGCATCGTAATAGAACAATAAAACAATAAAAAGGAAAGAGCCGCAGAGTAGCTATGCGGCTCTTTCCTAATTTACCGGACGAAACCTTATTCCACCAAATGACACGCAATAAACCGGGAACCTATCTTACGAAACTCCGGTTCCTCCACTTTACAAACCTCCTGGCATTGCGGGCAGCGCGTATGAAAACGGCACCCGCTGGGCGGATTCGCCGGACTAGGCACGTCCCCCTGTAAGATAATCCTATTCTTTACAGCCCCGGGTTTGGGAATAGGAATGGCCGACAACAACGTTTTAGTATAAGGATGCAGGGGGTTAGTGATCAGTTCATCGCCATCCGCCATTTCTACCATCTTACCCAAATACATTACGCCAATCCGGTCAGAAATATGTTTTACCACATTCAGACCGTGCGCAATAAATAAATAAGTCAGCCCCATTTGTTCCTGTAATTCCACTAGAAGATTGAGAATCTGGGACTGGATAGATACGTCCAGCGCCGACACCGGCTCATCGCAAACAATAAGTTTCGGCTGCACCGCCAACGCTCTGGCAATACCAATCCTCTGCCTTTGCCCTCCGGAAAACTCATGGGGATACCGGTCCGCATAATACTTGTTCAACCCCACCATTTGCATAAGTTCCGCTACCCGCTTAGTACGTTCAGCGCCCTTAGCCAGGTTATGCAGCATCATAGGTTCGGCGATAATATCACCTACCGCCATTCGCGGATTCAATGACGCGTACGGGTCCTGAAAAATAATTTGTGCATGACGGCGAAACTGACGCAATTCCCGCTTATTATACTTGGTGACATCTTGCCCGTCAAACCAGATTTCTCCGCCCGAAGCCTCAAGCAGCCGAAGTACCATCATCCCGGTCGTTGATTTCCCGCATCCGGATTCGCCGACAAGCCCCAACGTTTCTCCCCGTTCAATGGAAAAAGATACTCCATCCACGGCTTTAACGCTTCCTACCGGCCTTCCGAACAACCCGCCCCGTATGGGAAAGTGTTTGCGCAGGTCTTTTACAGTTAATAATGGTTGTGCACTCATTCTTCAGCCCTCCCGAGCGGATAGTGGCATGCGGCAAATCTGCCGTCTTCAATAAGAACTAACTCCGGACGCACCGCCAAACATTTTTCCCTTGCATATTCACAACGCTGGGCAAAACCGCAGCCTGGCGGTACTTGACTCAAATCAGGCACCATACCTTCAATAGTATGCAGCTTTTGTTTCCTTGCCCCGTCTAACTGGGGAATAGAATCCATCAGACCGGCAGTATACGGATGGTAAGCCTTAGCAAATACACTGGGAACCGACCCCTGTTCCACTATGCGTCCGGCGTACATAACCACCATGTTTTGGGCCATTTCCGCGACTACGCCTAAATCATGAGTAATAAGCACTAATGCCGTATTAAACTCCCGTGCCAATTTACGAATCAAGTCCAAAATCTGAGCCTGAATGGTAACATCCAGTGCGGTTGTCGGCTCGTCGGCCAGCAAAAGTTTGGGATTGCAAGCCAGTGCCATAGCAATCATAACCCGCTGCCGCATACCGCCGCTCATTTGGTGCGGATATTCACCGGCCCGCTGGGCAGCCCCCGGAATACCCACCAATTCCAGCATTTCAATGGCCCTTGCCCAAGCCGCTTTCTTATCTTTTTTCCCACTATGAACACGGACAACTTCGGCAATTTGCTCCCCGACAGAATAAGCCGGATTGAGCGAAGTCATAGGTTCCTGGAAAATCATCGATATATCCTTGCCACGAATATTACGGATTTCCGCCTGCGACATCTTCAAAATATCCTGACCATTAAATAAAATTTGTCCGTCAATCTGAGCCGGCGGCTGAGGGATAAGCCGCATTACCGACATAGCGGTAACACTCTTGCCGCAGCCGGATTCACCCACGATGGCCAACGTCTCTCCAGTTTGAACCGAGATATTGACTCCGTCAACAGCCTTTACAATCCGTTTACCCACATGAAAGTGCGTCTCTAGATTTTTTATTTCCAACAATGGTTTCTGCTCCATTACGCTCGCCTCCTACTTCAACCGCGGGTCGAGCACGTCACGCAGCCCATCACCCAGTAAATTGAACGCCATAACCGTCAGTGTAATCGCCAAACCCGGAAACGTAACAACATGCGGAGCATTGAATATAGTTTGACGTCCCGATCCCAGCATAGTTCCCCATTCGGCTGCCGGCGGCTGAACCCCTAACCCTAGAAAACCAAGCGCCGCGGCGTCAAGAATAGCTACCGATACACCAATCGTCGCCCGGACAATAATCGGAGCTAATACGTTGGGCAGTATATGCACAAAGATCAGCCTCCGGTCACCATTACCAACCGCTTTCGCCGCCATAACATACACGTTTTCCTTAACCGACAGGACACTGCCGCGAACAATCCGTGCATACTGCGGAATAGAAACAATACCAATCGCGATAACCGCTTTTTCCATGCCGCGCCCCAGTACCGTCATAAAAGCAATGGCCAAAAGAATATCCGGAAAAGACATCATAATATCCATGAACCCCATAATGATGGTATCCGTTTTCCCGCCATAGTAACCGGCGGTGGCTCCCAGAATGACCCCGCATAGTAAGGCCAGAAACACCGATTCCACACCTACAAGTAGAGAAATACGGGCTCCGTACAAAATACGGGAGAAAATATCCCGGCCTAATTCATCCGTCCCCATAATGTGGGAAGAACTTATTCCCTGAAGAGAATTCGGCAAATTACTATCATAAGGATCATAAGGCGCCAGTACCGGCGCAAAAATAGCACTTAGCACCAATACAGCTAAAAGAATTAGACCAATCACGGCAGACTTGGATTTTACAAACCGGGCTAGAAACTCACTCAGCCGTTTATTGCCTACCACCTCTGGGGCATGTACCGCATCCATATTAGTCATTTTGAAGCCCCTCCTACGAGTGTTGGATCCGAGGATCCAAATAACTATACATAATATCTACTGCCAAATTTGCCAAAACATAAATAGTACCAATCAATAGAACCGTTCCCTGCACCCGTGGATAATCTGACGCCATAATTCCATCTACAACATACGACCCAATTCCCGGCCAGGAGAAAACCGTTTCCGTTAGCACCGCCCCAGCCATTAACTGCCCCAGTTGCAATCCAATAACCGTAACAATAGGTATCAACGCATTGCGCAGCGCATGCTTAACAATTACAACCCTTTCTTTCAGCCCTTTGGCCCGTGCCGTCCGGATATAATCCTGCCGGATAGTCTCCAGCATAGTCGCCCGGGTCATTCTGGCTATAATTGCCGCCGAATACGCTCCCAGGGCAATACCCGGAAGCACCAGATGTTTGAAGGCATCCCAAAAGCTTGACAAATTACCGGTCATAAGCGCATCCAATACATACAGTCCTGTAATATGCTCGGGTTCCAATCCAATCCCGATACGCCCCGAAGCCGGAAACCAGCCCAGAATAACCGAAAACAAAATAATCATCATTAACCCTAACCAGAAAATAGGCATACTTACTCCCAGCAGCGCAGCTACCATAGTGCCGTAATCCCAGACAGAATTCTGCTTTACCGCTGAAATAACCCCCGCAACAATGCCTACTACCGAAGCAATAATCATTGCCACCAAGGACAACTCCACTGTTGCCGGGAAACGTTTCACTAGTTCCGCGGTAATAGAAGTTTTAGTAATAACCGATCTACCCAAGTCACCTTGCAGCGCACTGGAAAGGTAGTCCCAGTATTGCACATAGATAGGCTTATTCAAACCAAGCTCGATGCGCAGAGCGGCCACTTTTTCCGCCGTCGCGTGCTGCCCAAGAATAATTTCCGTCGGGTCTGTCGTAAATGCATGCATAACTACAAACGTTGCTAAAGAAACACCCAATAATATAGGAATTAAAAGCAACAGCCTTCGAATAATATAATTTGCCACAACAATCCTCCTTAACAACCTATTCCTTCCAACAAACCACGTGAAAAGAAGGTGATTTCTTAAAGAAACCACCTTCTGCCACTCATTGCAGAATTTAAATCTATTTAACTAATCTTTCGAAACGATATCCAGCCAGTGAGTCCCGGTCGGATGTAAGGCAAAACCTTTCACATTAGGACGGGCAGCGGCCATATCGACGCTGTGACTGATAAACACCCACGGAGCATCTTCGGCGATCAAGGCCTGTGCCTCATGATAAATCTCTGCCCGTTTTGCAGTATCCAGAGTCGTGCGTCCCTGCTCTAACAATGCATCCAGTTTAGGATTGCTGTATTTCGAAGAGTTGAGGCTATCCTTAATCTGTTTCGAGTCAAGCAACATCAGGAAGTTGTCAGCGTCACCGTTATCGCCGACCCAGCCATAGAAGTACGCGTCGCCTTCCCCGTTAAACAGTATATCCTTATACTCTTTCCAAGGATAAGATTTAATGTTCATTTTTACGCCGATTTTTGCCAAATCAGCTTGGATGGCAGTAGCCAGTTTTTCCCCATTAACCGGGTTGTAAGGCCGTGGATTGGAGTAAGTAACGACGGTAAACTCAAATCCATTGGGATACCCTGCCTGCGCTAACAGTTTCTTAGCTTCATCCGGATTATAGCCGTACGTCTTAATATCCTTGGCAGCGCCCGGAATAAAGTCGGGCAGCATACCATTTTCGGCTACAACCGCATTGCCTTGGTACAAGTAATCCACTAAATCCTTGCGGTTAATCGCCATGCTGATGGCTCTTCTGAGCAATACATTGTCAAATGGCTTCTTATAAGTATAGAATCCCATGTAGTTAATATTCATGCCAGGAGATTTGATAATATTGATGCCTTTACCTTCTAGCGTCTTAATATCATTGGTATCAACGCCGTCCATAACATCGACCGAACCAGTCATAAGTTCTGAAGCACGAACCGAATTTTCTTTTACAAATTTGTAAATCACTTTTCCGCACTTGGGTTTTTCGCCCCAATAGGAATCATTAGCCGCCAGCTCAACCGACTGGCCTTTTTCCCATTTTACAAATTTATACGGCCCGGTTCCCACCGGATTTTCAATAAACGTATCGCCGTATTTCTTAACAGCTTCCGGGCTAACGATCGGTGCCGCAAGTCCCATGGCCATATTAGCTAGAAAAGCGGCGTTCGGCTTTTCCAGAACAATCTTTACCGTATAATCATCTACCACTTCCACTTGTTTTACCCCATCAAACACGAACGATGCATAGGGCATATCATCCTTGCGGTTGGGCGGTAACTGGCGTTCAAAACTGAATTTAACCGCAGCTGCGTTAAACGGCGTACCATCATGGAACTTCACGTCTTTTCTCAGTTTAAAAGTCCATTCCAGGGCGTCCGGGCTAACGCTCCACTCGGTAGCCAAAAGCGGCTGGATTTCGGTGCTGCCCGGTTTGTACCGAACAAGCCCTTCAAAAATCTGAGTCATAATTTTATAGGACTCACCATCATCAACATAGGCCGGATCTAATCCGCGCGGATCTGAACCTTGCGCAAACACCAGCACTTTATTATTGCTGGAATTGCTTCCGCCGCACCCTGCTAAACCAAGGCTGGCTACAAACACAAAGACTAACAGGAAAGCAATACTCTTTTTGTCCACCAGAATCCCCCCACATATAAAACTTAACCTAATTAACGGACTAAATATTATCCATTGCTAGCAAAAATCCTGCAATACTTTTATAACATTTGCCTTAAATAAAAACTTTTTCTAAAAAAAACTCTTATTTGTCCATTTCTTGTAAACATTCCTTAAATTAGTATTTCCCTAGCGTACTCTTAATCAAACATCCTGTCCACTGTCAAAAGACACACTATAAGTTTCCCGGTGTACTTTTTCTTCTTTTTCCGTCTAATGCACACTCCTCTGATTTTCCCCTGATCATATACCAAATAGCTTAACCCAAACCTATTGCTTCCTATTTTCAATACAGTACTATTTTCCCTTCATTATAATAGTAATTTAAAACACTAAAATGCTACATA
>Ga0316604_10000234_pt1 | contig 79934 bp, 82 predicted proteins | sample OWC_soil_day20_C_FD_207650 | JGI IMG/M metagenome (GOLD analysis project Ga0316604, IMG submission 207650) | Wetland soil microbial communities from Old Woman Creek delta, Ohio, United States - OWC_soil_day20_CT | ecosystem: Environmental > Terrestrial > Soil > Wetlands | place: USA: Ohio... | reverse complement strand
GAGCTATCGAGGAATGACATTGTGTATTATAAATGATTATTGGTGATAATGCAAGTGTTTTGTTGTATAATAATTTATGTATTGTCGTTGGTTTTTTTGCAAAGACCGGTTAAAACCCTAATTCTTCTCCGATAATCACGATATGCATATCGGTTAGAGCCGGACGTTTGTGCATAATGGTGGTTACGTTACAAATCCGGCCAGGTGAATTGCAATCCATGCACTCGCCGGTTTTCACGCAAGGATTGGTTTTGTTGAGCCGTTTGTTGTTAAGCGGCGCAGCATATAACTCAATACGGTTCTGCGCTTCAACAATATCCCGGGTAATTTTATTGACACCAACAATAATGATTACTTTTTTCGGTCCAAAAATCATAGCGGCTACACGGTTGCCTACACCATCGACATTAACAACTTCTCCATTCAGGGTAATCGCATTGGTGCCGGTAAGGAACACATCGCAGGATAATTCCTTATGACGGAGCTCATTGGCCTCTGCCGGGCTTAATCCTGGTTTGTTGTGGTTAAACATCGTATTGCCCCGGTTTTCCAAGGCAGTATCCAAGCCGATTTCTTGAATTGTCCAGGATCCGCCCACACCGACCGTGGCGTCAGCCGGTATGAGGGCAGTAATTTGTTGAATTGCTTCCTCACGCGTTTTTACATAGGTGGCTGTAAAATTATTTTTGGTCAGTGCTTCCACTGCTTTCGCCCCTAGTGTGTCATTGTGCCATTGTTTTAATTCACTCACAATAAATGCCTCCTTTGGTATTATGGTTTTGCATAGTGGTTTGCTTTCGACATAAGGAGGAAAAACCCCTGCGTACAGGGCCGAAAAATCAACAGATCCGATCAGGAAGGAACTTTCGACAAAGGTCAGGTGATTATCATCGTTCTTCAACATATGAAAATGTCGATTGCAATATTAATTTGTGTGGTAATAACCGGCACGTTCGGCTATATGATATTGGAAAATTTGTCTCTGACAGAGGCAGTGTATCTGGCAATGACAACGGTTTCTACTGTCGGTTACGGCGACATCGCGCCGAAGACAACAGCGGGCCGCTGGTTTACGATTGCTCTGATCATTTGCGGCGTTGGTTTGGCGTTCTATACGTTGACGTTGGCAGTCAGCCTGGTCATCGAAGGACGGTTAAAAGACATTTTAGGGAGGCGTGGGATGCAACGGCGAATAGCAAGTCTAAACAATCATATTATCGTCTGTGGAGCCGGCAAAGTCGGATCGAACGTAATTTTACGATTGCAACAGGAGAAGGAATCATTTGTCGTTATTGATAGCGATCAGTCGATCTGCGAACGACTGGAAGAAGAGAAAGTGCTGGTTATCCATGGTGATGCCACTATGGATGAGATCCTGCTTTCGGCCGGTCTGGAAAAAGCAAAAGGAGTCATTGCCGCGCTGTCGGGGGATGCCAATAACGTATATGTTACGCTGACCGCCAAAAGTATGAACCCGGATGTCTTTGTCGTCGCCCGCGCTGACCGGCCTGAAGCCGAGGAAAAAATGCGGCGCGCCGGCGCTACCTCGGTAGTTTCACCGGCGGTTATGGGCGGCCGGCATATGGTAAATGCGATGACCCGGCCTTTAATTATGGACTTATTGGAAAATGTTTTTTATAATCAGGAACTCCACCTCGACATGGCGCAAATAGTCGTCCGTCCCAACTCAGAATTAATCGGCAAAAACCTGGTTACCAGCGGAATTAAATCCAAATTTGATTCCATTGTCATCGCAATCCAGCGGAATAACGAAATGATCACGAATCCTAAAGCAGATGAAAACATCCTTGCCAATGATATTTTAATTTTACTGGGGCAACGCCAATCCCTCGGTGAATTAAACCGGTTGGCCGGCAATAAAGCATTGTCATGATTACCGGAACACATACGGCAACTACCACATCCCGCTAATGCAATGCCGGCTGTCGTTGTGAAATAAGATCATGAGTGCTATACTAAGCGTAGCATTTACAAAGGAAATGGAGAACAAGGGTATGGGTATTATCGGTCTTTTTTTTGGCGCTATCGCAGCATTTTGGGTATACCGCGATGCAAAACGCAACGGCCAGGACCGCAACGCTGCATTGGCATGGAGTTTGGGAGTGGTCGCGGCTGCAACCGCTAAGTTACCGTTATTATTGCTTGCTTTGGCGGCGTATTTTCTAATCGGCCGAAAAAAACGGCTGCCGAAAAAACGGGATGACGCAAACATCATCGATGTAGAAGCGGAAGTTGTCGAGGAAATACGGGAAACTTGCCCGTCTTGCGGTCGTAAGGTAGAAAGAACATATACGGTTTGTCCCTTTTGCGGTTGCAAACTGTATATAAAGTAAGCTGGAATAATGCACCGGATGGGACTTGCAAACCATTGCAAACCATACGTCGAAAAATTTTATCAAAACATTAGACAGTTTCTACAGAGTATGATATAATGCACTAGTGACAAAAAAAAGCGCCCGTAGCTCAGGGGATAGAGCACCGGCCTCCGGAGCCGGGAGCGCAGGTTCGATTCCTGCCGGGCGCACCATAAGAAAATCAAGGGACTCAGCCATTAAGGTTGAGTCCTATTTTTGTTACGGGAAAACAAATTTACAGACATATTACATTACTAGTACCTTTATATAAAAATTACCATTGCTTCTTCGAAGATTACCGGGCAACAGATTGTTCCAAATATAAAAAATACCGCCGAATCTATTCAAATACCAGCAACCGCAAGCCTTCTAAGATTTAGCCGGAAGGTATTTTGCTGTTTTGAGGCGAAAAAGTACTAAGTAAATCATGACTTGCCACAATGCACTGACAATCCGTTTATATAGCCAAAAGACGAACACAATCCCGCACTAAATTATTCTGCCATCGTTACAGGAGGAGGATTTTTTCGCATGAAGTCGTTAGGCATCTGTTTAGGGGCATCTCGCATTAGTGCAGTGCTAATTGCAAAAGATCAGACAGGCCAATATGTTGTTGAACGTAATTTCTCTGAACCGCATGACGGCGATGTCAGCTCCGCGTTACAGAATTTATTAACGCATTGTGATGCAACCCATGTCGGCATCACGGGCCGGAAATTTAGAAATCTTGTTGCTGTACCGTCCATTTCGGAAGCAGAAGCCATTGAAATTGCTTATGCTCATGCCAAAAAGAAATACAGGGATTGTGACACCATTGTTTCAGCGGGCGGTGAAACTTTTTTGGTTTACAAACTCGATCAGGAAGGCCGAATTTCTACCGTATTTACCGGTAACAAGTGCGCCTCCGGAACCGGCGAGTTCTTTTTGCAACAATTGAAACGGATGGATGTATCCATCGATGAAGCAATGGCGATTGTCGAAAAAGACGCGCCCTACACGGTTGCCGGACGGTGTTCCGTATTTTGCAAATCCGATTGCACCCATGCGCTCAATAAAGGCATGGCGAAAGGACGGGTCATTGCCGGACTTTGCCAGATGATGGGCAACAAGATCTTGGAATTGCTGCATAAAAGCCGGGCCCAGAAAATTTTATTTATTGGCAGTACAACCAAAAACCATACCATGCTCCATTTTATTAACCAAGAATTAAATGATGCCGCAGAAATGGTAGTGGCCGATGAAGCAACGTATTTTGAGGCGTTGGGAGCATCGATTTGGGCAATGGAAAATGACTCTCTTCTTACCAATAAAGAAACCATTTTAAAAGAGCAAAGTGAACATCACTCCTTTGTATTTTTACCCGCCATTAAGGACTTTGAAAGCAAAGTGACTTTTAAAACGATGCGTCACGTGGCGTCGGAGCCTAATGAGGAATATATTATCGGCCTGGATGTGGGGTCGACGACGACAAAAGCTGTCCTTATGCGCAGAAGGGACTTGGCACTTAGCGCTTCTATTTACTTACGGACAAATGGCGACCCCATTCTCGCCTCCCGTCAATGTTACGCGGAACTGTTAAAGCAGACTGCCGTGCCGATTCAGATAGTTGCCGTCGGCGTAACCGGCTCCGGTCGGCAAATTGCAGGCATCCACGCCCAAACGGACGGCGTCGTGAACGAAATCATTGCCCATGCCACGGCAGCCGTGCATTTTGATCCCGAAGTGGACACGATTTTTGAAATTGGCGGGCAAGATGCCAAGTATACGTATATCACCAACATGGTTCCATCGGATTATGCGATGAACGAAGCTTGTTCTGCCGGGACCGGATCCTTCTTAGAAGAGGCGGCCAAAGAAACAATGGGTATCGATACGCTCGAAATTGCCGACATAGCCCTTGGCAGCACGGCTCCCCCCAACTTCAATGACCAGTGTTCTGCGTTTATCTCCTCTGACATTAAAACAGCAATCCAGGAAGGCATCAAAAAAGAAGACGTGGTAGCGGGTCTGGTTTATTCCATTTGCCAAAACTACACCAACCGCGTTAAAGGCAACCGCTTGGTCGGCAAGAAGGTCTTTATGCAGGGCGGCGTCTGTTACAACAGAGCGATCCCTATGGCTATGGCGGCATTGACCGGCAAAGAAATCATTGTGCCGCCGGAACCGGGTTTAATGGGCGCTTATGGTGTGGCGCTGGACATACAAAACAAATTGGACTTGGGCTTGCTAACGAAGCAGTTGTTTGATTTGTCAGAGCTTGCCAACCGCGAAGTCAAATACGACAAACCCTTTGTTTGTGCCGGCGGCAAAGAAAAATGCGACCGCAAATGCCAAATCAACATGATTTGCATCAATGGCAAAAAATTTCCGTTTGGCGGCGCCTGCAATAAATACTACAACATGCGCAAAAATGTGGATTATAACATCGAAGACCTTGATTTAGTGGCGCTGCGCGAACGCTTGACCTTTGAAACCTATGCAAAGCCTGCAGTAAATTCGAACGGCAAAAAAATGGGCATGATTAAATCGTTGCTGACAAATAGTTTGTATCCGTTTTACCATGCTTTTTTCAGCACTTTGGGATACGAAGTGGTCCTGGCCGATCAGATCAACGATGATGGCATCGAGCGCAAAGGGGCGGCATTTTGCTACCCCGTCGAACAATCGCATGGCTTTTTGCAATCGCTCCTGCACCAATCGGTTGATTATCTCTTTTTGCCCCATGTCATGGGCATGTTCGTAAAAAACGGTATTGACGCCAGCGTAACGTGTCCGTTGGTCCAGGGTGAACCATATTATTTAAAAACAGCCTTTCCCGAGTTGAAAACACGGAATGTCCTCTCGCCGATGATCGACTTTTCCAATGGCTTTGCTGAGGTCAAAGAAAGTTTCACCGCGATGGGCAGGGAACTGGGGTTTGATAAAAATCAATGCATCCGTGCTTTCGAAGCCGCTGTGGCGAATTATCAAGCCTATCAGCGTCAAATGAAGGTTATCGGCACGGACGTCCTCGCCAAATTGCATGCTGAGCCTGATAAAATTGGTATCGTATTATTTGGCAGACCTTATAGCGCCTTATCGAAAAATGCCAATATGGGAATACCGCATAAATTTGCTTCCCGCGGCCAGCTTATCATTCCTTGGGAATTTATGAATATGGAAGAGGAAACACCAATTCATCATATGTTCTGGTCGATGGGCCAGTTGCTGTTAAAAACAGCGCAAACCGTAAAAAATGACGACCAGTTATTCGGTACCTACATTACGAATTTTAGTTGCGGTCCGGATAGTTTCATTATTGGTTATTTCCGGGATATTTTAGGCCAAAAACCGTCACTTACGCTGGAACTGGACAGTCATACGGCTGATGCCGGCATTGATACCCGCATCGAAGCGTTTCTCGATGTGATTAAAAGCTATCGGGAGCTAACCGGCAAGCAACCGCTTCTTGCCGGCAATGAATATCGCGAGGCCGAACTGGTTGTAGAGAATGGCAAGAGTTTTATCATTACTTCCAACAACGAGAAGGTTGCCTTGAAAGATCCACGTGTCGAATTGATTGTTCCGTCAATGGGTGAAATCGGTTCCCGCTTATTAGCTGCCAGTATTCGCCATGCCGGGGCGAAAGCCAGATATTTAAGCCCGGCCACAGAGGATGATTTGGTGGTGGGACGGGCTAATTCTTCCTGTAAAGAGTGTTTGCCGTATATCCTGGTCGCCGGCAGCGTCTTACGGGATATCGCCAAACGGCAAAACGAAGACGAACTTCGGGTTTACTTCATCGTCGACAGCTCCGGACCCTGCCGCTTTGGGCAATACCAGATCGCGATAAAGCGGCTGATTCAAAAATTCCAAATCAAAAATGTGGTTATTCTGTCGTTAACTTCCGATAACGGGTATGCCGGCTTGGGCGGTGATTTTCAACTAAGGGCCTGGCAGTCCATTCTTATTTCCGATGTGTTGGCAGATATATACAGCGCGCTGTTAGTCATGCCCAAAGACAAGGAACGGGCAATGAACATCTTCCGTCACCAGCTTGCACTGATTGAAACAACCGTTGAAAGAGGTTCCTGGCGGCAAGTGAAGCGGAGTTTGGAACAATTTTCGCAGGAATTGGCAAAAATACCGGTAAAACAAACCCTAGAAGATACCCCCTCCATTGCCCTGCTGGGTGAAATATTTGTGAGGATTGACGGCTTCTCGCGTAAATATTTGGTAGAAACCATGGCCGAAAAAGGCATCATGGTAAAAGTGGCCCCCGTAACCGAATTTGTGTACTTTTGTGACTTCATTCTGGAAAAAGCGTATTATCATGTGAAAAGTTCATTTATCACCCGGACGATGTCTCTCGTTAAAAGTTATTTTAAAAAGAAGTATGAAAAAAAGGTCAAACAAATATTGGCAAAATCCGGCTTCTATACCTATCATCTCATTGATGTTGCAGCGATGACAAGCAATACGGAACATCTCATTTCGCCCCGCTTTACTGCCGGCGATGCTACGCTAACCGTAGCAAGCGCGATAAATGAAATCGTTGACGAAGTGGACGGAGTGATTTCCATCTCACCGTTTGGGTGCATGCCAAGCCGCATTGCGGAAGCAATCATTTCGGAAACGATCAGTCAGGAAAAAATCAAGATCACCCATAACCAGGAACTTGTTTCGGCGGTACTGCAAAATCATCCGGCCTTGCCGTTTTTGGCGATTGAAAGCGATGGCAATCCATTCCCGCAAGTTGTCGATGCCAAGCTGGAGATATTTTGTCTGCAGGTACTGCGTCTCCATAATACGGCGCGCAAGCATCGCATGGAATAAAAACAGACCTGTTTGCACTCTTTGTGAAAAATGCAAACAGGTCTATCCCTTTATCCACGCTCTAGAGCCGCCTTTCGGCGGCTTTATTATTGCAACGCTTGTCTTTGGTTTGGATGCTTTGCAGGCTTTACCAACAAAATAGATAACTATGCGATCGTCGCCGCACCGGCAAACTGTGCAGAACTCATCATGGTATCGTAATCTGCAGTACCGGCCAAATAACCAATTTTTAGCGTGTCTCCTCAATAATCTTTTGTGCAAACAAGCGGGAATGTTCCGCCTTTTCATCCGTCATAAATATAGAATTATACCCCAAATCACGTTCCGCAAGCGTTCCGACATATTGCAACCGCGAATGTTTACAGTATCGTTTGATCCCCTCTTCAAATAAATCGGCTGCGGTTTCGGGTTTATAGCCGCAGGTCGTTATAATAGCCAGTTTCTTCCCCGCCCATAGCGCCGGTCCCTTTTCATCGCCATAATATTTGTTCATGCCATATACCAGGCGGTCGAGTACCGCTTTCATCGGCGGCGTGCAATACCATGAGTAAATCGGCGTAGCCAGGACAATAACATCGCTGGCATACACTTTATCGAAAATTTCCTGGCCATCATCCTGATAACGACAGCCAAAAATTGTCCAATCCTTCTGACAAGACCGGCAGGCAACACATGGTTCTATCCTCTTGTCATGAAGCCAAATGGTCTCCGGCTGGATATCATTAAGCGTAAGTTCCTGGATAAACGGAGTTAAAAGCGCCGCGGTATTTCCTTGTTTTCTTGGGCTTCCCATAAGAATACAGCACTTCATTGCATTGTCATCTCCTTAAAAAACCTTATTTAATACCAGACATCCCATATTACCAATATTCCCTTTAATCGTTTTGTCTGTCGTCATGGCTGGAGGAATTATGGAATGAATAGGCCACTCCCAGTAAAAAATGACAAGCGCCCTATGCCATTTACCAGACAACGGGGCGCTTACTTTAATTTCTAAAAATCCACCTGCTATTGTACAGCTTTTACAGAAATGTATTTTTGGGCTTGACCAACGATTTGATCGGTTTTCATGGATTGATACGCGTAAGTAATCAACTGGATTACCTTTGCAATAAGAGCCGGATCATCGGAAACACCGATCATGCCTGATATCTTATTGCCAATTTTCGGGATCAAAGCATTTTCGTCACCGAGTATTTCTCTCGACGCCGAAAGATATACTTCCATCTCATCAATTTTCGAAAAAAAACTTTTATAAAAAAAACTACCTTGCTTTTGGTTCCCGGACAGTTCCGGATATTGGCTTAAAAAAGCACTTACCGCCGCCGGAGTACAAGTTCCTGCAATATATTCATGAAGTATTTTTATCTGGGCAAATGACAATTTCGTAAAAGCGGCGCGCAAAACAAGATGTCTGAACAAATATAGATATTCATAATAGAGATATATTTTAAGATTAGCATCTTCATTTGGCAATTTCATGAATGAACAAGTATTCTCGTAGCAATACTTCGTCGTAGACGTAATAACATCATCGACCCGTTGTAATATGCCCATATTTTTCTTGATGTCGTCTGTTGTTTGATGGTTCTTATCCTTAAAAATATTGAATAGTTTTTTAAACATCTGTATAAAACACTACCTATCAAATTGTTATTCTTGTATAAACATCATCGCAAGTATCGCAACAGGACCGTTCGCGCTCAAACTCATCCAATCGCATAGCCGGCGCAGCCTTCTTTTTGCCAACATAAGAAAAAGACCAGAAATCATCTGATCTATTTACACTAAACAAAATTGCAACCTGGCAATCTTTGCATTGAAAATGCATCTAGACCCACGGCTTTGCGTCCCCGTCTTTCGGCGAGTTTGCCAGTATACTCTTGTCCACAAATTATTTTACAACATATTAAACACCTAGTCCAGTGAAAAATAATTAAAAAACAATTTACTGCAATGCTTATGGTTAAAATAGTGCTTGCAAACAAAAGAACAATCCTCTCAACTAAGAAAGAATTGTTCTTTGCCGTTAAATCTTTTACGTTACATTACATTTCCTTCGAAAATTGATCTTTCCCGACGCCACAAACAGGGCATACCCAATTATCAGGAATATCCTCAAACTTTGTACCAGGTGCTATGCCGGAATCAGGATCTCCCTGCTCCTCATCATAAATATACCCGCAAACTGAACAGATCCATTTAGCCATTTACATCACACCTCTTTCTATTATTTTACCTAATTAATAGTTATCCGCTTTGATGGCGAAATACGCTTTAGGATGATCACAAACAGGACACATTTCAGGCGCTTCATAGCCGTAATGGACGTGGCCGCAATTAGCGCATATCCACATTTGCTTGTCTTCGCGTTTAAAAACAGTACCGTTTTGTAAATTGTCGAGCAATTTTTTGTAGCGTTGTTCATGCTCTTTTTCAATCACCGCTACCGACTCAAAGAGAAGCGCAATTTTTTCAAACCCTTCTTCTTTTGCAGTTTTTGCAAAACCGGCATACATATCGGTCCATTCATAATGTTCGCCTGCAGCTGCGTCAGCCAGGTTCGCATCGGTATCGGGCACTCCGTCATGCAGCAACTTAAACCAGATTTTCGCATGTTCCTTTTCATTGCCGGCCGTCTGTTCAAAAAAATCGGCAATTTGATTGAAACCTTCCTTACGGGCTTTGGACGCGTAATACGTATATTTATTGGTCGCCTGCGATTCTCCGGCAAAAGCTGCCAAGAGGTTCGCCTCGGTTTTTGATCCTTTTAATTCCATGAGTTGACTCTCCTTTGATCATTAAGTAGTGGTTAGATAGTAGTTTTCCAGAGACCATGAAGATTGCAGTACGCATAAATATCGGCTTTTTCCCTATCGCATAAGACAGTTTCCGGTTTATCCCCCGGTGAGAGAATAACGCGATGTATACCGGTAGCATAGACAACTGCAATCCATTCAATATAATGAGCTTCTGTCATAGGATGTTCCACGCTGCCAACTTTAATATGCAAAGCGCCGTCTTTTCGTTCCGCAACCGGCAGATGTTTTTCCACTGCGGCTTCCGTGGTATTGGCCGCAAGCTTTTCCATCGGTTGGCCGCAACAAACCATTTGGCCTCCGCCAATTTTGATCGACTCAACAAAATTGCCGCAGATGTTGCAACGGTAAAATTGAATTTCTTCCCTCATTCCGCTAACCTCACTCTCGTTTTTATAGATTTTAACCATTCATTGATTATATGCGTTTGCCAATTGTCTGCATCAATGTTTGTCAAATGCACGTAATGGTTATTTGTTGATAACATTTCAACACAAAATCTTATTTCCCTCTTTTTATTTACTAATTTTACAAAATTTTTATTTATACACAAACAATGGGTACCTTCTTTGCCAAAAATTCAACCAAAAAAGCCAGCTACTCCTTGCAAGCAACTGGCGAACCTGACTATTCATTTTTTTTAATATCAATTTGTTCGAAGCGATCCGCGATTCGTTGCAACGATTTTGACATCCGCGTCAACAGTATTAAAACATATATAATAACGCCGGCCCAGACAACGAAAAACAACAGGGGAAGAAAAGCGAATATACCAAAATACTCCGGTCTCATCATCGCAATCACCCTTTTATTTTTATTTCGTTAACAGCCTGTAAGACCCCGCCCTCTTAGGTCGGGGATCAACAGGCTATAACACTCGAACTAAGTTCGCTCTAAGGGTTCGGCGGGGGCAATAACCCCCTCCGAACCTAAGGCTCACTTATATCATATCACATTTTTGACCCAGATCCTAGTTTGTGACAAATTATAGCTGCGCCGCTTATTTGATTAAATCACCATACGCTGCTTGAGCAAAGATAACAATGGCCAACCACAAGATGAAAAACAGGACCGGTTTTAGTATTTTCGGATTTAGCATTTTCGATTTTGGCATGTGGATATTCATCCCCCTCAACATTCCTCTACCATAATCATTATACCCAAACTTAGGACATTTGTCAGGGGGCAAAAACGCTAAAACTTCAGGAAGATCACTCCGCCCGGCCTTTTGAAGGTTCCACCTTATTGCCTTTGATGATCGATGTTTTATAGCCATCGGCGCGTCTGCCGTTGTGCAAAGGATTATTGGGGCAGTAACAATTATAACTAATGTGCAGACAAGCTTCACACTTGCCGTTGTTTTGCGCGCAATACGGGTTCAAAATTTCACCTTCCGATAGTTTCTTCGATATTTCAAATTTATAATACCGTTACTTTCTTTGAAATTCCTTTGAAACAACATCGATCGATAACTTTTTTTGCAACTGGTTCCGCTTATTCAAACGGTATTCCTATTTGTTCTTCAATCCATTGCCGCGTTTCCGGATGCAAAATAATTCTGTCCCGGTTCTGACGATACCAGGGAATAATGTCAAGCCGGCCTGGAATGCGGGCCACAGCCCGCCAATCGGCAAGCATTTCCCTACGGTATTCATCCGTCATAGGAAACACTTTACATGAACCATCATCAAGAGTGGTCACCCACCATTGCCAATGATGGGGATTCTTGTGATAGTGCCAGACCCAGCTGAAGGCGAGCTCGTCACAAACCCGAATATTTCCTTGCGCATCCCGTGAACATTGATTTTTCAACCGTCTTCGCGGGCCCCTCTCACTCGCATTGAATTTACTAAGGTCATGGGTTAACCCTCGCCAAAGTATCCCCAGTTTATAAGCTTCCGACAAAACATGCCATTTATGCCGCATGACATCGTAAAAATAGTACAGTGCACTTCTCATTTTAATCACCCTAAAAATGAATGTAGACTTACTTCAGGCAGAGTTTTTCCCGCGGGACACAGGCACCCGCCGAGCACAGGCTGTGTGAAGATAATACCACAATTTATAGCTTGTTTCCTGCCGACTTTTTCCTTACTGCGGTTTTTTTCCATCCTATACGCAAAAACTGCGCCAAAAGCCTAAGCTTTGGCACAGCGTCTATTGATGCAAACCGATCTGAACCACAAAAATTTTTTACACTATTTCAGTATTACTGAATTTTTTTCATAACTGTTTATCGCAGTTGCTGTGATGTAATTCATGCCGACACCAGACTGTCCGCTGGCATTACTCTGTGCAGAACCGGGTCCGGAACTAATTTTTGATGTCGATCCACAGCCGCCGCAGCCACTGCAAACAGCATTTCCTAAAGGACAGGAGGTACTGCCTGCGGACGCCGAGCTGCTTCCGTTTTGCGCAGTTCCACTAGTTGCAGCCGTGCCACTGCCGGACGTACTGCTTAACTCTACGACAGCTGCCGCCCCAATGCTCGAAGCCGTGTCGGACTGGGTTGTATTCTGGGATTGTTGCACAGCCTGAGTTAGATAAGATGATACAGAAATGCCGTTACTGGCAGAAATATTCATCGAAATCCTCCCTGCTAAATTGGCAATAACTAAAATAATAATAACCCCTGATCCTTTGATTTAAATTGGAAAACATACCATAAACCGCAAAAATGCACAGTAAATTATTTCATCCGCGCCAAACCGCTTATCGCAAAAGCTCCCGGACAAACTCCGGTAATACAAAGCAGCTTTTTTGAATGCCCTGGTTGTAGTATCGCCCCGGCAAACCCGATATTTTCGTGGCATCGACATGCAGTGGATCATATTTCCTGGAACCAATTGTAAAACAATGCAATCCGCCCGGATAAAGCGGTATATTCGCCAAATAAAGGCGCGCGATAGGAAATAGGTCATTGATATCCTGATACGACTTGCGGACTAACTCTTGGTGATAAAAAGGCGATTCCGTTTGTTGCACAAACAATCCGTCCGGTTTTAACGCTTTATACACATCGCGGTAAAATTCCGCCGTGAAAAGTCCTTCTCCCGGTCCGATCGGATCGGAACAATCCACAATAATCACATCGTACCGGCCTTCTGTATTCTTCACATGCTGGATCCCATCCCCAATGCGCAAGTGTAATTTCGGATGGTTGGCAATCATTGCCGAACTAATTTCCGGCAAATATTTTTTGCTGACTTCAACCACAATCCCATCAATTTCAACCATGTCTACCTGCTGAACCGCCGGATTTTTGACAACTTCACGCACACAACCGCCGTCCCCGCCGCCAATCACCAAAACATGCGCCGGTTGCGGGTGAACATTCAGCGGCACATGGGAAATCATTTCATGATAAATATATTCATCAAAGATGGATGTCTGAAAAACACCATCCAATACCAGCATCCGCCCAAACTCAACCGTGTCCACCACACTGATTTCCTGATAATCGGATTTTCCGCTAAATAAAGTTTCCTTAATCCGGCATGTCAATCCCAAATTTTGAGTCTGAAATTCTGTCATCCATAACTCCATAGACAAAACCTCCTAAGGATTTTAACAAAGCAAACTTACAAATTCCTACAAAATACTTAGATTATTACTATTTCAGTCTATCACGCATTGCGTTATTTTTCAACTTTTGTCCGGTTTTATCCTGAAATACCTAAATTTCACCTGGGATCTGGCAGGATATCGGAAACGCGTATGGAAATATTAGTAATATAAATGTAGACTTACTTCAGGTGGAGTTTATACTCCGCCTGAAGTGCCTGTGCCCGGAGGGTATAGTCGAATTTATTTCGAGCTACAGCCTGTTGATCCGTTTATAAGAGGACGGATCTTACAGGCTGTGCGAAGGGGAAGGCCCGATTGCGATATCATCTATTCGATGGAGTGATCGGGCTTTTGTGTACAACAACCGGTAAGCAAAGGAGGATTTGCTATGTTAAATGATGTCGATATCGCTTTACGCTTGCTGATCGCTTGTGTTTTCGGCGGTATCATTGGATACGAACGCCAATCCAGACGAAAATCAGCTGGTTTTCGGACGCATGTCCTTGTTTCTTTAGGTTCTTGCCTGATCATGACCTTATCATTAAATATCTATTACGGTGTACAGGGATTTACGAACGCCGACCCGGCCCGTCTGGCCGCGCAAGTTGTCAGCGGTATCGGCTTTATCGGCGCCGGTACAATCATTAAAGAAGGATTGACGATTAGAGGATTAACAACGGCAGCCAGTTTGTGGACTGTATCCGGTGTCGGTCTGGCGGTAGGCTCCGGTTACTTTATCAGCGCTTTGTTGGCTACGCTGTTAGCCTTTATTACTTTGACCGCCCTCACCCGCCTGGAATCGCGGATTTGCAGCCCAACCACTCTCCATTTGTATATCATTTCCGTCGATATACCGGGCCAAATCGGAAAAATCACTTCCTGTATCGGCCAACGAGGCTACAGCATCAGTGATATTATGGTGGAAGACAAGCCCCGATCCAAAGTCGGACTTTCCTTGATTGTGGATACACTGGGCAATCCGAATAGTCCCGAATTAATCGAACAGTTACGCAAGCTTCCCGGCATAACAACCGTTGAAATCAATTAATATTTCAGCCGCCTTTGATCCTTAACCACTTTTCTCATCGCCGCATTAACGATTCGCAGCATGAAATACCAGAAAAAATGAAGGGGATGTGCTATAATAGCATTTGATTACTGAATTGCGGAAAAGGGGTCATATTCTTGTTGAAAAAATGTTTGCTTGTAACCATGTTGCTTTTGCTCTTGGCCGGTCCAGTCTGCCTGGCTTCTCCTGCCGATGACAACGCAATGTTTGCTGTCGCGTTGTATATTGATACATCAGGGCATTATGTCCCTGGCGTAGACATTCTCAACAAAGCGTTAAATGAAATTATCCGGTTTAAAATCAATGCCTTGTTTTTGGGCAGCGAAGTCCATTCCGGCAACGAGGTACTGCGGGACCTGAACCGGGTGGGCATCAACAACACGGCATCAGCTACTTCGGATTCTTTAGCCGCCTACGCCGAAGCAACCCATGTAAATTACGTCATACTCTTTACAATCCGTCCTGCTGATGCATCCATGGATTTAAAAGCATTTTCCAAAGCGAACGGCACCTTAATCGCCGACAAAACAGTAACCCGTCCGGATGGATCGGACACCTTGTCAACCTTGGATACACTTTCAGCTATGATTAGCACTGAAATTTCTCAATTATTCCAGATTATCCATTCCTAAATAAACGCAGGGAATACTATCCCGCCGCATGAAAAAACAAGTCCGTATCACACTGATGAACACATCACTCGTGATACGGACTTACTATTTTCATACGTTTAACGGCCTCAACTCCTGCCTCTTCCATTCTTACTGCTTATGACGCATAAACGACGGAACATTAAAATCATCCTGTTGGGCAGAATCCTTGACCGGTTCAGGTTCAATGGAAAACCGCCGTAAAGCGCCCTGGTTGTCCTCTTGCGGACGATCCCCGGAAACCCGGTTCGCTTGAAATCCCGTGGCAATGATCGTTACTCTAACCGAATCCGTTAAACTTTCATCAATATCGGCGCCGAAAATAATATTGGCCTGCGGATCGGCGCAATCATTGATCAAGGCCATCGCTTCGTTAATTTCCGGGAGCGCGATATCACAACTGCCGGTTACATTGACTAAAATCCCCTGAGCCCCATGGATAGACGTCTCAAACAGCGGATTTTGGATAGCAGACCGCACTGCATCCACTACGCGGGTTTCTCCCCGTCCAAGCCCAATACCCATCAGCGTTCGGCCGCCGCCGCTCAGAACCGTCTTAACATCGGCAAAATCAAGATTTACCAACGCCGGTTTTACAATCAAATCGGAGATGCCTTGTATGCCTTGGCGCAATAAATCATCGGCAATGCGAAACGCCTTCAATGCCGGCGTTTTTTTATCAATAACCAGAAACAGCCGGTCGTTGGCAATCGTAAGAAACGAATCAACAACCGCCGCTAATTTTTTCAGTCCCTCTTCCGCTTGTTGTACTCGTTTCCGGCCTTCAAATTTAAAAGGGGTGGTTACGACCGCCAGCGTCAACGCGCCAATTTCACGCGCGCACTCCGCAACGACGGGCGAAGCGCCGGTTCCGGTTCCGCCGCCCATGCCGGCGGCAATGAAAACTATATCGGCGCCAGCTAACACATTTTTGATTTTTTCACGGCTTTCCAGCGCCGCCAACTCACCCAATCTAGCATCCGCACCGGTTCCCAGGCCTTTGGTCAGCCGCTCGCCAATTTGGATACAGCGGTTCGCTTTAGAAAGAGCCAATGCCTGAACATCCGTATTCACGGCAATAAAATCAGCCTGCAATCCAGCATCAACCATGCGGTTCAATGCATTATTTCCCGCTCCGCCTACCCCGACAACTTTAATCCTGGTAAAATTCGCATTATTCTCTGCGGCGCTCATAAAGCTCTCCTTCCTTACTTATGGCTTCCTACACAGATTATATCACGGCAATACGCTTGTATTTTCAATATATTCGACAAATTTTACCGAAAACCTGTAATAAGCCAAGAAGAAGACGGCGCCCTCCGCAGAGAACGCCGCCCTAATCCACTCTATTCGTTTTCTTGTTTCAGCAACGGAACAGTCAAACCAGCCATCGGCATAACGATAATGCTGCGCCGCGGCCGCAATTTGCCATATGCCCGTTGTAAGGCTTCCCGCATCGTAGCGGCCGGCGTAAAGAGAAGTTTACGCGCCAATTCCGGTTCAAGGGAGGAAACAAGGATGAACTCCGCTTTTTTCATCAAACGAGTTACTGAATAGGCCTTGTGGGCGCCAATCTGGAAATCCGCCCGCAATTCGGCTTCAACCTGTTCCGGGGTTGTGCACCGCTCCATGATCTGCTCATAAAGAGAGGAGCCGGAACCTTCAATACATTCGCCAATCATGATCACTACGCCGCCATCGCGGACCGCACACGCCGCATTGTCCATCGCTTTTTGCAATTGGTAAATATTTACATCCTTAGGATATCCTCCGCAGCTGGCGATAACCAAATCAGCCTGTTCCGGGATCGGAACCCCATAAACCTCGTCCACGAATTTGCACGCTTCCAGATGGGCCTTAATGTAATCGCCGGCAAATACCTTCAGCAATTGCTTTTTCTCATCCAATACAACATTGAGCAGGAAGGACGGACGGCACATTTCCACGCCTTCTATTTGGTCCAAATAAACCGGATTATTCTCCAGCTTACCGATCATCGCGTTCGGATCAAGCATCAAGCTGTGGTTATGTCGGATCGTCTCACTGTAAGCAACTCCGGGCAGCATAGCTTTCCGCCCGCCGCCAAAACCAGCAAAGAAGTGGTGCACCACACTGCCGGTACAAATAACATGGTCTACTTCTGTCACCAACTTGTTGAAATACACCGGAGTTCCCCGGGAGGTTGTGCCAAAATGCTGGAATTGGTTGATGTCTTTGGCATCGCTATTGTACATTTTCACCCGCTTGGCCACTTCCGTGCCCACGGCTTCCACCATTTCCGCTTCTTCCATCAACCGATGCATTCCCAGCGCAAATACAATTCGCACATTTTGATCCGGTACACCGGCCGCATTTAACTCATCCAATAAAACGGGCAAGAAGACATGACTATTGGCAACTCGCGTTGGATCATTGACAATAATCGCTACCGTTTGGTCCGGCTTGATCATTTCCCGCAGCGGAGCAGCTCCAATCGGGTTCGCAATCGCTTCCCGGACCGCCGCAGCCGGATCTGCTACCGCGGGGAACGCGTTAATCTTCAATTCATTAATGACCAAGTTCGAATGAAGATCAATTTCGAGTTCTGTTTTTCCATACTTAAACGTGTATTCTTTGACGTTTTTTATCATGCCCAAACCACCTTTGAAAAAATTATCCACATCTAATTCATAATTTTACCACAAATCAATCAACATTCGCTACTATTAAATTTGCATGCAATGGAAAACGGCTTACCAACGAGATGTTCGCTGTAAGCCGTAGATGGTGACTATTTATTGCGCATCCAAGGCGGAATATCCAAATCAATTCCTTTGAACGGTTCAAAGGATACTTTTGCTCCGGAAGAAGAATTACCGGATTTATTCGGCGGCAACAAGGTTTTCAAGTCAAAGCCGGTAGCAATAACTGTTACCCGGACTTCATCGTCATTAAATTTTTCATCGATAGCCGCGCCAAAAATAATGGTTGCTTCCGGATCTACCGCATTGGCAATAATATCCGCCGCCTCATTAATTTCAAACAACGTAGTGCTAGGTCCGCCGGTAAAGCTCAACAGAACGCCCTTGGCGCCGTCGATGGACATTTCCAGCAAAGGACTCTTAATCGCCGCTTCCACAGCGTCCATAGACCGGTTATCGCCCTTGCCGATACCAATTCCCATCAATGCCGAACCGGCTTCCATCATGATTGTTTTCACATCATTAAAGTCCAGGTTGATCATCGCAGGAACAGCAATCAAATCGGAAATTCCCTGTACGCCCTGCCGCAATACGTCATCCGCAATACGGAATGCTTCAATCATCGGCGTACGTTTATCCACCACTTGCAATAAACGGTCGTTCGGGATCGTGATTAATGTATCCACTTTTTCTTTCAGACGGGTAATCCCGGATTCGGCTTGATTGTGACGCCGGCGTCCTTCAAATGTAAACGGCTTGGTCACAACACCAACAGTCAACGCTCCCAATTCTTTGGCGCACTCGGCAACGATCGGCGCCGCCCCGGTTCCGGTTCCACCGCCCATACCGGCAGTGATGAACACCATGTCGGCTCCTTTTAAGGCGCTCATAATTTGATCCCGGCTTTCCTCCGCCGCTTTCTGCCCTATTTCTGGGTTCGCGCCTGCGCCCAATCCTTTTGTCAGCTTCTCGCCGATCTGAATTCGATAGCTTGCCTGCGATTGCAACAACGCTTGTCCATCAGTATTTACCGAAACAAATTCTACTCCCTGTAAGCCGGTTGCAATCATACGGTTGATCGCATTATTGCCGCCTCCTCCGACTCCTACTACCTTAATGGCAGCAAACTGATCCAAATCCATATCAAATTCGAGCATTGGCTGAGTTCCTCCTTAATATTACACTCTATATTCCACGATCAGAAAAATTTTTTTATTCGGTGAAATAACCCCTCTTGAGGTTGTTTCGCAACAGGTTTTGCTGTTTTAGGCGTTTGTTTTTGCATCGCATAGTGCAAGATCCCAAAACAAGCTGTGCTGGATGGATGAACATATTCCGCCGGTAATCCTTGCGCCTGGATAAACTCCGGTTTCATACCGAAAATACGTTCAACATGATTGCTTACGTCAGGCATCATGGAACAGCCGCCGGTAAGAAAAATGCGCTCAACACCATACTTGATCAGCAATGGGCGAACATATTCGTAGAGCAGAGAAATGATCTCCGCTACCCGGCTTTCCACAATATTATGGAGAAAATCATAAGCAAATTTTTTATCGGTAGTGCCCTGGCCGTTGCAATCCAGCTCGACATTCTGTCCAAACAATGATTGATCCAATTTCGCGTAATAACGCTTGACTGCTTCGGCATGGTTGCGCGACACTTGCAAGCCCTGCATCAAATCCGTGGTGATATACTCACCGCCAATCGGCAGTGATGCTGTCATCTGCACCTTTCCCTGGCTATACAGTACCATATCGGTTGTTCCTGCGCCAATGTCCATCAGCAGGCAGTCATCCGGCAATCCCTGGGAGCGCAAAATTTGAGCGTCAGCGACCGCATTGGCAACCACTCCAGCCGTAGATACGCCGGCAGCTTGTAATGACGTGACCAATTCAGTAATCGTCTGTTTTGCAACGGTGATCACGTGAGTCTCCGCTTCCAGGCTGTTCCCTTTACCCTGCAGCGGAACGGCAGGCTGTTTGTTTCCATCAATCCAATATCCGAGCGGAAACACATGAAGCGCTTCGCGTTCTTCCGAAAGCAAGGTATTAACAGAAACAGACTGCACCTTGTCAATTTCCTGCTGCGCAATACGATTTCCCGGTTCCAGCGTAATACTCCCCAGACTGTTGAAAGACCGAATATCCAGTCCGCCAATCCCTAAAAAAACGTCTTGCATCGGGAGTCCGGCCACGGCCAGCGCACTGTCCACCGCCCGTCTAACCGTCATCGCCAATTTGGGGGCATCCGTTATTATTCCTTTCTCAAAACCAACAGTCGGTAACGCACTGCTGCCAATAACTTTTACCGGCTTTTGTTCCATCGCTTTGGCAATGAAAACTTTAATCATTTCTGTGCCAAGATCCACGCCTAGTACATAAGGAGTTTCCATCTAGGGCCCCCTAAAGAAAATTAATTAGTCACCCAGCATTACTTCAACAAAAACTGCGTTTTCCCTGCTTGATTCGAAAACATTTTTTACGAAAAGAAGCTCTTCCAGTAGTAGGGAAAGAGCTTCTCACCAAGATCATTTTTTTAAAAAATAGCGGCGGATAATTGCCAAATTCTGAAAAATTCGCAATCCAAAAGCCAATAGGGCAACATAGTAGAGATCAATGCCCAACCGATCGCCAACATATGCCAAACCAGCCGCCAGCAACGCATTCGTAAAAAAACCGGTAATAAAAACGGTATTGTCAAACTTTTCTTCCATTGTCGCCCGCAAGCCGCCAAATACAGAATCAAGCGCCGCCAGCAACGCTACCGATAACAATTTTGCATACTCGACCGGGATCGTAATCGGTGAATACAACCCGATCAATAAACCAATGATCAAACCGATGGCAGGAAGCAGCATTATTTTCCACTCCCTTTCACCGGTGTAGCGTATTCAAAACGAAACGTGCCTTTGTAGGCCGGTATATTCACAACATCCTGTTTACGGATTGTGATTTGGATCCCCCAAAACTGCAAAGTTTCAACCACGCCGCCCCGCATACGCAGGGCATTTTCCAAAGTTTGAGGATCACCAATGGCCCGGATTTCGTAGGGAGGCGAATAACGGGTATTATTCACCGACAGCGTTGGACCGGCGCAGCGGATTTCCGAACTGGCAATGAGCCGCTGCTCATTGATGGACATCGCTTCCGCTCCTGCCGCCCACAACTCATTGATCACCTTCAAGATGTCATCATCATGGATGAGATACAAATTGGGGTTCTCGCCGGGTTTAGAAGCCCGTTTGCTGTCATCAATGGAAACCGATATCCCCGGTCCCTGGAGAGCAACAACACCGGCGCCCATTTTGACCAGTTCCTGTTCTTTGCTTGTCGCTTCCGAGTTTGACGCCTGGCTAAGCTCCTTAACCTGCTGCTGCAGCGCGTCCCGCTCTTTTTCCGTTTGGCTTAAGCGCTGTGATAGATCCTCAATCCGTTGAAAAGGAATCGTGCTTCGAATGTCCTGCGTAGTGCGGAATTGCACGGCAACCATTACCCCGAGAACTACACAGACTAACGCCAAAGCAACTTGTCCCTGTTTAACCGCAAACAAGATGTACAACTCCTTCCATACCTTCAACCATTTTTCATAGTGTAGACAATGATGATGAATGTCATTTTATGCAGATTGGCCTTGTTCAACAGCCTAAACTATTATTTTTTTGCCTTAATTATAGGCGCCGTAGAATTCAAGTCAATATACTCAATCGCCAATTTTTTTTGATTAATTTCCTGCAAAATATCACTCGCAAACCTCGCCTTGTCCGCCATCCGCTCACGAGTTCCCAACCGAATCTGAATGGGATGCGTCGTGTAAGCGACGAAGCAGCCATCAGTCCGAATATTCACTTCTGCTATTTGCTGGAATGTTTCCGTATCCAAATTGTCTAAAAAACGCAGCATATCCTCGATCGGTCCCGCCGGGATTGTCTCTCCGACATATTGGTTCGCCAAAGCCACGCCCGTAACGATAGGAACCTTTACCTGTCTGAGGCCTTTGTAACACGATAAAATCATGCCTTGCCGGTCCACTTCCGCAAAACCATAATTTGTCGCCACATAAAACAACGGTTTCCGTTCGCTGATACGGATCACAATCGTTGCCGGGAAACTGCGTGAAACTTCAACAGTGGAGATTCGCAAATCGCCGGCTAATCTTGCCCGGATTTCTTCCGGATCGAGCCGGAAAATATTCACCCGGTCAGGAATTCCGGCCACACGGAAAATGTCCTCTTGCGCAATCGAAGAATTTCCTTCCACAATAACCGCGCCAACCACACAAAGAGTGGATCTGGCAAAGAAAATAACCGCGCCCAACGCAATTACTAGAAATATCCAAATAAACAGGTTTGGCCTGCCTCGCGGCTTGGAGGAACAAAGCTGGTCCGATTGATTTTGTTCTCCGTCTTCCATTCTGCTTCACCCCTGAATTGCGCTTTCCTGCAACCAATCCTCAATCACTCTAGCAACAAAAAAATTCATTCCATTACAGCCATCCGTAAAATCTGTTCACACAGATCCGGAAACGAAATTCCCACAGCAGCCGCAGCTTTCGGCACGAGGCTTGTCGCGGTCATACCAGGAATCGTATTCACTTCCAAAACGTATGGCCTTTCTTGTTGGTCGAGAATAATATCTACCCTGGCAACTCCACGGCAGCCCAGCACCCGGCAAGCGCCAATCGCAGCCTGCTGCGCCGCCAATGCCGCCGCTTCCCCCAGTGAAGCCGGAACAATATATTCAGTTGCCCCTTTTGTATACTTCGAATGATAATCATACCGTCCGGAACAAGGAACGATTTCTATAATCGGCAATGTGCGGACTGTCTCGTCCGCTAAAACAGCAACGGTCAATTCACGACCCTTAATAAATTCCTCGATTAAAATCTGGTCGCTGTATGTCCATGCATCTTGCATCGCTGCTGCCAAATCAGCTGCCTTATCGACAATAAAAACACCGATGCTGGAGCCTTGGGCTACCGGCTTCACAACAACTGGAACGCCAAACTCAGCCGCCACTTCGCCGGCAAGACCTTCCCTGAACGCGGTCTTTTCGTAAATCTGCGACTTGGGCGTCGGCACACCGGCCGACACAAACAGACGTTTAGAAATCCCTTTATCCATTGCCATGGCGCTGGCCAATACGCCAGAGCCGGTATAAGGAATTCCCAGTAATTCCAATGCGCCTTGAATCCGCCCGTCTTCGCCAAAAATACCGTGGATCGCATTAAAAACAATATCAATGCCGGCTTCTTTCATTTGCTCAAAAAAGCGCGGCGGATCCAGATCAATCCCAACCGCCTGATATCCTTTTTCCTGCAGTCCTTGTAAAATGGCCCGCCCGGTGTTCAGAGAAACTTCCCGTTCCGCCGATGGCCCTCCCATCAAAACGCCGATCCGTTTCGTTAGCATCATTTTTTCCTCCGTCCTTACCCAGCAATTATTGTATTGCTCTATTTCCCTATTTTGTGCGGCAGATTCTGCATCGACACCAGTTTTTCCACTAGTTCTTCGCCTGCCAAATAAATATTTCCTGCCCCCATCGTAATCACCAAGTCGCCCTCTTCGACAATTTCCGCCAGATAACGGGCAATTTTGGCAGGGTCTGCAATATACGTCATCCTTTGTTTGGTTTGCCGTTCCACTTCTTCCTGGATCGTCAGCCCGCTAATTCCCGGGATAGGCTGCTCCCCCGCTGCATAAATATCCGTCAGGATCAACAAATCGGCCGGTTGAAACGCTTTACCAAATTCTTCCCGCAAAAATGCAGTTCGTGTATACCGGTGCGGTTGAAACACACAGATTAACCGTTTCGGATTGGTCTGGCGGGCTGCCAGCAAAGTAGTTCGAATCTCTGTAGGATGATGCGCGTAATCATCGACTACCCAGATGCCGCCGACCCGTCCTTTCGTTTGGAAACGTCGTTTAACTCCTTTAAAACAAGACAATCCTGCCGCTGCCACGGCGAAATCGTGGCCAACATACAAACCAACGACCAAAGACGCCAATGAATTTAAAATATTATGCCGCCCCGGCACCTCAATCTTTACCGTTCCCAGCAAGACGCCGCGATAAAATACATCATACATGGTCGCCGCTCCGAAAGTACGGATATTTTTCGCCATATAATCCGCTTCATGATCGATCGCATACGAGAGGCAATTTCGGTTAACCGATTTCGCCAATTCCCGCAAATGCGCATTGTCAAAACACACCACCGCCACACCGTCGGCAGACACATTGGAAAGGAACTGCCGAAATGCCAGCAGGATATTATCCATTGTTTTATAGTGGTCCATATGGTCATTTTCAATGTTGGTTATAACAGCAACCTGCGGGGCGTATTTCAGGAACGATCCATCGCTTTCATCCGCTTCCGCAACAAGATATTGTCCTTTTCCCAGTTTCGCATTGCCGCCGATATCGTGCAATTCGCCGCCAATAATGACGGTAGGATCCGTACCGGCTTTTTCCAGCATCAAAGCGATCATGGAAGTGGTCGTCGTCTTACCGTGGGCTCCGGCTACTGCAATCCCCGCCTGCCTGGTCATTACGGCAGCCACCAGATCAGCCCGGTGAAAAACCGGAACGCCTTGTTCACGCGCAGCCTGCAGCTCAGGATTTTGTTCAGGAATCGCGGTGGAAATTACGACAGCATCCGCTGAAGCAATATGTTCTGCTGCGTGTCCGGTAAAAATCCTCGCCCCGGCCTGCGATAATTTCGCAGTCGTATCCGTCTGGGACAGGTCGGAACCCGACACGATATAATCCAACTCCAACAATATTTTGGCAATCGCGCTCATTCCTGCTCCGCCAATTCCTATAAAATGAATATGCTTCAGATTTTCCAGCAAACTAGTATCCCCTTTCAAGAGCGTATCCAATGCGCCGAATGCATGCATTGCCTGGCGCATTTCGTGATAATTATCCGTATTTTTTACGAAACATGTTCCGTTTTCTTTGCTCCGTATGTCGACACAAGACTCAAGGCCGCCTGGACAATATCACGGGCTGCCTGCGGCCGGCCCAATTTTTTGCTGGCAGCAGCCATCCTGGCCAGTCTATCCCGGTTTTCCACCAATTCCATAATCGTTGTATGCAATACCGGCCCGGTCAAATCAAAATCCCGGATCAATACGGCAGCACCGGCTTTTTCTAAAGCCCGGGCGTTAAATTCCTGATGATTTTCCGCAGCATACGGATAGGGAATCAAGATGGATGGAATGCCGCGAGCCGTAATCTCTGCCAAACCAACCGCCCCAGCCCGAAAAACAACAAGGTCCGCAACAGCCAAAGCCAAAGGCATATTATACAAATAGGGTTTGACAATAATATTGCCGGCAGTGCCATCGCCAATTCCCTGCTGCTTGTATTTTCCGACCACATCATTATACTCGCTTTGTCCGGTAACATGCAAGATTTGAACATCGTTTCGTTCAATAATCTGCCGGCAAACAAATTCCATGGCCCGGTTAATGCTGCGGGCGCCACGGCTGCCGCCGGAAACCAGCAGAGTTAACTTGGCGGGATCCAGGCCAAAAGCAGCCAACCCTTCCTCCCGGCTCACAGAAATAACATCATCGCGGATCGGGTTGCCGGTAACAATCACTTTTTTTTCATCATGAAAGGCGGTTGCCGCCTCCGGATACCCCACCGCAACCAAATTAACAAATTTGGCCAGAATTTTATTTGTAATGCCGGGGACGACATTTTGTTCCTGGATCAATGTAGGAATTCCCATCAAACTTCCTGCCAACAATACCGGTCCGCAAGTATAGCCGCCGGTTCCAATCAACAAATCCGGCTGAAAATCGCGGATTATTTTCCATGATTGCCATATGCTTCCTGCTATTTTTCCCAGTGTTTTAACATTCTTCCAGGATATTTTGCGTTCCAAGCCGCAGATATCAATGGTAGTAAAATCGAATCCTTCTTTTGGTATAATATCAGCTTCCAGTCCCTGCGCCGTGCCGACAAACAACACCTGACAATCCGGCACTTCAGACTGGATGGCTCGGGCAATCGTAACGGCAGGGTAAATATGTCCACCGGTTCCCCCGCCTACCATGATAATCCGCACAAATAATCCTCCTTATTTTAACCCCTCATCAAGCCTATTTTACAAGCGCTTCAACGATTCACGCCAACTTTATACCAATGACCGGACCAGTTCTTTGAAATGTCTGCCACGTTCCTCGTAATTACTAAACATGTCGTAACTTGCGCAGGCCGGCGACAATAAAACCACCTGCGGCGGCTTGGCCAAATTCCGGGCCAGTTGCACCGCTGCGGAAAAATCCGCAACCTGGTAAATTTTCCGGACATTTTGTTCAGCAGCGGCTGTGGCAAACCGTTCCTTGGCCTCGCCCAGCAAAATGAGCGCATCCGTCTTTTCGGCCGCCAGTTTCATAAATTCCGTCAAATCCGTATTTTTATCCCGGCCGCCGGCAATCAATATAATCTGCCCGCTGAATGCCTCCAGCGCTTTAATCGACGACTCCGGATTCGTAGCTTTGGAATCATTATAATACATCACGCCATCAACAGCGGTCACCGGTTCAATCCGGTGCTCGACGCCTGCAAACGTTTTTAATACCGCTGCCATGTCCTGAGCGCCAATTCCGTACAAATATGCAGCAGCACAGGCAGCCAATGCGTTCTCCACATTGTGCGCCCCGAATAATTTCATATCCGCTACGGAACAAACGGAAAAATCGTGTTCTTTCCAGCGAATATAAATCAGTTCGCCATCTACAAAAATACCAGCAGGCAAACTCTGGCTGCGGCTAAAAAAGAATACCTGAGCCGCAGCCTTTTCCGCCATGGCCCGTACTGCCGGATCATCATAGTTTAAAATCAAATAGTCTTCCGCCGTCTGGCGGGCAAAAATCCGTTCTTTCGCCGCCCGATAGTTTTCCAACGTACGATGCCGGTCAATATGGTCCGGCGTAATATTCAGGATCGCGGCAATATGCGGCCGGAAATCAATGGTCCCTTCCAATTGAAAACTGGATATTTCCGCCACCACAGCTCCTCCTGGCTGCACGTCGCGCACTTCCTTCGATAGAGCATCGCCTATATTGCCGCCAACCGCAGTTTGAATCCCTGCTTTGCGAAACATCTCGCCGACCAACGTGGTAGTTGTCGTTTTGCCGTTCGTACCGGTAATTGCCACCATAGGAACCCGACAAAGATGATAAGCAACTTCAATCTCGCTCATCACAACGATCCCACGTGTCTTGGCTTCTTCAACCAACGGATTATAAATGGATACTCCCGGCGATAACACCAAATAATCGGCCGCAGATAACAAGGCCGGGCTTTGATCGCCCAACCGCAAAAGAACCCCCGCCTTTTCCAGCGGAGCAACATCCTGCTTCAATTGTTCACGGGGACGGGTATCGCTCAGGGTCACCCGGGCTCCCTCCTGCTGTAAAATTAACGCCACAGCAATACCGCTAACTCCTGCGCCCAGCACCACAATTTGTTTACTCGCAAAATTCATTTTATATCCCTCCCGGCCGGCTCATGATCAAAATCAACACTCCGGCCATTGCACACATTACACCGGCCAACCAAAATACTGCAACCACCTTTGTTTCAGCCCAACCCGACAATTCAAAATGATGGTGAATCGGACTCATGCGGAAAACCCGTTTTCCTGTCGTCTTAAAAGAAATTACCTGGATAATTACCGATAACGCTTCCACAACAAACACGCCGCCCACGATCACCAACAATAATTCCGTCTTGGTCATTATTGCTACTGCCGCCAAAGCGCCGCCGATGGCCAGTGAGCCGGTATCGCCCATAAACACGCGGGCCGGATGCGCATTATAGCGCAAAAAGCCAAGGCAGGCGCCGGCCAGAGCCGTACAAAAAACGGCCAATTCTGCATGCCGGAAATAAAATGCGATAAAAGCATAGGCCAAAGACGCAATCGCGCCGGTGCCTGCCGCCAAGCCGTCCAAACCATCGGTTAAATTGACCGCATTGGTAGTGCCGACCAATACAAAAAAAATCAACACATAATAGAACAATCCCAAATCAAGCTGAATACCGGAAAAAGGAATCCACAGATCCGTACCCCGGCCAAAAAAAGCAGTGGTTACATACGCCAGGACGGCTGCCAGCAAAATCTGTCCCAGCATTTTCTGGCGGGCCTTTAATCCCAACGAACGTTTTAGCACAACCTTGATATAATCATCCAAAAAACCGATAAGTCCATGCCCGATCGTAACGAACAAAACCAGCCACACTTCCCTGCTGCCACCGCCAAAAACAAGGGCGGCAACGATAAGCGCCGCAAGAATAATCACGCCGCCCATAGTCGGCGTGCCGGCCTTGGCATAATGCGCCTTCGGACCTTCCTCACGAATACTCTGGCCAAACTTCAGTTTCCGTAAAACGGGAAGGACCAACGGTCCCAACAACAACGCTACAGCCAATGCCAACACTGCAGCAGGCAACATTCCCTGCATAGTAACCCTCCGTTATCTTCGTTCACAGACAATCCAGCACAAACTACACTTTCTCCGCAGCGCCGCTGCCGATCAGATAGTTCACGATCTCTTCCATTTTCATCCCGCGGGAGCCTTTCACCAGTATCGTATCCCCCGACTCCAACAACTTGTTCAATTCATGCTTCACCGCAACATGATCCTCGCATGCGACCGTGCCGGCAATTCCGCCGTCTTTGGCCGCGGCGGCGATATGCCGTGCCAATTCCCCTACTGTAATAACCACGGCGATTTTTTCCCGGGCCAGTTTTTCACCAATTTGCCGATGCGCGTCAACAGCAATGGCGCCCAATTCCAGCATATCGCCCAGCACCGCAACGCGGCGGCCGGCCGCTACGCCAACCAATGTATCAACGGCTGCAGCCATCGAAGCGGGACTGGCATTATACGTATCATTCAATATGGTGTAGTCAGCTGTGGTGATCGTATGCAAACGCATCGCATCCGGTACAAAAGCACGGATGCCGCTTTGAATTTCTTGCGGCGTAAGGCCCATCGCCAGTCCAACGGCAATGGCGGCCAACGCATTATAAATATTGTGACGGCCAATTGCCGGAAGACCAACCGCAAAAACATCCTGCCGGGCATGGCAAACAAAATTCGTCTCCTGTTGCCCGGTCTGGATCTGGTCCGCCCAAACATCCGCGTTCGCCGACAACCCATACGTTAGCACGCGGCAAGAAGCCTGTTCCTTCATTCCAAGCACATAGGGATTGTCCGCATTTAAAACAACCAGGCCGTCGGCCGGGATTGCTTCTACCAATTCCGACTTGGCTCTTGCTATATTCTCGATCGATCCCAGCAATTCCATATGGGTTTCACTTACATTGGTAATAATACCGACTGTGGGTTCTGCCACCGTACACAAAGCATTGATCTGGCCCAATCCGCGCATGCCCATTTCCACAACCGCAGCTTGATGCCCATCAGTCAGCGACAACAAAGTTTTGGGCAGGCCGATCTCATTATTGTAGTTGGCCTCTGTTTTTAAAACATGCCAACGGCTCGACAACACCGAAGCGGTTAACTCTTTCGTCGTGGTCTTGCCATTGGAGCCGGTGATTGCGACCACTGGAATAGTATACCGCCGTCGGTGGAATTTGGCCAGCCCCTGAAAAGCCTGCAACGTATCCGCCACCGAAAAAACCGTGATTCCCGCCGGCAAATCAGCGTCAGCCCTGCTGATCAACAATGCAGCCGCGCCTGCCGCCGCCGCTTGCTGCAAAAAACGGTGGCCGTCAAACCGGTCACCCGATAAAGCGATGAACAAATCCCCCGGCCGCAGCGTCCTGGTATCTGTAGAAACACCGAAGAACGAAGTTTGAATAGCCGGCCCGGCCAATACCGCGTTCGTTGCCATAAGTACGTCCTGCAAGGTAAATGCCGCCATCACATCACCTCCTGGGCAAGCTGGCGGGCTACTTCCCGGTCATCAAAGTGGATCGTTTCCGTACCCAGTATTTGATACGTCTCGTGTCCCTTGCCGGCAATAATCACAATATCTTGTTTCCCGGCAATCTCCATTGCCCGTTTGATCGCCGTTCTGCGGTCCAGGATAATCTCATAATTGCGGTCTGTTTCGTCTCCCTGCCGCATTCCTGCTTCAATTTCCCGTAAAATCGCTGCCGGATCTTCTGTTCTGGGATTGTCAGAGGTAGCAATGGCCACATCGGCATACTGGACCGCCAGTTGCCCCATAATCGGCCGTTTCGTCCGGTCGCGGTCGCCGCCGCAGCCAAACACAACAATAATGCGCCCCTGAGCAAACTCGCGCGCGGTTTTTAGAATATTTTCCAACCCATCCGGAGTATGCGCATAATCAACAATAATGCTGAACGGCAGATTCGTACGCACCAGTTCAAACCGTCCAGGCACGCTTTCAAATTCCTCCAAAGCCGTTTTTATTACCGGCCAGGCAACGTTTTCCGCAACGGCGGCGCCAACGGCTGCCAGGACATTATAGACATTAAAAATCCCGGTAATTTTCAGGTCCAGCGGTATGCGGCCGAACTGCCCTTCAATCACGAAGGACACTCCGTTCGCATGAACATCAATATCGACAGCGCGCAGGGAAACATCTTCCTGCAACCCGTAGGATACCACAGGACATGACGAATTGGCCCGCATGGTATCTCCGGCTTTGTCATCCATGTTAATCACTGCCGTCTTGCCGGCCTTAACCGAACCGTCCGCACCCAAACTACGAAACAACCCGGCTTTGGCATCCATATAATTTTCAAAGGTTTCATGAAAATCCAAATGATCACGGGTCATATTGGTAAATACACCAACATCAAACTCACAACCGGCAATGCGATTCAACGCAACCGCATGCGACGAAACTTCCATGACCGCATAGTCCATACCAGCTTCCGCCATTTTGGCCAAAAGCGCCTGTAAATCAATCACATCCGGTGTTGTATTTTTCATAGGCAGCACCTGGCTGCCTATAAGCGCATGGATGGTTCCAATCAAGCCGACGTTAAAACCGGCTTTGCTTAAAATGCTCCGAATGATGTGCGTGGTGGTTGTTTTGCCGTTCGTACCGGTCACGCCGATCAAGCGCATTTTTTTCGCCGGATAATCGAAGAACGCAGGCGTGACGATCTGCATCGCGCTACGGGTATCCGGCACGGTAATCACGGTAAGTCCAGCAACCATATCGTCCAACTTTTTCTCAACCAGCACGGCTGCCGCGCCCCGTTCACGAGCCTGTGCGATAAACTGGTGGCCATCAACTTTCGCCCCGGTAAGACACACAAATAATGTACCCGGTACAACTTGTCGCGAATCATGCGCTATGGACGTAATATTGATTGCCGTGTCACCGCTCACCACAGCCTCCGGCAATAAAGCAGTCAATTCTTGCAGTTTTTTCATCATGCGGTCACCTCCACAATTTGTATGGCATATTTTCAACGATTAATCTTGTTTTCTATAATGGCAGTGAAAGTTATGATCCTGATATTCATTCCCTCTCTATTTTTACACTCCGGCAATCTTTTTGCAACTCTTTCCCCCAAAAAGCCGATGGTTTTCCAGAACACATTCTTCACAAAAGGCAAACAGCAGCCATTTCGGCTGCTGAGAGTGTTGGAAATCGATATCGTTCCTTACTGTATTCCGTTCGTTGTTTCCGCCTTATTCAAAGCATAGGTTCCTGATCCGGTGCTTTGCTGTTGAGCGGTCGCCGTACCACTAACCTTTTTCGTTCCGACGCCGGAAGCATGATAAATCGTTTGCGGCGCAACCATTCCCAGATCTTTCGTGGCGATGGCCTGAATGCGCTGCGGCGACTTCATTCGTGCAATATCCAGCTGCAAAAATTCATTTTCTTTCTCCATTTTAACAACATCGCTTTTTAGTTTTACAACTTCGTATCCATTTTTTACAATCAATGAACTTTGGAAAGTAAGGATCATTGCCATTACTGCGAATAAAAGGATGAGTGCAAAAAATCGGGTCCGCAACTGACGGGATGGTCGTACTTCCTGCGCCTGGGCAGAAACTTCCGGAGCTTTTTCTTCCACTTGAAAATCCCACTCTTGTTTTCTCCTTGCTAACATTCCCTCTGTGCCCCCCTTTTATTATTTGTCTGCAATCCCATCTGACCTAAACGTCTATTCATAATTTTTCTGCAACCCGGAGCCGCGCGCTGCGTGACCGGGGATTGGTTTCGATTTCTTCCGTCGTCGGCGCAACCGCTTTGCCAACAATTCTCACTTCAGGCCGGTGCTGACACTGGCATACCGGTAAATGAGGGGGACAAATGCAACCCTGTGCCAAGGCTCTCAATGTCTGTTTTGCAATTCGGTCCTCCAGGGAATGAAAAGTAATAATACAAATCCGCCCGCCGGGCTTTAGCCGGTTCACTGCGGCAAGAAACGTTTTTTCGAGGATTTCCAGTTCATGGTTCACTTCAATCCGGATCGCCTGAAACGTTCGTTTTGCCGGGTGCGGCCCTTCACGCCGCGCTTTTGCCGGAATAGCGGCTTTGATAATATCCACCAATTCACCGGTTGTTTCTACCGGTTTTTCTTTCCGCTTCGCCACAATAAACTGGGCAATCCGTTTTGCCCACCGTTCTTCGCCGTAACGAAAAATAACAGTGGCCAATTGTTCTTCTGTATATTGGTTCACCACCTGATAGGCGGATAAAGCAGCGTTCGGATCCATCCTCATATCGAGAGGAGCATCCTGCATATAGGAAAAGCCGCGTTCCGGACGGTCAAGCTGATAAGACGATACACCCAAATCAAACAAGATCCCATCCACCGCTTCAATCCCAAGCCGGTCAAGAACATCAGGCAAATATTGAAAATTAGACCGAACAATATCAATCTGGCAAGGAAAACCGGACAACCGTTCCCGCGCAGCCTGAATTGCATCCGGATCCTGATCAATGCCGATCAATCTTCCCTGCGGCTCCAGTTGCGCTGCAATCCCTGAAGAATGCCCCGCACCGCCGAGAGTGCAATCGACGTAAACTCCGCTGCGGTCAGTCACCAACGCCGCCAAACTTTCCTCAAACAATACACTTACGTGTGAAAACTCTCCCAAGGAAGATCACCTCGTTATATTCCCAAATCAACCAAATTTTCAGCGATCTGCGTTACGGTCGGACCCACCTCGTCATTATAATCAAGCCAAAGCTGCCTGTCCCAAATTTCAATTCGATTGGAAACACCAACGACAGTAATGTCTTTTCCCAATCCGGCATATTCACGCAAATTAGTAGGCAGGAGCACCCGACCCTGCTTATCAAACTCCAACTCAGCCGCTCCGGAGAAAAAAAACCGGACAAAAGCACGGGCTTCCGGTTTTGCCAACGGCAATTTTTTCAGTTTTTCCTCCAGAACAGACCATTCTTCCTGCGGATAAATAAACAAACACCGGTCAAGCCCTTTGGTAGCAACAAACAGTTCGCCAAGCAGTTCGCGGAACTTTGCCGGTAAAATAATACGTCCTTTACTATCAACATTATGTTGATATTCACCCATAAACAAAGTCCATTCACCGCCTTCCAGAACCACTTTACACCACTTTACACCACTAAGGATAGATTTTCGTGCAAAATAAAAAAAATCCTCCCAAAAATGAAGGATTTTTAAAAAAATTTTAATTTTTAATTAATCCCAGCCGTTCCAGTAAAGACGCGCCCCTCAGCCGGAATAGAAAACTGCGGAACGTATTATCACTCTGAAAAATCGGGATACGTTCCAATGCATACGGATCACTATCCGGCCCCGCCTGGCCATATCGCACCGTAAAAGCCGCCCGGTAGCCAGTCTGGCGAACCGCCTGTTCAATCTGCAAGTTATACGCACCGGTCGGATACGCAAAATAGCGTGGTTTTTGTCCCAACTGCCGTTCCATTTCTTCCCGGGATTCTGTCAATTCCGCTTCCAGTTGCGCGCTGTCGATCTTGGACAACGCAACATGGTTCACCGTATGCGAGCCAAACACAAACCCCGCCCGCTGCATTTCCCGCACCTGTTCCCAATTCATGAACCGCTGGTCCTGGCCGATTTTTCCCGTTACCAAAAAGATAGTGCCGGTAAAACCATACTTTTTCATGCTGGGGAAGGCATTGGCATAATTATCGAGATAGCCGTCGTCAAACGTAATCATGACCGGATTTTCCGGCAATGGATTGCCATACTTAAGGTAAGCCATGAGTTGGTCCGGTGTAATCGTGTGATACCCGTTGTCATGCAAATAGGCCATCTGCTGCTCAAAATTTTCCGGCAGCACAGACAACGCATGATGAAGCGTATCCACCTTGTGATAATTTAATATCGGTACATCGACCACGTTAATTGGTTTTTCCTGATCTCGTCCGGCCACAACCGCTTTTGTGCCGGTAACAGTGGACGCAATGAAGACCAGCATCATAATAACAGCTATTACGGTATAAGCTTGTCGTTTCCTTGATTTCATACCATCATCCCTCTTACTTACATACGGAAACCAGACAACCGCCGGTTATCTCCTGCAACCGGTCCGGAGAAACCGGCAATGCAGAATTCGCCGTTCCAGCCGCTGCGTACACAATACCATAATCGTACAAACTTTGGTCCAGATAAATCGGCAGGTCTTTCGTCAAGCCCAACGGGGAAACCCCGCCCGGCGGAAACCCTGTCAGTTCGGTAACCAGTTCCGCATTGGCAAACTTCACTTTTTTCACGCCCAATGTTTTGGCCAACTGCCTCGCATCAACCTTCTTATCACCGCAAGTAACGATAATCACCGGTTTCAGGTCTGCCATAAACACCAATGTTTTGGCAATCTGCCCCGGCGTCACACCCAGCGTCTGCGCGGCCATTTCCGCTGTATGGGTGCTGCTGTCAAACAAAATCACTTTTAAATCAGGATAATTGCTGATAAAATTTTCTACCCGCGCCAATGCCGGTGTCATAGTTTAACCCACCTTTCCGGCCTGCTGAAAAACGCGGCCGGTTTGAAATGCAGCCACAAAAACCAAAGGAACGCGCCACAGCCAATGACTATGCTGAACAATTTTGTAACCGGCAGTCCGGCGGCGTAATCGACATCGAGGCGCAAGCCTTCGAAGATAAACCTTCCCAAGGAAAAAAACGTCAAATACAATAGAAAGATACTGCCCTGTTGCAACCGCCGGTAACGGATCTGCAGGATCACCGCTGCGACCAGCAGCACAAAAAGCAACCCGCTCCAACCGGAAGAATACAAACAAACCGGTTCGAAGAAATCAAACTCCTGATAGATTTCCGGCCGATGGGCAAAATCAATATACAAACCATGTGAGCTGTTGGTGGGCAGACCAAACCCTTCTTCGTTCATAATCCTTCCCCACAGCCCAATTGCATGGCCAATCGCCAGTCCGGGAGCAACGATATCCAGCCAGTGCCCAAATGGCAGCCGGTTTCGTTTTGCGTAGAGATAGAGAAATAGCACCAGTCCTACCAGCGCCCCATCAAGAATAAAGCCTCCGCTTGCCAAAGACCGGATTTTTTCCGGTTCCGCCGCATAAGACTGCCAATGTAAAACCAAATAATACAGCCGGGCGAAAACAAACCCGGTTGGAATGCCATATAAAAACAAATCGAGAACAACCCGAATGTCTTCCCGCCACAACCGGGCCTGCCATATAGTAACAAGCAGAGCCGCCAAAATAGCGAACGACAACATCATTCCGTACCAATAAAAAGTTGTAGATCCGACACAAAACGCAATTTTTTCCATTACTGATAATCAACCTCTGTAAAAATATATTGCTGCAATAGTATCATTCTACCGCGTTTCATAACAGTTTTCCAGTAAAAATATGGGTTGTTAAAAATAATCTGTAAATATAGTCAAAATAGCTGTTTTGTGGTATACTGTCTTTGATTTTCACAGTTCGTACAATAAGGAGGTTAGAAGTATGACAATCATCACCAAAGATATGAGCATCATTGAAGTTGCCCAAAAATATCCGCAAACTATTGAAGTTTTTGCTTCGTACGGCATGGGCTGCCTCGGCTGCGTCGCCGCCCGGTTTGAAAATATCGAACAAGGAGCCAACGGGCACGGCATTGACGCAGATGCGCTTGTTGCCGACCTCAACAAAGCAGTTCAAAAAGCCTAATCGCGTACCAAAAAGAGAAACTAAACAGCACGCAGGTGGTGGTAACTTCACCCGCGTGCTGTTTTTTTTACTTCCCAAAAATCATAAAAACGGTTTAATTTTAGCGAGAATGTTCGCTTTCGGCACAAATCCGGTTATCTTTTCAACCGCATCGCCATTTTTAAACAGGATCATCGTCGGCAGGCCCTGGACATTTTGATCCTCCGCCAATGAACGGTTATGGTCCACGTCTACCTTGACAAATTTAACTTGTTCTCCCATTTCAGCCGCCAACTCATCAATAACCGGAGCCAACCGTGAACAATAACCGCACCAGGTAGCCCAATAATCTACTAAAACCGGCAAATCCGCTTCCAACACTTCTTCACGAAAATTTTTCTCGTTCACCTCAATGACATTTGCCATGTTCACTCACCCCTCCTGATTGTAAATTTCGACCATAATGCAAGCATCATGTATTACTTTCAGGCCTTTTTCCTTGGCCAAAGCAACCACATTTTCTGCGTTCGCCCCCGGCTGCATCCAAATATTTTGGATGCCCAGTTCCGCGCACATTTCAACAATCTTGACACCAATCCGGCTGTTAACAACCAAATCGACAGCCTCCGGCCGGACCGGCAGGTCAGCCAGGGTCGAATAACATCGTTCCCCCATCACCGTTTCCACCCCGGGGTTGACAGGATATACTTCGTAACCTGCCTTTTTCATACACTTAAAAATTTTATAGCCAAACTTTTCCTGATTATCCGTAGCGCCGACTACCGCCCAGGTTTTTACTTTCAACATGTCTTGAATATCACTCAAGAGGCATTGCTCCTTTCGTTGGGTACACCAGATAGTATAAAATTTTTTCTGGTGTACATAAGTGCAACCAGTGACTTCCGCCGTCACTATAAAAGCTCGTCGCAAGTCGGGTTTTCTAATTATTCACCTGTAATTACATTATATTCCTGTTAAAAAGAGCGGTCAATCACTATCTATACGTCGCTTCCCTTTCCAGCAGAACCAATTATTTTACTTCCCGCCGCCGGATATAAATCTGTGAGGGTCCTTTTTTCTTTTCCCTCTCCAATTCGTACAAATCAGAGTGGGCTTCGATCATTTTCGACAACTGCGACTGTCCATAGGTCCGTAAATCGAAAGCCGGATCAACCTTATGAAGAGCCTTGCCCAGATCCGACAATCTAGCCCAGCCGTCTTCCTGGGCGACCATTTCATAAGCCTGGGCAATTAAAAACAGTTCATTTTCCTGGTCCGCCTCCAACTCTTTAGCGGCTTTACTGTTGTCCGGTTTGCGCTCCGCGACCGGCTTTTCTTTTGTCTTCACGCTGCCTCGTGCCACCGGCTGTTTAACCAAGTTTTCCGTATAGACAAACAAATCACAGGCCCGCAAAAAAGGTTCCGGAGTCTGCTTGCGCCCCAGGCCAATCACCATTTTCCCATTTTCGCGTAAACGAATGGCCAAACGGGTATAATCGCTGTCGCTGGATACGATGGCAAAACCATCGACATTGCCTCCATACAGAATATCCATTGCGTCAATAATCATCGCACTATCCGTAGCGTTCTTACCGGTAGTGTTCCTAAACTGCTGAACCGGCTGTAATGCATTTTGCGGCAAATATTTTTTCCACGATTCCATCTCACGGGTTGTCCAATCCCCATAAACCCGGCGAATTGTAATTTTGCCATATTTGGCAACTTCTTTTAATACTTCAACAATCAAGGACGCCTGCGCGTTATCACCGTCAACCAAAACCGCAAACCGCTCCTCCGACAATTGTTGTTCCATATCATTCATAGTCTGCTCCTTATCAATTTTTTCATTCCAAGCTCTCAAAACTTGAGATGATTGGTATCATTCACCAAAGAAACAATCGCCCGTTTGGGATAAATTTCCACAATATTGACCGCTGTATTATCCTGTTGAATATTCCAGACATATCTAAGCGGTATATGAAGAATAGAACACAATATTGTGCGGATTGTCGCCCCGTGGGAAACGACAAAAATCGTTTCTTCCTGATGCTGAGCTACCAGTTGGTCTACAACCTTCATCGCTCTCGCCTGTACCGTTTGAAACGTTTCGCCGCCCGGAATTTCCAGCTCATCAGGGTGGGTAAACAACTTCCCCATCAACGCAGGCCACTGGCTGCTGATCGCTTCATAATTTTTTCCTTCCCATTCGCCGAAATTGATTTCTCTCAAATCCGGAATTTGAGTTACAGGCAACTTATATTGAGCGGCAATGATTTCCGCTGTTTGAAAAGCCCGGCTAAGATCGCTGGAATACACTGCCGCAGGGCTCATTTCGGCAAGGCGGCCGGCAACTTGCGCAGCTTGATCCAAGCCAGAGGGACTCAAGCCGATATCCGCATGCCCTTGATATTTAAATTCCAGGTTCCACATGGTTTGTCCATGCCGAACCAAAACAATCCGTGTCATTCTTGCTACCACCCCAACCTAATCTCTAGTAAACAGTAAGTCTCTTCCTTACAAAGAAATATTCCCTGTCGTCAGCAATAATCCTGCTGTACCGCTTCCGGCAAATCCTGCAATGCAGAGGAAACTCCGGCGCCAGCAAAGGTTCCCATCTCCACCAAGGCCTTAATACCGGCATCCAGCAGCGACAAAGTCAGGATTGCCCCCACCCCGCCGCTGGCCGATAAATTCAGCGGCAACCCCGGTTTCCAGCCAAGCGTTGTAAAAATCGCGCCATGCTCCGGATAGGGAGCCAAATGCACTCCGATCAGATACGATTTGATATCCGGGTTAAGCCGGCAGGCGATGAGAGCCGCACAAGCTGTCGCCAATCCATCCAGTACAACCGGTACGCGGTTGGCTGCACCGGCCAGAATGACCCCCAACATCACCGCAACCGCGTGATATTCCCGGCAATCCAATAGCCGAAAGATATCGTCCTGCGCCTCTTCCTTTCCGGCTAACAGATCGCGGGCCAACGTCCGGGTATGGTTTTCCTCCACAACAGCCTGGCTGATTGCCAGAACTTGTGTTCCCCTGCGAATTTGCCGGAGCGCTTCTTCCGCCCCCTGCCGGATCGCTTCCCGGACCAGGCTTCCGTTCTCTACACCTTCCCGGGGTAGCGGCAAAGAAACCGTCGTTAACCTGGCACCCGGGAGAAAAGAAGGGGCCGGCCCTCCCTGCGCGCCGACTATATGGATCAATGTTTGATGAAGCAGAAAAATGTCGGTCGACCGCCGAGCGCCGAAAATCCGCGCCGTGATTTCTTCCAACAGCCCAAGGCTGCCCAGCGGTTTTATTAAACAATCAAACCGTTTCTGAACTGCTGAAGCAGCCTCAGCATCAATCGGTTCAATTTCTTTGAGCAATTCGGCAATTGTATCCATTATATTCTCCTTTTTCGCTAAAAAATCAACCAACACAGCAATGCCGCAACTTGTGTCACTTCATGAACCGCTCCGTACGTATCGCCGGTCAAACCGCCTAATTTCTTCGACAACCAGCGCGCCAAATCAAATCCGACCAAGCAGGCAAACAAGCCAATAAGAACCGCCGGCAACCCTAACGGTGCGATAAGCACTACGGCAAACAACGCGGCCAGCGGCAGCGTCCAACGTCCAGAGCGTTCCGAAAACGCTTTACCCATACCGTCTTGGCGCGCCAGCGGAAAACGGGTGATGGCAACCACCATCGCCATCCGTCCGGCAACCGCCATAACAAACAGCGCTTTCGGCAAAACTCCCGGCGTCAGGTCCAGCAACACCGAATATTTCAATAGCAGGATCACGCCAAACACGGTAACTCCATGCGCGCCGGTCCGGCTGTCCCGCATAATTTCCAGCATCCGTTCCCGGGAACGATGGGAAAAAACCCCATCCGCCGTATCCATTAACCCGTCGCAATGCAACGCGCCGGTCAAACAGATTTCAACAATCAATAAAACAATAACCGAAACATGCGGCAGCAAATGGTTGGATAAAAAATAATTCACCAACACCAAAACAAGGCCGACAACCGCGCCAACCAGCGGAAAATAACGCACGCTCCGGCCGCACTGTTCCGCTGACCAGACTCCGGACGGACCAAACCGGATACAGGTTAAGAATTGCAGCGCCGTAGCAAAATCGCGAAAAATACTCTTGACCGCCATCTACAACACCGGCCTCTCTCCGTTCAAGCCATTGTTTACAAGGGCAATACCGGCATCCAACAGGGTCATTGCCAAAGACGCCCCCGTCCCTTCACCCAAACGCATCTCCAAATTCAACGCCGCCGGCAAACCAAGGGCTGCCAGCATTTCCTGATGCGCCGGTTCGGCAGATACATGCGAACCCAGCATATATTCACAGGCCAACGGACTCAATCCTTGAGCAATCAAGGCCGCAGCCGTTGTAATTATCCCATCGACAAAAACCGGGACCCGGCAGGCTGCCCCGCCCAAAATTACCCCTACCAGGCCGGCAATTTCAAACCCGCCGATTTTACTCAATACATCCAAAGCATCGGCACGATCCGGACGGTTGATCTCCAAAGCTTTGTATACGGCATTTTTTTTGATCTGCAGACGTACATCGCCAACACCCGAGCCCCGTCCTACCGCTTGTTCCACCGGCACATTGCACATGACCGCGGTAATTGCCGCGCTGGATGTAGTATTCCCGATCCCCATCTCCGCCAGTCCGAACAGCCGGTACCCTTTTTCCACGCACTTATAAGCAACTTCAATTCCCGCTTCCATGGCTTTTACCGCTTCGGTGCGGGTCATGGCCGGACCGCAGGCAAAATCAGCCGTTCCCCGGGCCACTTTGCGATTAATGATCCGCGGATCATCAGGCAGTTCTCCTTTGACCCCGACATCAACGATAACCATGTCGGCACCGGCGTGCCGCGCCATGACATTCGCCCCGGCACAACCGGCCAGATAGCCGCAAATCATCTGCACCGTCACCTCTTGGGAAAAAGCGCTCACCCCGCGCACCGCCACACCGTGGTCCGCCGCCATCAAAACCATCGCCTTGCGGGGGATTGTCAAATTCCCCGTCCCCCGGGCCGCCGCATAGCGAGCCGTCAAATCAGCCAGCACACCCCAATCCGCCGGCTGACCGCCGTATTGCGCAAACGCAGCCCGAATTTCCCGTTCTATTTTTTTATCGGGTTGTTGTATTTTTTGGAGCGTATCCTGCAATAAACTCAACCTAATATCCTCCTATCCTATCCTCCGCCAGGTTTCAATCCCAGCTGCCGTTAACCGCTATTTTTTTGGCGTCAATCGCCAAGCCGCAAATCGTCCAATATACCTCGTCCGCCCATTTGGCCGTAAGCTGGTTGGCAAACCCGGATAAATCCCGATACTCCCTCGCCAACGCATTATCCGGCACAATACCGCAGCCTACTTCATTGCTGACAATAATGACGCTGGCCGTCCCAGCTGCCGCAGCCGCCAGAACTTCCTTCCACCGATTCAATACAGCTTGCGAACGTGCCAGCGGATCCTCCGGCATCCCGGGCGCCAGCAGCAAATTGCTCGTATACAAGGTGAGACAATCAAACAGCACTACATCGGCTCTCAGCGCCGCCTCCCGCATTGCCGGCGCCGCATCATACGGAGCCTCCGTCGTCCGCCAGTTGTCCGGCCGCCGCTGCCGGTGCAGCGCCACACGGGTTCGCATTTCTTCATCGCCAACTTCTGCCGTTGCAATATATTCCACTTTTTCTCCCAGACGCGCCGCATATTGTTCCGCAAAAGTGCTTTTCCCGCTGCGGGCGCCGCCCGTTACCAATACCAATTTCCTTGTCATTGTTATCCTCCCGGTTGTAAAACTCCATTTCTGTTATGCCTGCAAACTCCGTATCCGGTCCAAAAGAATATCAGCCAGCCGTGGATCCGCCCCCAACGGCTCGGCCAACCGGATGGCAATTTGCGGATACTGCGCCTGTAATGCAGCAATTTCCTGCGGTATTCCTTCCCGGATATGCATCCCGCCGGCTAAAAACAAAGGGGCAATAATTACCTCATCCACGCCGGCAGCGATCAAACGCTCCACGCCGGCTTCTAGACCCGGTAGTCCGGAAGCCCGGTTCATGATGGCAGTTTCAACCGGCACATTATCTGTTTTTTGCCGCAAAATAGCCGCTATCTGAAATGCAATCTCGTTGGCTTCACTGACGGCGGCATTACTTCCATGAGCCAAAACAATGTATCCTGTTTTCACACTGCAGCCCCCTTTTTCCTCATTTGAACGCCCTGTTTTGTTTAGAGCTGTAAATTATCTAGATATTCCACCATAACACGTAAATTCCTGCAAGGATGCAGGAGTTTTGTTCTCCGCTTCGAAATAGTAGAAATATACACAATAATCAGTTTACCGGCTTTCATACTTATTTTTAAAGGGGTGATGCTATGAAAAAAGTTTGCGAAAACTGGGAACCGGTTTTACAGACCACGACCTATGGGGCGGAATACTTTGCTGAATTCGAAGCACGGGCAAAACAGGCTTCCGCGGAAATTTTCCGGGTAAACACTGCCGGTGAAGCAAAAGAAATCATCATGAACCTCATTAAATTTACCAACGCCAAAAAAGTAGTTTCCGTGGAAAATCCACTGCAGCAAGCGTCCGGCGTCAACGACGAAATCCGTTCCGCAGGCATTGCTCTGTATACGTCCCAGGCCGATATTGCCGAGCATGCGGAAACAGCGGATATCGGCATCTCCGGCGTAGAATTCGGCGTCGCGGAAACCGGCAGTGTCTGTCAGGATGCCTACGCCATTGAAAGCCGCCTCGTCTCTATGCTGCCGCCCATCCATGTTGTTTTTTTGCCGAGCAGCCGGATTGTTCCCGGCGTCGAACAGGCCTTTGACATTTTTTCGCAAGTCTTCCATCACGGATATTTGAGCTTTATAACCGGCCCAAGCCGCACCGCCGACATTGAACGGGTCTTGACGATCGGCGTCCATGGTCCCAGCCGCTTTATTATCATTGCCGTCGATGAACCGGCAAGCGGAGGTGTTGCCTGATGGAAAGCAGTAACCGCAATATCCAAAAAGAAATCGACGAAAAACTGAAAGACGAAGTTCTGCGGGGCGCGCTGGGCCGTTTTTCCGAAGCCTATCCTGTTTCCCGCCTCAAAGCGTACGAAAACGTCGAAGATATTGAAGCGCTGCGCGATCTGGTCAAAAAAACCAAGATGGACACCGTCGCCCGCATCGAGGAAGTGGCCGACCAATTCGTGGCGGAAGCAACAAAACGCGGTGCCAAAGTCTTCCGGGCTGCCGACGGAGCCGCCCTGAAAAAATACCTGATCGACCTCTGTAAGGAAAAAGGCGTAAAACGGATCGTCAAATCAAAATCCATGGCCTCGGAAGAAATCCACTTGAACAAGGATCTGACGGAAGCCGGTATTCGGGTCCGCGAAACGGATCTGGGCGAGTGGATCATCGGCATCGCCGGCCACAGACCGTCGCACATGGTTATGCCGGCCATCCACTTGAATCGTTACCAGGTAGCCGGGTATTTCTCCAAAGAACTGCATACAGAAATCCCGCCTGACATTCCCTTCATGGTCCAAACAGCCCGGAAAAATCTGCGTGAGGAATTTTTACAGGCCGACATGGGGATATCCGGCGCCAATTTCGGCGTAGCGGAAAACGGCGCCATTGGTTTGGTAACCAATGAAGGAAACGGGCGTCTGACGACATCGCTGCCGCCGATCCATGTCGCCATCATCGGGTATGAAAAGCTGATACCCACCTTAAAAGATGCCGTGCCGATCCTGCGGACCCTGCCGCGCAACGCCACCTGCCAGTTAATGACCAGTTATATGAGCATGATCTGCGGCCCAACCCCGGTCATGGTCAAAAAAGATGGTCAATGGATAGAGCAGGAAAAAGAACTTCATATCATCCTGTTTGACAATGGCCGCCTGAAGGCCGCTCATGACGAGAAATTCAAAGAAATCTACCAATGCGTACGTTGCGCCTCCTGCCTCAACGTTTGCCCCGTCTACGCTCTGGTCGGCGGACACGTTTACGGCCATGTTTACGCCGGCGGCATCGGCGCCATCCTGACGGCATTTTTGAACAGCATGGGCGACTTTGAGAAAATCAACGAACTGTGCATCGGCTGCCGGCGCTGTACGGAAGTCTGTCCGGGCAAAATTAATATTCCCGGCTTGATTGAAGAACTCCGCATCCGCAATGCCAAAGAAAACGGCCTGCCGTTTGTCATGCGGAATATCTTTGAGGTAGTCGGCAACCGGAAGTTATTCCACTCGCTGCTCCGCGTTGCTTCCATCGGCCAAAAACCGTTCCAAAGCGGAAAACTGATCCGCCACCTGCCGCTTTTCCTGTCCGGCCTGGCCAAAGACCGCAGCCTGCCGACCATTGCTCCCACACCCTTACGGGATTCCATCGATAAAACGGCCAAAAATCCATTAACTCCGACGAAAAAGATCGCGTTCTTCAGCGGCTGCAGCCTGGACTTCGTTTACCCCGAAACCGGCCAAGCCGTAGTCAAAGTCCTCAACGACCTCAACATGAGCGTTGTCTTCCCGCAAAAACAAAGCTGCTGCGGAAAACCGGTCATCGGGTTTGGCGACATCGAAACAACACGGAAGATGGCGAAAGAAAATATTGCCGCTTTTGAAGCGGAAAATCCTGATCTGATCATCGCGGCCTGCCCAACCTGCGCAGAAATGTGGAAACATACCTATCCGGAAATTCTGGCAGAAGATCCCGCGTGGAGCGAACGGGCCAAAAAGATTGCTGACAAAGTCCGCGAGTTCACTTCTTTTGTCGCCGAAGAATATGAAAAAGCCGGCCGTTTGAACGAGGCCAATGCCGGCAAGAAAAAGCTCACCTATCATGATTCCTGCCACATGCGGCGTGTACTGGGGATTTTTAAAGAACCCCGCAAGCTGCTGCGGTCGACAAGCGATTACGAACTGGTCGAAATGAAAGACTGTGATAAATGCTGCGGAATGTCGGGCGCGTTCGGCGTCAAACACGCTGACCTGTCGATGCCGATCTTAAGCCAGAAAATCACGAATATCAAAGACAGTGAGGCGGAAGTGGTCGCGGTCGGCTGCCCGGCCTGCATGATGCAGATCCGCGGCGGCCTCGATAAGCAAGCTCCCAATATCCAGGTCAAACACGTCGCCGACATTCTGGCCGAAGAGCTGGACAAAAAGAAGAAAAAAGAATAATCTACCACCCAAATATCACTTCTTAGCTTCCCATATATTTCTTTTCGACGATATTTCGAAATAAACACGATAGGATATGTGCAATTCCAGCGGGTATGTGATAAACGATTTTCATCCATTGTTATCCTCCTTTTGGTTGATAAGCGGTCGGCGAAACCAGCTTCATTCCACCAAAAGGAGGATTTTTTATCTATGTACAGGCATATCCTTTTTTATTCACACACATAGCGTGTGGCTGTCTTAAACATAATCAAAGAGGCTGTGCCGAAATCTTCCGGCACAGCCTCTTTGATTAGACAATATAATTTGCTAACAGCTTATTCGGCTGATAATCTTATTTTACATAGTTCGTTAATTTACCAATATGCTCAACTTCTACACTGACCACATCACCAGTTTGCATCGAGCAAGATCCTGAAGGGGAGCCAAGAGCCAGAACATCGCCAGGCTCTAGTGTCATTACCTGCGAAATCCAACTAATCAGGTACGGTATTCGAAGAGACATTTGAGCCGTTGTGCCGTCTTGGACAACTTTTCCATTCAAGGTTGTCACAATCCGTAAGTCTGTGGGATCAATACCGGTTACAATCCAAGGTCCAATCGGACCAAAAGTATCAAACCCTTTGCCGCGGGTAAACTGCGGATCGGCCTTGGTAAGATCGCGAGCGGTAACATCATTAAATACAGTATAGCCAAGGACATAATCCAAAGCGTCTTCTTCTTTTATATTTTTGCCTCTTTTCCCGATAACCAGTGCAACTTCACCCTCCAGCTCCACTCGATTGGTCAATTGACTGGGCGGCAGGCAAATAGTCTCTTGGTCGGCAATTAATGCTGATAGTGGTTTCAAAAAGAGAAAGGGTTCTTTCAGATTTTCTTTCCCACCCGTTTCTTTCGCATGACCGGCAAAAGTCCAACCGAAATTTACAATTTTTGTTGGTTCAACCGGAATTAACATCTTAACATCGCTTAGTAGAATCTCTACGCCATCATAATCAAATACACCCTGAGCGATTTCCGCAAATCCACTTTCAAGCTGAAATACGTATTCACCCTGAATTGTGCCGTAATGTATTTTATGATCCGGTCCCTGATACCTTACTATCTTTTGCGAAACCGTCAATGAATTGCTGACGCTATTTGCTTTTTTCGCTATGGAGAGTATGTCTCCATACACTGTAGTTAGCAAATGATGATCATTTACTAAGGCTGGCCCAATCGTGTTCAATGCATTTTCATTTTCCATCATTTTTCACCTCATATGTTCATTGATAGTAGCCCGGCATGACCCATCCAATGCCTTGGTATCATGAAGTTACTTTGTCAGTGCCTTTATTAATTTTTATTATACAGATCCTGTTTCACAAATAAAAATATATAGTTGCAATGTTATAATAGATTTAGTCAATTGTAGGCAGGAGGTTATTATTATGGATTTACGGCATTTGGAATATTTCCAGATGGTAGCTAAATTGAATAACGTAACAAGGGCATCCGAGCAACTGCATGTTTCGCAATCTACGGTAACACTGGCGATCCAGAAACTAGAGGAAAATTTAGGTCTTCAGCTTTTCGACCGCAGCCAGAAGCAATTTTCGTTAACACCGGAAGGCCATGTTTTCCTGCTAAATATATCCGAAATTTTAAACAAACTGCAAGATACCATTTCTGACATGAACAAATACCGGCAACTCCAAAAAGGTACACTGAACGTCGGGGTACCGCCAATGATTGGCTCTTTTCTGTTTCCTGAAATATTGGCTGGTTTTAAGATGCGCTATCCGAATTTGCAGCTTTCTATTTTCGAAGAAGGTTCTATCAACATTCGCCAGTTATTAGAAAAAGGAGAGCTTGACCTGGGGATTGTTAATCTGTATCACCCTTCACCGGCATTGGAAACCTTAAAAATGGCACGAGAAGAGTTTGTTGTATGTTTACCATCAAACCATCTTTTAGCAGAAAATAGCCTAATATCTCTTGACCAATTACGAGATGAACCATTTATTCTATTCAAGGAAGGCGCATACAATCGCGAACTTATTCTGCAAGAGTGTGAAAAATACGGATTTACGCCTAACGTAATTTTGTCATCCGACCAGATAGAAACAATCAAAAGTCTGGTAGCAAAAGGAATCGGGATATCCTTTTTGATCGATAAAATCACTCGTAAAAGCAAAGAATACGCAGCCATTCCTTTGGAAAGGCCGCTGTATATCGATTTTGGGTTAGCTTGGAAAAAGGACAAGTATTTATCCAAAGCGGCACAAGCCTTTATCAATTTCATTACAGAATTAAACCGGCTCCCTCAAGCAACAATTAAGTAAGATAAAAATAAAACCTGCTAACTTAGCAGGTTTTATTTTTATGATGGAACCAAGCGATGTCATTTTCGTTTCGCCGCTCAACAGCATGCTGTGTAATTTAGTCAAGATGACGCCGCTGCCGATTGCTAATATACTCCGTACCATTTACTAAATCAATTATAAGATTGCGAATATATATTTTTCTTTGCAAAACGTCTTCACTATAATAAGAATTACCAAGGTTAAGGATAAACGAAGCTCGCAATTACAAGGCCTTAAACAGCCATAGTTGGAGGGAAAGCGAAAAATTCATTGTGTTAGATGAGGTGAGAGAGCGGACTATTTTATAATTGTTAAGAAAATTCGGTTTTTATTAGAGCAATACAGCCAAAAATCATCGGAATATGGCAAAACAAGAGATGGAGGATATGCAATATGGAAAACCAAGAAGCTTTGGCGTCACTTACCGGTAAAATTGCAACATTCGTGGGCTTAGTTGGAAAAAAACTTCCTGATGATGTAACGGCTAAGTTAAAAGAACTTAGCGAAGGTGAAACAATGCCTATGGCCAAAATGATTTACGCATCGATGGAAAAAAATCAAAAAGAGGCCGAAGAATTAAACAGGCCGTCTTGCCAAGATACTGGTTTAATTCAAATGTTTGTCCGAGTTGGAACTAAATTTCCTTATATTGATGACTTAAAAACAGTTTTAAAGGATGCCGTATTTATTGCGACGAAAGAAGCGCCTCTTCGCCATAATACCGTAGAAACGTTTGATGAAGTGAATACCGGGACCAATACGGGAACCGATTCTCCTTGGTTATACTGGGATATCATTCCCAATAGCGACAAATTGGAGTTGGACGTATACATGGCCGGCGGTGGGTGTTCGCTTCCCGGGCAAGGGAAAACGTTAATGCCGGGTGAAGGCTACGAAGGAGTTGTAAAGTTTGTTCTCGATGTCATGACATCCTATGGATTAAATGCCTGCCCGCCATTGTTAGTAGGTATTGGGATCGGTACTTCCATTGATTCTGCCGCTTTTATGGCTAAGAAAGCGTTAATGCGTCCGGTTGGAAGTCACAATGCCAACCCCAAAGCGGCAGCTTTAGAAGATGAAATGACGGCAGCGATTGATTCTATTGGACTCGGACCGCAGGGTTTACAGGGTACAAAATCCGTTATGGGAGTTAACATTGTAAATTCAGCTCGTCATCCATCGGTTATTTCTTGTGCAGTGAATGTTGGATGTTGGTCACATCGTCGGGGGACTATCCTATTTAACAGTGATTTAAGCTGCCAATCCAGTACACACAAGGGGGTTGCGTTATGAAAAAAATTCTGACTACGCCTGTTTCTGATGAAGATTTAAAAGATATTAAAATTGGTGACGTTATTTATCTAAATGGGCATATTGTTACCTGCCGCGATGTAGCGCATAGACGGCTTATTGAACTAGGCCGTGAATTACCGGTGGATCTTAAAGGCGGAGCGATATTCCATGCCGGTCCTATTGTTCGCAAAGTGGAAGGGGAAGATGACCAATTTGAAATGGTTTCCGTCGGACCCACGACTAGCATGAGAATGGAGAAATTCGAAAAAGAATTCATTGAACAAACCGGAGTTAAGATCATTGTGGGCAAAGGCGGTATGGGGCCGAATACAGAAGCCGGATGTAAGGAAAATAAAGCAATCCATTGTGTGTTTCCCGCCGGCTGTGCTGTACTGGCTGCAACCTGCGTGGAAGAAATAGAAGGAGCTTACTGGCGAGACTTAGGTATGCCGGAAACCTTATGGGTTTGTCGAGTGAAAGAATTTGGACCACTGATCGTTTCTATTGATGCCGAGGGAAACAATATATTTGAACAGAACAAGGTGGAGTTTAATAAGCGTAAAGATGCCGCTTTGGAACAACTTTACCCTAAAGTGAAATTCATTAAATAGGCAACGCAGTTCGTATAAGGGAGTTTGTGGGGAAGGATTTTGCAGGCTCCCTTTATACAAATATACAAAAAACAGTAACCGAATAGGTATATAGCCTATCTTACCGTTCTGCAAAAAATGGAAATGAAGAATGATAATGAATTATCAATATATGAAGAAAGGGTAGCAAAGATTTGTCTGTTGCAAATCTTTCCGGTGAAGTTATGGATATTACTAATCATGTTGCACCCAAAGTATCTCTTTCCGCTATAAAGAAGACCAATATCCGCTGGTTAGTTGTCGCCATATTGTTTTTTATTACCATAATCAATTACGCCGATCGCGCCTCGATTGCGCTGGCCGGTCCGGCGCTCGCAAAAGAATTTCATATGGATGCCCTGTCGATGGGCTATATTTTTTCCGCTTTCGGTTGGGCCTATGTCCTTTGTCAGTTACCCGGAGGATATTTGTTAGATCGATTTGGTTCAAAGAAAGTGTATGCCGCTAGTATTTTTTTCTGGTCTTTATTTACACTCTTCCAAGGTTTCGTTGGTTTTTTAGCAGCAGGAACTGCGGTCATTACTTTATTTGCCTTACGGTTCTTGGTTGGAGCTTCAGAGGCGCCTTCCTTTCCTGCAAATAGTCGCATTGTTGCGGCTTGGTTTCCTGCTTCGGAGCGGGGTACTGCATCGGCGATTTTCAGTTCGGGGCAAGCTGCTGCCACCGTATTTTTTGCCCCGTTAATGGGCTGGATTGTATTCACTTATGGCTGGCAATATGTCTTTATTGTCATGGGCGTCCTGGGAATACTCTTCACCTTGTTCTGGAATAAGTTTATTCATAATCCGAAGGATCATCCAATGGCGAATGAAGCTGAGATTGAGTATATTACACGGGGCGGCGGCTTGGTCGATATGGATCAAACCAAGGCGGCCGGAGCAAAGCAGCAGGGACCTAACCTGAAATATGTGAAACAACTGTTGCAAAATCGGATGATGGTAGGCATCTATGTTGCCCAATACTGTATTAACGCCACGATCTACTTCTTTATTACTTGGTTTCCGGTTTATCTGGTGCAGGCCCGTGGGATGACAATTCTCAAAGCTGGCTTTGCCGCATCGGTACCGGCGATATTTGGTTTTATCGGCGGCCTTTTGGGCGGGATGTTGTCCGATTACTTGCTCAAAAAAGGGTATTCCCTTACGATTGCCAGGAAAGTACCTATCATACTGGGAATGTTATTGGGAACCGGTATCATCGTATGTAACTACGTGGACACTGAATGGTTAGTTATCGCGGTTATGTCCGTAGCCTTCTTCGGTAAAGGGCTGGGGCAACTTGGCTGGACGGTCAATTCTGATACTGCGCCAAAGGCAATTGTCGGTTTGAGCGGCGCTGTATTAAATGTTGCCGGCAACCTCACCAGTATCATTACCCCCATTGCAATTGGCTACATTATTAAAACAACAGGCTCTTTCAATGGTGCTCTAGCATTTATTTCTGCCCATTGTGTTGTTGCCATTGTTTGTTATTTGTTTGTTGTTGGAGAAATTAAGCGGGTTGAACTGAAAGATTGAACGGAAATAAATATTATTTTTTATCATCAGTATTCTCATGATAATAGAATTTTATAATTTAATTTTATAACTGGGCACAGAGGTAACGACTACTATAGGATCATCGATTGAAAAAAATAAATAGTTGAACATTAAAAAGGAACCGGCATAATTGGAACGGTTCCTTTTGTCTATATTTTCGGTTGTTGAACTACACGTAACTACTTGTAATAAATAATATCTTCGATTTCATCTTTACGGTCAGCAGTATCAATTCTCTGAACGGGCGTTTCTTTACGCCCGTCTTTTGTTTGTACTGGCAGTTTGAACTAATAAGTTGACGGATTAACCAATAATGAGCAACAGCCGTGTAGGTGTTGGAATATGTATGCCCTATACATAACTCTGACGCAATCGAAGCTCAGCCATCTTTGTCATACTGTTCGCAATTTTGATTATCTTTCGGCGAAGGTAGCTGTGTTTGATAGAATATTCGACGTCTGACATTTGTCCTTGCATAACTTGGCAATGGTCCTCTTGATATTTGCATGTACCGGCAGTGATGTCTTTCCGTTTATTTATTGAGTGTGCCGATTTTTAGCTGCGACACATCCAACGGCGTTTGCAACGTTCTTTTTTCCAGTACGCTGCCGCTTACATTCAATAAGATAATTTCTTCCGCCAATCCGTTGGCATTCAGTTTTGCAATATGGATGACATTTTTTCCATCCACATTGATCAAGCGGTATTTTTTCTTATCCGCGGGCGAAATCGTCTTCCAGCTTCCATTTCCGTGCCTCACCATCACCGAATTGTCATCCAAATTCTCAAAAATCAGCGAATCCTGGTCATACAGCACGCCAATGCGGCCGACATTGTTATTATTGAAATAAATGCGGGCCAATTCCTGGTTGGCATCCGTACGATAAATCCGGTACCGGTCCGGGTTGGCGGAAACCTGGATCTGCATATAAATCACGTTCGTCGCCGTGGAATACGCGACTTCCGTAATTTTACTATCTTTAGGGAGGCTGTTTATTTTTGTGGCCAGCTCATGCCCTTCCGTCAACGGGTTAATCTGCGCCAATATTACCTGGGTATCCTTGGTCGAATTTCCGGTCGGATAGGTTCCCATCAAGGCGAGGTTACGGTCTTCCAGCCATTTGAAATAAGAAACACGCCGCTGCTCCAACGGGATGGTCCGAACCAACATTTTTCCAGGAAGACTATAAATTTCAACGGCTTCTTCTTTCACTATGGCCATAAACCGGCGGTCAAACGAATAATACGCCTTGCCGTTGATTTGGCCCTGGGACTGATCCGCTGCCGTTACTTCAAACGAAGAAGCCGGAGCCAGCAGCACTTGATCCAGATACAGGTAAACGCCCAACTGGAGCGCAAGGCCGATTCCAATACCGGCTAATAATTTGCGGGATATCTTCAACTGCGTTCCTCCTTGCTATTTAATGACAAAAGCCGTCGGGATCATTCGTTCGCCTAACATATCGCACGGCTTATTCACTACATTGCCGTTATAAAACAACGTTGCACTGGAACCGCCATCCAAATTGGCCGCTACATACGCTCCCTGTTCGTATAAAATATTCTGCAAATCCAACAGCGTCGCACCGATTGAATATCCGGGCTGCCGCCCGTCAACAACCAACAGCAGCACCGTCCCGTCCTTGCGCTGGCCGATCGCCGTACGTGGCGCCACACCCCAGCCGCCGTCACCGCTGGTAATCATCTTTTGGCCATTAATAATCAGCGGCGGGCCAAATGTCACGCCCTCGGTTACATTCAGCTTGCGCATCTCCTGAGCCGTATAATTGCCGGCAACCAGACTGCCGCTCTTCGTGAAGCCGACCAGCGGAACCTGTTCGTTGATATCGCCGCCAATAATAAATTTCCCATTCTGGATAATGACACCGTACGGAAGCCGCCCTACGCCGGTCCCTTCCGGATCGTAAAAACCGCCGGCATTAATCGCGGCAATGGCGTTATTGTTTAACGCGATCGTGCTGACCGTGTCGCCTTTCTCCTGCAGGTCCCGGGCTGTCGCCACCTTTACCCGGGAAGGATCCGGCACTTCCAGCAAATAGCCCTGGAACCGGTTGCTTTTGATATTGGTCAACCGAATCTTGGCATCTTCATTTTTTTTAAAATGGAATATATCCTGCCGGGCGTTTCCTGCGCCGCCTGTTTCCTTGGCAATCGCTTTGATTTCCTCGTCTGAGAGCAGCCAGGTAATATACTGCGGGTGCCGTGATGTCATGACCGCGCCGACAACACTGCTTCTGATATTTTTAAATGGTCCGTACAAAATCAGCAGCGGAGCGGAAATCATAAAAATGATCAGATTAATAATTACAATGCGGACATATACATTGTCTTTGAGAGATAATTTAACCATTCCTCGTCCCCTTCAAATTTATTTATTCCAATCCATATTTTTCTTTCTACAGCATGGAATAGTTTTCTTTCGTCAACCGTTCTTCAAAATGCTTCAAGTCCACATTGTTTCCCATCCAGATGCGCCGCAAGGTCAACGGGCTATCCCCCGGTTTCGCCCAGCCCGGATCGATCGTCACCGCGACCGTAAACCCATTGGTCTTCAACAATTCCAACGTCTCCGGCCCATAGCTGCCATTCGGATAGCAAAACCACCGTGTGTTTTGATTCAACTGCTGATCCAGCACCCGTTTCGAGCTTTTAATCTCCTCTGCCTGTTCCGCACGGGACAAATCTCCCATACTCCGATGGTTATAACTATGCGATGCGATGTCCATGCCGGAAGCTTTCATTTCCCGCAATTCATCCCAGCTTAACCGGCCGCCGTCCTTGCCCATGGGAAAAAACAAAACGCTGCGAAACCCATATTGCTTCAGCACCGGCATAGCCACTTCGTACGTATCACGATAACCATCGTCAAACGTAATGACTACCGGCCGCAGCGGCAAATCTTGCTTTTTTGTCAAGTACGCATCCAAATCATCCAAAGTAATCGGATGATAGTCATGCTCATGCAAATATTTCATTTGTTCTAAAAACCGCGCTTTGCTGATCACAGCATCATTCCCCGGCTCTTCCGCAATACTGTGGTACATCAGGATAGGCACCCCGGCTGGAAAAGCCCGTGCCTCGGCTGTCGGTGAAGGCTTCACCGCAACAACAGCGGTTCCCGGCCCGGCCGGTTGTTGTACAGGCACACGCCCCTGCTGGTACAGTAAGGATCCGGCCAGAATAATAAAGATGACAATCAATAGTAGTCGTTTACTCATCATTTCACCCATTTAACCCATCTTCGATTACACATATATATTTTACAATGATTTTTTCACTGTGCAAGGAAAAATTCTTTCAGCCTAAAAATTCCTTCCAGGGCCGTGTCAATTTCCACACCATAAAGGCCGAAAACAACAATAAAATTCCCGTTGAGACAAAAATCGACCGGACACTCATCCAGGAACCGGCGATCCCGCCCAATAACGGACCGATCATTCCACCCATTTGGTTCGCACTCGTAGAAAGGCCAAACGCCCGTCCGCGGAAATGCAGCTCGGTATGTTCCACGATCAACGTATTAATCGACGGATACACCCCGATAATGAACAGGCCGAAAACAAACTGCAGAAGACTGAACTGCCACAGGGTTCCGACCCAATATTGGCCCACATTCATCAGTCCGGCGCCAATCAGCGCAATGAATAAAATCTTATAAAAACCCACGTCTTGGCCATACTTGCCCCAAGAAGGAGCGGCAATAATTCCGGCCACCCCGGTCAGGGAAAAGATAATGCCGGAGGAAAGCACCGCCCCTTCAAGCGCCCCCTGCAGATGCGCCACATGAAGGGTAATCAGCGGCTGCAACGCCATAACAACCACCTGGACCGTCATTAACAACAGCAAAATTCCCATCAAAGGAGCATTGCCGGCAGCCGTTTTCAGATCTTCCTTGATCGTACTGGGTTGCTGCGCCGTGACGGTATGGCCTTCTTCCACGAACAGCCATACGGCCATAGTGGCCAGCAAAACACCCACTGCCGCAATGGCAAACGAAACCCGCATGCCAAAAAAGTGCGAAAAAACACCGCCGACCAACGGACCCAGGATTCCTCCAGTCGCAGTTCCGGTCTGCATAATTCCGAGACTCCAACCCATTCTATCGTCCGGCGCCGAAGAGGCAACAATCGATAACGAGGCCGGAACAAAACCACTCGCAAATCCTTGCAGGGCCCGTACCAAAAACAGTTCTTCCGGAGTCCGGACCACTCCGCCCAAAAAATACACCACAGCCAAACTGATCCCCGCCCGGATCACCATCTTGCGTTTGCCGTATTTATCCGCCCGTGACCCCCAATACGGAGCCATTAACGAACTGATCAAAAACGTGATGGAAAAAACCACGCCCGACCACAAGTTAATCTTAGCGGGGTTCACACCCAAATCAAGCAAATACAACGGCAAAAAAGGGACAATCATCGTATAACTAGCCGCTGATAAAAGAACACCCACCCATAATATCCACAGGCTTCGCTTCCATTTTTCCAAAATTTCACCCTTTTCACGCCAATGCGAAAGCAGTCTAAATAAATATATTGTATCATTTCAGCCACTGTTTTTACAACCGCAGTGAAGCAGAAACAAGCAGCAAAACACCGGTAAGGCAAAGTCCTATCCCTCTGCCTCCCGGTGTTATCTTGCGATTTTCCTTTAATTCAGTTTTTCACGGAAAAAAGCAGTAATCGGCGTCTTATACAGGGCCAGCGCAATCATACTGCCACCCGTTGTACTAACCAGGAAAGGAACCACGAAGAACAATGCCCCCACTTGGGACCCGATTAAATACTTGGCAATCGGATAGGCCACCAAACCGCCCAAAATACCGGTGCCAACAATTTCGCCAATGATAGCGCCCAAGATGTGATTGGTTTTTTTATACAAAAAGCCGGACAGGGCAGCGCCAATCATACTACCGGGGAACGCCAGCAAAGAACCTGTTCCCAGCAAATTCCGCAACACGGACGTTCCAAACGCCGCACTGACGGAATAGCGCGTTCCCAGCAATACCGCCAGAAGGATATTGATCGCATGCTGCACCGGAAAACAACGGGAAACGCCAACTGGAATATACACCAAATGGGCGGATACAACGCCAACTGCAATAAATAAAGCCGTAAATGTCAATTTTCGAACGTGCATAAACACTTCTCCCCCTATGAGCGCAACTTCCACGAATTTTTTTTAGCATAACACCTTTTTTCCTTCTTTTCAACCTGTGAAACGCTTCCTGTCGAACCGCCACCCACTAACAGCTCCGTTGATTGCCGCATCAGACGGCCACCGGAATAGGCAAAACGTAATAAAATACTACCACAAAATGAGCGGCGCTGCCGGCCATGACAAACAAATGCCATACCGTATGATGGTAAGGGATCCGGCGGTTTAAATAAAAAAACGAGCCCACTGAGTACAGTAGTCCGCCGCCGATCAGCCAGAGAAGGCCTTGCAGCGGCAATATGGCGGCCAGTGGCTGAATTGCCACAATCACAAGCCAGCCCATAATCAGATAACAAATGGTTGACAACACTTTAAAGCGGGCAACAAAGAAAATCGTCAGGACTACGCCAATGATGGCCAGCGTCCATATCACACTCAAAACGATCCAACCCAATAACCCATGCAGCAAAATGAGAGTAAACGGCGTATAGGTACCGGCAATTAATAAATAAATGGCCGCATGATCACAAATTTTAAAAACATATTTCACTTTTTCATTGCGGAAACTATGATATAAGGTCGAAGCCAGATAAAGCAACACTAACGAAGTGCCATAAATCGCAAAACTAACCAAATGCCATACCGTCCCGGCCGAATAGGCTGCGATTGTAAGCACGATAAGGCCGGCCAGGGAAAGTGCCGTACCGATGCCATGCGTAACGGCGTTCATGATTTCTTCCATTTCGCGAACCCTCCTTACAGAGACAAAACTCCGTCTGCAGCTAGTTTTCTTTTCCTTATATTATACCACTATCATTTTACGGCATGCGTTTCTTTCATAATTTCCAATCATCTGTTTTTCTGATTTCATTGCCATTACATCGCAAATTTTATGATACAATACCTATAATCGATCGAATTACAACATGATCAAAAACAGGCGGTGCTAACATTGCGCGATATTATTGTTGCCGAACAGATTGGCAAATGCTACGGTACTTTTCGAGCCCTACACAATGTTTCTTTTCATATCCAGGAAGGCGAGTGCTTCGGTTTTCTCGGCCACAACGGCGCCGGAAAATCAACAACCATGCGGATGATCTATGGCTTATCAACTGTAGACGAAGGCCGCCTGGCCATTTTTGACCGTCCAATCCGGCTCACACCGCCGGAAATAAAAAAATGCCTGGGAATTGTTCCGCAGGAGGATAACCTGGACCCGGATTTAACCGTACTGGAAAATTTGGAGGTCTATGGCGGCCTATTTGGCATGAGCTATAAAGAAGCACGGCACAAAGGGCGGGAATTGCTGGCCTTAATGGGCCTGGAAGAAAAAGAGACCGCGAACGTCGAAAGTCTTTCCGGCGGATTAAAACGGCGGCTGGTGATCGCCCGGGCGCTGATCAACGACCCGCAGCTGATCATCCTCGATGAACCGACCACCGGGCTGGATCCGCATGCCCGCCACCTGGTATGGCAAAAACTCCGGGATCTCAAAAACGCAGGAGTGACCCTTATCCTCACTACGCACTATATGGAAGAAGCGGCGCAATTATGCGACCGCCTGGTTGTCATGCACGAAGGGCTGATCCTGGCAACCGGCAGTCCGCAGGAACTGGTTGAAAAATATGTTCTGCCCTGTGTTCTGGAGATCCGTCTGCCATTACATATGCTGCCTGTTAACCTTTTAGAAGCCACCGCCGAAACCGGCATTGAAGCGTTGCAGGTCGTTGATGCAATTTTCCTCTATGCCCGCAGCAGAAAGCAACTGCAGGATACGGCAGCCCATCTTGGCATCTCGCTCGACGATTGCTTTTTACGACCCGCCAATTTGGAAGATGTTTTTTTGAAATTGACCGGCAAAGGAGCTGAACGCGAATGACCGCCTTCCGGATTGTCAGACGGCATTTTAAAGTATTCGCCCGCACCTGGCAGCACAACGTGATGTTCAATGTATTTGAGCCGCTGTTGTACCTGTTTGCCATGGGTTTTGGCCTGGGCGCTTTCGTCCAATCAATTGACGGCATGAGCTATATGCAGTTCATCGCCCCGGGCATGGTGGCCCTATCCGCCATGTACTCTTCCACCTTTGAGTGCACCTATGGAACTTTCGTGCGCCTGCATTTCCAAAAGACCTTCCATGCCATGCTGGCCGGACCCGTCACAGTACGGGACATCGTGCTCGGCGAAATCCTGTTCGGCCTAATCAAAAGCGTCCTGTTCGGCACAGTCATCCTGATCGTGGTCGCCGTCATGGGACAAATCCATTCCATTACCGCACTATGGATTCCGTTCTTCCTGTTTCTGCCCGGCGCAGTCTTTGCCATCCTGGCGATGTGCTACACCGGCGTCACCAGCAACATCGAATATATCAACTACTATATCACGCTGGCAATTATGCCGTTCTTCCTGTTTGGCGGATTGTATTTCCCGGTCAGCGCGTTGCCGGGCTGGGTGCAAACCATAAACTGGCTCAACCCGTTGTATCACAGCGTGGAAGTCTGCCGGGCCCTGGCCTTAGGCCAGGTTACGGCCGATATTTGGATCCACTCTGGGATTCTTGCCGCCATCGGGATCATCCTTTTACCGTTACCGATTAAACTGATGGAGAAGAGGCTGATCTCCTAGATAATAAATAAATAAATACGATCTGCGAAAGCGGATAATATCCAACACTCCGACTCATCTCGTTACAGCCTGTAAAGCTTCGTTAACGGGCTGTAAAACTCGAACTAAATTCGCTCTAAGGGTTCGGTTCGGATTACAACAATCCTTCCGAACCCAAGGCTCATTCATGTCGCCTGACCTCCGCTTTTGGATATTATCCGCTTTTTCTTCCGTTGTCCCCAAAACGATACGAGCGCCTTGCGGCGCTCGCTTTTTATTTTACTAATTTTGAAATTGTTCGAAACTCGTCAGTCCCCGCTCTATAACACAACTCAAACAAGATTGCCTCTGTCGTCGTGAGCAGGATCCCTTCCTGTTCCATCCGTCGCAGGGCAATTTCATAATCACACCGCGAACGGGAAGCCATCGTATCGGCCACCGCAACAACCGTGAATCCGGCATCCTTCAGGTCGATAGCCGTTTGCAGGACACAGATATGCGACTCGACGCCGCATACGATCACCGTATTTTTTCCTTTGCGCTGCAAAACCTCCATCAATTCCGCATTGCCGCAACAACTAAAGGAACTTTTATCGTGGCTCTCGGGTAGCTGCAGGCGAAGCGGCATCACAATGTCACCCAAGCCTTGCGGATATTGGCGCGCTGCCACAATCGGCAGGTCCAGCGTTTTGGCTCCACGCACAAGAATGTCCAGTTTATGGACCAATTCCTCATGATCGCACATGTGCGGCACCAGTTTTTCCTGAACATCGACCACCAGTAACAAAGAATCTTCTCTCGCTATACGCATAACAATCTCCTTATCCAATCAAATTATGAACAGTACAAGGTTTGAATTTCCCGGATCACTTCCGCACCCCGGTTGGAAACCTGCGGAATGGAATAACCGACAAACAAAGGGGATGTCACGAAACGCGGCATGATTTTTACCGATATCCTGCCGTCAAGCCGGTAAAAAAACAAATTGTAACTGTTACAATTTTTATGGAAACTATGAAGAATGTAGTGAACGACCATTTGAATATAATCCGCTAATTTTTCAACATAAGCCGGGTTTTCCAGTAAAATATTAAACTCAAAAAAACCAATTTTCGGCTTGTTGGAAAGGTTCAGTTCAATTCCCGGTTCCTGCAAAATAATATCGCCGTGTAAGCTTTCCTCAGAAATATTCTGCGCATAATCAATTTTTTTCAACCCGACAATTTGCATATGCGGATGCCAGATCGTTCCGCCGGAATAGGGTCCATGATTTTTATAAAAAAGGACGGAAGCAAATTCTCCGCTATCAATCATTTCCTGCCATTTTTCCAGTCCAAACCGGATCACCTTATACAGATGTTCTTTCGGATAAGTCGATAATTCCGAATTACAATCATAGGTTTCAATCAACACGGTTTGAACCGCATCCTGCAGTACAGGATATTTGTTATGCAACAGCATAACAGGGCCATCTTCGGCAATAACCCCTTTGAGCAACTGCCGATGGCAAAACGGGCACTGGATTTCCCGGTTACGGAGCGTAACCGGTTTAGTGCTGCCAATTTGTGTGTCGAAAACTAAATGCGTTTGCTGCATTGCCAAATTTATCACCTGATCAAATGAATTTTTTAGTGTATCCAATATCAGCTTTACAATTCTACGGTTCCCCCCGCTAATCCTGCCGCTGTTTTTCCGCCGCAAAAATATCGTCATTAGGGGTCAGGCTTGACTTATTTTGTGAAATAAGTCAAGCCTGACCCCATCACCTGCTTCTATTGTATCGGTTCAATGGCAATTTGCGCCGTCATATTCCAGCGCAGCCGCTCATCCCAGTTGTCCGGCGCAATGGTCACCGTATACGTAATATCGCCGCGTTTTTTTTCACCAAACGGACGAATAAATTTTACCTTCCCCGGAATTTCCACTCCTGGCAGCCCATCAAAAGTCAATATGGCAGTGGAACCGACCCGCACCTTGGCGATAACCAATTCCGTCAGGTCGTCGCTGCGGATTTCCCAGGACGACTCATCGGCAATCCGGACCAAAACCGTACCGATTGCCGCATGCTCCCCGGTCTTTACATCCAGGTAGGCCACTGTGCCGTCAAGCGGCGCAGTCAGTTCGGTTTTATTCAACAAGCTTTCCGTTTCGGAGAGCTTCTCTTTTTGCGCTGACAAATCGGCTTGCGCCTGAAGTAAAACAGCCCGGCTCCGTTCCGCCGCCGTCTGCGCCTGGTCGAGCTGCTGCCGGGGCGTAGCGCCGATTGCCTCCAATCTCTGCTGCCGATCGAGCTCCCGCTCGGCATCCACCACATTGACTTGCGCCTGTTCTACCGCCGCCGCCGCGCGGGCCACATCGGAGCGGGCGCTGGCAACCCGGGCTTGATAATCCTGACGGATCAGACGAATCAATGGTTGGCCGGCCTTCACTTTTTCTCCTTCGCCGACCAGGATCTCGCCAATATTGCCATCCACCGGCATGACCAATTGCGCGTATTTCACCGGAAAGACAATTCCCTCCGCCAAGACCCGGCTGTCTGCTTTTACCGGCGGCAAATTTTTCGCTTTTTCCTGCCTGTTGTTCCAAAACCACCAGCCGCCTGCAATTACCGCAATCAACAGCACCAGTATCAGCCAATGGCGTTTTTGGATCCCCATTGCCGCCGCCCCCTAACGTTTCCACTATTCATAGCTCAGCACATCCTTAACGCTCAGCCGCGAAGCCTTCCAAGCCGGCAACAGACTAGCCATTACCGATAAGAACAGTGACAAAACCAACCAAATCAATACACCGAAAAAACTGAACGAAAAAGTCAACGGGTTTTGCAAAAACAGAACGCCAACCTGATAACTCAGGATTGCAGCGACCGGCAAGGCCAACACCAGCCCGGCCAGCCAACTGATCAACCCAATGCACAACGCCTCGATGACAAATATTTTTCCAATCGCCAAACTGGAAGCGCCAATGGCGCGCAATACCCCGATTTCCCGCGTCCGTTCCAGGACATTAATCCCCATCGTCCCGGTCAGCCCGAGCGCGCCGACAACTGCCAGCAAGATTGCCATAATCAATAAAAAGGTCGTAATTATATCAAACTGCGCCCGGATACGCTGTTTCAATTCCCAGGTAATATGCACATCCTGCACGCGCAACCCATGCGTTTTCAGATGTTCTTCCAAAGCCCGCCCCAACGCGCTTTGTTCCTGAAGATCAGCCGACTGGGCCACCACCTGCACCGACCGCGCGCGGCCCGCTTCCTGGATCGCCGAAGTAAGCCAATCATAAGGAGCGTACACGATCGGGCCCGTTAAAGTACTCTGCGTGACACCAACCACCGTAAGCACCAATTTCCGGTTTCCTGCTTTTATGACAGCCGGACCGCCGACCTTCAACTGCGGACTGTCTTTGATCACCTCGGTATTCACGACCAGGGCGCTTTCATCGCCTTCGATCAGCCATCGTCCTTCTACCAGTTTGGGTTTGACCATGGTTGAATTGACCGGCAATGCAAAAATAATCACATTTTTACTCGCCTCGTCCTCCGATTCCTTGCGTTCATCCCGCAGCACCCGGCCGGAGGTAAAGCCCCAGGCTTCCACCGCCTTGACGCCCGGTACCTGCATCACTTCCTGTTCAACCCGGCTGGCCCGGTAATTTTGCGTGAAACCGAAGGAAACATCATAATGGAAATAATCCATCGCTTCATCCAACGTCGAATACAACGATGAGCGAACAGAAAAAACAGCCATAAACACGGTCCCGGCCAGCGTCAAAGTCAGCAGAGTAAGAACCAGCCTGCCTTTGCGGCGGAACGTATTGCGTAAAGACAGCAACACCGGCCGGGGCACTTTTTTGAGACGGGCCAAAGAAGCATCCACCCAACGATCAATCCAGTTGCCGGCTTCCACTGCGCTGATCCCGTAATCGCTGACCGCCTCCCTGACGGTTATGCCCGTCCCCCGCCAGATCGGCCATAACGCCGCCAGCACGGGAACCAGAATGGAGATCGCCGCCTCCAGCAAAATCACCTGCGGCGGCAGTTCCAAGCCGCCGGAATTAAAATTAAACACTCCGGCAATAAACTGGGTGATGGCATTGGCCGCGAAGGCCCCCACGGGCAGCGCGACAAACAAAGCCAGCAAGCCGTACAAACCAACCAAGGTCAGGTACATTTGCAAAATTTGCCCTTGGCGGGCGCCAATCGCTTTCATGATGCCCACTTGGCGTACCTGCTGCGCCAAAATTGCCGAAACCGTATTGATCAGCAAAAAGGTTCCGAGGATCAACGACAAAGCCCCCATGGCCGCCAACAGCCAGATCAAGGCATTAATCGCGCTCTGCATCATATGTTCGCCTGGCTTGTTCGCCAGCAGCCAAAAAACAATCGTTCCCCCTTGTTCCAGTTTGGTCCACGCTTTACGCCCAATTGCTTCAATCGGTTCTGTTGACTGGCCCTGCAAAATCCAAGGCTGCACAATATAATTGACCTGGTCCAATTGACGCGGCACATCCAGTTTTTCCAGGGTGTCCATATTAATGTAGCCGTAATAGCGGCCGGTGAACAGGCTGGGAACCTGGCTGGCATCATACACCACGCCGGTTACCTTCATCGTCCGTTTCCGCCCATCGGAGGTTTCCACCAAAATCGTGCTCCCCTGGCTTACCTTCAGATCCCGCAGCGAAGACCGTTCCAGAAGGACGTCACCGTCCCCCGGCGGCCAGGATCCGCCTTCCGACCGGACAATATTCACTTTTTGCTTCATATAATCCGGGATCGCCGTCAAAAACATCTGCTGCCATATGCCATTGGCATCCCTGACGCGCAGATCGACATTCCGCCGTCCGTCGGCTTCTTTAACGCCCCGGATACTCCGAATGCTGTCAACCAATTCTTCATCAAACGGATCCGCATACAAGCTGGCGCTCGCCGGCGAGGCCGACACCCAGCTGTTCGTCAAATCCCGTTCGAACATCAGATAACAACTAAATAACATGCCAATGGAAAACACACCCACCGAAATTGACAAAACAACCAGAGCGCTGCGCAGCTTGTTCCCCCATAAATCCGCCCATACCTTTCGCCAACGCGGGCTGAGCCAGATAAACGGTTTCATGCTTCCGCCCCCCTGGCAGCGCTCGAACTCACAATCCGGCCTTCCGATACAACCACGATCCGGCTGCCGCGCTGCGCAATGTCTTTGTCATGGGTGACAATGACGATCGTTTTTCCTTTACTGGCAAGATTAACAAATAAATCGATGACGGCCGAGGCGGTTTGCGTATCGAGGTTGCCGGTCGGTTCGTCCGCTACAATCAACGGCGGGTCATTGGCCAAGCAACGGGCGATGGCGACCCGCTGCTGTTCGCCGCCGGACAACTTGGCCGGCAATTTGTCCGCCTGTTCGCCTACCCCGACCATTTCCAGCAGTTCCATCGCCCGCTGCGGACGGTCCAAAGGAGAATGGACATCGCAAAAATCCATCGGCAGCATCACATTTTCCAGTGCAGTCAAAGTTGGCAGCAGTTGAAAGAATTGAAACACAACCCCCACCGTCCGACCCCGCCAAATCGCAATCTGGTTTTCCGTCAACAAATGGATGGGGGTTCCGGCAACCCACACTTCCCCTTCGGTGGGGCGGTCGATGCCAGTGATCATATTAATCAGTGTTGACTTACCGCTACCGGATTTGCCAACTACCGCTACAAACTCACCTGCGTTTACCTGAAAATTAATGTCCCGCAGTGCTTCAAACTCCCCTGCGCCGGTCACATACACCTTGCGCACTCCGATTAAATCCACTGCGGCTGCACCGGCACGCGGCTTGGGCAAATCATCGGTTGTAAGCCAAGACAGCCATTGCGGCGCCATACTTTATTCCTCCTGCCCACTATTTGTAATTAATTTGTAATTTAATTGAATAACGATCACAGCTTCCTGTCAAGCATTATTTTGACAATATTCTGAAATCATTCCATTACAAAAAATAAGTCAAGCTTGAAACAAGTCAAGCCTGACCCCAATACTACAGATTAGTCTTTTTCAACAACCTATAAAATACTGTTCAAGAACGCCTGCGTCCGCGGCTGCTTCGGCTGGCTGAAAATTTCCTCCGGAGCTCCCTCTTCCACAATCTCGCCATGATCCATAAAAATCACCCTATGGGCAACCTCGCGGGCAAAGCCCATTTCATGCGTCACTACAATCATCGTCATATGTTCTGCGGCCAACTGGCCAATGACTTTCAATACTTCTGCGGTAAGTTCCGGATCAAGGGATGCCGTGGCTTCATCAAACAGCATGATATCCGGTTTCATGGCCAATGCCCGGGCAATAGCTACCCGCTGTTTCTGCCCTCCGGATAACTGGGACGGATAATTATTCCGTTTTTCAAACAGCCCCACACGGCGCAGCAATTCTTCCGCTTCCGGCTGGATCTCGGACTTCCTGACCCCTTTCACCGTCATCGGCGCTTCCATGATATTCTGTAAAACGGTCATATGCGGAAACAAATTAAAGTTCTGAAAAATCATGCCTGTCCGCCGGCAAATCGCCAAAGCTTCCGCCGCCGGCGCATAATGGCTGACACCGTCAACCTCCGACACCAGGACCTGGCCGGCAATTTTGATCGTTCCCCGATCGATCTCCTCCAGACGGTTCAAGCAGCGCAAAAGCGTACTTTTCCCGGACCCGGACGGCCCGATAATCGCCAATACTTCCGCTTTGGCAACCTCCAGCGAGATCCCCTTTAAAACGGAAAGGCTGCCATAGCTTTTATAAACATTTTGCACTTCGATCATTTTCATATTCATATCACTATCCCTCATAGGCCGCATAATGTTTCTCGAGTTTTTCGAAAACAAAAGTTACCACTAATGTCATCAGCAAATAAAATACGGCGGCGACAATAAACGCGGTCGTGTCAAAATCCCGTTGCACAATAGCCCGGGTGGTCCGCAGCAAATCATTCATCGCCAAAATGTAAATCAACGACGTATCTTTCACCAAAGAGATCGTCTCATTGCTGATCGGCGGCAAAACCCGTTTGATCATCTGGGGAATAATAATCCGCCGCATCGTCTGCGGATACGTCATGCCCAAGGCTTTGGCTCCCTCGTATTGCCCCTTGTCAATCGATTGGATCCCGGCCCGAAAAATCTCCGCCGTATAGGCTGCGTAGTTAAACGTAAACGCAAAAACCGCCGCCTGCATATCCGTCAGCATAATTCCGCCAAATGGTAAAAACGGCAGGCCGTAATACACAAACAGCAGTTGCAGCATCAACGGGGTTCCCCGCATAACCCAGATATAGGTTCCCACGGCCAAACGCAGCGGTTTAAATTTAGACAGCCGCAATAAAGAAACCAGTAATCCCAGCGGCAGCGACAGGACAATGACAATCGCAAACATCTTCATTGTAATCAATGAACCGTCTATCATCGGTCCAAGAATTTCCAATACATATTCCATCAAAAATACCTCAATTCTATACCACTAGAGACCGTTGCAAAAGTCCATCGAGCCAATAAGAGCCAATGGCAGGACGCCACTGGCTCTAAGACTCGACACTCCCGAAACTGTCTATTTTATCATATCTACTCCAAACCATTGCTTGGATATTTTGGCGGAAGTTCCGTCTTTTTTCATTTCATCCAAAACCTTCTGCAATTTCGCTTGTAATTCGGTGTCGCCTTTCCGCATTCCAACGGCCATTTGTTCCGCAGCGAAACCTTGGTCCAATACCCGATATTCATTTGGATTTTTTGCTTTTTTGGTAATATAGTAACGGCCGACAAGCTCATCCAACACAATGGCATCCACGCGGCCGCTTGCCAAATCCATGAAAGCAGCAATATTATCCGGATATTTTTTCAGTTCTTTCAACGAGTTGAACACCTGGGGCTCTTTTTGCATGGAATCAATGCTGCTGCTCCCTTCCTGGGTGCCAACAACTTTCCCGGCCAAATCCACCTTGGTTTTAATTGGCGAGTTGGCTAATACAACAACAATTTGGCCATTTTCCATATAAGGCTGGCTGAACAAAATATTTTCTTTCCGTTTTTCGGTAACAGTCAAGCCGTTCCAGATCATATCTATCCGCTTGCTGTTCAATTCCACTTCTTTGCTGTTCCAGTCAATCGGCTTGAATTCGACATCCATATTCAAGCGTTTTGCCGCTTCTTTGGCCAGATCGATGTCAAATCCGACAATTTGATTTTTGTCGTCCCGGAAACCCATCGGCGGGAAATTATCGTCCAACCCGATCACCAATTTTTTCTTCTGACCGCCACAACCTGCAATCATTAAACCGCTCAAAACTAAAACAAGCATAAGTACCAGGAAACGTTTCATTCTGATTCCCTCCATATTTATGATGTAATCTGCAATCATTTTACTTTATTTTGCTAAACTATTAAACCAGCAATCGGTAGAATGAAACGGGTTTTTTGCCGCATTTTCTTGCGAAATCGCCCATTAACGCCTATTTGCATACCTTTTCTTTATTAAAAAATAAATAAATCGCCGCCATTTCTTTTGTCCCCTTGACTTTTCTTGGCCCTTCCAATAAGTCAATTTTACAATAAGTCAAGCCTGCCCCCGCTCACTTGCATCCTTTGCCGCTTCGGCATAAAATATAAGTGAGCCTTAGGTTCGGAGGGGGTTGTTGCCCCCTCCGAACCCTTAGAGCGAACTTAAGACTGAGGCTCGAAATCTTTGATTTCGCGAAGCCGAAGTTTCCCTTTAGGGTTTCGAGTGTTATAGCCTGTTGATCCCCGACCTAAGAGGGCGGGGTCCCTGTGCCCTGTGGGTATTACAGGCTGTTAACGAGATAAAAGATATGATTGCAATCCAAGGTAAGGAGTCCTTTATGAATCTTACACTTACACTAGAAAATGCCGTATTGCTGGTTGTTATGGCAACTTCTTTTTTAGCGCCGTTTATGGGCAGCGCAACCAATCTGGCCATTCCGGCGATTGGCTCCGAATTTGACAGCAGCCCCTTGCTGCTCAGTTGGATGGTCACCAGTTATTTGCTCGCTTCCGCCGCATTTCTGCTGCCGGTCGGTAAAATAGCCGATATCATCGGCCGAAAAAAAGTGCTTATTACCGGACTCAGTTTATTTTCCCTCTGTTCCCTGTTATCCGGCATGTCCTGGTCCATTTCTTCGCTGATCGTGTTCCGCACCTGCCACGGTGCAATCAGCACCATGATCTTCAGCACCGGCATCGCCATTTTGACTTCCGTCTTCCCGCCGCACCGGCGCGGCCACGCGATGGGCCTTACCGCCGCAGCTACCTATATCGGCCTGTCATTAGGCCCGGTATTAGGCGGTTTTATGACCCACCAGTTCGGCTGGCGCAGCATCTTCTTCTTTACCGCGTTCATCGCCGGCTGCAGCGCCCTGCTGGCGGCCTGGCGGTTAAAAGGCGAATGGGCTGATGCCAAAGGCGATAAATTCGACATCATCGGCAGCCTGTTGTACATCATAACCATCCCCACCATTTTATACGGTCTTTCTTCCATTTCCAGAAACATTACAGCCAGGGTATTGTTGGCAGCCGGCCTAGCCTTATTGCTGCTCTTTATCTATTATGAATCCAGGCTCCGCTTCCCGATTTTTCGGGTCAGCCTGTTTCGGAACAACCGGGTTTTCGCCTTCTCCAATCTGGCGGCAATGATCAATTACTCTGCCACCTTTGCAGTCAGCTTCATTATTTCCTTGTATTTACAGGTTGTCATGGGGTATAACTCGCAAATGGCCGGCTTGATCATGCTGTCACAACCGCTGCTCATGGCGGTCTGTTCTCCGTTTGCCGGCACGCTGTCCGACCGGATCGAGCCCCGCGTCGTCGCCTCCTGCGGCATGGGCTTCAGCACACTGGGCTTGTTTTTATTCATTTTTATTACCGCCGACACGCCCATATGGATGATTATCACGAACTTGACGCTAATCGGGGTAGGGTTTGCTTTATTCGCCTCGCCCAACAACAACGCCATTATGGGTTCCGTCGACAAACAATACTACAGCGTGGCAGCCTCAACATTGGGAACCATGCGGCTTACCGGACAAGCGATCAGCATGGCAATCATTACCCTCCTCCTGTCCGTTTACACCAGCGGCAACGCCGTCTTGCAGGCGAATGACGGCCAAACCCTCGTAACCAGCGCCCATGACGCCTTCATTGTTTTTTCACTGATCTGCACGGTCGGCATGTTCGCCTCCCTGGCCCGGGGTAAGGTAGACAGGCCGAATACAGCCGCCAACAAATGACCCGTTATACGCCCTGGTCCGTATCGTTCCGTTCACCACCGGCGTCCGGCATGATATTATACCGCTCCGTCCACAACATTTTGTAGCCCACCGCCTGGGTATGGAGCTCCTTCCACTTGTCAGGGATCGTTTTTACGACCTTCGCAGGAATTCCCACAACCATCGAATAAGGCGGAACCACCTGCCGCTCTTTGACCACGGCGCCGGCGGCTACGATGCTGCCCCGGCCGATGACCGCGCCATTGAGGACCACAGCACCCATGGCAATCAAACAATGGTCTTCCACGATGCAGCCATGCAAAACCACATTATGTCCGACCGTGACAAAATCACCAACAATCGTCGGATAGGCTCCCGCCACATGGATTACGCAGTTATCCTGGATATTCGTGTAACGGCCGATTTCAATACCGTTCACATCGCCGCGGACCACCGCGTTAAACCAAACACTGCTGAATTCCTTCATGGTCACGGAGCCAATCACCCTCGCTCCTTCGGCAACAAACGTTTTCGGATCCACCAATGGTTTTTTTCCATCAAACTCTATCAACATCTAGTTCTCTCCTTACATTGCTTATGCTTATAATTACAAATAATACACCAAGAAGCGCTGTTTGTCTGCACGACAAACAGCGCTTCTTGGTGTATTTCATAAAAATTATTTAGCATAAACGCGACCTAAAGCAAGTCTGCATTTACCGCAAAATCTGTCCGGCAATAACGACCCGTTGAATCTGGTTCGTCCCTTCAAAGATTTGCATGATTTTCGCATCCCGCATTAATTTTTCGACCGGATATTGCCGGCTGTAACCATAGCCGCCAAAAACCTGCACCGCATCGGTAGTGACGCGCATTGCCACATCGGAGGCAAAGACTTTGGCGATCGCGGCTTCCTTACTATGCGGCTGTTTGGAGTCAACCAGCCAGCAGGCGCGATACACCATACTGCGGGCCGCTTCAATTTGAATGGCCATATCGGCCAGCATGAACTGCACAGCCTGCAGCGAAGCAATCGGTTTGCCGAACTGCCGCCGCTCTTTCGCATAATCTGCCGCCCGGTCCAGAGCCGCTTGGGCCAGCCCAACGGAAATTGCCCCTACCAACGGCCGGGAAACGTCCAGCGTCTGCATCGCAATTCGAAAACCGCCGCCTTCTTTGCCAAGAAGATGATCGGCAGGAACCCGTACATTCTTTAAAATGACCTCCGTCGTATTCGAAGTCCGGATGCCCATTTTATCTTCTTCCTGCCCGACCCGAACCCCTTCGCGGCTGCGTTCCACAATGAACGCGCTCAAGCCCCGGATGCCCTTTTTAACATCAATGTTGGCAAACACCGTATATACGTCGGCAACCCCGCCATTCGTAATAAAGCACTTGGTGCCATTTAACACATATTCATCGCCGTCCCGCTCGGCCGTCGTCATGACTCCGCCGGCATCCGAACCTGCATTGGGTTCAGTCAGGCAAAAAGCAGCCAATTTTCCCTGCAGCACAATATCGAAGAATAGTTTTTTCTGTTCCGCCGTCCCGGCAATCATAACCGGATAACAGGCAAGACCATTCGCAGCAATTGTAGTTGCTACTCCGGCACATCCCTTGCCTAATTCTTCAGCCAACAGAGCACACGTCGTGGCATCCAGCCCTGGTCCGCCATATTCCTCCGGAATAGGCATGCAGTGCAAATCCATGGCAATCAATTCGTTGATGATTTCCCAGGGAAATTCTCCTGACGCGTCATATTTCTGGATAACCGCCGGGGTAATTTTCGTCTGGACAAACTCACGGATATTCTGCTGCAAAATCAACTGTTCTTCCGTTAACGACATGTCAATCATACTATTCCCCCTACTATTTCTTCTTTCTTATCAAAACCCATGAGGCTACACATACGCGGTGAGATCCCACAGGGCTTTTCCACTATATCGTGCCAACGCAGATGGCCTTTTGCAACCGCCTTTTAGGTCAGCAGACCATACTTTTTGGCATCCGCCGTTAACTCCTCCCGGAACTGCGGATGGGCAATTTTGATCAGCGCCCTGGCGCGTTCGGAAAGACTTTGTCCTCGTAAGTCTGCTACGCCATATTCGGTAACAATAAACTGGACATCGGTCCGCGGGGTGGTTACGACTGCTCCCGGCGGCAAAACAGTGCTGATCCGGGAAGTCATCGTCCCATCCTTCAAGGCAGCGTACGATTGAAAGGCCAGGAACGACTTACCGCCCGGCGACATAGCCGCGCCGCGGACAAAGTTCAACTGTCCCCCCGTTCCGCTAAACTGGTCAAAGCCAAGTGATTCCGAACAGGCCTGTCCGGTAAGATCGCACATCAGCGCATTGTTAATCGAGATAAATTTATTATTCTGGGCAATCACATTTTCATCGGCAATATACGAAATCGGATACGTTTTAAGCATGGAGTTCTTGTCCATGAACCGGTACAATTTTTCCGACCCGATGCCGAAACTGCAAGTAATCTCACCAGGATGGAGCGATTTTTGCGCGCCGGTGATAACGCCTTTCTCCACCAGCGTTACCATGGAATCTACCAGCATTTCCGTATGGATGCCTAGATCCTTGTGATGCTCCAGGAAAAACCCGACCGCATTCGCCACACCGCCCAATCCAATCTGGATCGTAGAGCCGTTTTCAATATAATCCACCATATGGGAGGCAATCGTCTTCGAAATATCATTGACCGCCGGCTGGGGCAGTTCGGGAAGTTTGTGATCCTTCTCGCAAATATAATCCACGTCATTCACATGGATGAACGATTTTTGGCCTCCGTACACATACGGCATCTCCCGGTTCACCTGCACAATAATCGTATTGGCAAACCTAGCAGCCGCATGGCCGTTAAACGTTCCCATGGTGCCATAACTCATATTGCCGTCTTCATCCGGCGGAGAAACTTCGACAATAAATACATTCCCCTTGACCCGATGTTCCGTCAGCCAATCCGTCTGGGAAAATTGATACGAGGTCACTTCCACGTTGCCTTGATTGATCATTTTCCGTTCGATTGGCCCCATGAAGATCGTATGATGCTTAATATGGCCGATATATTCCGCTTTCAAATAATCGAAAGGGGATAAAATCAGCGCGGAGATCATTGTTACATTTTCCAGTTCTTTATACCGCTTGCTGATCGCATTGACTAAATCAACGGGAGCGCCACTGCAAGGCGGATACCACACCCGGTCGTTCGATTGAATGACTGCAGCTGCATCCTCTACCGATATCAATTTTTTCTGATACATTGCTTTCCAGTCCATCATACCCCTCCTCTTTTTGATAGTCAATCTTTTCTCTTCGTTTCTATTTTCCCATAAATACCGGCGCTCGTTTCTCCTTAAACGCGGTTACGCCTTCCTGATGATCGTCTGTCTGCATACAAATCGTCTGCAGGTCCGCCTCCAATTCCAGCGTACTCTCCAGATCCAAATTTCCGCTGCGGTTGATCATTTTTTTGATCATTCCCAAAGCAACCGGCGCGCCATTCACCATACGCTCCGCAAATTCATAAGTCACAGTCTTCAACTCTTCGTCGGCAACAACCCGGTTCACGATCCCCAACTGCAGCGCCCCATCCGCATCCAGCAAATCCGCAGTAAACATCAATTCCTTAGCCTTATGCGCGCCCACAACCCTTGGCAAAAGGTATAACCCGCCACAGTCCGGAACCAGACCTACCTTAGCAAAGCTCTGGGCAAACCGCGCCGACTTCGCGCAAAAAACAATATCACAAGCCAGCGCCAGATTAAACCCGGCTCCGGCCGCTACGCCGTTCACCATGGCAATCACCGGTTTTTCCATACTCATAATCGCCGTCACAATCCTGCCGGCCAGTTCAATAAACTTCCGGGCCGCAACAGTTCCTTCAATGCTGGCTAAAAAGAACAAATCACCGCCGGCGCAAAACGCTTTGCCGTTACCGGTAAGCACAACCGCCTTAACCTCCGGATCCTCTTTGACCGCTGCCAACGCCTCGATCCAACCGTCGACCAGCGCCGGGTTCATCGCGTTCATAGCCTCCGGCCGATTCAGGGTAATGGTAGCAATCCCCTTGTTTTTTTCCAGCAATACAGCCTTTTCTCCCATACAATCTCCTCCTCCAACCATTTTTCTACAGGGGCAATCTGTTTTACCACCTCGCTTCGGACTGTCGGAAACATTGCGCGAGAAATACAGGATTCGTTACTGCATCATATTTTAGGAAGATCCGAACCTACCGGATCCGGCTATTGAAAAATAAAAAACAGAGATCTCCATTGCCACAGCAACAATCTCTGTTAAACTTCAACAATTATTGGCAGAAAGAACCCGGTTTCCTTCGAAGACACTACTTTCAGCAAAGTAATTCCCCCTCACAAACTATCGATTACTATTATACCATAATTTATGGAATTTTTCGAATTTGCTTACTTTAACCACATAAATTTTTACCGCGCAACTCGACGGACCCTTCGCATCGATCACGGTTTTCCCTTTTACTCTTCCTATACTCTTCCTAAAAACAAATAGTGAAGATATGGCAAATATGGTATAATTGAAATACTCTTTTTAAGAGGATACGTCAAGGGAGCCGTATCTTCCTCCGCCTGCGCGCAAAAGTGGAGGAGGCTGTACGGCTTTGTTGTTTTCAGCGCAAAATCGTGTATTTCACAGGAGCAGATTATATGTTGAAAAATTACCTCGGACCAATCTACCTAACGCTGGCAGCCAGCATCTGGGGCGGTATGTACGTCGTCAGTAAAATCGTCCTAACCATTATTCCACCGCTGGAACTGGTCTGGCTGCGCTATATCGTCGCCTTCATTACACTGGGCATCGTAGGCTTGCTTACCCATCAATCCTGGAAAATCGAAAAGCGGGATATCCCGCTTGTGCTTTCCATCGGGTTCATCGGCTATTTTCTATCCATTTGGGCGCAATTCGCCGGCACCCAACTCTCTTCCGCCCAGATGGGATCGGTCATCACTTCAGCCACCCCCGCCTTCATGGTCATATTTGCCCGGATCATCCTCAAAGAGACCATCACCTTTCGCAAAGGGTTATCCGTCTGCCTGGCAACGATTGGCGTACTGTGCATCGTCGGCATTGGCGACCTGAACAGCTCCTCCCAGCTCGGCGGCATCATTCTGGGAATTGCCGCCCTAACCTGGGCCCTGATGTCCGTGCTGGTAAAAAAAGTTCCCGCGCATTACTCCCAGCTTGTCATTACCACTTACGCTGCGATTGTAGCCATGGTAACCATGACGCCCCTTGCCGTTTCACAAAGCGTATTGCTCAACGACCTATCCTTACTTTCTGACCCCATCATTTGGGGCGGTGTTCTGTATCTGGGTGTTGTTTCCACTGCCGGCGCTTTCTTTTTTTGGAACAAAGGCCTGCAATTGGTTGATGCGGCGCAGGCCGGACTGTATTTTTTCTTTCAGCCCCTGGTCGGCACCTTGCTCGGTTGGCTATTTTTGGGCGAACAAGTGGGGCTGTCGTTCTGGCTGGGCGCCGCCCTGATCATGGCCGGCGTGTTTTTGGTCATCGAAAAACAACGGTAATGCCCTGCTCCGAAAGCAAATACCATCTGCACCACTCCAGACTGCATGGCCTGTATGGCTGAAAGGTGATTTGCCAATCCACGTCGAACCTGTATTAAGAAATTCGCAGTATGAATTTTAATGGTAAAATGATAAATCAACTAAATAAAATTTAAAGGCTGTTCAAAAAGGTTAAGATGCTAGGAACGACGAGTATTGCGCCGCGACGCGTACTAAAACGTACGCTAGCAAGCAAACGCAAGAGAGACAACACAGATTGACTTTTTTCAACAGCCTGCCTAGGAGGAAGGAATAGTATGGCTATCATAAAACCCTTTCGCGGCTTGCGACCCACGCCTGCACTGGCAGAAAAAGTGGCTTCGCTGCCGTATGATGTAATGGACTCGGAAGAAGCGCGGCAATTAACCAAAAACAACCCGTATAGCTTTTTGCGGGTTACCAAATCCGAAGTGGATCTTGATCCCGGCATCGACACCCATTCCCCTGCCGTCTATGCGAAAGCCCGGGGAAATTTAGATCAATTCATAGAAAACCATGTTCTGATCCAGGATGAAAAACCATGTTTTTATATCTACAAACAAAAAATGGGGCAGCATGTTCAAGTCGGCGTAGTCGCTGCCGCTTCCGTCAGCGAGTACCAGCAAAACATCATCAAAAAGCATGAATTGACCAGGCCGGACAAAGAACAGGACCGCGTCGACCATATCGTGGCAACGGAAGCGCAAACCGGCGCTGTGTTCTTAACCTATAAAGCGAATGAAACCATCAATAGTATCATCAATGAATGTTTGCAGCAGCAGCCTGTCTACGATTTCACTTCCGAAGACGGCATCAGCCATACACTGTACGTCGTGGACGAACCGGCGAAAATTGCCGCCATTGAACAGGCTTTCGCCAAAATCGACTACCTGTACATAGCGGACGGCCACCATCGTTCCGCAGCCGCTTCCCGGGTCTGCGACATGTGCCGCAAAGGAAATAAAAACCACACTGGCGAAGAAGAATATAACACCTTCCAGGCTGTGATATTCCCCCACAATATGATGTACATCATGGACTATAACCGGGTTGTGCAAGATTTGAACGGCTTAACCGCCGAGCAATTTTTACAATCGGTGGAAGAAAAATTTGTGACAACGAAACAAGCTGCGGCAGTTAAGCCCGGACAGCTCCACACCTTCGGCATGTATCTTGGCGGCCAATGGTTCCAGCTCACAGCCAAGGCCGGAACGTTTGCCCAAAGCAATCCCGTAGCCAAACTGGATGTAAGCATCCTCCAGGCCAACCTGCTGCAGCCGTTGCTGGGAATTGAAAATCCGCGCACCGACAAACGGATTAATTTTGTCGGCGGGATCCGCGGAATGCAGGAATTGGAGCGCCTCGTCGACAGCGGAAAATACGCAGTGGCCTTTTCCTTATTCGCGACTTCCATTGAAGAATTGATGGATATTGCCGATGCCGGCGAAATCATGCCGCCCAAATCGACCTGGTTTGAGCCCAAGCTGCGCGATGCCATGGTAATACACATGACCCCCTGCCAGTCGTACCTGAAATAGACGGTTCTGAAGTAGACGGTTCTATTACAACCAGCCTCCTTTGTTTTTATTCATGCAAGTTTCTACGCTGTATGGATTCTAATAAGGGAGGTCATATTTTTCACTCATTTAATCATGTTTCGTTCTCTCTGAAAATATACAGACGATTCAAAAAGGTCAAGATGCTAGGAATACCGAGGCTTGTGAAGCGACGCGTACAATAATAAGTACGCACGCAAGCAAACGCAGATTGGTTTTTTTTAACCGTCTGAACGGAGGTTGTTGTGAAATCATATGAAAAATATCCCGTCCAGGCTGAATACGCCGGACTAACCGTCGAAGAATATCTAAAACAAATTCTGCACTATTCTGGCCGAAAAATTCAAAAACTGACCCGTCTCAAAGGGATCCGTCTGAACAACAAGCCCGCCTTTTTGCAGAAAAAAGTAAAACCAACCGACACGCTGCAAATCATGGTCCTGGAAGACCGCAGCGGCGGAATCGTTCCCGAAGCAGGAAACGTCGAAATTTTATACGAAGATGAATCGCTGTTGGTACTTAACAAACCGGCGGGGCAGCTTGTTCATCCAACCGGGCGGACAACCAGCGGCACATTGGCCAATTTTCTGGCCTGGCACTTGCAAAAATGCGGCGGCAAAGGCACTGTGCATCCATTGCACCGTCTCGACCGGGATACCTCCGGCTGCATTTTGTTTGCCAAAGATGCCCACAGCCAGTTTCTGCTCGAACAACAACTAAACAGCGGGATCGTCAAACGAACTTACCAAGCCTTGGTGCAAGGGGTTGTTGACCCGCCAGTCGGTACCATTGATGCCCCGATAGGAGCCCATCCCACGCAGGCAAACCGGCGGGCCGTAAGCCCGCAAGGGGATCCGGCCATAACGAACTACCTGACGCTCCGCACATTTGAGCATGCCGCTTTGCTGGAGCTAACCCTCGAAACCGGCCGTACCCATCAAATCCGGCTGCATCTGGCCCATATCAACCATCCCCTGATCGGCGACGGAATGTACGGGATACGCGCACCATGGATGAAGCGTCAGGCTTTGCACGCAATTTCTCTTAGTTTCCATCATCTTAAAGACGACCGGGAAATTGTGGTCCATGCGCCCCTGCCGGAGGATTTTTCAGAGGCAATTACGTACTGCGAAGAAAAAAACTAAAACAATCGCCAATATTTGCAAAAAAAGAGTTGCATTTTCCATAATCTCTGCTATAATATCAATATAAGTTGTTAATTAATAATAATTATCTGGAGGTACTATTCATGAAAAAATTTGTTTGTGCAATTTGCGGTTATACCCATGTAGGAGATACAGCGCCTGAGTTTTGTCCTCAATGTAAAGCTCCGGCTGCCAAATTCATCGAGAAATCTGATCTCGCCATGAATTGGGCCGACGAACATAGAATCGGAGTCGCTGCCGGCGTTGATGCCGAAATTATCGAAGGCTTGAAAATGAATTACCTGGGCGAGTGCACGGAAGTCGGCATGTACCTGGCAATGAGCCGCCAAGCCGATCGCGAAGGCTTCCCGGAAGTTGCCGAAGCTTACAAGCGCATTGCCTTTGAAGAGGCCGAGCATGCCGCCAAGTTTGCCGAATTACTGGGTGAAGTGGTTACTCCTTCCACGAAAACGAACCTGGAATTGCGGGTAGACGCCGAGTATGGCGCTTGCGAAGGCAAACTGGAACTGGCGAAAAAAGCCAAGCAGCTTGGACTCGATGCCATCCACGATACCGTACATGAAATGTGCAAAGACGAAGCCCGTCACGGAGCAGCTTTCAAAGGTTTATTGACCAGACACTTCAAATAATCCTCCATACTAATTCCCGGCAGTTTGAATTGCTGCCGGGAATTTTTTCGGTAAAAATACCCTCAATGCCAAAAGGAAAATGACTATAAAGGCAGAATAGAATAGTAAAGTTTGTTATTCAGCAATCGAGAAAAAACCGGGACAAAGAACCTGTCTCCTTCTCCCACAGAAAAACCAACAAAAAAGCCGAATAAACGAATGCAGAATATCATATTCTAAGGAGGTTATCTACCCTATGCACATCGCTGAACAAGCCGCTCATATGACAGCCCGCACTCAAATCGTCAAAGCAGACTATCCTACCGATTGCATTTTTCAAGTCTTTGTAAAAGGCCGCTTACAAGATAAAGCTACTTACACCATCACGGAAGATGCCGTGGATTTCGGCTTCGACTGTCTGGTTCCCGGCGATTTTGTCCAAATCTTCTATTTCATTCCTTGATTGCTGCGTTTTACCAGCTCGCCACTCAACTAAAAAAAGCTCCTCGATTATCGCCAGGCGATAATCGAGGAGCTTTTTTACTCTTTGTTTACTCTTAAAATTACTAAGGCGGTTAAAATTTATACGCGACGATTAACTGTCCGAAGTCGCCATGCAAACGATTTTGATGTTCCACGTCAAATAACCACTTGGCAATAACGGATAAATTGCCTTTCTTGGAAGGCGGCGTCCACAAAACAGCCGGTCCTATACCAAAAGCTTCGCCCTGGAAGCTGCCCAGTTTTGCACCGCTGCCTGAGTCGCCGGTTATTTGTTTATAATAGTATCCTTGCAAGCCGACTGCATAATGTTGTTTAAAGTAGTGGTGATTCAATGCAAATTCTATATGGAACTCATTGCCCGACTTATAATCGCTGTCTTCGTTCCTTGTGTTGAACAGGATTCCAGGCGCGATCGACCACTCTATCCCGCTTTTCATATCCACATGAGTTACAGCAAAGGTGGTGTCAAACCCCCAATAATTTCTGCCGACATTTGACAAATTCATCCGATCATAAGCACCGGTAGGAGCATAGATCGTTTCTGCAATTTTATAATGATAGTCGCCATTTTTCCAATACATCGCACCTATGAGCGTGGTATCGCCGATATCCGTAGAAGAACTGGAAATGCTGCGGGAACCTTGAGCCGTACTAATGGTTGGCCTAACATCGACATTTCCATAGGGCAAAAAAACGCCTACTTGAAACGTTTTGTCACTCTTCTCTGAAGATTTAAAAGTATTGGTAACACCGATTACGTTCAAAAAGACCTTCGATTTAACGTCGGTTTCAACTCTCCCTCCCAACACAACCACATTGGCCTTAGTATTCATAAAAAGCATTTGTTCGACACCTACGACACCGGTATGCGGAGCTAATCCCGGAGCGAACGTAATGGATATGCCAGGGAAGTAGTAGCTGGATCCAAATTCTGTAGCCTGGGCCGGCTGCTGGCCAAGCAGAAGGGCTACCATCAGTAATACCATCAGAATTTTTCCCGTCTTCACAATCATAACCCCCTTTTCATTTGGCTTTGTTCGTAACCAGTACTGCGATTCAATACCAGCTGCGAACAAAGCCATTCTTTTATATTTCTCCGATCTTGCTGTGCAATTCTGCTCCGCTTCACCGCGCAGGAACTTTAACACCTATTCTCACTGTCGTTTGAGCGCAATCATCAGATCAGTTTCTGTGTCCGGAAGCATTTCCCCGGAAATTTCCAGTTCAACCTTATTAAGCAGCCCGGTAAACTTAAAGGCTCCACGGTATTCGTCCGGCGCAACTTCCGATCCTCCTTCATAACCGCAGGTCAATCCTTCAGAGCCAAAAAGAGTCGGTACGGTATGCGGCATCTGGATGG
>Ga0316604_10000231_pt1 | contig 80646 bp, 63 predicted proteins | sample OWC_soil_day20_C_FD_207650 | JGI IMG/M metagenome (GOLD analysis project Ga0316604, IMG submission 207650) | Wetland soil microbial communities from Old Woman Creek delta, Ohio, United States - OWC_soil_day20_CT | ecosystem: Environmental > Terrestrial > Soil > Wetlands | place: USA: Ohio... | reverse complement strand
CTACCTCGGGTGCCTTAAGTGTTACAGGCTCCGTCAATGTTGATAATACTGTCAGCGTTACCACCGGTACTGTTACCATCACTACCTCGGGTGCCTTAAGTGTTACAGGCTCCGTCAATGTTGATAACACCGTCAGCGTTACCACCGGTACTGTTACCATCACTACCTCGGGTGCCTTAAGTGTTACAGGCTCCGTCAATGTTGATAACACCGTCAGTGTTACCACCGGTACTGTTACAATCACCACTTCTGGTGCCTTAAGTGTTACAGGCTCCGTCAATGTCGATAATACTGTCAGCGTCACCACTGGTACTGTTACCATCACCACTTCTGGTGCCTTAAGTGTTACAGGCTCCGTCAATGTTGATAATACTGTCAGCGTCACCACTGGTACTGTTACCATCACCACTTCTGGTGCCTTAAGTGTTACAGGCTCCGTCAATGTCGATAATACTGTCAGCGTCACCACCGGTACTGTTACCATCACCACTTCTGGTGCCTTAAGTGTTACAGGCTCCGTCAATGTTGATAATACTGTCAGCGTCACCACCGGTACTGTTACCATCACCACCTCGGGTGCCTTAAGTGTTACAGGCTCCGTCAATGTTGATAACACCGTCAGTGTTACCACCGGTACTGTTACCATCACTACCTCGGGTGCCTTAAGTGTTACAGGCTCCGTCAATGTTGATAACACCGTCAGTGTTACCACCGGTACTGTTACCATCACCACTTCTGGTGCCTTAAGTGTTACAGGCTCCGTCAATGTCGATAATACTGTCAGCGTCACCACTGGTACTGTTACCATCACCACTTCTGGTGCCTTAAGTGTTACAGGCTCCGTCAATGTTGATAATACTGTCAGCGTCACCACTGGTACTGTTACCATCACCACTTCTGGTGCCTTAAGTGTTACAGGCTCCGTCAATGTCGATAATACTGTCAGCGTCACCACCGGTACTGTTACCATCACCACTTCTGGTGCCTTAAGTGTTACAGGCTCCGTCAATGTTGATAACACCGTCAGTGTTACCATCGGTACTGTTACCATCACTACTTCTGGTGCCTTAAGCGTCACCGGCTCCGTCAATGTTGATAACACCGTCAGTGTTACCATCGGTACTGTTACCATCACTACTTCTGGTGCCTTAAGCGTCACCGGCTCCGTTACAGCAGACAACGCTACTACCGACGTAACCGCACTCAATCTTACTACAAGTGACACTACGTTCTCAGCTTCAGATACCTGGACAGTACTGCCGTTTAATGTTTGGACAGTTGGCGCGTATAATGCCAGTACCACCAATAGTGCAGGACTTATATTACAGGTAAGTCCCGATGGCACCAACTATTTAAATGAGGAACCAGAAATAACTTTGCCTGCAGCCAGCCTTTCCGCCTTTGTTTCCACCTATCACTTTAAGTATGCAAGAATGTACTATCGGGCTACTACTTCTGGTAGTACTGTGACACTAAACCTCTATTTACAAGGCCACGCCTAAAAAATGCTGCTTATCTTACTAATACAGCACACTAAAAGTTATCCTTATATGGATTAAATCCAAAAGGGGGCGTGTTGAAACTTTCGTTTCAACCCCTCCCATTTTGGAATGATTACTACAATCATTACTGCCATGTCTATTTTCTCTTTATTATGTACCCTAAAGTACCCCCTGCCTGTATGCTAACATTAGGGAGGAACCAATTATGGGATTTACAATTATTAAGCCGCCGCAAAAAGATACATTTGTAAAACAAAAATCGATTGGCTGTAAATGCTTTAGCAAAAGCCTCACTGTGGGGAGAATAGGCAGCAAAGTATACCGGTCGCTAATCGAATTTGATATATCACAGTTGCCGCCCTTTTTAAAAATCTCAAATGCAACTTTAAACTTATACTTAGCCCCAAACACGTACCCTAGCATCTCTAAAACGGTAGAGGTTCACCAAATTCTATCAGAATGGTGTGCAAGATGTGTATCCTTTAAACACCAACCTCTATTTAAGCCAACCCCTGCGGCTAGCTTGAAGCTGACAAAACACCACAAAAACCTAATATCCTTTGACCTAACCTCATTAATTGAAAAGTGGTACCAAGGCACAGAAGCTAATCTAGGGGTTTTGCTAAAAATGGCCAACGAATGTTTTCCTAATGAAATTGTCTTCGCAAGCAAAGAATCGCCTAACTCCGAGTCTTGGCCCTATCTGCGAATAGAATATTTAGACCCTGCCGTTCCCTGTAAACCAGTCCGTCCACCGCTGGAAGTAACGCTGCATGTAACTGCGCGTAAAGACGCTGCTTTTACTGATCCCATTAAAACCCTGCCGTTCAACTATACTTATATCGTTACAAATGTCGGCTCAGCTCCGGCGTTAGCCCACCTTCAGTTAAGTCCCGACGATCATCATTGGGAAACAACCGGCCAAACCAAAACAATAAACCCAGGTGAACAAAAATTCTTTGTCCCGGACTATATTGCAAAATATTCAAGGCTAGGCTATAAGTCCGAACATGCTGACGACCATAGTACCAAACTGCTTATTCACATTCAAGGCCATAGCTAGTCATTACTCCTATTCAATTTATAAACTGTCAAACATTCTTTAAGCTCTTGTGCCTTCCACAGGAAGGCATCAAGAGCCTTATTCATTTTTCAAACCATTACAACCAGTATTAAGATTTCATAGCCATTATTGCTGCTATGCCAACTATTAATCGTCCTTAGCCAGCCGCTTTTTTAATTAGTCCCAAATATAGGTCAACGATTTTCCCACCACCAAATTATTGTCATATAAATATCGTCGCGGTGAAAAGCAGGTTGTTTTATCAGCAAATGCCGGATACTGCCGCTCAAAGAAATCCTGCGCATCATTGAAAAACATGCCGCACTGCTCAGAAAAATATGGAGCCGGTGTTGCTCTGTCATAGCTAAACACTGTTCGCAATTCTACACTATAATAATTCCAGACAGTATTTCGCCAGCAAAGCACCGGAACGTTCATAGCCATCGCTTCTAAAAGAGCAATTCCCTGACTTTCGGTTGCTGACAGCCATACAACGGCCTTAGCCTGATCTAACAACGCCTTATATTCGCTTCGGCTATATTTTCCATATGTAATTTCATGAACCTGTTCACCAGCCGAACCCAAACCATTCTTCAGCGCCTCTGTCAATGCAGTATTTCCTTTGTTATAAACCACTATAAGCTGTTTCTCTTTAGTCACATCGGGCCGCCATTCATCGGTATCAATACCTACCGGCCATATCACTATCTTTTCCCTAATACTGGGCATCAAAAGGGAATAAACCTCGCCTGGCCACCGGCAAGGAACAATCACCTTATCAACCTTAGAATGTCCGATAATACCTTGCAATTCCTGCGGAACTACTACCAGATTCGGACCGGCCCATAACTGTTTACAGCCCAACTTTTCTTTATTTTCTATGGCCCATACAAGATGATTAATGTCGTTGACTACCCATATAACCGAATAAATCCTATCAAGCTTGGTTACCGGCGTAACCAGCATCCAAGCCACATCATCGCGCTGCCGCAGTTCTTTTAGCAGATTTTCGGCAACTACCGTCGGCCCGCCGGAGTGTCCGCTAGTACTCCAACGCAGATAATATTGAAAAATCCGCTCATCTATTTTGCCAGCCTTATCACCATCGGCTAAAGGTTCCAGTAATACAATCACCGCACCTCACCTGCCATTATATTATTTAACTATTCTCGGATGCAGTTAAGCATGGTTTCCCAATATGCCTGCGGCAAGCCTACTAAATCAATCCAAGCCCGGGTATTCCAGCCGCAAAAGGCATCAAGCGAACTGCCAAAATCAAATAAAAATACATTTAACCCTTTGTTTTTTAATAATCGCTTTTCCAACACCCTTCCCGAACACCCCATTGCTACAACAATTACTTCATACTCCCGCTTACGTTCAAAATAGTTTTGGATAGTTTCCTGTTCTATTCGGTCAATGTCCACAAAAGAATTTTGGGTAGGAGTTTTTACATGCGCAGTATTACCAAAAAGCTTTTCTAGCGTAAACGGTGAGACATTTTCATTTCCTACAAAAATCGGATTTTGCGATCTTAATAATCTTAAAAAAGCAATTGCACTACTCGGCTCAAACACTGCTAAATAAGCCAATGCGACAGGAGAATAAATTTTCTCGCCAATAAAATATTTATATATCCGCGAAAGCATATTATCAGCCCATTCATCAGGCGATAAGTGAATACCTGGCTGCATCCCCGGCATAAATCCAAATTTTTTTGAGTGCAGAGGCAAACACTTTACTATTCCATCACCGGCTAAAGAAAAAGCTTCCTGCATCTCAGCCGCAATTTGTTTATTTCCTGCTTGCAGCATATCATTTTTGCTTTCCAATAAATTAACATCACCATCACCAAAACGCATATAGGCACCATTTTGTCGTAGAGAAATTAACTCTTGGCACTGTTTAATTGTGGTAAGCGGCGTTTGTATTCTAATACACGAAGGAAAGCCATTCATGCTATCGTTCATATCAATGCATCTCCTACTTGCTTTTCTGGTCCTTCACTCGGAAGAACTAAACCGACAAAAATTGAAGAGTCTTCATTCTTAGGTATGTTCCGTCGAAGTTTTTTAGGAAATTACGGCAAACTTGCCTGGTAAAATCTTGATGATCTTGTTGTTTCATAGCAAAAAACCCCATAGTAACAGGAAGTTCAACATAGTCACCGGGAAATCCGTAACAAAAAATCACATAATTGGTAAACCCGGCTTTACTTAGTAACTGCATTAGCTCCTGTTCATCAAATAATGATTTATGTAATTGCGCGTGATAGTTATCGAATAATACGTCTTCCGTATCGCCTCCATGAGTGTAACGATACACATTATACAAATCAAATACCGGACCAGCAGTTCCTGGCATATTTTCAAGATAAAATCTCGCAACGTTCTTAAAGTAAGGAATCCCAATGTAACAAATGAACCCTGTAGTTGTTAATTTATTGTATAAATCAGTTAAATGCGTTACTCGTTTATCACGATACAGATGCTCAAAAAATGCGTTACTAAACGCACATTCAATTGATTTAAAAGGAATTGGTAAATTAAGATCCAGTACTAAATCTGTCGCCACCGTTTGGCGTACATCAATATTAATAAACCCGTTTATTTTAGCACCACCACAACCGACATGAATCTTTACATTCTCCATTTCCGCTAAATTCATAGCCTCACCCTCCCAAGATATACTCAAACCGCACCTCACAGCCATTCTTCTGGAATTAAACACGAAAACTCTACTCTTTTATAAGCGAGGCATCTACGCCAACAAGACCTGACACCCCAAGCTTTTTTAGGCTGTTAAACTTATCTTTAGCGATATTCTGATATAAGGCATCTTCTATCGAAACTCCGGCCACTAATAAAGGAATAGCTTGCTTTAGAGCATTCAGCCACATTGGATATTCGTTTTGGGAAAATCCATACAAACGAGTCGAAATCGCACCTTCACATATAAGAGCATTAAACTTTTGCAAATTCCAATTATTGAAGTTAAAGTCTTCGGATAAAAAATAGCGACCGCTAAGTTTCATAACAAAAGGCGTTGTTTCGTATATTAGATATGGTGCTGTCTGAATTAATGAAATTGCTTCCCCCAGCCCTTTAAACTTACTGTCCACAGCCGCTCTAACTGCCGTATCGGTTCCATTATAAAGATAACAATCCACTAAATTAGCAATATTACACGGCAATTCATTGTTTAAACCAGATTCTATAAGCAGTATTTTAGCCTTAGAAAACCTGGCTCTAATTGATTCGATTGTCCAAACAGTTTGCTTCGCTCTTTCTTCCGGACAAAAAATAGACCTTATGTCGGTATAACACAACGGCGCATTTGTATAATATATAACTGATGTAATAATAAACAGCACTGGCTTATCACATAGCTTTTTTACTTCATCCATCAGCGCTTTCCCCTCGTACTAAATTCGACCACCTTCATGCAGAGCTATTGTACATACACTGCTTCCTATAACTAAGGCATTTCTAAAACCTTAAGTTTTTTCTTGTATCAGTGTATTCTGCATAACTATCATTGTTACAGCAGCTAAAAAAGTAAAAGTCCGAATGGTAAAATCCATCCAGACTTCTTTATACGGCGTCATAATATGCACTTTGCCGATGCAGTAAAAAATTGGTCTTGCAAGCTTTGGGCTGCTTGATCTTCCTTAATAGCCTTTATCGCTTTAGCAACATTATTGGCGGCGTAAAGTATCAGCTTATCGCCGACTGAGCTAGTAGCAGCTGACGGATCACCAGCCTGATGAGTGGGAAAATTGGCGTACCAGGATATCGATGCCGCCACCCCAGGAAGATGGTTTAACCGTCCCAAATTTTTATGTCCTTCCGGATTCACCTGTTCCATATGAACAAGCTCCGGTCTTATTGACATTATTAAAGAAGTTTCAATAGCTCCGGCGTGATCCAACACTTGGTCCAGGGTTAGCATTTCCATTATCTCCGCCTGCTGAGCCTCAGTCAGCCAATTGAAGAAACCGATGCTGTATATAACATAATCCTTCTGTTCATAAAGACTGCCCTGCATAAAATAATCAACAAAGGCAGCGTTACCGCCATGCGATGAGAGAATAACAATCTTCTTAAAACCATTCCTAGCTATTTCCTTAAATACCTCATCCAGGAGAGCATATTCCAATTCCGGTTTTATTGCAATCGTCCCCGGCGTATGCCGAGCCTCATTTATCTGTCCGAAATAGTAATAGGGAAAAACCACTGCCGGCTCGCTTTTTACCGCTTCCTCAGCTATTTTTCTGCCAATCATCATATCAGTCCCCAGAGGCAGGTGACTTCCATGCTTCTCAATAACGCCAAGCGGAAAAATACAAGTACCTCCAGTATCTTTAGCCGCCTGCGCAAACTGGTCGGCGGTTAAATCTTCCCATAACATCCCTATTCCTCCCAAAGTTTATTTTAGAATAGTTTAACCGTTTAACGCTAAAAACAGCCAATCGGCTTGTGAAGATATTTCTTCAAAGGCCGATTGGCTGTTTTTATATTGGGGTTATTACTCCCACGGCATTTTGTTTACTGTCGCCGGGATGTCAGGTATTAGGTCGCTGTTAACGCTATAGCGGAAAGAGTAACTGCCTGAACCAACTTCCAAACTCACGCCTGCGGCGTCTTCAGCAAGTAACCCGAGCAGCGGCAGATTCGCTAACGCTGCGCCACCTTCAGTTACTGCACTTACTTTAGCATAAGGCAATGTAACTTTAGCCGTAGTGTTTGGCGGGATGGTCACATCTACCGACAAAAAATCACCTGCATATAGCCACTTAGTTTTAATAAGGCCGTACATTGATTCCAGTTCGGCACTCGCCCAACTAAGAGCTTTTGAAAGCTGCGGCTTAATAATAATCCGCTTGTAGCCAGGGATTGTTTCATCAAGATCCAAACCGGCCACAACTCGATACAGCCACTCACCAATCGCGCCATAAGCGTAATGATTGAAAGAATTCATGTTTGCGCTCCAAAATGAACCGTCCTCCTTAATGCCATCCCAGTGCTCCCAAATGGTGGTAGCACCTTTGGTTACCTGGTATAGCCAGGACGGGTAATCGGTAGCCAGAAGCAATTTATAGGCCACGTCCGCTCGACCGTTGCTGCTCAGAACATGGCAAAGATATGGCGTACCAACAAAGCCAGTATCCAAATGCCACTTGTTTTTATCTAAATATTTAACCAGCGTATCAACGGTTCGCTGCCGGTCCTTTTCTTCCATCAGATCAAACATTAAGGACAGAATATGCGCTGTCTGAGTCGGCACTGCAAGCCGCCCGGCAGGGGTAAAAAACTCTTGTCTGAAAGCCTGAACAATGTTAGCATGCAGTTCACGATAAAGCTTCTCATCATCTGCTTTTTCCAGAAGCGCCGCTGTCTTGGCCAAAATACTTGTTGAATAGGCATAGCAAGCGGTAGCAACCAACTCATTGGACGTCGCCCCAACAAAGCTGCCTTCTTTAGCGTCAAGGGCAAGCCAATCTCCAAACTGAAAACCGCTTTTCCACAACAACCCATTTTCAGCTACACTCTTGACGTATTCGACGTAAGAGCGCATACTTTCGTAATGGTCTTTTAGTATTTGCAAATCGCCATAGCACAGATAAATTGTCCACGGGCAGATTACCGCCGCGTCACTCCAAGCCCCGGCAGTAAAGCTGCCAAAAGGAGCGCCAAGAATGTTTGGCACTACAACCGGTACACCACCGTCATCCCGTTGTTCGGCCTTTACATCCCCCAACCACTTTTTCAGGAACAGCGCAGTATCCATATTGAAGCAGGCCGTACGGGCAAAGATTTGGGCATCGCCAGTCCAGCCAACCCGTTCATCTCGCTGGGGACAATCGGTGGGAACTTCAACAAAGTTCCCTTTCTGACTCCAGAGGATATTGTGTTGGAGCTGATTTACCAGCTCACTAGAGCACTCGAATCTTCCGGTCTCGGCCATGGCTGAGTGAATTACAATACCAGTGAAGTTTTCACGCTGGATCTCACCAGGATACTGAACAACATGGACATACCGAAATCCTTGATAACTAAAATGCGGCTCATATGTCTGCTGACCATCATCATTCAGGATATATTCGATAGTCTGTTTTGCAGTTCTTAAATTCTCAGTATAAAAATTTCCTTCCTGATCCAACACCTCGGCGTGTCGGAGAGTTACCACCGCTCCTGCCGGACCATCAACCGAAAAGCGAACCCAACCAACCATATTCTGACCGAAATCCAGTACCGTTTCCCCCTTGGGGGTATGAATTATCCCACTAGGCTTAACTTCCTCAATTACTTTAACCGGCTGTGACTCTTGCGCAATAAGAATATCCTTTGTTTGTTCCAACACCTGAATCCCTAGCCAATCGCTGTCGTCATACCCAGGGGTATTCCAACCATTTTTCACCAAGCGGGCATCATATGTTTCTCCATGATATATTTCGGACATAAGAATTGGACTAGTTGCCGATTTCCACCCGGCGTCGGAAATAATCTCCTCAGTGCCATCCTCATAGGTTACATGCATTTGGCAGAGTAAAGCTAATTTATCGCCGTAATTGTATTTCTTTTCTTCCCAGCCCATATTACCATTGTACCAGCCGCCGCCCAGCATAGCCCCGACGGCGTTGGTGCCGGTCTTCAACAGATCAGTTACATCATAGGTCTGATACTGCAACCGTTTATGATAAGCTGTCCACCCAGGAGTCAACAGCCAATCACCGACCTTGCCGCCATTTATATATAATTCATAAACACCAAGGGCGGTTACATAAACCCGGGCGGCCTTAATCTTTCCCTTTAGTTCAAACGTATTTCTTAATAGAGGGCAAGCTCCGCTTTCCGGCATTTCAGGAGTAATCCACGGAGCAACCCAGGCGCTGGATTTTAAAAGCCCAGTTTCCCAAAAGGCAGCTTTACTCCAAAGCGATTCATTTCCTGCACCATCCCAAACCTGTACTTTATAATAATATCTTGTCCGTTGTATTAATACTTCACCATTATATTCCACATGCACCGACTGGTCGGACATTACTTGACCCGAATCCCAGACAATATTGTTAAAAACTTCATCAGTGGCAACCAAAATACGGTACGCCGATTGCATGATATTCCTCGCTTGCGTTTGAAGTTTCCAGCTTAGCCTTGGTTTTAGAACATCAATGCCAAGCGGATTGATCCGGTACTCGCATTTCAGGCTTACAACCTGAATGTTATTTGCCATATACTATTGAACCTTCTTTCTCTTCGCTCTCAACTTGACCCCACGGATCAGTTCACCTTACCGCTTGGCTTCCCAATACCCAGCGTACGGATCAACCGGGCTTACGCCTTTAAACGGCGAACGTCCCAACAGTTTTTCCACTACCGCTTTAACGACATAATCATTGCCTGAATAGCCGTTAATAAGCGTCTTTAACTGCGGGATATCCTGCAAGAGATACGGACTGCCCACAGAAACCCCTATTGTTGGCACATCATTGATAAACCACGGCATATCTGCTCCCATCGGCATTGTCCAGTGGACTCGGAGCACTGTCTTATTGCTGGCCGGTTCATAATTAGCAAAATAGATTACAGCGTCATATTTGGCTTTTACTTCTTTTACTGAAAGCCCCATATAACTAAACTGATACTTATCTTTATCAAAGATTTCTACTTCAAAACCTTCCTCTTCAAGCAGCTCCTTAAACAAAAAATGAGCATCCTGACTGAAATGCGCCTGACCTTCACCTAAGACATACAGCCAGATGCGTTTATGGTCCTTCACATTAAGCGGCAAAACCTGCTGTGTGTCTTTCACCAGCGTCACCGCCAAATCGGCGCACTCCTCAGCCCACTCAGTATGCTCCTGACATTTTAAACTGGCCAGTGCAGCTTCTTCCTGGACAAGTACGCCTGCCGCCTGCTTCTTGTACAGCCCCAGCGATGCCTTTAGTGCCAAAATACGGGTAACCGCCTCATCGATACGTTCCAGTGTCAGAATACCTTTTTCAATTCCGCCCAGCATAAATTCCAAATCTTCCTCAACATTCCGGTTAAAGAGAAACATATCACAACCGGCAGCAATTGTCTTCGGCACCGCAACTTCCCGGCGCTCGGCCATAGTAAATCCACCCATCGGTGACGCATCAATAATTATGACACCATTAAAACCAAGCTTTTCGCGCAACAAAGTTTTCATTAATTCAGGTGACAGCGATGCCGGCATAATCTCACTGTCTGTTATCCCTGGTACAAGCGCCCGCGAATACTCCGGCAGCATGATATGCCCAACCATTACACTGTTGGTGCCAGCCTCGATCATCCCCTGATAAATTTTTCCGTAGGTTGCATCCCATTCCGCAACTGACTGATTGTTGACGCCAATGTGCAGATGCTGATCCCTATCATCACCGCCGTCGCCAGGAAAATGCTTGGCTGCTACAGCAACCCCGCTTTCCTGCGCTCCCTTCATATACGCCTTAGCCATCTTTAGCACCCTGTCCGAGTCCGAGCCATAGGTTCGCACATTGGTTATCGGGTTCTTACAATTCCGGTCAATATCCACAATTGGTGCAAACGACCAGTTACAGCCTACAGCTGCGCCCTCACGCCCTGAAACCAAACCTAATCGGTATGCCATCGTCTCATTATCGGTCGCTGCCGCCTGCATGGGATAGCCGTAAAAAGTCCCGTCAGCAGCACTCCCATTGCCGCCGACTTCCAGATTAGCGGCAACCAACAACGGCACCGCTGAATTTTCCTGCAAATAATTATGAGTATCCTGTACTTGGGCTCCCGGCCCGGCCCTAAACAGAATACCGCCTGGCTGCATGGTATTTAAAAGGTTATCCAAGTATTGCGGTTCTGTACTCAGGCCTATTGGGCAAAACAGTTGCCCTACTTTAGCCTTGAGGTCCAGCGAATCAAGCGTCTTTTTAACCCACTTAATATCTTCTTCATTTAAATTAAACGGTTTTGCTTTTAAATTAATCATAGTGCCCTACTCTTCCTTTTTAGCATAGTTTCTTGCGTTAAAAAGCGGCAATGGTTTTTATCGTCTATTTTCTCTTATCCGGACGCCTAGGCCTTAAATACCTGTTGCAATGCTTTTGCTATTTCATTCATACAATCTTCGGCCTGCGGATAAACACCAATTTTGTCAATAAAGGCATGATCTACACCACTATAGCGAATTACTTTTGTTTTTACTCCGGCTTTAGTCAACTTCCGGGCATAAGCCTCGCCCTGCAACCGCAGATAATCATACTCCGCGGTTATAATAAGCGTTTCCGGCAAATTGCCCGCATCCTCTGCCAAGAGTGGCGACGCATAAGGTTTTATCAAGTCCGCCTTTTCTCCTACATAAAAACCATTCATCAGTGGCGAAGAATCTCTTAATGCTGCTAAAGCACCTTTGATTACTTCATGATCAGCCTTAATTACATATTCTTTAATATCCCATTTATAATCCTCAGTCACTGCCGAAAAATCAAGAATTACTACCGGATAAATTAATGCCTGAAAATTAATCATTCCAGTTCCTAAATCACGATCCATCATTGCACATACCGCCGCCAGGTTACCTCCGGCACTATCACCGGCAACAGCGATTTTCCGTCGATCTACCTTAAGCTCCAAAACATTAGTCCACACCCATTTTACGGCGTCAAAGCAATCCTCCAGCCCTACAGGAAACTTGCGCTCTGGTGCCAAAGAATAAGCGACAGATACCACAACAGCCCCTGCCTTCTCAGCCAAAGCTTTACAGCAGTTCTCAACCGTATCTACCGAACCGCCAAAGAAACCGCCGCCATGAAAAAAAACGACTGCCGGCATAATATCTTCCTTTAGTGGAGAATACACGCGGATAGGAATAACGCCGTTTCGGGTTTCAATATCGCGATATTCAGTCTTAATTTCACTACATGTCATATCTTTATTAGGAAATCCTGCAAGTCTCCTTAAGACTTCTACATCAAACCCACCTGGAACATCGCCTAAATCCGGCACTTTAAAATCCAACAAAGTCTTCAATACCCTTTGATCAAGCACACCATCGGCATCAGAGTCAGGAATGTGTTTTATAATCATATCAATACCCTTCTCAGGTCTGACAGTAAACCGAGTTTCCATAAGAGCTACCAAAATGTCATAGTCGTTATTTACAGCCACCTAATCATCCCCCTATTGATACCAGCTAATGTTTTCATGACAGGAAAACAAGATTCCATCCGAATCAAACATTGCAGGGATAAATCTATTACGATAAATTTATCCCTGCACCATTTGATAATCGGGAAATATACGCGTTTTCTCAAGCTCACCAATTCGCAACATCGCCTGCTTCCAGAGCAGACGATGTTGCTCAAGCTTATTCCTGAACAGGCTTTGACGACATTTCCGGAATCGGAATAACTGCTGCAGCGCTCAGAATACCGGTTATAGCAAGCACGCCGTAAAACACTGGGAATCCCCCCATTGCCAGTAATGGTGACGCTATCGCCATTACTAGTGACTGCGGTAGCGTACCGGCGATATTCATAATACCAAAATCTTTGGCGGCATCTTTCTTGTTAGGCAGAATTCTGGCGGTTAAAGCCATATCCACTGCAAGATATGCTCCAAAGCCCGCGCCTATAATTGCATTACCGATAAAGACAACAGGCATGGACGGAGCAAACGCCAAGATAAACACACCAATTGCTACAAGAACTGCCGCACCCTCTACAAACGGCTTTTGTTTGCGATACTTATCGGAAAGCATTCCCCCAAAGAAGCTGGCCAGTGCTAAACAAATTGTCTGAATCAGCATGGTTAAAGCAGCCACACCGGTAACTGCCTCTGCTGGAATATTAAATTTCTGCATTAAATACAGCGTGCCGAACATCTGGGTATTAAAGGCCATGCTAACCAGAAAACGAGTCAAAACACCCCAGGAAAAGGCCGGATACTTGCGGGGACTGGGATAAACTTTTCCCAACTTCTCGCCAAAAGTCAGTTTTTCCTGAACTTGATTTACTTCAAGTTGGCGCAATCCGGGTCCGTCTTTGATAATAAAGCAGCATACTACTCCACAGACCACGACAACACCGGCAATAACATCAAATTTAGTAGCTGTCGGAATACTATTCAGCGCAGTCATCAGTCCCATCCCAGTAACAATAGCCACCGGATTAAAAAGACCAATTATTCCTGAGGCCATACCGCGCCGGCCTTCCTCAACCTGGTCGGGAATAAGCGCGGAAAGCGAAGCCATTGCAAAATTTATGCAAAAAACAGCTAAACACCAATAAAGTATGATCTGTCCGATATCTTTAGTCGCACCAAGTGCCACAAGACAAACTCCGGCTAATACGCTACCAGCTAAAATCCAGGTACGTCTGCGTCCAAATGACAAGTTCGTTCTGTCGCTAACCGCACCGCCAATATAGCTGGAAAAAATTCCAACCAACGATGCTAAACCAGCCGCCATCCCCATATTTGCAGCAACGTTCTGCGGATCAAGCTCCACTAATTTTAGCGTTAAAAGTAGTGCCAGCGGAATTACGGCCGCCATGGTGTTGCCCAATTGCCCAAGCACCATACCAATTAGTAACTGCCAGAAAGGAGTCCTGACAGCAATCATATTATTCATCTCTAATCGTCGTCCTTTCAATATCGATCGATGACTCCTGATCACAAGCTGCCTGCGTTATAAATAACACCACAGGCAGCTTGCCGAATTACTCTTTAATTTTTAGAAGAAGAAATCAAACTGGGTGCGAAATATCTTTTTATCAGCGCCATCATCAACAGCTTTACCCAGCATATAGAAGCAAGTCAGCTGAGCCAGACGTTTAGGAGTGTAATGGAATCCAATTGTCGTACCCTTGAAGTTTACTGAGTTATTATCATCGCCATAGAAGTCGTTTACATTGCCGCCATAACCGCCAATCACCGCATTATACGGTACTTTGCGGTAATTCACAAACACATCATACGAATGCGGCACCGCCCAAAACATTGACTGCTTGTACTTAAGCTCCGCTAAATATGATTTGTTATTAGCTGTAGCACTGGATTTTACCCCGGCAGTAGTTAACGTGAAATTGTTACCAAGCTGGGTATCAAAACCAAGCTCATAGAAGTTTGAAGCAGGTACTGTGACATAATTGCCGCCAGTTGTTTTCCAGTCACTGATTTTTTGATAAGCGGCCTTAACATTGGTACTGGGAGACGCAGCATAAGCAAAATCCACGCTGGCATAAGGCATTCTAGCGCTTATTAAGTCTGAATTAGTATAATTACTATCAATCTTCGCTTGTGCTAAGTAATACCTGTCAGTATCATATACCTGACCGTATGCCACGCTGGTTTTTAGTTTGCTTGACGCATCAAAAGCCAAGCGCGCCCCGCGCATCTTGCCAATGTAAGTCATGCCATAGGCTGGACGATTGCCAAATTGGCCGGCAGTAAGTTTGGTTGCTTTACTTAGTGCGGTGTCTACACACAGTGTCTCAAAATCGGTATCCATATCGCCGCCAGCCCAGCCTTGAGTATACTCATTGGTTTTATAGGCGGCCTGGAATTCTTTTTCCACAGTAACAGTTGTTGTGCTATCAAAATTATAATGAGTAAGAAGATCCATGTGCGCCGCTGTTAACGGCCAAATTGCATTAGTCGTTCTTTGATATCTGAACCCGAGATATGAGCCTTGAATACTAAGCTGACCGACGCTGCCTTCTACGGCTTTCAGTCGTACCCCTATACTTTCAAGCTCAGCCTTGTATTCAGCAGCCAATTTTTCGATTAACGCTCTTTGCTCAATATTGGCTTGTTCCTCTTTACCCATTGCTTTAGCAATAATAACTGCGATTTCATAGCGGGTCAGCGTTTTATCGCCATTGAATTTTCCGTCGGCGCCATCAATAATGCCAGCGGCAACAAGCTTTTTAACAGCAGTATAAGACCAGTGGTTTGCGGGAACATCAACAAAGGGATTAGTTGTGGCAGCAGCAGCAGCGGTGCCGACAATACTAAGCATTAAGACTAGTGTCAGTGTAACAACCAAACTTTTTTTCATGAATACCCTCCTCAAACCTTTTTCGCAAATGTTTTCCAGTGTCCATGTTTCCTCAAAAACATCTGCTGTAAGTAAAAAAATAATAGCCCACCTTTTTTACTGAGTTTTCTCTAAACCCTCACTCCCTTTAGCCAGTTTTTTTATAATAATGCGACAACTTGTCCTATTTAAAAACAAGCCTTCGCAACCGGCATCATAGCTAAATATGCCAAAAGCGTAAATATAACATAAAATATCATGTTATATAAAATTTTCTGTTATTTCGCGATAAAAAAATTGGATTATCAGCCCTTACTATCTAACAGCCAACAAAAGCTAATATATCTTTTACCGAACCTAACGCAAAGCTTGCCTTCGAATTCGCGGCAGCTTGTCCCACACCAGCCACCTTCATGCCAGCCCTAATAGCTGCGTCAACACCAGAATCGGCATCTTCCACCACCAGGCACTGTTCGGGAGCTGCTCCCATTCTGGCAGCCGCCAGCAGAAAAACTTCCGGATCAGGTTTGCTGTTTTTTATGTCATTACCGTCTACCACTGCATCAAACTCGTGCGCCAGCCCCACTTGCTTTAAAATGAGGGCAGTATTTTTACTTGATGACCCAATCGCGATTTTTATATAGCGTTTTTTAAGCTCGCTGATAGTTTCCTTTATCCCTGGTAACAGGTCTTGTTCAGTCAGTTCTGTTAGCGCCTCCCGGTAGAGCGCATTTTTGGTCGCAGCCAGTACTTCTTTTTCGTTAGCACTATACTCACGCGAAGCTTTCTCCAGAATTATCGCTAAACTTTCCATACGGCTGACTCCGCGCAAACGATTGTTGATGTCCCGGTTAAACACTATTCCTTCCCTGTCGGCAATCTTCTTCCAGGATAAATAATGGTACTCATCTGTTGACACAATAACGCCATCTAAATCAAAAATAACTACTGTAAACCTCATCTATAGTCACACCCTAAAACGGAATTATCATATTTGTATTATACTGGTTGAGTTTTCAAAAAACTTTCCCTTGCTTAATAAAAAGAATAGTCATTTTTATTATTCATCAAGGTAACTTACCTTAATTTTTATTAAAATTCTGTCAAGATATAATAAAAAATGCCTTAGTGACTTTTTTATCACTAAGGCAAAATATAGTCATTTTATTAAACAGAATTATTACCAAATTAGGAAAATGGGTATTCGGATTATTAAGTTTGAAATCGACTTAACAAAGATTGCTATCCCATTTTCAAGATGCTGTCAACATAGAACTTCACTTCTTGAGCATAAACTTCATCAGAAATAAACTTTTGTTCTAATAACTTTTTGGTTTTCTCCGATACCTGCATAGTGGTAACAATCTCCTTACCAGCTGTTTCTAAAGCCTGCAGATAATCAGAAACCATAGGAAGTAATTCAGCTACTTGAGTACTCAGAAGAGCACCTTCGGAAGTATAAATTTCACAAATCACCTCAGTACCAAGATTGCGTGCATGGCGATTAATCCAATGAGAAATTACTTGAAAATGAGACGTTTCAGGATAACCACAATTAGACATCATTATTAGTTTTGGTACTGCAATGGTAGTTAAATGGCGATATTCTCCATCTTTATCTTTATCCCAATAAGGACTGCCAATGACCATTAATCGATCAATAAATACTTTTAACATACTGGATATATTATCAAAATACAGCGGAGTAGCCCAAATCCAAACATCTGCATCTTGTAATAAACACAGCACTTCATTCATGTCATCTTTCACTACACACGTTCCAGGAGTATTAAACCAACAAGCTTTGCATGCCGTACAATACCCAATATTCTTATCTGCTAAAAAAATATTTACCGTCTCTGCACCAGCTTGTTCTGCTCCTTTTAGAAAGTTACTAACCATAATATTTGTATTGCCTGTTTTACCTTTATGGCTTCCATTAACAGCGACAATTTTCATTATGACTACTTCCCTTCTTGTCAGCTTATCTATGCACAAAGTATATCAAATGAATACAATATATAACAGTCTGGTAAATATAACCAATTTAGTGTATAATATTTATAGAAAATAGTATGTAGATTCTATTGAATTAAAAAGAAGCACCTTATTGATGTACTTCTTTTTTGCATAACGATTTATTATTTGAACTGTCACTAAGGCAATTTTATACTTAGCGTTATTTACGAATAAACCGGCGACAGTTCCAATAACCGCACTTCATGTGGACCTAAATCGCAGGTAATATTCCAGCTTTTCTCTATTTCCTCCTGGCGCACAACTTGTTTTGGTACGCCTTTAGTGTTTAGATATTCGATATCAGCGGTTGTCAGCGACTGCGGCGCCCCTAACTCCAGCCATAAATCAAAAGCGCTGCCATGCTCCCGGTTAATGGTATAACTACGGATGGTGTAATTCCCTGCAGTAATGCCGGTTATATTAAAATTTATTTCCAGCTGACCGTTAGCAGCGAAAACATGATAACGCTTTACTGCGTCGATCCCTAATAAGTCATTCATACTATACAGCTTATTAATATGGCAGTAATTATACACCAAGAGTTGATATTTATCACGCGTTTTGGTGAGGCAGTAGCCCGGCCCTTTTGAAACCAGCCGTTCCCCTAGCTTAGCCAGCAATTCATAGGCATAAAACCCGGGTTTCTTAATACCGTTATAGGTAATAAGACCAAGCCCGCCATGAAAGGTATCCCTTGCCAGCGGCAATTCTTCCAATAAATCGGTGCCAGTCCAATAACACAGGCTGGCAACTCTATCTAAATTGTCATTAATATTTCTGGCAATGTACGCCGCCTTAAAGCAAGTATCGTTAACAAGATCACGATGCGACGGAGTAGAGTTCCACTCCGTCACATGAATTTCGGTTTGCGCAATCTTCAGTTGTTCAATTTTATCATTTACCAGTTGCACAGCGTCACTTAAATAGGTTTCTGAATTTTCCTTTAGTTCTACCGCTGACGAGTCGAGTTGCTGCAGCATATCTTCCAATCCGCCAGGATAAGAGTGAAAAGTAAGAAAATCCGGCAGACATTGCTGCTCCTGGCAGTAACCAATGAACCTTTCCAGAAAGTCATTTTTCCAAAGTGAATCGAAAGTTATTCCCGGCCCCCCAACCTTAATATCAAAACAAACTGCCTTGATAGTTTGGTAGCTATCCAGATAAAACCGGCAATACTCTTCAAAGTTTCCGCGCCAAAAAGCAATGGTATCCGGCTCATTCCAGATTTCCAAATACCAGGTCTTGACTTCTTCCAAGCCATACCTGGTTATACAGTGTACAACCAATGACCGTACAAGAAGTTTCCAGCGTTGTATATCTTTAGGCATACTTATATTGCTTGTTTTATAGAATATTTTTTCGGCCCCACCAGCCAAGTCACTAGGCATAAAACCCAGCTCAACAAACGGCCTCAAACCAATGTTCAGCAGAAAATCAAAGAGTTGGTCGACATAGGCGAAATTCAAGCATGGCTGCCCCGCTTCATCTTCGTGGTAAACCATCATCTCGTCGTCAAAAATGCCATGAAAGCGGACATACCGGAAACCGATTCTTTCCTGGATCGCTTTGAGGTGACGCTGAACTTCAACATACAGACCCTCCTTGGCCTTGCCGATAGAACACAACTTTCGCCAGGAATGTGCCAGTTCCTTACAGTGTTCAGGCATTTCGATGTTTACCGTCTGTGTTTTCCTGCTGTCAGCTTCAGTAATATAGGCCGCCTCATTCAAAGACTGACGTAAATACTTAAACAAACCTTCATAGGCATTTTCCCGATTATAGTCTAAATACTTAGGTATCGAATTATCAATTTTCCCCGGCTTCTTAGGCTTTTCAAGCAAACCTTTGCGGTACTGAGCCGGCGTAGTATTGAATATCTCCTTAAACAGCTTATGAAAAGATTTTAAGTTGGGAAACCCTTGATTCATGGCAATTTGGGTTATTGGCAAATCGGTCAGCAGTATTTCCTTTACCGAGTGTTCCATGCGGATTTGGCTCAAATACTTGCTGAAGGACATTCCCATATACTTTTGGAAAAAATTTGATACATGAGGAACAGATAGTTCTTCAAGATCAGCAATATCCTTTAGCCCAAGTTCCTTTGTATAGTTGTCCTTCATATAATTAGTTATTCGGAGCAAACGCTGCATATATTTGTTACTTATACGACTAGCTTCACTGTTATAACTAAAATTACTGACAAGCAAGTAAATTAACCCTAAGAGCAGGGCCTTAATTTTGATCGATATTTCAGCCCCAAAGGTTCCTTTACTATGTACCAGCATCAGCTCGGCTAATAATGACCGAACCCGATTAAATCGTTCCTGTTCATCACCAGCATACATAAAGGACTTGCACTCAAAAGTCATCGGTTCAATATCTTTATATTGTCCTTTTATGAAAGAAATCGGAATTTGCAGCGCAAGCAGTAAATTATCTTCATCGGCCTGAATAGAATGAATTTCATTGATATTGATTAAAAGCAAATCTTCCTGCCGCAAAGTAAACTGTTTATCATAAATACGTACATCAACCTTGCCTTTTAAAACAAATAGAATTTCGATGTGGTCATGCCAATGATTGGCAACGTATTTTACTTTATGCAAGAAAATATTCAGCGGCAAATCCTCATTAATATTGATCAATTCATAGTTATATTCCATATTACCAACCACCTTACACCCTGGTCATATTTCAGCTCTTGCAGTTTTCTCAATTATACCAGACGTAAGGAATGTCGGAAACAGAATAAATATGTCTTTAATAAAAAACGCCTCCCTTGTGCCAAAATTAACGTTATGGCATAAAAGAGGCGTTTTATTCATTTATTTTTTCAGCGGATACTGGAATGAATAATTGCCTGACCCCAGTGCAACAAGAACATTCTCATCCTGCTGTCTGCCGGAGATACCTCTCTGACATTGGTTAAGACTCATCCCTTGTTCAGTAACCTCACCCAGTTCGGCTCCAGGCAACCATACCTCTGCGGTTGTATTGACCGGAATTGTGACCTTGACAGTCATCACACTGTCTTCAACCTTCCAGCCAGAAATAATTTCGCCATAAACCGAATGATAACTTGCCTTTGCGTAGGTCAATTTTTCGTCAGGTTCAGGCTTGATTACAATATGTTTGTAGCCAGCCTGTCCGGCGTTTATACCGGCAATTCTCCGGTACAGCCAATCCCCCACACAACCGAAGGCATAATGGTTAAACGACGCCCCGGTTACTTTTCCGTCAGGCATTATCGCCGCCCACCGTTCCCACATCGTGGTCGCGCCTTTTTCAACCTGGTATAGCCAGGACGGACACTCCGTCTGATACAACAGCTTATATGCCACATCGCGGCGGCCATTGTCACAGAGAACATCCAGCAAAAACGGCACCGACAAAAACCCGGTGTCCAGTCGGTTATTATTCTGTTCAATCAGTGTAACAAGCTGGTTCAGAACCTTGCCGCGCATATGGTCCGGCACTAGGTTCATTTTTAGCGCCAATACGTATATCCCCTGAAAATGAGCCGTTAAGGTGCCGTCTTCGCCAAGATATTCTTCTGCAAACGCCTGGCGGACCTTGCCGGATATTTCCTGATAACGCTTAGCGTCTTGTGCCTTGCCCAAAAGGTCGGCAATATTCGCGGCTAGCTCAGTTGAATAAGCGTAAAAACAGGTTGACACCAATTCTTTGGTCATAAACGCGCCGCGCATTGCACCATCTTTTTCATCACACAGGCTGGGAATCAGCCAGTCGCCAAAATGAAATCCGGTATTCCATAAATACTGATGACGCCGCCGGCGTTCCTCAGTCATTTCGCCGGCAACATTCTCCGGAATATTCTCAGCCGCGTCCTTGATAATATAGTCCAGCCACCTGTTCATTACCGGATACATTTCTTCAAGGATTCGCTTATCGCCATAAGCCTGATACAAAGCCCACGGCACAATAACGCAGGCGTCGCCCCAACCAGCTGAAGTATGAGTACCCATCGAGGCCTGCAGATCTTCGATCGCCGGAAAGTACGGCACCATTACCGGCACTGCCCCGTCTTCGCGCTGCTCTAACGCCAGATTGCGCAGCCAATTAATCAAAAAGGCCGCCACATCCATATTAAAACACGCCGTAGGCGCGTACACCTGGATGTCGCCTGTAAAGCCTGCCCGTTCCCGCTGCGGACAATCGGTAGGTATCCCCAGCATATTTCCCTTTTGACTCCACACGATATTATGCTGCAGTTGGTTAAGCCGCTGATCAGAGCATTCGAAACTCCCTACACTCTCCAGCCCAGAATAAAGCACCGCAGCACTAAACTTATCGGCCGTTATGTCTCCCTGATAGCCGGTTACTTTTACATAGCGAAAGCCATGAAAAGTAAACCGTGGTTCGTAAACCTCGTCCCCTGCACCTTTGAGCACATAATGGTCTTTTTGTTCTTTGCTCCGCCCCATGATATTCATCATGAAGTTGCCGTATTCGTCCAGCACTTCGCTATGTTCCAGCACAATCTCTGTCCCTGCCGCTCCATTAGCAGTCATTCGCACCCGCCCGCAGAGCACCTGGCCGAAGTCGATAACCGTTTCCCCCTTCGGGGTCGTTATAATCTCGACCGGTTTGACTATTTCCATCACCCGCACTGGTTCACCGTACTGAGCCACCAGATTGCCATAGCCATATTCCACTTCATTTGCCGTTGTCCAGCCACGATCATCGTACCCTGCGCAGCTCCAACCCGCTTTTTCCTGCCTTGCATCATAACGTTCGCCGATAAAAATATCTGAGTATACCAGCGGCCCGGTTGATGACTTAAAACTGCCATCAGACACAATAATTTCTTTTTTGCCGTCGGCATAGTCTATTTCCAGCTGCAATAACAGCGCCAGCATATCCCCGTATTGGCAGCTGTCGCCGCTTAGCCCGATTCTGCCAGCGTACCAGCCGTCAGCCAAAATTACGCCAAGCGCATTGTCGCCTGCAGCAATCATTTCCGTTACATCATAAGTTTGATACTGAAGATACTTCTGGTAAGCAGTAACCTCCGGTGCTAATTCCCGATTCCCCACCCGTTTTCCGTTAAGTTCAAGGGAATATACGCCGTGAGCCGTAGCATAAATCCTGGCCTGTTTTATATCGCCGCTGACCTTAAACTCTTTCCTGAGCAGCGGACAGGGCTGGAGGCGCAAATAATCGTTCTCCGCTTCCCGGTTCCCCTCAAACATTTCAAAAAACTTTCTTTTCCCGTCTTTAACCGTCGGTTTTTGCTGCGGCTCGATCCACTTAGCCGCCCAGTCCCGCTTGTCCAACAGCCCCATTTCCCAACAGGCGCTTTCGCTCCAAGAAGTTACATTATCTTTTTCATCCCAGACACGTACCTTCCAATAATACCGCTGCCGGGACTGAAGCGCCGGCCCGTCATACTCACAATTTATTGACTGTGCTGACGCAACCTTACCGGTGTCCCACACCAAGTCAGTGAGTTGGTCCAGAGTTTCCAACGTTTTTGCCACAATCACCTGATAAGCCGTTTGCAGCATCCCCCGGCGACTTGAAGCTATTTCCCAACTTAGCCGTGGCTTTAATACATCAATGCCGATTGGTTCGGACATATATTCACATTTTAATCTACTAATACTTACTACAGCTTTACTCACGGCGCGCTCCCCTTAAAATCAGTTTTTTTCACCCTGATACAATCCTTTTTTTAATAAGTAATAAATAATTTCAACGCAAAAGATATCATGTCAGTCTTGTGCTGATCAGACATGATACCTTTTGCCGCTAATAAACCCGGTACTAATAGTAAAAAACATTAATGTCAGCCATCTTTACTCCATTGATTTAGAAGACATTTCCGGTATCGGCGCAACTGCCGCAGCACTCAGTATCCCAGCAACTGCAAGCACGCCATAAAACAAAGGAAAGCCACCTGCGCCAATCAATGCGGGTGCAACCGCCGGAACAAGCGACGACGGAACTTGACCTGCGACAGCCATAATGCCGAAATCTTTGGCCGCGTCCTTCTGGTTAGGCAAAATTCTGGCGATCAACGCAATATCTACGGCAATATACATCCCATAGCCAAAGCCCAGTATGCCGGTACCAATAAATACATAGGTCAGCGAAGGAGCAAACGCCATCATAAATACACCAATTGCAACGAAAATAGCTGCCAGCGACACAAATGGTTTTTGCTTGCGGAACTTATCTGAAAGCATCCCACCAACAATACTTGAAAGTGCAAGCGCTATCGTCTGTACAAGCGCAGTAAGTGCAGCTAAACCAGCCACTTGATCCTGGGGAATATGGAAGTGCTGCATCAAGTACAACGAACCATATACTTGTGAAGCAAAAGCTACACAGACCAAAAATCTTGTCAATACGCCCCACGAAAAAGCCGGGTATTGGAACGGATTTGGATAGATCCTCCATATCCATTCACTAAATGTCATTTGCTTATCCGCGGCTTTTGTATCATAGCGCTTTACAGCCCCCTCCTTGATCAATACGCAGGAAATAATCGCGCATACTACTGAAATAAGAGCAAGAAGGTTAAATTTATCCTGTACTGAATAACTATTTAGCTGTGACATTAACCCCATCCCCACAACAATGGATAAAGGGTTAAAAAACCCGAAAACGCCTGACGCCGTACCACGCTTCCGTTCATCAACCTGATCAGGAACCAATGCCGAAATGGCGGAAAGCGCAGTATAATAGAAAACAAGTGCAAGACACCACCAAACGGTAACCATAAATACCGTCTTAGCCATGCCAACCCCTACCAGAGATATTGCGCCAACGATTGAACCAAGCAAAATCCACGTCCGTCGGCGCCCGAACGACCAAGACGTTCTGTCACTGATGGCTCCGCCAAAATAAGAAGCAAGTATGGTAATAACTCCGCCAATCCCGGATGTAAAACTAAAGTCTGTGGTAACATTTGCCGGGTCAATTTCCAAAAACTTAAACATCAAAAGCAGTATTAAGGGTATTATTGTAGCAATATATAAACCAAAACCGCCGAAAACCATACCGGCTAGAAGCCGACCAAACGGAGTCTTCACCAATGGCTTAGTTGCTAGATCGCTCATCTAAATCTCTTCCTCTCAATAGGCTATTTCTTTTATCCTAAAACAACATAATATCGACTGACAATATACTGACAGTCGGAACTAAGCCTTGCCAATCGTCGTTTTTGGATAGATTGATGAGCTATCCCACCAATCCATCCAAAAACAAACCGCTAATTTTACTACTGTATTTTAATATTTGAACTGAAGTTGGAACTAGAAGAAAAAGTCAAGTTGAGTCCGAAACACTTTCTGATCTTTATTTGTTGAAACAGTTTTGCCGAATGCGTACCAAGTAGTCAGCATCGTCATTTTCGACGGCACATAGTGAGCCCCGGCAATAAAGCCTTTAACATCATACGTATAGTTGCCGTTGAAATCAGAGTTAGAACCGCCGTTTAGAGTAGCATTAGCCCCTATTTTACGATAGCCGGCAAACAAGTCATAAGAATGCGGTACCGCCCAAAACATCGCTTGCTTGTACTTCAATTGGGCGTAATATCCCTGGTTTGCAGCAACATCCAAGTCAGATTTGGCGGTAGCGGCTTCAAAAGCAAGGTTGCTGCTCAATTTAGTGTCAAAACCCATTTCGCAATAATTGGCATTCTTTGCATCGTGGTATGCCGCCTTAATATTCGTTACTTTAGACAGAGCATAATCGATTTCTGCCAAATTGTATTTACCTGCATTCATAGTTTCAAGGCCAAGGTTATATAACCCGAAAGTTTTACCCGAGAATAACGTCGTGGTAACAGGTCCGGTTACGAGACTGGCCTTTACGCCCTTGACCCGTGAACCTTGAAAATCTTCACTGCTCATAACCATGCCATATGCGGGAATCATTCCGAATTGACCAACCGTAAATTTCACCTTGTCCAGTGCCGTGTTAACAAACAGTGAATGCGCTAACTGGTTGTAGCCGCCAGTATAAGTCGAACTATTAGCCACCCCATCGTACAGCGATCCCGCAGATTGACCGACGCTTCTCAGATTATTATGAAATACATTTTCAATACCAACCGTGGAATTGTCATCAATTTTAAAGGTCGTGTATGTATCTACATGGGCGGCTTCAGCCTGGATGCCTGGTGCACTGAAGGCACTCCCTTTACCATAATCAAACCTTAGACCCAAATAGCCGTAGAAATTGATCTTACTAGTCTTCTCTTCTACCTTATTTAAACGAATCCCCATATTTTGAAGTTCAACCCTGTATTCGGCTGATAACTTTTCGATTAAAGCCTGCTGCTCGGCATCAGCTTTTTCTTCTTTCGCCATTGCTTTAGCTACCATGACCGCAATCTCATAGCGAGTAAGCGTCTTATCGCCGTTAACTCTTCCGTCCGCACCTTCAATAATCCCGGCAGCAGCTAACTTTTTGACAGCACCATAAGACCAGTGATTTGCGGGAACATCAACAAAAGGATTGCCTGTAACGGCCGCAAATGCTGTCCCGGCAATGGAAAGGACAAAAACAAGCACTAAAATTGCAACAAGCTTTTTCTTCATACTATATCCTCCCACAACTTCTCGTTTCGCGAAACCTCTTGAGTTTCCCAGTTTCCTCAAAATATTCGCTTTATTTAGACCCCTGTTCTCTTTTGCCAGCTCGCTTAAGCAACCACCCCCTTTACGGCCTTACTATATTGCTGAAATAACTGACAACTAATCTTGGTAAAATTGTTAGCAGGTTCTGTTTTTTATCTAAGTGCCGTTTATTACAAAAGATTGTATGAAATGTATAAATAGCGCGATAAATCTGTTAAATATAGGATAAGCCCTGGATACGCCCCTAACAATGACGATATCGCACGTATGATTGACCAATCTTCATTTACGCATTTATCTCTAATATAAGTAAGTTTTGTATTTATAGGGAAAACTTTACTGACGTTGAATAGCAAAGGGAGCATAGTACCAGTCTGTACTACGCTCCCTTTATCTAATTTAATAGTTTATCCGATGGATAATTCGACTAAAATTCAGATGGGGTTAAAACCCCACCTGAATTAAGTCTCATTTATCTAGCCATACCGAACTTATAATACATCAATACTATAAGACAAACAAAAATAACTATATTTGATAACAAGATCGGAAAACTAGCAATCCATAACCCATAAACAACCCAAAGGAATATACCAAACCCCATCATTAACAGCCATGCTGCCGATAAGTCCTCTGCCGATTTGGTTTTAACACATTTAAGTACTTGTGGAAAAAATGCGCAAGTTGTAAGAACAGCTGCTAACGATCCTATTAATTCGCCCATACACTAAGTCCCCCTACGTTAATTCTTAATATACATCGACATATCTATGCGCTAAAAGCAACTTCAGAAGCATAATGTATGAACTTCCAAGTCCTTTGTCTTACTAAAACTTAATTTTATCGCATGGTTGCCTGAACAGCCTTGAAACGAAGATGATACAATACGCCCTTCATTCACTACTACATATCCTGATGCGTCCTTCTCATTATCAAGATAAATTTTGATTTCACCGCTGCCTGTGGCCTCTATAGCTATTGAATATACCGGCCTGTCCCATTCTACGTAACGGTAAATCACTTCGTCCCCGTCTTTGATGCCGGTTAATCCTTCACTGCCGCTTTTTAAAGGACCGATATAGGCACTGCCTGCTAACTGACACGCCCGATAGGCCTCAATTTTTTCATTGATACCAAAAGGCCTGCCAGCTCCCTGCGAAGTCATAAGGACCTCCTGTATTGTGCCGTCATCATTAAAGAATATAGGTTCTATGCAAAGCCGGCGTTTTTGTCGCTTATTTTGAGAACTTCGATGATAAAATACATACCACTGCCCATTCACTTCTTCGATGGAACCATGATTATTCCAACTTTGCGGGTCACAGCCATCATTATCTATGATTATCCCCCGGTATTGAAATGGACCCAGCGGCGATTTACTGGTCGCATAACCCAAAGAGGTCGGTTTGCCGCGTTTCATGCAGGAATAGACAAAATAATATGTATCGCCACGCTTTCGCATCGAACTGCCTTCATGAAAGTAATGCCCTTCTTCTGTTATTATATTTTTTACAATAGCTTCATCCGCAAACTCGACCATATTGTCCTTTAGTTTTACACCATTTGCATAGAACTGCCCCCAATAGTAATAGCCCTGCCCGTCATCGTCGACAAAAACCGCCGGATCAATTCCCCCACACGGTAATTGAACCGCGTTTTCAAATGGCCCCTCCGGCTTATCGGCGATGGCAACCCCCTCACTAGAATCCGCCATACAAAAATATAAATAATATTTGCCGTTTTTACTAATAGCATCCGGAGCAAACAGCATATCATCCGGAAAATTCGGAAGTTCCAACTTTCCGTCCTTAGTATCTTGTTCAAACATTTTTTGCAAAAACGGAGTCGGTTTTGACCAATCCACTCCGGGATATTTAGGGGCATTCTTATCAAAAACCCACGCTACTTTACTTGCATCAAAAGATACTCCATGATCTACCCAATCAACCATATTCGCCGACGAAAATACCCGATACTCTTTACTGCAAAAAATATCCTCTTCCTGATCCCAAGATCCATATACATATACTTTCCCGTCCGGCATTACATGTGCTTCCGCGTCGGGAATATATAAATCTGCTGGTAAAACCGGATTGCGACAATCTTTAAATTCTTTCATTCCAAAAGCCATCCCCCTTGTTGCTTATATCCTTACACCAGCTAAATGGGGCATACTTTTAATTTATAAGAAACGACTTGGCATAAGCCAAGTCGTTTCTTAACCAAATCAGCACAAATATTATCCGATTTAGAAAAAAGCATGACACTCTGTTAATTATAGAATAGATGATAAGTAGCGCTGTAACAATGACGATATTTGATGTCTAAATGACTGATATTCAGATGTTTTCTGCCCCTTATTAATATTGCATCAAATAGCTGTTAACCTTTTTTCCTGTATTCGGCCGGTGTATCGCCATAATGCTTTTTGAATATCTGGTAAAAGAAATTCACATTCTGATAGCCAACCGAATTAGCAATTTTAGCAATTGCCATACTTGAGTTATTAAGCAATAGGCAGGCTTTTCTTAATCTCGCTTGATGAAGGATATCCGTAAAATTATGTCCAGTCAGCTTCTTCAGCATCATACTTAAATAATTGGGATTAAAGTGAAAATGTTCGGCAGCGTAAGCCAGCGTTGCAGTGTTACAGTTCTCCTGGATAAACAAAATGATATCCGATAATTTTATATTCTTTATAACATAGTAATTCTGACTATTAATATCACTTGTATGGATCGACAAAAGTTCGGAGAAAATCAAAACCATGTAACTATTAATAACTTCATCAGACCAGATTACTCTATTGAAACTCTCACACAACAAATAAGTCATAAACTGATTAATTTTCTCCGATTGCCCTGAACTAAATATCAGGTAGTTGTTAGAATCGTTGTTTGGATACAAAGCCTTGGCAAAGAAGCTTGAAAACAAATCGTTGCCTGCCAGGCGGCCAATTAATATATTTTCAAGATAACTTTTGCTCATCAGACAATTAATAATAATATCATTCTCACCGGTAGGTTCGATCAGGTGCTGTATATTAGTATCAACAATACATATTTCTCCTTGATGCATTGTAACTTCGATACCATTGATTATTTGACGGCACTGCCCGGAATAAACGTACATCATTTCAACAAAAGAATGACTATGGAGCTGGGTTTTGAGAAACCGGGGGTGACAGCAAAAACTAATGCCCTCAGACGCAAAAACCAGTTTAGCCTCACCTTGGTTCGCATTACTTAGTATATTATCAACTATATCCTGGTTATCAAAAATCGGATATTTTCTTGAATGTTCGCCCCTTACCAACGGCTTGAGAACTTTCAAGTTCTGCCGATTCTGGATCGCCGCTTCAAAAGGAGTGATTCGGCGCAAAAATTTATCCAATTCCCACCGGTCCATATTTCGGATGCTCCCAACTGTATCAATTTCTAAATCTGCTGCTTCAAACATTGACGGTATTTTAACTGCTATAACGATTAATTTAATAGCCCGGCAATCGCTGTCCCCACCAGAGTTGCCTTATCAGCGTGGATAAATTCACAATATAAACCCATTTGATCATTTAAATACTCTTTAACATAATACTCCAGTTTTCCTTTAAATAACTTGGATTTGTAAAAGGTACTGCCCTCTGCTGTCACGCATACCGGCAAACAGGGGTTTTGGCCTTTGCCGGTTTTGAGCATTATAGCCGCCAGATTTATCGCCACCAGTTTAGCTGCCCGCTCCACAACCGCGTCAACAATATAATACACCACAACCTGATCCGCAATGTTTCCGGCACACCCAGTCGTCTTTGCACCACAAGCTAAAACATTATCCTCAGAGTACGGCTGCAAACAAAAATCGTTTACTTCCGTTGTCGTCAGCTCATTCAAATTACATACCCTTGCCGCGAATTCGCTGGAAAATAAACCTTCCGCGGCAGCTTTTCTGAGAAACTGAAGGATAAGCTGCCCTTGATAAGCCCCGGAAATCATTTTTTCAAACAACTGGCGTCCTGGATCGACAGTCATAGTATCAAAATAACCATCAATCACACTGCCGGGAGCTTTCCCATAGCCGCCTGATTCAATATTAATTATCGTTGAACCCGGCTTATTCACCAGAGCCGGAACCTTTATAATATTAGCATTAGTTTCGATATAACAGGTATTTGTCCCGGTGCCAAGAATAAAGCCGATAAAACTGTCGAAGCTTCGCTGTGGCTGAGCAGCCTTTCCCCCAAGCAAGGTAGCTACTGTATCATTAAGCACGACGACTCTTTTATCCCCGTCATACCCCATTGCCCGTAACGCGGTTAAGAGATTTGCTCCAATCTCCTCACCGTTCATATCCCTGACTCTGACTTCTTTGGTAAAGCCGATTAATTTTCCGTCCCTATTCGGGAGAATCTCTGTCGGATAAGAAAAACAAAAGCCAATCTTACTGCTCCGATCAATTACCGGCGCCAAATACTCCGCAATCCTGTGAAAAAACTCTTCTTTAGTCAATTCACCCTGAGTACCTGGCATTGGATAAACTTTAAAGTCCTCAATTACAGGTGTCTTCTTACTATCAAAGGTCACCACTGCAACCCGAAGGTTAGTACCGCCGGCATCGATAACAATTACCGGCTCACGCACCGGTATTTCTCCCTCCGGACTTAGATATGTACACAACATTTTTAAAGTGCCGCCCGTGCCTTCAAGCCCTTTTTTCATTTCTGCAATAAAAGTATTACATTCTTTTTCAATGCTGATATTTTTATAATCCATTCCGTATTTTTTCAAAAATCCATCTACCTTGGCCTTTAATTCTCGCATAACTGTCTCCCTTTACTTTCGTATCTTGCCAAACTTATATTGTTATTTCTGCCCTAAACAGGAACTGTCTACTACAATAATAAAGAAGAACATTATAGTCATGGGCCTATCCATTGCTACAATGTTCTTCTTTAATTTTGGACCCATATTTCGTTCTAAGTGTTCAGAGGGAGCAATAACCCCCTCCGAAAACAAGACTCACTTATATCAGACACTTCGCTTAATCACACTATAGTCAATTATATTTCTGTCGTATTCTTCCCCCATAAGCTCCGAGGTAAGTAAGAAATCGGCTGTTGACTGGCTCATTGCCACAGGCACATCATATAAGACTGCGATCCTTAAAAGCGCTTTGACATCAGGATCATGCGGCTGGGACGTCAGCGGATCCCAAAAGAAGATCATCATATCCACTTCGCCAGTTACAATACAGGCCCCGATTTGCTGATCGCCGCCAAGCGGCCCGCTTTTAAAGGCCTTTACCGTTAAGCCGGTATGTTCCGCTATAAGTGAAGCAGTAGTACCTGTCCCGCATAAAACATGTTGGCTTAGAGCCTCACGGTGCTTTTTTGCCCAGTTTATTAAATCATTTTTTCTGTTATCATGGGCAACTAAAGCAATATGCTTCTGCTTCCCAATTTTAGAATTAGCCATCTTTTGCACCCCTTATTTTATTATCCAGCCATTTTGACAATTGCCAGCAATAGCAAATGCGGTATCCATCTATCATGCTTAATATTATACATTCTCGCAATCAAGATGGATACCGCTAAATTCATAAATGAGACTTAATTAACTTATTTTCCTTACCCATTTTTAGAAGAAGAAGTCACATTGGGCACGGAATATATTCTTTTCGGCATTATTACTTACTTGTTTGCCGCTTCTATACCAAGTCGTAATCATTGCCCCTTTTCGCGGCACGAAATGACCACCAACCCATAGTCCTTTAAAATCGTTAGTATAGTCATCAGTCGAATCGATAACTGCGTTATTTGGTATTTTATTGTACGAAACAAATAAATCGCCGGTATGAGCCATAAACGGATTAGCTCCTTTATACCGCAGTTGAACACGATAAGCTTTATTATCTGCACTTAGATCGGATTTAGCGCCCACCACCTGGAGATTTAAGTCTTGTTTTACATTTGTATCAAAACCGACCTCATATATACCGCGGTTCCCGACACTCACACTATAAAGAGCACTTGCAAGCGCTGCGTTAGTGCCACTGTTATCTATTTTCTGGTAGCTTGCCTTAACATTAGTGTCCGGAGACACCGCGTACGCCAGTTCCAGGGCGCGATAGTGATCGCTTATATTCTGTCCCCAGTAAGTATAAGCACCGCCGCCAACATCAGTAACCCCATACTCTACCCACCGACCGAATGTAACGGTAGTTTTTAAGTTCTTTTTGCCGGCAGTCGCTTGAATGCCACTGACTTTGCCGTCCCAGACCAATCCGTAGGTCGGTACATACTTAAACCGGCCGGCGTTAATTAAATAACCATCGCCTACGCTGGTAATATAAGATGTCTCGGCCCAAAGATTATAGTCATTTTCAGCCCCTTTAAAGTTTCTATTTATCTCAGTTTCGGTGGTAATGAATAAGTCTTTAGCAATATTATAGTTGACGGTTACATCCAAATTATTGGCGTACGCCAAAATACCGCTATTTTTCCGGTGGTCATACCTAAAACCAAGATATCCCCCAACCTGAAACTTTTCAATTTTGTCGGAATTATTTCCTAATGCTTGTACACGAACCCCCAGGTTACTCAATTCATCATTGTACTCAACAACCAATTTATTTATTAACCCTTTTTGCTCTGGAGTAGCTGTCTCTTGTTTATCGATCGCTTTAGCAACAATAATGGCCATTTCGTAGCGGGTTATGGTTTTATCCCCATTGAACTTATTACCGCCGCCATCGACAAGCCCAGTGGCAACTAATTTACCAACCGCATTATAGGACCAATGATTCGTAGGAACCTCACTAAAAGGATAGGCCGCAAACGCTGTGCCAGCAATACCTAATACGAAAACAATAATCAAAATTGCCGCAAACCTTTTTTTCATAAATACCCACCTTTTCTTTTTTCTTGACAATTGCATCTCAGTGTCCATTGTTTCCTAAAAAACAACTGCCTGCTAAACCTCAGTTCCAACCTTTGTTCTTTCTCCTCCAATCGCTCCATGATTTTACAATTTAAGTGATAATTCACACTTATTATAATAATCTAATACCTCCAGCCGAATAATGTCCTTATTACACATTAACTATGACGATTTCTAATATCTTAATAAACTAGATAAAACTATGGCCTCTTTAATTGCCGCCCTTAACAAACTTTTTAATGGTCATAGATGATCTTTGATTCAGTTATTAGCCAACACTTTATAATCCGTTATCATGATATACAGATTGTTCGCACTATTGCGATTTTAAATAAGGTGGTGACCTAAACCCGAACTAAAATGACATTTACCACATCATTTATTCTTAATCTCACATTATCAATAGGAGGAATTTTAAATGCAACCATCTATATCTGCCGAACTACCCAAACCAGGCTTTAGCGAAAAGCTAGCTTTTGCCATGGGCGCCACAGGAAAAGATCTACTTTTCGGCTTCTCTAATTTTCTATTATTTTTTTATACAGATGTGTTTGGTATATCAGCAGTAATTGGCGGAACGATTTTTCTAGTTGCCCGCATCATCGATGCTTTTACCGACTTACTGGTAGGCTATGCTATTGAGCATACCCATACAAAATGGGGTAAACTCCGCCCGTATATCTTATATGGCGCAATTCCATTCGGAGTTATAAGCGCCCTATCCTTCTATTCTCCTGATTTGGCCGAAACCGGAAAAATCGCCTACGCAGCGATTATTTATGTCCTGTATATGATTCTGTACAGTTTTGTAGGCATTCCCCATGCTGCGATGAATGCTGCAATAACAAGAGACCCTAAGGAATCCGCCAGCCTTTCCGGCTTTCTGTTAATAGGCTCTACGATCGGCATGCTTGGTGCCAATGTCGGAATAATGAGTATAACTGCCCAATTTCCCACTCCCAAGCTTGGATTTCAGTGGGCAGGCATAATATTCGGGGCAATAGGTGCCATCCTACTCCTGATTTGCTTTGCCAAAACCAAAGAAAGAATAACTGATAATAATCAAGCTAATAAATTTACCCTTGGCTACGCCATCAAATTTATTTTTAGCAACAAACCCTTAATGATCCTTGCGCTTATCCATCTCATGACTATTATCGGAATCCTGATGCGGATGACAGTCATGCTCTATTACTTTAAATACAACATTGGTAATGAAAGTCTCTTTGTCGCCGTAAGTCTGGTAGGCGCCCTTCTCGGTCTTGCTTTAGTCTACATTGTTTCAACCTTCGTCATGAGCCGCTTTGATAAGCGGAATGTGTTAATTGCCGCTTCGCTAATATCGGTTATTATGAATACAGTACTTTACTTTATGCCCTACACCAGTATTACTGCAATTGTCGTCTTTATGACGTTGTCAATGGCTTTAATATCAGTGTTGGTCCTGGGACCATGGTCAATGCTCCCTGACGTAGTTGCCTATTCTTCCTGGAAGACCGGAACTCGCGGTGACGGAGTGTCATATGCTGTATTTAACTTTTTGCAAAAAGTAGCTATGGCTATTGGCGGCGCTCTGTGCGGTTTGGTCTTAGACTCTACCGGCTATGTTCCAAATGTCGTACAGTCTGAATCCGCTCTGCAAGGTATTTCCCATTCAATATTCACCCTGCCCTCTATCGCCAGCATTATTGTCATATTATTAGTAATCTTATACCCGCTGAAAAGAACCGAACTGACCATAATGCAGCAAACCAACCAAACGAATGCCTGATTTGCAACATCACTTTAACAAAAGGAGCTCAAGACTCAAACCATGAATACAATAACTATCAGCAATGATGTATATGTTACTTCTCTAAAATGTGAATATATGACCAACCCTATTGGCATTGATGAAAGAAAGCCCCGCTTTAGTTGGCAGATAAAATCACCGCGGCGCGGAAAAAGGCAAACAGCCTATCAACTGGTTATCGCTAAAACAAGCCTAGACCTTAAAAACAATACCAACTTACTTTGGGATACAGGCAAGGTTTGCTCAGATAATTCTATTCATTGTGAATACAGCGGCCTGGCGCTGCAATCTAGGCAAAAATATTATTGGAAAGTCCGTATTTGGGATGAACAAACTGCAGTTACTGCTTGGAGTGATGAATCTTACTGGGAAATGGGGCTGCTAGAAAAGATTGACTGGCAGGCAAAGTGGCTTGAACCACTTCAAACCCCGGTAAAAAGAGAAACAATTACCGAAGAAGAAATGTTCACCTACACGGCGACCGAATTGCGTTCCTACGAGGAATTCAACCCCAGCCTATTAGTCCGCAAGAGTTTCCAAACTAAAACCGGCATAAAACAAGCCCGAATTTATGCTACAGCCCACGGGGTCTACGCGCTGAAATTAAATGGGAAACGCGTAGGAAACCAGGAACTTGCCCCGGAAATTACTACCTATCACAAATACTTAATGTATCAGACCTATGATGTAACAGAACTGATTATTCCAGGCGAAAATATTATTGGGATAACGCTTGCCGATGGCTGGTATACAGGAAGGCTCGGCGGCCCCGGGCTACCCTGCAACTACGGCGACACGCTTGCTTTGCTGCTTCAGTTAGAAATCGAATTTTCGGACGGAAGCAAACAACTGGTACTATCTGATAACAGTTTCAAATCCGCTACCGGTCCACTAGTATATTCAGATATTTTTGTGGGCGAACGCTATGACGCAAGACTGGAAAAAGACGGCTGGGAAAACCGGAACTATGATGACAGCAGCTGGAAGCAGGTACAGATCGCCGATTATGGCTATGACAACCTAGTAGCCCAATATGGTGAGCCGCTTCAGGCGATTGAGGAAATTCGCCCTCTGACAATCATTACTACCCCCAAAGGCGAAACGGTGGTTGACCTTGGACAAAATATCGCCGGACGGGTACGGATGAAAGTTTCCGGTCCGGCCGGTACCGAAGTCGTTTTAGAACACAGCGAAGTGCTTGATGAAAACGGTAATTTTCTGACTAACATCCTAGGAAAAAACAAAGACCAGAAAGATTTCTACATTCTAAAAGGCGGCCAAGAGGAAACCTTTGAACCGCAATTTACCTTTCACGGCTTCCGTTATATCAAGCTTACTGGTTATCCTGGTGACGTATCAGTTGATAATTTTACCGGCATAGTATTATCATCAGCTTTAAATACCACAAGTGTATTTGAATGCTCTGACCATCGCCTCAACCAACTCCAGTCAAATATCCTTTGGAGCCAAAAAGGCAACATGCTTTCTATCCCGACCGACTGCCCACAGCGCGAACGTGCCGGTTGGACCGGAGATATTCAGATATTCGCTCCAACTGCATGCTTTAATATGGACGTAGCAGCTTTTCTTACCCGCTGGCTCCGCAATGTTACTGCCGAACAGAAAGCTGATGGCCAAATACCGACCGTCGTACCTTACTTTAAGTGCTATGAAGATGTAAGCGCCTTTCTTTTTGACGGCGCGCACTCTTCAGCTGGTTGGGGTGACGCCTGTGTAATTGTCCCTTGGGTACTTTATAATTCGTATGGCGATTTACGGATCCTCACTGAGAACTACGACACAATGGTAAAATGGGTTGCTTATATCGAAAAATCCGCCGCCGAAAATATTCCGCCGGGGCTTGAGAAAGAAGCCTCACCCGAACGCCTCGAACGGCAAAAATATCTCTGGAATACCGGTTTCCATTTTGGCGACTGGCTAATTCCAAGCCTGGTAGGTGACAATAGCCCGGCAAGCATGATGAACTGCGCTACTGTTACCTGGGAGTTGGTTTCAACCTGCTTTTACGCGTATTCTACCGAACTAATGGCGAAAATCTCGGGCTTGCTTGGCAAAACTTCGGCTGCAGAGCACTTTACCGAACTAAACAAGAAAATCCGCCACGCGTTTAGCGATGAATATTTAAATGCCGCTGGCCGCCTTACCGCCCATTTCCAAGGCATTTATGTTCTTGCCTTAACCATGAAAATGATTCCTGAAGCCATGCAAAGCAAGGTACTTGATCAACTAACAACATTGATTGACCAAAACGGCACAAAATTAGATACCGGCTTTGTCTCTGTTCCCTATTTATTGGATGTTCTCTGCGATAATAACCGAAAAGATCTGGCGTACAAACTGTTATACCAAACTGACTGCCCGTCGTGGCTCTATGAAGTCGAAAAAGGAGCCACCACCATTTGGGAGTCATGGACAGCAATTACCCCTGAAGGCAAAGTCACCCCCGCCTCGTTTAATCACTACGCCTTCGGCTGTATCGGCGATTGGATGTATCGCTATATTGGCGGTCTAAGGCGAGGCGGACCCGGTTACAAGCATATTATCATCGAGCCTGAACCTGACAGAACCTTAACCTACGCCATGGCTAGTTATAATTCGGTATATGGTAAAATCGTATCTAGCTGGACATTAGATAACGGCAGAATGAACCTTCATGTAACAATCCCCCCCAATACCTCGGCAACAATAAAATTGCCTGGCATAACTATCACAGAAGTAACCGAGTCAGGAACAAGTATTGAGAGCAGTCCCGATATTCAAGTATTAGAAGGTATGTCCGACACTAGCGCATGGTTTGAAATCGGCTCAGGAGAATATTCTTTTGCATATCCTCATAAATGAGATTATTAAAATATCCTGCCCCTCATTTTGATAACTGCCAAGTAAAAAAACCTTTCAGAGCGGCAAAGCTTGTTAAGCGCCGCCGCTCTGAAAGGTTTCTTATATTACGCGATTACAAGATGGTGACCTATTCTTGCAAAAGTGCTTTTGCTTATGAGTTATTATCCTTCTGCCGCAAACCCGCTTTAGATTTTTTTCTGAACTCCGCCGGAGTAACGCCATAACTCTTCTTAAATATTTGATAGAAAAAATTAATGTTTTGATAGCCTACTAAATTAGCAATTTCTGCAACCGCTAATTCCGAATTACTGAGAAGAACCGAAGCTTTACTAAGTTTCGCTTCATGCAAAATATTGGTGAAATTGCGTCCGGTAATCTTCTTCATCATCATGCTTAAATAGTTGGGATGAAAATGAAAATACTCAGCGGTAGAAGCAAGCGTAGCATCATTACAATTAGTATGAATATAGCGCAGAATATCCGGTAGTTTAAAACTTCGCAAAACATTATTATCCGCTAAATTACTATCATCGCTATAAATATGCAATAATTCTGTCAATATTAAAATCATGTAGCAATTTATAATTTCATCTGAGCAAATTGCCGCTTTGTCAAAACCTTCACATAGTATATCGAGCATTAACTTATTAAGTTTATCGGACCGTCCGGAACGAAACAACATAAAATTGTTATATTCACGGCTTTTATAAATAGCATGAATAAAGAAGTTGGTAAACAAATCATTACCCGCCAGCCGCGCTAATACAATGTTTTCAAGATATTCCGTACTCAACAGGCAATTAATAATAATATCATTTTCTCCAGCACTTTCAATAACATGTTGGACATTCATATCAACAATGCAAGTATCGCCGGTATTCATTATGATCGGTACATCATTAATCACTTGCCGGCACTGCCCTGAGTAAACATAAATCATTTCGATAAATGAGTGGCTATGTAAGGCAGTCTTCTTTAAAAAGCGCGGATGACAACAAAAATTTACAAACTCACCTGACGGTTCAAGCTTCTTATTTATGTCCGTTTCAGGATTAGATATCGGCTCAATAAAATCCCTTTTATTATAAAAGGGATGCTTTTTCATGTAATTGCTAACATCACTGCCGTAATCCAACACTTTTGGAATACCATTTCCCTTTTTTTGTTGCAGCGCTTGTTCAAAAGGAGTAAGGCGGCGCAGAAAAATATCCAATTCGTTTCTGTCCACATCCTCCACCTCCCCATCTAGCTACCACTGTACATAATCATTATACGTTAATTTTACCTATTTCGACAAGTCGTCTTCATTCACCACCAAGCTTGCAGCAAGCGTTACAAATTCACACATATGCAGCCCTAAGTTCTATACCTCAGTACTAATATAAGGTACACTGCTTGGCATAAACTTTTAGGCGGATAATCATAAAGCTAACCGCTCTCTGATAATCCGCCTAAAACTTTGGTAAACATTAAACCGGTTATTTATTTAAAGGCTTTTTTATAGATTTCAAGAATTTCAGCTTCATTTGTATCCCGCGGATTTCCCGGCGTACAGACATCATTATAGGCTAACTTAGCCAATCTTGCCAAATCTTCTTCCTTGGCCCCAATCTCAATAAGCTTTTGTGGAATGCCAACCGTCTTCGACAAGGCAACAACCGCATCAACAGCAGCCTTTCGGTATTCATCGGCAGTCATGCTGTCAACATCGGCTACCCCAAGATTACGGGCAATTTCACGATATTTCTCGCCGGTTGCCGAAGCGTTATACTCCATTACATAAGGCAGCAGCAGTGCGTTGGCCACACCATGCGGTGTATCATATACTGCTCCCAGCGAGTGAGCCATGGAGTGAACAATTCCCAGCCCGACATTGGAAAAACCCATGCCAGCAATATACTGCGCTGTTCCCATTCCGTCGCGGGCCTCAATATTATTCGGCTCAGCCACGGCCTTAGGCAGATGTTTGGCAATTAACTCCATTGCCTTCAGTTCAAACATATCGGTCAGTACCCAAGCGCCCTTTGTTATGTACCCTTCGATAGCATGAGTAAGAGCGTCCATTCCGGTTGCGGCAGTAAGACCTTTAGGCATCGAAGTCATCATTTCCGGATCAATCACCGCAAGGACCGGAATGTCCTTGGGATCGACACAAACCATCTTTTTTACAGCACTTTCATCGGTAATTACATAATTTATTGTTACTTCAGCAGCCGTACCGGCGGTGGTAGGAACGGCGATAATCGGCACGCTCCGGTTCTTTGTAGCAGCCACGCCTTCAAGGGACTTTACATCAGCAAATTCACTGTTATTGGCGACAATACCGATGCCTTTCGCGGTATCAATCGGCGACCCGCCGCCGATGGCAATAAGCACATCAGCATTTGACGCCTTAAACTTCTGGACACCGGTCTGCACGTTCTGAATGGTAGGATTGGCTTTTACATTGTCATAAAGTTCATAGGGTACGTCAGCTGCATCAAGCAGCTTGGTAACTTTTTGGGCAACATTAAACTTTATCAAATCTTTATCGGTTACCACAAATGCTTTTTTGAACCCACGCTGCTTAATTTCGTCCGTAATAACACTGATTGCGCCTGCCCCAAAATAAGAAGTTTCATTAAGTACGATACGATTTACCACACTAATCACCCCTTATATCTTTTTATCCGATGAATAACCCGTTCGTGTGCTCCATCCTCTACAGGCTGGAGCACGCGAACGGCTAATTCCCTGGATAATTCGACTAAAATTCAGAGGGGGTTAAAACCCCACCTGAATTAAGTCTCATTTATACCTTCAGCACCCCGGCTACTGGCGTCACACCAAAGGCTTTAGCCAAGTCGGTTAGCTCTTGGTCAGTAATTGTCTGTTTGATTCCCTCACGATGAGAACTTACCAGCATATAAACTTCAGCTGCTTTTTCTACTGTCTCGATCAGGCCGAAAGTCTCGTCCATCGTTGTCCCGGCACCAAAAATGCCATGTTGAGGCCATACCACCAGTCGGCAATCTTTCATTTTCTCCGCCGTAGCCCGGCCAATTTCATTGGTTCCCGGCACAAACCAAGGCAGAACGCCGACACCGTCAGGGAAAACCACCAGACACTCGGTACACATTTGCCATAGGGTTTTAGTAAAGGCCTTTTCCGATAAGTCATGGACAAAGGTCATCGCAATTACATTGGTAGAATGACAATGCATGATTATGCGGTGCTGGGGGTCCTTTTTCAAGCGTTCAATATGGCTCATAAAGTGAGCCGCCAGTTCACTGGTCGGACGTCCGCCATCAGCATAGCCCCATACAATATCAAACGACATTCCGTCAGCTGCCACACGGATTATTCCCAGATTAACGTCAGGCGCTAAGGTCACGTTTTTAAAATACTTGCCGGTCCCTGTAACAACAAAATATTTTCCAGCCAATTCCTTGACCGGGAATTCTAAAGGAAGCGTGCGCTTTACCTTAGTTACATCGATATATTTTTTTACTTCTGCTTCGTCTACGAGATAACTGATATTACCGCCGTTACGTTCATCCCAACCCATCTCCCACATATTGCGGGTAGCTTCCATCACTTCTTGGACAAACGGTATATTATACTCTATGTTAGTTGTTCCCATATTACGCCTCCTATTTATTCTGGATCAATTATTACCTTTTGCTAAGTACTTCAGCTTCATATTGTTTTACTTCCTGCAACCAGGCTTCCCGCACCGGGACACCCATTTTCGCTGAGTAGTAGTCCCAAACCGCGCCAAAGGGGTAAGACTTCAGTTCTTCCAGCATCGCCAAGCGGGTTGTCAAATCAAAATTTGCTTCTGCCTCCGCCAACATCGCCGTTGGTTCAAGCATCGCCCGCAGCAGCGCCTTAATCATATTGCGGGCCCCGATAACCCAAGCAGCCACCCGGTTAATGCTGGCATCAAAATAATCAAGTCCAATATGCGTTTTTCCCAATAAATCGTTGCGCACCAATTCATGAGCAATTTCCTGCAGTTCATCATCCATGATAACTACATGATCGCTGTCCCACCGCACCGGCCTGCTGACATGCAGCAAAATGTCGGTATCAAACAGCGCTACCGCCGACAGTTTATTAGAAATAGTCTCGGTCGGATGGAAATGACCGGCATCCAAACATACTAGTTTGTTGTTTTTCAAAGCATAACCCATGCAAAATTCATGTGAGCCAACAACATAGCTTTCTACACCAATGCCAAACAGTTTGCTTTCCACAGCATCCAGGTTGTACGCCGGATTAATGTCAGCAGAAAAGACCTCGTCCAAAGCCGCTTTCATTCGCTTCCGCGGCGCCATACGGTCAACCGGGATATCTTTAGATCCGTCAGGGAACCAGTAATTGGTCACACAGGTCTGACCTAACTCTTTACCGAAATATTCGCCGATTTTACGGGACGCTTGACAATGCCTGATCCAAAAATTCCTGATATCAGCATCAGGATGGCTGATGGACAGGCCATTTTGAAACTTCGGATGCGAAAAACAAGTTGGATTGAAGTCCAGCCCCAAGCCCTCTTTTTTGGCCCACTCTACCCACCGGGCAAAGTGCTGTGGTTTTAGCTTATCAAGTTCTACTTCTTCATCGGTATCGGCATAAATGGCATGCAGATTGATCTTATGTTTGCCGGGAATAAGCGACAAGGCCTTTTCTAAATCCTGCCGCAACTCATCAGGCGTGCGGGCTGCTCCGGGATAACTGCCGGTAACTGAAATACCGCCGGATAACGATTTATTGTTAATAAAGCCGCGGACATCATCCCCCTGCCAGCAATGCAACGAAATTTTTACTTGTTCCAGCTTGGCCAATACCGCATCGGTATCCACGCCTAAGCCGGCGTATATTTCTTTAGCTTCTTGATAACGTTTTTCAAGCTTTGCTTCCATATTTAGTGCCCCACTTCTCTTTCACTTATATTTTCTGGTCCTTCTAAACTATCGGCTTTGCTACTAATCTCCGGAAATTTTGGTATACTGCCTCCAAATTGGCTATTTTGCCAGGCTGATACATTTTTATCGCAAAAGATGCCATGATTAGTTCTCGGGCTGCTTTTATATCTTTCAGCCCTCCGGTACTAATCATCTGTACCAAAAGATTACCAAGCGCCGTAGCTTCAACAGGCCCTGCAGCTACCGCAGTTTGAGCAACATCGGCAGTTAGCTGGCAAAGCAACTCGTTTTGCACGCCGCCGCCAACAATATGAAGGCACCCTGCCCGGCAACCAGCAATTGAACAAATTTCTTCAAGTGCCAGGCGGTAGGTTAGCGCCAGACTGTCGAAGATGCATCTTGCTAACTCTCCTGCCGACTCCGGAGTCCCTTGCCCGGTTTCACGGCAATAATTCTGAATTTCCCTGATCATACTTTCCGGATTTAGAAACCGTTCATTATTACAGTCAACCAAAAACTTAAAGGGCACAGCTTTTTCTGCTTCCACAACAAGATCAGCAAACGAATAATAATTGCCTAGATTGCGGCGAACCTCCTGAATCATCCACAGTCCCATGATGTTTTTCAGGAAACGGTAAGTCCCGTAAGCGCCCCATTCGTTAGTATAGTTGTTTTGATAAGACATTTCATTCGCTATCGCCGCAGTGTTCTCCAAACCAATTAACGACCATGTCCCGCTGCTCAGATAAGCGAAATGTTCCTCAACCGCCGGTACCCCCAGAACGGCTGAAGCCGTATCATGCGAAGCCACGCAAATTAGCTCACACCGCGGCAAATCATACTTAATCCGCAGTTTCTCCAAGATCGGCCCCAGACTTTGACCAGGCTCAGTTAATTCGGCAAATTGCTCACGCCGCACCCCCACCAGCTTCAATAAATCTTCATCATAATCTTTAGTTGCCAGATTTAGAAGTTGAGTAGTAGAGGCATTGGTTTTTTCGTTAACATACTTTCCGGAAAAAAGATAATATAAATAGTCAGGAACAAGTAATATTTTGTGGGCTTTGGCCAGTTCTGCTTTATCATGTACATAGAGCTGAAATAACGTATTAAAGCTTAAAAACTGAATGCCGGTTTTTTGATAAATCTCATTAAGTGATATATGCTGCGCTACTTCCTCGATCGCCGTTTTAGTACGGTCATCCCGATAGGCGTAGACTTCCTGCACTCTATTTCCGTTCTCATCCACCAACACATAATCTACCGCCCATGTGTCAAACCCCAGCGTGCATTCTTCAATACCGGCTGCTTTAGCCGCCTGTAATCCTTTAATAATTTCCTGATATAATTTGTCAATATTCCAAAAATAGCTTCCGTTCGTTTCACCAATTGAATTATCGAAGCGATATAACTCTTCCAATTTGATTTGGCCATCTTCAAGCGTTCCCAGTACCAGGCGACCACTTGATGCCCCAATATCCACCGCGATATGCTTCTGCATACTGACACCCCTACTTTTCATTGCCTATCAATTTGCTTACATTCCTGTACAGTACACTTACACTAAACTCAATACCCCACATGTTATTTTTTCAATTCACAAACATTTGAATCTAAGACTATTTTATTTGCATTTTTCTTTGTTGTCAACAAAATCAAAGATACTTTTCATTTCTAATTTATAGCACGATGTTGTTTTTTCTTTGTTTGGTTTTGTTGTTCCTTAACTGCATGGCATGCAATTCAACTATCATGCTCTTTATAGTGCTCTTTACGCAATACATTTATAGCTAAATATGCTATTTTCTTTGATATAATGTTTGTTTTTTGTCAGAACTCACATTATACTAGAACTACCACTACTTTATTGATAGACAGAGAGAAGGTATCATGATGCTGGCAATCGAGCGCCGTCAAAATATAGTTGAACGTATTCGCAAAGAACAGAAAGTACATGTATCAAATTTAAGTCAGTTGTTTAGTGTCACCGAAGAAACCATCCGCCGTGATTTAGAAAAGCTCGAAAACGAAGGAATATTGACCCGCACCTATGGCGGAGCAGTTCTGAGCCAACATACAAACGAGGATTTGCCCTTTCCTACGCGGACTTCCATGAATCATGAAATCAAACAGGCAATTGCCCAGAAAGCTGCTGATTTAATCAACGACGGCGACACCATTATGGTTGACGCCAGCACTACCTGCTTAGAACTAATCTACTCGTTAAAAGGCAAAAAAAACCTAACCATCATCACCAACTCAGTTAAAATAGCCCATGATTTTATTGGTTCGAATCCTACCATTATTTCTACCGGCGGAACGCTGCGCGCCCACTCCCTGGCCTTAACCGGTCCAATTGCCCATAGCACAATTAAAAATTATTATGTCGATATGGCTATTATTAGTTGCAAGGGATTGTCTCTGGATAAAGGAATGATGGAATCCAATGAACCGGAAGGCGACCTAAAAAAAAGCATGATCAAGCAAGCGGCGAAAGTAATTCTGCTTGCTGATCATACCAAATTCAATAAAACAGCCTTTATAAAACTATTTGGGTTTGAAAATGTAGACTATGTTATCACAGACATAGAACCTGACAGCGAATGGATCGACCTGTTTCAGAAACACTCAATCCAAGTATTATATTAGCTTGACGCCGTTTGGCGATTACAAAATTCAGCCGCTGTTATTCGATCACAAAATGCTCTTTGGCCACCGTCTCCAGGAATAACGGCACCAGAGCATTCGTAGTTGTCTTACGCCAAGCAACTACATAATCATTAATAAATGCGCAGCCATCCAGCGCAATATATTTTAGACCGGGATTGGCGTATGCCGCAGTATGCTTGGTCTGTATAGAAATGCCAATGCCGGTCTCAACCATTAATAGCAATGTTTCCAAGAGCGAGGCCTCACCCACGATTCTAGGGTAAAACCCATTAGCGATACAAGTCTGCCGCATATGTTCATAGGCTAGCGGACATTCTGAACGCGAAAGAACAACAAAATCTTCATCAGCCAGCTCTGAAATATGGATTATGTCCTTTTCTGCCAACGGATGTTCCTCCGGGACTATCAATGACAACGGATAGGAATAACGGCTAGGCCGCCAGCAAACTCCTTGTAATCGTTCCAAGCCGTAAGACATGGTAAACGCAATATCCAAAGTACCTCCGGTCAACGCGTCGTTAAGCGGCCCCCAGCCAAGTTTGGCAAAATTCATGTGGCAGCTTGGATAGCTCTGCCGGAATTTTTTTATTAGTTTCGGTAATATCTCCTTTTCAAGCGGACCCATAAACCCGATTTTCAGACTTCCAACACTGCCCTGAGCAGCCAGGCGGGCCTTGCTTACAGCCGCTTCTGCCCGAAGCACAATAGTAATAGCTTCTTTCAACAGCTCGGTTCCAGCTACAGTTAATTCGACATAACGCGTATTTCGTACAAATAACTTTAGGCCGATTTGCATTTCTAGTTCGGCAATCTGCTTACTGAGGTACGGCTGAGCCATATGTAATTCCCTTGCGGCAGCAGTAAAATTTAGGTGATTGGCAACAGAAATAAAATAGCGCAATTGCCGAATATCCATCGTTCTCAGCCCCCTTCTCAATATAATCTGATTAAAATTATATAATAATTGACTGTTCCGAGCAAATAACAATATAAGTTGCTTGATTTATAACAAATAAGCTATAAGTGTGAGACTAACTTAGTATTTCTCAAAGTTAATTTTCAGAGTTATCATATAATTAAAGCTAAACGACTCACGATAAAACTTTGGATTGAACCATAAACCAGCTTAATCTAAATACAAAATTAAGAGAGGAATTGAGACATGGAAAAGCAATCCTTGGAGAATCAAATTGCACGTTTAGTCGCCGAAAGCAAGATACAAAACCTGATGGGTAGATATTCGTACCTCTTAACAGCAGGAAGATACCACGAAATTACCGAGCTTTTTGCCAAAAAAGCTTCTGATGTCAGAGCAGAAATGTCTTTTGGCATCTACGAAGGGTATGAAGGCATCGTACGCCTGTACTCAAAATATCATGCCGACATCATCGTAGGACCTGGTGTAATGGCTGTACATACACTGACAACACCGGTTATCGAAGTTGCCGGTGACGCCAAAACCGCCAAAGCAGTGTGGGTTTCGCCCGGGCATATAACCGGCGGACCATTTACACCAGATAAATCCATCAAGGCTTATTGGGCCTGGATGCGCTATGGCTGCGACTTCATCAACGAAGATGGCGAATGGAAGATTTGGCACCTCCACGTATACGGCATGTTTATGTGCCCCTTTGAAAAAAGCTGGGCGGAACTAGGCGACGTCCATCAGACGCCGGAACTTCCGGATGAATATAAACCTGACCGCCCTCCCACCACCACCTGGTCATACAATGTCAATGCCGTCACCCAGCTTGAACCGGCTCCGCCTAAGCCGTATGAAACCTTTGATCCCAAAACAGCATATTAACTTAACGCACCAAAGGGATATTCGCAGCCTGCACAGCGCGAATATCCCTTTTATCTATATTAATAAGCCATAGCAAGACGTCGCAGCCCTTCCTTATCAACCCTAACAGAAATGCCGGTTAAATCTGTCAAATGTCGGCAGGCCTGTCCTAAAAGCTGCTGACCATGAATATAATTTTAACTATTGACAGAAAATACCGTTGCAAATATAATGAGTAACAAGTCAATGAGTTTCAGCTCATCCAAAGGAGTTAGTAGCTTGTTAAAAAATAAAAGACAGCAGCAAAAAAATTTGACCAGAAAACACTTGCTAGAAATAGCAATTAAGCAGTTTGGTGAAACTGGCATACTGGCAACCCGAACTGCCGATATTGCCAAACATGCAAATGTTTCACACGGGACGGTATTCGCACACTTTTCAACACAGGAAGACTTATTAACTGCCGCCGTTGAGGAATTCGGAAGCCAAATTACACAGCGACTTCATGAATTGATTGATACAAATAGTAGCTTATCTAAAATTTTAGATGCCCACATAACAGGTTTAATTGAATTTGAGCCTTTTTACACACGCTTGATTATCGAAAGGCGTCTACTGCCTGCAAATGTTACCAATACATATGTCATGATTCAATCCACTATTTCATTTCATATCGGCATAGCTGCCCAAAAAGAGCTAGATCAAGGTATTGTCCGCAAACTTCCTGTACACCTACTTTATAATACGTGGATTGGCCTAATTCATTATTACATCACCAATGGTGACTTATTTTGTTCCAGCGGTTCTGTTTTAAAGCGCTACCGACACGAATTATTACAACATTATATTGACTTAATTACTATATAACCAAAATATAAGGAGGCCTAATAAAATGAAACAATGTATTGCCTGCGGCATGCCTATGAAAAATCCAGAAGATTTTGCTATGGGGGATTCCGCAAAAGAGTATTGTCGGTACTGCTCACGTCCGGATGGAACAATGCAATCCTATGATGAGAAATTAAACTCTTTGACCACCTTTATCATTAAAACCCAAGGACTAGAAGAAAAAGCAGCCAATCTTGCTGCGAAATCAATGATGACAAAGCTTCCTGCTTGGAAAAGACAATCACCTATCTGAGAATTTCATAATCAACCATAATAGACTAGCCATAAAAGGAAACTCGCCTAAATTCGGCGAGTTTCTTTCTATGGCTAGTCTTATTTATCGATATTTATATAAATCCATATAGCAATTTTAATGCATTAACTAAAACCCGGGATTAAAATCAACATCGGTTTGCTGGTGATTCTTATATATTTTACACAACAAAGCTCGCAGCTGATAGGTGCCTGCTTGTGGATCAAATGGAGGTTCCATGCTGGTCAGTATATTAGCATTAGATTCCCATACCCCGAAGTCAGTACGATCTTTCTTCTCCGGATACCACCAGCCAATTTCGCAATTTACACTTCTTGGGTCAATTCCAGCAGTCAATTTTGCCTTTTGCGTAATCCTGCCTCGCGGCGATTCAATATATACCCAATCGCCATCATTAATACCATACCGGAGAGCTGTCTCAGGATGAATCTCCACCAAGGGAAACGGACTATGTTTTCGCAAAGACTTCATTTGTCTATTCTCAGATAAGAAGTAAAAGGGCGAACGGCCGCCTGTATTTAATATCAACGGATACTCCTTAGCAAGCTCCGGGGTACTGTAGGGACTTTCAGGCGGTTCTTCGTAATAAGGTAATGGATCATGCCCCAACCCTTTCAGTATTGTTGAAAATAACTCAACTTTTCCGGTGGGGGTATTGAACCCGCGATTATTTTTTTCATATTGTTTGTATTCAATTGGTACTTCAATATAACTTAATTCTTTGAACTTATTAATATCCAGATCGGCATATTCCGGATACCTAGCTCTAACTGCCGCCAGCTGTGAATCATGAATCTCCTCAACAGTATTTGCGCCATAATCACGACCAAGCCGTTTACAAATATCGATAAATATCTCTTCATCAGCCTTGCATTCATACGTACGAACTATTTTCTTTTGTGCTAATGCAATGTGATCACCCATTGTCGGCCCGCTGTATATAGCATCTAATTCCAGCCAGCTTGCTACAGGAAGCACTACATCGGCAAGTTGCGAAGTTGGAGTCATAAATAGTTCCTGCGAAGAGATGAAATCTAACCCCATTAATGTTTCGTAAGTTCTACGACTATCGGCAAAACCGATTAAGCCATTATTGCCACATAACATCAGCCCCCGCACCGGATAAGGTTTTCCTGTTCGCATTGCTTCAAAAACCGTAGGAATATGGGCAGCAGGAAAGTCTCGATGAGCCCCGGCCAATAATTTGTAATGTTTTTCACCCATTCGCTTAAGTCTTTGTTCCTGAGATAAATGACTCAAGTTAACATCCGGGGGCGGCAATAAATGCATGCCCTCAATAAATCCGCCTTTAATATCAATATTACCGGTTATAGCGGGAATAAGGGCCATAGCTCTAACGGTTTGGAAACAATTAGGGGTATGTTCAACTGCGCAGCCCCACTCTAAAGCCGAAGGCTTGGTTGTCGCAAATAATCGTGCAGCTTCTATAATCTTTTCTTCCGGTATCCAGGTTATCTCCGAAACTTTACTTACCGGATAATCCTGGACACGTTGTCTTAATTCCTCGAAGCCGTAACACCATTTTGTTACAAATTCCTTATCATAAAGTTCTTCATTAATTATTACATTCATCATCCCCAGGGCCAAAGCATCATCAGTCCCAGGTCTAATTTGCAGCCAAAGGTCAGCTTTTTCAGCAGTCTTTGTTCGTCTAGGATCAACAACAATTAACTTGGAACCTTTTATTACAGCATCTTTAAACCGAAATTGGCTCTCACAGTCAGCGCCGCTAACTTCCGGATTAGCACCCCAAACCAAAATGCACCCTGGATTGACTTCGCTATAATAATCTACTACCGGCAGATAGCCATAAGTAATTTCGCCTGTGCTGACACGAGGGAAAAAACACTGGGCTGTGCCTGGTTCAAACCAATTTGGCGTTCCTAAGGTATTAGCAAATCTAACAACATAGTTCAGGTGATGACGACCAGTCCCCTGTGCTATTGCCAAGCTTTCTATACCATATTTATTTTCAATATTTTTAATATTTTCAACAATAATGTCATAAGCCTCATCCCAGGTTACTCTTTCCCATTTGCCCTCGCCACGCTTACCAACTCTCTTCATGGGATATTTCAATCTATCTGGATGATACAAAAGTTCTATTCCCGCCAAACCTTTCGGACACATGCGACCTTTACTTATTGGCGATTCCTTATCAGGAACTATCTTTGTAACAACCCCGTCTTCCACCGTTACAAGTGCACCGCACCCGCCATGACAGTTTCTACATGCAGTCTTTATTACTTTTGTTTCTCCCATAAATAACTCCCATTCAAGTTTATTTCACTAGCGTTTACACTTATTATAACAAACCTTGTCCAAAAGACATACTCCCCTTTGAACAAGGTATTTTTTTATCTAACTATCCCTATGGCCAGCAGGAACCTTAAGGATAGTTAGATTTTTATTCCTTTAATCCTTTAATACTCTAATAATCTTTGAATTGGAAGACTTTTAATAATTATTTTGATAAGATATTTTCGATCTTACTATACTGGAGGATATGTACAAAATGTCAACAACACGAACAAATGCTTCCGACTTGGATGTGAGTGTTAAACACATCAATGTTGGTCTGATTACGGCGATTCTCGTAATTTCTGGGTTCTTCTGCATGCTTAGCGAAACCGTGCTGAACATGGCGCTTGCAAGCATCATGGAGCAGTTTAGCGTAACGGCAATTACCGCACAATGGCTGAGCACAGGCTATATGCTGATTATGGCAGTTTTAATCCCTGTTTCGGCTTTTTTCATCCAGACGATCAGAACAAAGCTTTTGTATGAACTCGCAATGATCTTTTATATTCTCGGCACGTTGATTTGTGGGTTCGCGCCGTCGTTTCCCCTGCTTTTTGCCGGCCGCATTGTGCAGGCCATCGGAACAGGCATGCTGGTTCCGAATATCATCAACACCCTGCTCGTAATCAATCCGGTCGAAAGGCGCGGGAAAGCGCTGGGCTTTTTTAACCTCGTGATGTTTTTCGCACCAGCGATCGGGCCGGTCCTTTCTGGCATCGTCGTACAGTCGTTGGGCTGGCGATGGTTGTTTCTGGGCTTTCTGCCCTTCAGCTCTCTGGTACTGATATTCGGCGCGATTTTTCTTGCCGACGTGACACAGCTTACCAAGCCCCGGCTGGACATTCTTTCGGTCATGCTTTCCACCATTGGCTTTGCCGGTTTGCTCTATGGGGTAAGCAATATCGGCGGTACAAACATTGCGTTGATGGTAATTCCGCTGTTCTGCGGCATTTTCGGCCTGATCGTGTTTTCCGTCCGTCAGCTCAAGCTTAAAGAACCGATGCTCGACGTGCGGGCGTTTCGCTACCCAATGTTTACAATCGGCATTCTGCTGATCATCATCACGCAGATGGTGTACTTTTCGAGCATGCTGATATTGCCCCTGTTTATGGAAGTCGCCATGGGCCTGAGCGCCATGACCGCCGGAATCATCATGTTGCCGGGCGGGCTGATCAATGGCGTTATCTCACCGGTTGTCGGCGTCCTTTATGATAAATACGGACCGCGAGTGCTGATTTTTCCCGGATTCATTCTGTCAACCGTCGTGTTCTTCATATTTTCCCAGGCACTGAGCGCTACCATCGCCATTCCGATTGTTATTCTGCTGCACTGCCTGGGGCTTGTCGCCGCTGGCCTCATCGGCACGCCCACGCAGACACACAGTTTTAATCAGCTTCCTCCGGAGCTATACCCGCACGGCACCGCAATCAGCAACACACTCCAGCAAATCGGCGGCGCGTTCGGCACTGCGCTTATGATTGCAGTCATGTCGGCAGCACAGGCCGGTTATTTCAGCGCGGCCGGCAACAGCAACGCGGCAACCCAGGCGCTGGGGCTGATGGTCGGCGTCAAGACCTCCATGCTCGTATCGGTAGCCATTCTGATTGGCGGCGTAATTCTCTCCTTCTTTTTCAAACACAATCACGTACAAAAGCCGGCACAAAATCGCGCGGACGGTCAATAAATGGCCACCGCCGACGAATCGGCGCTATAAACCTGAGAATGTTAAGCTCAAATTGATTTTGGAGGTCAATAAAGCTGTAACGCCATGATATTCCAATATCCGGTTATTTCTATAGCTTTTACTCGTCACATCTTGGAATAACCTGCATCTTAACAAAGGTCGGTCTATCGCCGTCTAAGAGGGAGAGACTCACCATTACGGTTTCAGCAGAAGCCAAGCAGTTTTATTAGTCAGATTTTTTTAAATAAGAGTATCCAAACTGAGCAGTTCAATACTTTATGGTTCTTTAATTTTATTGTAAAGCGTGGCAACTGAAATATTCAGTTCTTCAGCTATTTGACGCTTAGCCGTGGTCGTTGCCCCATATTTATCGATCATTTCAAAAATGGTCTTACGCTCAAACTCTTGCACCAATTTTGCTAAACTTGTTGATGGTTTCTGCTGCCGATTATCACTCTTTAACCATTTTGGCAGATGCTGCGGTGTAATATAGCCATCCTCACACATATTGATAGCATACTCAATAACATTTTTCAATTCACGTACATTTCCCGGCCATTCATGCTGTAAAAGGGCTAGCTTAGTATCGCTGTCCAGTCGGAAACTCCGCCCCAAAATACGCTCATGCGAACGCAAAAACACCTGACCCATGACAGCTATGTCACTGCCGCGTTCCCTTAGCGGCGGTAAAAAAATGCTTAACACATTAAGACGATAATACAAATCCTGGCGAAATGAATTAGCCCTAACCATACTGTCAAGGTCCCTATTAGTAGCTGAAATAACCCTTACATCAATCGGAATCTCATTCGTTTCACCAACTCGTCTCACCGCTCTCTCCTGCAAAACCCGCAGCAGTTTAGCCTGAGTCTCCAGACTAAGCTCGGCGATTTCATCAAGAAAAATCGTTCCGCCGCTGGCGGTCTCAAACAGACCCGGCCGGCCGCCTTTTTTCGCCCCTGTAAAAGCGCCTTCCTCATAACCGAATAACTCACTCTCAATCAGTGTTGGCGCAATCGTGGCGCAATTTACCGCCACAAATGGACCTGACGCCCGGCTGCTGGAATTGTGTATCGCTTGCGCAAACACTTCCTTACCGGTGCCGCTTTCCCCGCTTAAGAGTACATCAGCCTCACCGCGAGCAACTAGTTTAGCAACCCTTATTGTTTCGGCAATTGCCTCACTGTTGCCGATTATATCAGCGAAAATGTATTTCGCTTTATACATGTGATCCACCATGGTCTTCAAATGATCGGTTTTTTTCGTAACCTTTTGTATTTCCTGCGAAAGCCTTCTTACTTCAGTTATATCTTTTACCACCGATACGGCACCAATTATCCCGCCCTTTACAACAATCGGCGCCATGTCCACAACATACTCAATATCGCCTTCCTTCCGGTACACTCCAACCAATGGCTTCCCGTCTTCTACCACCTGAGGAAGCATAGCCCCCGGCCGAACATCAGTAAGAATTTTTCCTACAATTTGTTCATATATTACCCCCGTAATCCGAGTATATTCGGCATTAATATATCGAACCAGCATATTCTGATCAGCAACCAAAATTCCGTTGTTTATTGAGTCCAAGACTTGTATATACCACTGCTCAGTTGTCTGAATTGAAGAAAAAACATCTTGGGCCTTATCAGAGTCGTTATGTTCATCTAAGTTCATATATTACTCCTCAACAGTCGCAAATTACCAAATCCTTAAACTAATTTATAACAAAGTAAGCTCTGGAATGCAATCCCATCCCCTTAAAAATAATACAGCTTTTACCAACATAATGTCCATTAGCCTGTCTACAGCACAGTTCTAAGTATTCACTAACCTTTAGTAAAAAGCTCATCCAAAAAGGCCGATTCTAAACAGAACCGGCCAGAAACAACAACATCTTTTGGCAATTTTTTTTGAACATCAATATATATTATTCCGTTACCTGAAACATTTCCTGTGCAACTTCTGATAGCTCAACAGCTGTAGCCGCCATGTTTTCGCTGGCCTTAGCCATTTCCCCGATGCTGGAATTCTGTCCGCCGATAACTTGATCTATTGTTACAATTTCTTGCGATAAATTTTTAATCGCATTATGCATACGTCCCAGCGAGTCGGCTATTTTGTTAGCAGACTCACTACTAACAATCGCAAGTTTACGTACTTCTTCTGCTACCACACTAAAACCACGGCCGGCATCACCGACTCGTGCTGCTTCTATTGCCGCATTAAGTCCCAACAAATTAGTCTGACTGGCAACATTGCGAATAAAATCGATAATTTCATCGGTTTGCTTTGCTGTTGTCAACAGATTTTCCCCAAGCTGCTCCAACCTGTCGCACGCCTTCTCAACCTCTGCCGACTGTCCGGCTAATTCCTGCATTCCGGCAGTAAACTCTTCACTGGATGCTGCAACATCACCAGAAACCATTGCTACTCTTTCCATGGAATTGACACTTTGCGTTGTGGTAATGCACCCGACCACCCGTTCTCCATCCTTCATCGGCGTGGCGCAAGCTACATAAGGAATACCAAACGCTGACTTTTCGCTGGAAATCACCTTAACTACCCGGTTTCCTGTTTCCAGCGCTTGTTTAGTTCCACCCTTCAAAACCGGTTCACCGACAGGAGTACGTAAATCCATACTTTTTCCGGGAACATACTTAACATACATTCCATCCCTAGTAATAGAAATTCCGATATCACCGGCCACAAAATCATTAATATAAGGAGCTAATTTCATCATCATGTCCATTATCTCTGTCCCTGTTAGTTGCTCAGCCATCAATCCACATCCCCAATTTTATAGTCATTCTCACTACTTATTAAAAAGCCAATAGGAGGAAAGATGTTAAACATCTTTTCCCCCTTTAAGGCTTACTGCTAAAATAGCTTAATACCCGCTAACACATCTAACCGGCTTACAACTTATCCGATGAATAACCCGTTCTAATACTCCATCCTCTACAGGCTGGAGTAAAGAACGGCTAATTCCCTGGATAATTCGACTAAAATTCAGTTTGGGTTAAAACCCCACCTGAATTAAGTCTCATTTATCCGGAATCTCCATGTTCATAAGCGACGAACTAAGTGATTTTCCATGGATGTCCAAGGCCAGCGTACGGGTTACCCCTCCGCCAAGAGCATTATACATAACAAAATTTAACGCCCCGATATTCGGCATAGTGTAACGCACTACTTCGCCCTTAACAATATCAGAAAAAAACTCTTTCACCCGTTCTGCCGTCACATACTTTTCCAGAAGTGAATACTCCTCCGGTTTATATGCAATAACTGATATATTCGAGATATTTCCCTTGTCGCCGGTACGGGAATGAGCAATTTCACGTAATTTCATATTACAACACCTCATACTGAATAGAATAACTAACTAAAGACCTCGGAACAAGTGCCGATACCATGGCCACAACTTCCCGGGCTGATTTCCATGCTCCTGCGCCGCCTGCTGGCCCATTAGTGTACAGGGTCTCAACTTCATTACCAATACGAACGGCTTCCCGCATATTCTTCGTTCGCCCGCCAACCCTTGCCCGTACTTCGTATGGCTCATGTCCAGCCGACAATTTTGGTCCATGCAGGGCATTTACCCCGATGAGATCAAACCTTATTTCCTGATAATCAACGCCCATCAATTTTAATCGTTCAGCCACAATGTCCAGCGCCAGCTGGCCGCGGGCCGCCGCTCCAGGACCGGCATAGCTTATCTGGCCTTCACCAATAAAGCTGTCTTTATAACCAATAGACGCCTTCAGAAAATCAGTCTTCGGCGCACCTTTTCCGCCGCTAATCAGTACCCGGTCTTTACCAACCTCAGTCATCTGAACAGCACTAAAATCAGCTACCACATTTGGCGTAATATACGCCTTCGGATCATGAATTTCATATACCATCTGTTCCTGGCAATTTGCAAGCTTAACCTGACCGCCGGAACCAGGTACTTTAGTAACCACAAAACTGCCATCTTCCTGGACTTCGGCAATAGGAAATCCCAGTCGGGCCAGACCAGCCACATCCTTGTAGCCAGGATCGGCAAAATAACCGCCAGTAATCTGACCGGCGCATTCCAAAAGATGCCCTAACAAAGTAGCCTGTCCCAAAGTGTTCCAGTCATCCATTGACCAGCCAAACTCATAAATTGCTGGCGCCATAAACAACGCCGGATCAGATACACGCCCGGTAATAACAACATCAGCACCATTTTGAAGCGCCTCAACAATTGGCTCAGCACCAAGATAAGCATTTGCAGAAACCAGTTGGTCCTTTATTGTAGCTAAAGGTTCCCCGGTTTCCATAATAGCGTAGTCCCCGTCTCTGACGACATTCAGCACATCATCACCGCTGACTGCTGCAATTTTTAACCCAGATAGACCTAATTCTTCAGCAATTTCCCTGATTTTTTTGGCCCCTGCCACAGCATTTGCGGCCCCCATGTTAGTAATAATCTTAATTTTATTTCTGTGGCAAATACCCAAAACAGCTTTGAACCTATCCACTAACAAGGCATCATAGCCAGCATTAGGATCTTTCAATTTTGCTTGCTGGGCAATAGCGATTGTCCGTTCTGCAAGACATTCAAAAACTAAGTAATTAATATTGCCTTTTTCCGCCAACTCAACCGCCGGTTCAATCCGGTCCCCTGAGTAACCAGCACCTGAACCAATTAATATTTTTTTCATATCCCACACCTCTTAAAAATTTAGCCTATCTTCTAGAACGGAAAAACGCCAACAATTGCGCAAGTAATTGTCATTATTATCGAACCAACCCATAGGAAAGGAATTGCAAACTTCTGATGCTCACCCAGTTCAACCCCGGTTAAGCCAACAATAAGGAAAGTAGCAGGTGTTAATGGGCTAACCGGGAAACCTACAGTCATTTGCCCCATCAGCGCCGCTTGAGCTACCGCCAATGGCTGAATCCCAAACATCTTAACCACTTCAGCGGCCACAGGCAGCACGCCAAAGTAGAATGAATCAGGATCGAACAAAAGACTCAGCGGCATTGAAATAAGGCCAATCCCAAACGGAATGTGCTGCGCCATATTCGAAGTAACAAATGAAGCCGCCGCCTGAGCCATAGCAGTAATCATCTTTGTGCCGGTCATTATGCCGACAAAGGCTCCGGCCGCCAAGAGGATACTGGCCATCATCAACGCCGCTTTCGCATGAGCATCTACGCGGGCTTTTTGTTGACTTACTTGCGGATAGTTTATCATTAACGCAATTACAGCACCTGCCATGAACATCGGTGCCGGATCGACTACCCCGGCAATCATCGTCCCCATGACCACCAATGCAAGTACCGCATTAAGCCAGAACATTTTGGGCCGCCTGAGCACTTTCTCCTCATCCTTAAGCTCACGCTTAAGTACTACGTCAGTTTCTGCACTACCTACAATTCCAAGCCGGCGCGCCTCCCTTTTACCAAGAATGTACGCCAAGCCAAATACATAGAGCAGCCCCACTATCTGAGGAATTACCAGCGGAGTAAAAACATCGGTTACCGGTACCTTAAGGGCAGCTGCTGCCCTTAGTGTCGGACCGGTCCAGGGTAAATAATTAGTACCGGCAGCCAACGATACCATTAAGCAAAGAAGCCGCTTGTCCATTCCCAACCTTTCGTAAATAGGCAGCATGGCTGGAATAGTAATTAAAAAACAGACCGCACCTGAACCGTCCAGATGAATTAATAGCGCCAACAGAGCACTGCCCATTAATATCCTCGACGGGTTAGCTCCCACAGTCTTCAAAATACGATCAATGATTGGATCGAATAACCCAGCGTCACTCATAACGCCGAAGAAGAGTATCGCAAAAATAAACATAGCGGCCATTGGAGCGATGTTTTTTATCCCGTCAATAATAAATTTACTTGTAGCAAGCCCAAATCCGCCAATTAATGATGCAATAACCGGAACAGCAATAAGTGCGATAAGTGGCGATAATTTTTTTGAGATTATTGCTATTAATAGCACCAGAATCGTGATAATACCTAAAATTGCAAGCAATTAATATTACCCCCTTAATAATACTTATACTAAACTGCTACCCTCCTTTCCATAAATGAGACCCCGGCAAATCGCCTATTTCGGATAGCTATGAAACCAACGCTCTCTATACTTGTTGCAAATTACGTGCCAACAAATTTTTACTGCTAAATTACGCTAGTTTAAGTATTCATGATTTAAACTTCAAATATCAGTTTCAAAAATCTTAGAATAGCAAGTTAACTTTCGTTATATTAAGCGAGGTTTTTCAAACAAAATAAGCAAAAAAAACCTTTTCTAAAATTTTCGAAAAACTTATGTCTTGTTTTATAAATTTTTAGAAATTATACAATATTCTTCTAAACTAATATATTGACACCTAAGCAAAGTCATAGTAAACTAACTAACGATAGGTAGTTAAACGGTGAGGTGATAAATTGACATCACAAAAAATTCAACAAGTTGCTTTGTCGCTATTTGCAGAAAAGGGTTATGATGCTACCGCCCTATCGGAAATAGCCAATAAAATTGGGATAAAAAAACCTTCGATTTACGCTCATTATCCTGGTAAAATGGAATTATTCCTGGAAATTGTAAAAAACGTTCAAAATGATTACCGAGCATGTTGGTTTGACGCCTTGAAAACGTCAGCCAACCAACCAGCCGATAAGCGTTTGGAGGCCATCTTTTTCACTGTTAGCACCCACTATATAAACAACAAAGATAACCTCTCTTTTTTAGTTAGGTTATGGCTCTTCCCACCTGCTGAATGTGCTAAAAATGCACTAGACTCTATGCACAGTCTAAACGAAGAACTATTGGAAGAAATCGCCATCATCTTTCGTCAAGGCATTACCGATAAGATATTTCATCCCGAGTCACCGGAAGAAATGGCCCATGCTTACTTTTGTCTGCTTGATGGTTACCTGGCGCGAGTAATTAGATACCCTAATTTCGATTATAAAAAAGCTGTCTCGCTCGTTTGGAAATCGTTTGTGTTAAACCCGCTGCAAAACCATGATATGTGAAAGTTAACTTAATCTGGAGGTTGGTAGAATGCTTCAAAGAAATCACACCGCTGGCTTTAATCGCTGGCTGGCTTTCAGCCTGGCAATAACCATGCTGTCAGCCATCGTAAGCGGCTGCGGCAAGCCTTCACCCAATACAGAGGTCTGGGGCCGAGCTGATGCCAAAGAAGTTGACATCAATTCGAAAATTCCCGGTCGGGTAGTCCAAATGCTTGTTAAAGAAGGCGACCATGTAGAAAAGGGCCAAGTACTTGCCCGCATTGATAACCGCGATATAACTGCCCAAGCTAATCAAGCCCGTGCCGCCATTAAAGCATTGGAATCGCAGACGGTCCAAGCGTCAACAGCTACTTCCCTGCAGGATCAAACCGCCCAGGCTACACTTGACACAGCAAAAGCCCAACTTAATAAAGCAGCGGCCGATTTGACGCTTGCTGAAGCAGACTATAAAAGATTCAGCAAGCTCATAGCCTCCGGGTCTATATCCCGGCAACTATTCGAAACTTATCAAGCCAAATACCAAGCGGCTCAGTCAGGGTATGCCCAGGCCGAATCCGCTGTAGCCAAGGCTCAAGCCGGACTCTTACAAACTGATATGAGCCGCAATACCGAGGTTGCTTCTCAAAGCAAACTAGAACAATCCCAAGCCTACTTACAACAAATCGAGGTTGCATTAGACGAAACTGAAATCAAAGCGCCGTTTGCCGGAATTGTCACCGCCAAATATGTTGAAGAAGGCGCAATGGTTTCATCGGGAATGCCGCTGGTTTCAATCCAGGACCCTGCTGAAAACTGGGTTAACCTCAAAATAAAAGAAACTGAATTAAGTAATTACGAGCTGAATCAGACCCTCAAGCTCCAGGGCCGCGACGGCAACCTTACGGTACAAGGAACAGTGGTCGACATCAGTAAAAAAGCTGAGTTTGCTACTTACCGGGCAACCAACGAACGTGGCGATAACGACATAATAACCTTCAATGTCAAAATTCAGGTCAACTCCGACAAACTACGCCCCGGAATGCGGTTCAAAGTAATTGACGGTGGAAAATGATATGTTTAACATACTTGCCAATGAATTCAGATCACTCTTTAAAAATCGCTGTTCAACGATCTTAATCCTGTTTGGCATACCTATTTTATATACCACTCTTTTTGGCTTTCTCTACAGTTCCAATGTTGTGAAAAATATCCCCCTCGCGATTTACGACCAGGACCAAACAGCGTCAAGCCGGGCCTTAGCTCAAGCTTTTGCCGATTCCGAACGCTATAATATCATTGCCCAAGTAACCTCTCAAGAAAGCCTTGAGCAAAGTCTGGCGAACAATAATGCCATGGCGACACTTGTCATTCCAGAAAATTTTTCCCGTGATATCAAACTTAGTCAGGCCGCTAATGTACTTATGGAAACCAATGCCACAAACCTGATGTTCGCCAATAATGTCATTTCTACCAGCCAGGAGATTATCCAGACTTTTGCGGCAGCGGCTGGTCAGAAATTGCTTGAAGGCGTCAACCAACCACCGGCACAAGCTCTTAAAACAGTTGCTCCGGTACGGCTCGGCCTAAGAATAATCAACAATCCTACAGCATCTTACAGCAATTTTGTCTTGGTTGGCCTAAGTGTAAACGGCCTTCAGATAGCCATGTTTATGGTTTCCTGCACCTTGCTGACTGCAGAATACGCTCACTTATCTCGCCGCCGGAAACTGTCGGCTCCAGCCATCATTATTGGGAAACTGCTGCCCTGCTGGCTGATGTCAATCTTATCTTATCTTGCTTTTATCGGTATTCTGATCAGCTGTTTCGGCATACCGATGCGCGGCAGTATGTTAGAGCTATTATTAATCGGCAGCGCCTTTACCTTTGCGATTACCAATCTGGGTTTATTTATTTCAGCTATTGCCCCCAACGTACTATCGGTTATGCAAAATGCCGCTATCTATATCATGTCGTCGTTTCTCTGCTGTGGCTATAGCTGGCCCCAGTTCGCTATGAACAGTATCGGCAAGATCTACGCCGCAACATTGCCGATTACCTATGCGGCAATAACTATCCGTGATATCCTCTTGGCGGCCTATGCACCTGATCTTTTCCGCAATACCTTAATTCTGTTTATCTTCGGCGGTGTCTTCTGCTTACTAGCGATATTGTCATTTTCCTGGCGCCGCCAAAAGTATGCTTCAGAATGCCAGGAGGGCTTAACATGAAATGGTGGCAAATCCTTAAACGCGAACTACTCCAAATGCTGCGCAAAGACTTCAGGCGAACCAATTTCATCTTTGGCGCCTCAATTGCTTATTTAGTAATATTTGGTCTAATGTATGGCACCCATGTTGTAAAAGATGTACCGTTGGTCATATATGATGAAGACCAGTCCCAGCTCAGTCGGACCTTAATCCAGTCTTTTGCCGACTCGGAAAAGTTCCAAATTGTCGCCCAGCCTGCCACCCAAGAGGAAATGGAGAACTATCTCCACGAAGAAACAGCCTATGCAGCCATTCATATCCCCCACGACTTTTCCCGCAACATAACGGCTGACAAATCGTCCCCTGTTTTACTTGTTGCCAATGGCGCAAATTTAGTTATAACCAATACCATAACAACAAGCACCCAGGAAATTCTGGCGGCCTTTAACCAAAAAGTAAGCGCCAAATTGGCGGAATCGGCCGGTCTTCCCGCTGATCTTGCCGCCAACAAAACCACTCCGATTAATTTTACGCTAAGGGTTCTTAACAACCCCACGCTTAGTTATCTAAACTTTTTTGTTATCGGCCTGGCAATGGCCGCTTTTCAACAAGGAATCTTCTTAGCCGTAGGCGCTAGTATCATCAGCGAATACCAAAACCTTCGCGAGTTGGCACCCTGCCAGCCACTTAAAGTTATGACCGCCAAACTTTTGCCGTATTTCGTCTTGGCGACACTTTCCTTCTTTATTACCCTGCTTGTCTCAATTGAAGTTTTTGATATTCCCTTCAGAGGTGACTTAACCAGCCTATTTTTACTGGCAATTACTTTCGTTCTGACCGCAATCGGTTTTAGCAGTCTGGTTGCTTCCTTTTGCGAGAGTGAAATAACCTTTACCAAACTCTCTTTGACCTATGCAGTTCCGGCATTTACTTTATCCGGCTATGTCTGGCCACTACAGTCCATGGACAGCTTTAGTCAAACAATAGCGTATATCTTCCCGCTGTTTTACCTCTCCGATGCTGTTCGTGACATCATGTTGGCCGGCCACTCGCCGCTTCTCTACCGTAACATTATCATTCTACTACTGCTTGGCGTAACCTTGACTGCCCTTTCGACATTAGTCTATGCCAAAAAGCGGCGTCAGTTTGAAATTAACGCCACCCAGTCAAACATCGCACTATAATTTTTTGCTAAGTGTTATAACCTATTGATCTCCGACTAAGAGGACGGAGTCTTACAGGCTGTTAACGAGATATAAGTGAGTCTTGCGTTCGGAGGGGGTTATTGCCTCCACCGAATGCTTAGAACGAACTTAGTTCGAGTGTTATAGCCTGTTGATCTCCGACTAAGAGGACGGAGTCTTACAGGCTGTTAACGAGATAATTTAAAAACCGGAAATTCGCGCTGCTAAATATTTAGCGAACATAACCGGCCTAGGAGGTTTTTCTGATGAACCGCTACAATAAATATTGCATGAGCCTGCTCCTGTCAGCCGTACTTATGACAGCGGCAATGCAGCCAGTGCATGCCGAACCTGACCCGAAAACCTTAACCCTTTCTGACAGTATCGCTCTAGCTCTGGAAAATAATCCGGCCATGAAAATTGCCCAGTCCAACCAGGAAAAAGCAGCCTGGAGTGTCAACAAAGCCCGCGCCTACAATGGCTTGTCCTTAGGATATAATTATACCCTGGCCCGCACCGACACCCCTGCCTCCTGGTACAATAATACCACTACAACTTACCCATACTCCTACTACTTCAACGGTAGTAATAATGTCCTGATCGACTACCCCGAATGGACCAAAGTTTATAATGCTTACCAGCACCAATTAAAACTGACCCTGCCAGTCTATACCGGCGGTAAAATAGAAAACAGCATTAATCTTGCCAAGCACGGCTCCGCTGCGGCCGATCTTGGCACCACCTCAGCTAAACAGCAGCTTACCATGGATGTAACCACATCTTATTTCACTGTGCTGCAGGCCCGCAACTTAGAAGATGTTGCCAGCCAAGCAGTGAATGATCTAAACGCGCATCTTAAGAATGTCAAAAATCATTATGATGCCGGTACAGTGTCTTTATCTGATGTGTTGCAAACGCAGGTCCGGCTGGCCAATGCCCGCAACAATCTCATCAAAGCTCAAAACAGTTATAAAATGGCCCGCTACAAATTTAACAAGGTCATCGGCTTGTCACTGCACAATGAAGCAACCTTGGCCGATAAATTCAGCTACAAGCCCTACACCCCAACGGTTGACGATAGCATAGCTGTCGCCTTAAAAAACCGTCCGGAAATGGCTCAGGCAAACCTGAAAATTGCCATGGCCAACGATAAAGTGAAAATTGCCGACAGCGGCAATAAGCCGACCGTAGCCTTAGTTGGTACCGAAACCTGGACTGACACTGCCCCATCTACCAGTAAAGGCAAAAACAGCTGGCTGGTTGGCGTAAACGTTCAGTTTAATATATTTGATAACGGCCTGACCAAAACCGAAATCAAGCAGGCCAAACATGAGGTAACCGAATCCCAGGAACAAACCCGCCAGTTAATCGATAAAGTCTCACTGGAAGTTTGCCAGGCCTATCTCAGCGTACAGGAAGCCGCTGAACGCATTACCAACAACCAGGTAGCAGTCCATCAATCCGCAACCGATTACAAATTGGCCCAGGAACGCTATGAAGCCGGCGTTGGCACCAACCTTGACGTAATTGATGCTGAACTGGCAATGATCCAGGCCAAAACCAACTATATTCAAGCCCTCTATGATTACAACACCAGTCGAGCACAGCTTGATAAAGCAATGGGCACAATAAAATAATCACCTTTGCCAAAGGGCGTGTCGCAAACCGTTTTTAGAAAAAACGCGGAGCGATACGCCTTTTTGTATAAAACAGGAAGAAAAATAAGAATCCACAGGCAATTAAGGGCATATATACCGCTTGAATTTGGCGACCCCTGCGGCAACGATAACTATCGCTTTTTGCATCATAGGGCATATTTTCCCGCTTACCGATATCACTTCGGTATTTGCGGGTTTTGGCTTTGGTAACCGAACCGAATCATCTGCCGGGATCATTTCTCTGATGTACAGGCATAACCAGTTAATATACAGTCCCGTTTGCTGTATAATCTGGTTGTAATTTCGGGGTTGTCACAAACTTGACTTTACAACAAAAAATGGCAGCTGGCATTAGCCGGAAGCCATTTTTTGTTTTTTTATTGGCTGTTTTTGTGCGACAGCCTTTTATATTTTATCTTTTATTTTTTGTTACTTTTTTACTTTGCTGATTACTGCTTTAACCACAACACCATTTTCATTGAATTCCACCATTGTACCTGCAGAATAAACATTTATGCTTCCGTCAGGCGAAGGCAGTTTTGTATCGTTTTTTAGTGTTCCTTTAATAACTTCGCCTTTGTCATTTAGTTCAACTTGTGTTTCTTCTTGAAATTGAATAAATCCAGGACATGCTATATTTTTTGTATACCCCGCACTTAAATTTTGTTGCCAACCAACAGGCCGTAGAAGTGGTGCAAATGCAATGGTACAAGTTGCTATCATCCCATTTTCATGAAAACTTATTTCAGTAAAAGGTTTTATCAATATTTCGCTGTTTTGACCGAGAGGAAATAAAACCTCACCCCCACCAAAGCCTTTGGCTACTGTACCTTTTACAACCTCACCTTTATTATTAAAAGTAACTTTAGTTTCGTTTTTAAATTCAAGAACCTTTGGCCATAAAATGTAATAGGCCCTATATTGAGTAATCAAACTCACATAATAGTCTTGAGCAGCCCCAACTACTGGGAGCGAGGTGTTACGCAATAATGTACCTTCAATAACCTCTCCATTTCCGTTTAAAGTAACAACAGTCCCCTTTTTAAATTCCGTAAGGTTAGCCACAATCATTCCTGGTGGTGTTAGTACTGTATTTTCATCTAATGTTTTGGTAATCGCAGCAGCATCAACACTGCCATAATAATAGAAAAATATAAAGGCTAGCACCACCGTCCCGGTTAATAACCGTAATAATAAATTCTTCATAGTATCCCGCCCTGTTTTATCTTCTATTTTTATCAATTTTTTAATTCGCTGGTTTTACGGCTTTAATTACAACACCATTTTCATCGAACTCCACAGTCGTACTCGCTGCATAAACATTTATACTTCCGTCAGGCGAAAGTAGTCTTGTATCTTTATTCAATGTGCCCTTTGTCACTTCTCCTTTTTCATTTAACTCAACTTGTGTCTCACCCTTAAACTCGACTAATCCTGAACACTTTACTTTATTTCTAAAATTTACCCTCAACGTTTGCCGCCACCCTACTGGACGTAAATACGTATCTTGCACCAGTGTAAAGGTGGCCAATATACCATTATCATGAAAACTAACTTCAGTGCCGTCCTTCACCATCACAGAACTTAATTGACCAACCGGAAGTACGGCACGTTCTATTGTACCTTTGATTACTTTGCCTTCATCATTAAAGGTTACTCTCGATCTTGGTTTAAAACTAAGATTAATATAGCAATTTGATACTTTTGCTGCACTCGTGAGAATTTCATAGGATGTTAAAGTACCTTCTAATACTTCATCATTATCATTTAAAATAACTGTAGTTCCTTTCTTAAATTCCGGTATAAACATCCAAATTGTTGCCATGACTCCCGGCGGCGTTATTTTTGTATCTTCATCTAATATCTTGGTAGTTTTGGCAGCATTAACAATACCCTTAGGACAAAATAGAACAACCAGCACTATTATTACTGTTAATACCCGTACTAATAAATTTTTCATAGTATCCCTCCCTGTTTTATTTTATTCATGTTTTGGTTCGATATTCTCATTTCCTTTTCCTACCATTTTTTTGTATTATAGTCCAATATTCTTTATACCAAAATAATTTATTGCTTATATTTATATTTCCAATTACTATGTTTTTCAAATATATTGTGCACTTTTCTCTTCAGATATCCGCAAAATAATAAGAGAGTGCGTTTAATTTGCACTCTCTTATTTGCATATTTTCCAAATAACGCAATAGATTAGAATATTTTCTCGCACACTATGCTCATAATCTCACTAAATAAATTAGAACATATTTAAATGATTTTGCAAAGAATCAGCAAACTTTCCAATATGTATTCCATCTACAAAGGAATGATGCACTTGAACAGAAAAAGGAAGCATCACCTTCCCGCCTCTTTCAAAATATTTTCCCCAGTCAAATAGTGGTGTAGCATTATCTTTTTTCCCAGAATTAGTATGTGAAATATGGGTATACGATACCCATGGGAATGGCGAAAACTGATATACAGCATTACCTAATGGCCCTGTAAAATACTCTTTTTGATTTTTAGCCGTTTTGCTAGCTATGGCAACATATTCTTCCACTGTATCCTGCATTTTAACATTAACAACCTTAAAAAGCTCGGTATCTTTATTAATATACGTAAAGGAAGTGTCAATTCTATCATAAAGCACTATCTGACCATCTACGAAGCGGTATTTAAACTCCTCAATTTCGTTGGCACATTTTGAAACAATAAAGATTAGAGTCATTGTAAACGAATATTTCATCGCTTTAACTCTTGCTAAGAAATCGCTTATATCCAATTCAAAAGTTACACAATATGAAGGCTCAATGCTGTTTCTAAATATTTGACAGTGTAACGCCCGCTTCCAATTATCTTCATCAATAACCTTATAATTATTAGCCATAATTATGTCGTCTCCTTTATGAATCTTTCCAGTTTATGTATATTTATTGTATCAGATAAACTGGAAGTATGCGAATATCAACCACTAATTGCGACAGCGCCTTTTTTTATCCGATGGATAATGAGACTAAAATTCAGAGGGGGTTAAAACCCCCTCTGAATTTTAGTCTCATTTATAACCCGTATTGTTCCTTGCCTAATTTACCTCACCGGTGTTGTCTTCCAGCGGTCATGAAGCCAAAACCACTCATGAGGAAACTGGCGAATATGATCCTCAATAATATCTGTAAGCTTTTGCGTAGTAATAGAAATAGCTTCATCCCTGTCTTCAGTCTTATCAACCCAAATCAAGGGGTGAACAAGAACAGTATGCGTTCCGTCGCCATTTGCGGTGATAAAAATTGGAACAATAGGAGCGTTTCTCATTCGCGCCAATACTGCCGACCCTGCGGCCGCGGTAGCCGGACGCCCAAAAAACTTGACAAAAACCCCTTTCTCCTTTGCATCCTGGTCCAACATCAGACCAAGCATTCCGCCCTTATCCATCAACCTAATCATCTCACGGACATCAGTCTTATACGCCAAACGCATGCCTGAAAGCTTACGATACTCGTTAATAAATCTATCCATCGCGGCATTGGTCTGTTTTTGTGGTATCCCCACAAAGGGATAGCCATTTAAAGCCAAGGCCTGTCCTAATATCTCCCAATTACCAGAGTGACCACCTGATAAAATAACGCCCCTTCCATACGACAAAGCTTCATCCAAATACTCCCGTCCCTCAATGGTAACATACTTATGAATATTATCCTTATTAAGCCTGGGAAAATAAAGCACCTCCATAAGCATACGCCCAAAGCGAGTTGCACTCTGCTTAACCAGCTTTAACGCAGCAGGTCGGTCAAGCCCCAAACTAAGCATTACATTCTTAACCGCCATTTCTTTGCGTCTACCGGGAACCAGCGGCCAACACACTTCACCCAGCCAATCACCAAGTTTGCCGCGAATTACGCCCGGCAATAAGCAGACTATACGACTAAGAAATTTTGCTACATAATAGGACATAGCTACTCCTCTATACTAGTCAAGCTTATAAATGAGACTTAATTCAGGTGGGGTTTTACCCCATCTGAATTTTAGTCGAATTATCCAGGGAATTAGCCGTTCTTTACTCCATGCTGTAGAGGATGGAGTATTAGAACGGGTTATTCATCGGATAAAGCAAAAACCACCTTAAGCCATTATCTAACGTTAAATAAAGTATTACCGCCCAGCAGGTAAGTTCATACCTGGATATTATTAGTTCCAGGCAAGGCCTCCAGCAAGCTTACTTGGGACGTATTTTAATGCGCCCTCTACCTTGTTAGCGTTCTTATGGAAGTAGAAAGTCTATATAGCTCATCAATTATTAATATTATCAATATTCATATTAAATATTTTTATAATTTCGCAGTTAAAAATTAATATTTTTAATTTATATATTGATATTCCTTAATATGGATGTTATATTTAGCTTGCATTAATCGCGAGGTGATACTCATTAGCCATAAACTTTTAACCCACTGTCCGGTCTGCAATAAGAACATAACAATAACAAAACTTGCCTGCAAGAATTGTACAACAAAAATTGAAGGCGATTTTTTGCCATGCAAATTTTGCCGCCTGCCTGATGAGCAAATCGAATTCATTGAAGCATTTCTCAAATGCCGCGGTAACATTAAAGACGTAGAAAAGGAACTAGGTATATCGTATCCCAGCGTTCGTAGCCGCTTAGACAGTGTTTTACAGGCGCTCGGCTATCTCGGCAACAAAGAAGAGTATCAACACCCCGCTATCCGCCGCCAGAAAATTTGGGATGCTATCGAAAATGGGAAAATAACCTCCGAAGAGGCTGAAAAAGAGCTGCGTAAAACATAAAAATAGCATTATCAATAATCGAGAAGGTGTATCCATGAGTGATGAACGAATGAAAATCCTGGAACTGATTCAAAATGGCAAGATATCCGCGTCTGAGGGACTTGAACTTCTAAAAGCAATGGACGATGGAAACCGTCAGCCTAGTGGCACTATTGAAAACGTTGGACATATCTTACACATACGCGTTATCACCGGACAAAATAACACCAAAGTAAATGTCAATCTTCCATTGAGTCTATTCAAAGTTGCAACCAAATTTGCAAATATCGGCTTGAAAGTCATCCCCGAAGACGCCCGTCAGGAAATGCTTAAAAAGGGCATTGACTTGACTCAAATAAACTTTGACGAACTGTCTAAACTTATTGACCAAGGCTTAGTTGACGGTAAGCTGGTTGATATTGACACCGAAGACGAAAAGTCAGGACGAACCAAGGTCGAAATATATGTGGAATAATCGACCTAGTTACTTTTTAATAACTCGAATACATAATAAATCACTTAACCTCATTCTGCCCTTGCCACTCTTCGTTTTTGAAGATTTACTGCAAGCTGCCTCCGACCTGTTCTCGCTATGGGGAGTATTATTTCCCCAGCACAAGCTGCCATTATCATTTATAACAATCACCTTAAATCTTTGCCGCGAACTTCGCCAAATGAGGCGTTGTCAACTCATTAATTTTTCAAATGACCACTATAAAATTTCAATTTCATTACATTAGTTGAGGTATAATCATGAAAAAATTCGTTATTCGCTGCCTTGTTAACATGGCAGGCATTTATATAGCCAGCCGGCTATTTCCCGCTATATCTTTTGCATCACCGGAAACGATATTTGGCGCAGGTTTTGCCCTGGGCCTAATTAACCTTTTAGTGCGTCCCTTTTTACTTTTAATCGCCCTTCCCATAAATCTCGTAACATTAGGCTTATTTACACTAGTTATTAACGGTCTACTTGTAATGTTAACCACCTGGTTGGTAAGTTCTCTTTACATTCCCTCGTTTGGGCTTGCCTTTATAACCGCATTTATTATCTCGGTACTAAATGTCATTACCGACCGTTTGCGCTATTAATAACAGCTAACTAACACAAAAAGTGGCCTACCTTTTCGTCGAAGGTAAAGCCACTTTTTTTATATTCTGCTCTCATTTATTATCTTGCGTTAATTTCTCCCTGATATACTAACCCACGGGCCGCATCGACCGTTACTACCATGCCATCGGTTAGAAGGTTGGTAGCCCCATCCGCCCCGACAATTACAGGCAAACCATAACTAATGCCAATTATTGCCGCATGTGAAGTTAGACCGCCCTCTTCGGCTACAATTGCCGCTGCTTTGGCAGCATAACCAGCTGTTTCGTCATCAATACCGCTGACCACCAGAATATCGCCTGACTGAAACCGCTGCGCCAAATCGCGGCCATTTACTGCCAAGCAAACCTTACCGGTTTTTGCGTTCTGTCCAATACCGACACCGCGCACAAGTATATTGCCAACAGTATGCACCCGAATCATATTCGTTGTCCCGGACATACGCGCCGGCAAACCAGCAGTAATAACCACCAGATCCCCTTCTTTAACATATTGTGTCGTCAACGCCGCAGCAACCGCTTCAGTTACCATTTTATCACTGTCAGCCGAGTCTCCGCCAAGCAAAGGATGAACACCCCACAGAAGAGTCAACCGCCGCAACGTTTTTTCCAATGGAGTTACGGCTACAATTGCCGCGTTTGGCCGGTATTTAGAAACCATTCTCGCAGTATAACCCGACTGGGTCGCAGTAATAATTGCCGCAGCCCCAAGTTCGTGTGATACCTGTACAGTAGCATGGCTGATAGCATTAGTAGTGGTAGAGTGCCCGCCAATTCCCTTGCTCTGTAATATACAGCCATAATTTAACGCGTCTTCAGTATGTATCGCAATTCTGGCCATAGTTTCGACAGCTTCCACCGGATACTTGCCTGATGCAGTTTCACCGCTCAGCATTATTGCATCGGTTCCATCCAATATGGCATTGGCAATATCACTTGCCTCGGCTCTTGTGGGACGGGGATTAGCAGTCATTGACTCCAGCATTTGAGTGGCAGTAATGACCGGTTTTCCAGCCTTATTACATTTCTCGATAAGTTGTTTTTGAATTAACGGCACTTCTTCGGCTGGTATTTCTACCCCCAGATCGCCCCTGGCAACCATTACTCCGTCCGCAACTTTAAGAATTTCGTCAATGTTCTTGACCCCTTCGGCATTTTCGATTTTGGCGATAATGTCCATTGCCGCCCCGGCAGACTCCAGCACTTTTCTGATAGCTAGGATATCCTCCGCGCGCTGAACAAAAGACGCCGCAATAAAGTCCATGTCCTTTTCGACCCCGAACAAAATATCGGCCTCATCACGTTCAGACAAAAAGGGCAGTTTTATACCTACCCCTGGAACGGCTACGCGTTTTAGATCACTAATTTGCCCGCTGTTCTGAACAGTAGTAACGATTTTATCGCCTTCTACTTTTTCTACTTTCAAACTAATTAACCCGTCAGACAGTAGAATAAAATTCCCTGGCGCTACTTCCTTAGGAAGTTCAGAATAGCTTACTGACGCCATATTTTCGTCGCCATTAACTTCTTTTCCGGTAAGAATGAAAGTTGCTCCGGCAGTAAGAGTAACTTTGCCTGCAGCAAATCTCCCCAGCCGCATTTCCGGTCCTTTAGTATCAAGTAATAGACCGATATTTTTGCCGCTTTGAGCTGCAGCTTTCCTGGCCATATCAATCCGCCCGGCTTGCTCTTCATGCGAACCGTGCGAAAAATTAAATCTGACCACATTCATCCCAGCAGCCAGCATTTTTTCAAAAACTCCGGGCTTGTCGGTACTAGGCCCGGCCGTACAGACTATTTTCGTTTTCTTCACTCAAATCAACCGCCTTTCATAATTTCTTCTATTCAGCAGTTTGCTTATTCAGTCTAAGCTCTAACGCTTGTCTTTCCTTCTCAAAACCAGGCTTGCCAAGAAGAGCAAACATATTCTTCTTATAAGCTTCAACCCCTGGTTGGTTAAAAGGATTTACTCCTAAAAGATAGCCGCTTATTCCGCAGGCCTTTTCGAAAAAATACACTAACTGGCCAAAATAATATGCGTCAAGCTTTGGTACCCGAATAATAAGATTAGGCACACCACCATCGGTATGGGCCAGCACAGTTCCTTCCATCGCCCGCTGATTAATAAACTGGAGGCTTTTTCCTGCCAGGAAATTTAACCCGTCGAGATTCTTCGTTTCTTCATTAACGATTTTTTCCGGTCCATTATCCGCTACCCACAACACCGTTTCAAACAAGTTCCGTTTTCCTTCCTGGATATACTGCCCCATTGAATGAAGGTCGGTAGTAAAACCAACTGCCGCCGGAAATATGCCCTTCAGCTCTTTGCCTTCGCTTTCACCAAACAGTTGTTTCCACCATTCCGCAAAATATTGAAGCGACGGCTCATAGTTAACTAAGAGTTCTATCGTTTTTCCTTCAGCATAAAACAGGTTACGAACAGCAGCATATTGGTAACATGGGTTGCTATCAATTGAAGCTTTACCATATAGCTCACGAGCCATTTTGGCTCCAGCCATTATTTGATCTATGTCAATGCCAGCCGCAGCGATAGGAAGTAAGCCAACAGCAGTTAAAACAGAAAATCTTCCACCTACATTATCAGGTATAACAAAAGTTTCGTAACCTTCTTCATCCGCCATTTGCTTCAGAGCGCCGCGCTTACAGTCGGTTGTGGCAAATATTCTTTCCTTGGCTCCGGTTTTGCCGTATTTTTTCTCCATATATTCACGAACAAACCGAAAAGCAACAGCCGGCTCAGTCGTTGTGCCAGACTTCGATATTACATTAACCGAAATATCTTTTCCTTCTAATATATCCCAGAGATTGGCCAAATAGGCTGAGCTAAGCTGGTGTCCCAAAAAATATATTTCCGGTGTTTTTCGTCTATCTTTTGGCAGTTGATTATAGAAAGTATGATTCAGCATTTCTAATGCTGCTTTAGCACCAAGATATGAACCACCGATACCAATGACAATCAGTACATCTGATGAAGCGCTAATTTTAGCCGCGGCCTGTTTTATTCTCGCATATTCTTCTTGGTCATAGTTTACAGGCCAGTCCAACCAACCCAAATAATCATTACCTGCTCCGGTTGCTTGATGCAATTTCTCATGCACCAAAGAAACCTGTGATTCAATCCTTAAAAGCTCTTCTTTTTGAATAAAAGGCAGTGCATAGGAATAATCAAAGGCTATTTCCTTGGTCACAATCTTTCCCTCCAGCGTTTTCGTTAAACTGCTTAAAGCCTACCTGCTTATCTATTCTATTAATAATTGGCACTACGAATTACGTTAGTAAAAAAATATATAAATGAAAAATCTTTATATAGAAAGGCTTCTGGCTAATTCATATAGTGGCAATGATAATTTGTGCTCCTGACTCAGTGCATCACTTAAATCCACTGCCACCATCTGATTATTTTGAATGCCAACCATCTTGCCACGCTCTCCTTCGGCGAGAAGATCAACCGCTTTCGCTCCCATTTGACTTCCCAGCATCCGGTCATAGGCTGATGGCGATCCGCCGCGTTGGATATGGCCAAGCACTGTCACTCTTGTTTCAAATCCTGTCCGCTCGTGGATTACTTCCCCGATTTTGTGCCCGGTAGAAACACCTTCGGCCACAATAATAATACTGTGTTTTTTACCACGCTTTTGACTTGCTAATAGGCGGGCAACTATATCATCCATATTCATTTCAGTTTCAGGAATCAATACCGATTCTGCGCCGCCAGCCAGTCCTGACCACAAAGCAATATCACCAGCATGTCTTCCCATAACTTCAACAACATAAGTCCGGTCATGAGAAGTCGCGGTGTCTCTGATTTTATCGATTGCATCAATAACGGTGTTTACTGCGGTATCAAACCCCAGCGTCATATCGGTGCAAGCGATGTCATTGTCAATGGTTCCAGGTATGCCAATTGTCGGAAATTCCAGGCGCGTTAACGCTAGAGCACCATTAAACGAACCGTCGCCACCAATAACTACCAAGCCTTCAATGCCAGAATCCTTAAGCCGGTTAAGTGCCAACCGTTGTCCGGCCAATTCTTTAAAGGCTTCACAACGAGCAGTTTGCAGAATTGTTCCGCCGCGCTGAATAATATCCCCGACACTGCCCAGACCGAGTGGTACATAATCGCCGTCCATAAGCCCCTGATAACCATGCTTAACCCCAATGACTTCCATCTTCTTAAATATTCCCCGCCGCACCACTGCCCTAATGGCGGCGTTCATCCCCGGTGAGTCTCCCCCACTTGTCAATACAGCAATCTTTTTCATATTTTCTGTCCCTTCCTACTTAAGCCCAGCAATGAATGAAACCTTTTGCTCAACATAAGCCTTTATAGCTTCCGCATCATCCATTTTCAGCGCTGCCTGGGCGATATCAACAGCGTCGGCCTTGGATAATTGGCGGATTAAGGCCCGTGCGGCCAAAATTGAACTCGCACTCATACTGAATTCATCAAGCCCCATCCCCAATAAAATCGGGATAGCCGTCAAATCGCCAGCCATTTCGCCGCACATTCCCACCCATTTTTTCTCGTTATGCGCTGCGGAAATAACATTCTGAATCAGACTTAATACCGATGGATTTAATGGCTGATAAAGATAAGAGATTTTTTCATTCATCCGGTCAACCGCCAAAGTATACTGAACTAAATCATTTGTTCCAATACTGAAAAAGTCCACTTCCTTGGCAAATTGATGCGCCAGTGCTGCAACCGCTGGAATTTCAACCATAATCCCAACTTCCATCTGCGGATTGAAACTAATGTTCTCTTTGGACAGCTCCTGTTTGACCTCTGCTAAAATGGCATTAGCAGCCCGAAGTTCCTGCAATGTAGCGATCATTGGATACATCATCTTGACTTTTCCGTAAGCGCTGGCCCTAAGAATGGCTCTAAGCTGAGTTTTAAATATTTCCGGCCGATCAAGACACAACCTAATAGCTCGATAGCCTAAGAACGGATTCATTTCTTTCGGCATTTCTAGATAAGGCAGTTCCTTGTCGCCGCCAATATCAAGGGTTCGAATAACCACAGGTCGCTCTTTGCCAAACAGCATCGCGACTTCTTTATAGGCTTTAAACTGCTCTTCTTCTGATGGAAATTCAGCTCTTCCCATATATAAAAACTCAGTACGATACAAGCCAACCCCTTCGGCGCCGTTAGTTATCGCTCCCTTGGCATCTTCAGGGTTGCCGATATTGGCTGCGAGCTCTACCTGAACTCCGTCGCTAGTTATCGACTTTTCATTAAGCAGTTTTTCAAATTCACGTTGACGGGCCGCAAACTTTTCCTTTTTCGCGCGATACTCTTGAATAATACCTTCCGGCGGATTAACCAATACTTTGCCTTCATTGCCATCAACAATGACAAAATCCCCGGCCTTAACTTTCGTGACAATATCTTTGAGGCCAACAACAGCCGGAATGCCCATTGACCGGGCCATAATCGCCGAATGAGAAGTTCGCCCACCGATATTAGTCACAAACCCGGCAACCTTGTCACGATCGAGCTGCGCAGTATCTGATGGGGTTAAGTCATGCGCACACAAGACAACCTCTTCGGCAATATCCGCCAAGGACATCGTTTTTATTCCTAACAGACGCCGCAGCAGACGGCCAGCTACATCTTTTAAATCAGCGGCCCGCTCGCGCATATACTCGTTATCCATTCCGGAAAATATCGCAACAAACTCTGCTGTCACTTCCTCAACTGCGGCTTCGGCATTAATCATCGCTTGTTTAATCTTTTCGATAATCCCGCCAAGATATTCCGGATCTTCTAGCATCATAATATGAGCCGAAAAAATAGCAGCGGCGTCATCGCCAAGTTTTTGCCTGGCAGTATCCCGCACCGTTTCAAGCTCGGCAATGGCTTGGCGGATTTCCTCTTCCAGTCGTGCTATTTCGCGATCAACAGCATCCGAAGAAATAGTCTGTCTTATTACCCGGACTTCTTGGTCTTCCAGCAAAAAGGCCCGGCCTAAACCATAACCAGAGGCAGCGGCTATACCCTTACATTCCATTTTATTGTCCTCCTACTTTAGTCTTTAAGCCCTTCCAATAACTCTACAATCGCCTGCAGTGCTTCTGCCTCCTGTTCGCCTTCGGTAACAACAAGCACTTCATCATTTTGCCCTACCCCTAAAGCCATCACATTCATAATACTTTTAGCATTTGCTTTTTTCCCTTGCTTAACCAAACTGACATTACAGCGAAATGAACTTGCCTTCTGAACAAGCAGTGCTGCCGGACGAGCGTGTAAACCTGTAGGATTCTTAATTACAACTGATTTTTCCATATTCTAGTACCATACCTTTCGCTAATTGATTATTCTATATTACATTCTGAATATTACCAAACCGTACAAACTATTGTTTGTCCGGCTACAGCCATAGTATTAGTTACCTTTAAAGTTTTCCCCCGAAACTGCGTAAAGATAATTGGCGTAACAATAGATTTTGCATATTTGCTGATAAAGCCAAAGTCCGCTTCCAGAAGCGGAGTACCAATATCTACTTCTTCACCCTCTTTAACTAGTGGGTGAAAACCAGCTCCGCCAAGTTTCACAGTGTCTATCCCTACATGGATGAGCACCTCCAAACCGCCGCCTTCAAGCACTATTGCATGCCGCGTATGGAAAAACTGAACCACAGAGCCTTTAATAGGCGAACAAATAAGATCACTTGTAGGCATAATAGCAAAACCATCACCCATAAGTTTCTCAGCAAAAATCTTGTCAGGCACTTCAGCTAAATTTATCACAGTCCCAGAAAGCGGTGCATAAATGAAATGTCTCCCAGTTTCGCCTGCAAATTTATGGTCCCGCTTAGGTTGATTTGATACAGACGGTGCAACATCTCCAATGACTATAATTTTCTGAATTCGCTCTTTCAACGAATCTGCTTTTAGTCCAAATATGGCCTGAAAGCAGTTCCCGGCCTCAAAAACCCCGGCAGCCCCTAACTGTTTTAAACGAGCCTTGTCAACCAGACAAGAATCCTTTACAGCTACCCGAAGCCTAGTAATACAGGCGTCAACGGTCTTTATGTTCTCGCGTCCACCGAACGCAATAACAACATCTGAGGCTGTGCTATCAAGGAAATTAGACCGCGCTTTTTTGCTAAAGTCATCATCCATAATGTTCTCCTTTAGGAAAGCATCAAAAAAGCATGAGCAATATTCTCAAGGTATTTTGCCCCTTAAGAAATTCACTCATGCCTGATCGAATCAGTCACACGATTAAAAGTATTCAGTCCTTTGAACGTTCCACTATTCGCTGAAGATGAAGTGTGAGATAACCAGCCTCAGTTTCAGGAATATCTGCACTCAATTCATTTTGTAAAATTTTCACTAACTTCCAGGCGATATTATAACATATCGGATATTCCCTTTGCAATACCTTGCTCAAACGACTTTCGCGTTCAAATGGAAGCCGGCTTTCAGCCTGCTCTATCACAAAGCGGATATGGGTCAGCAGTCTGGCATAATCCAAACTAGTTTTATCAATTTCCAAGACCAATTCCATTTCAATAATCCGAATTAGCTTGGCAATCAAATCATTAAATCGGTTCATCTGACTAAGATTCCGTTTGATCCTGCCGCAATGAAGATGCAGGGCCAGGAAGGCCGTTTCATCTTCCGGAATGGCAATCTTTAGCCGTTCCTGCAAAAGAGCTACTCCTTCTTGCGCCAAGGCATATTCCTGCGGATAAAGAATACGTACATCATATAAAAACGGATTGTTAATATTTACTCCTTGCTGCAGGCGTTTAATAACAAAAGCAAGATGATCTATTAAGGCAACCAAAAAATGGTTAGATAAAGTCCCCTCAAGTTGCTTTTCAACATAGTGCACATATTCAGTAACAACTCGCATGACGCCTTCATCATTCTCGACAAAGAGCCTTAGCATCTGCTCGCGCTCACCTTCAGATGTCAGTACAAAAACCTTTTCAATATTTGGATTGCGTTGTATGATATCTCCCTTAGCGCACTGAAAACCAATGCCTTTGCCGCTGAGAATTACTTCCCGTCGTCCTTGATCAAAGGCAACTACTGCATTATTATTTAATGCTTTTTTTACAACATAACTTTCGTCACTCACCTAAATACACCCTTTAGTCACGCAATAAACCAGGTAAATTGTTGAACTTATATGTCCGTAGCCGATTTTTCATCACCGCTACCTCAATAATGTTAGCTAAATTTCGCCCAGGTCGGACCGGAATAGTCATTTCCGGCACACTGATACCTAAAATTTCGCGAGTTGGCGGTGGATCAATGCCAAGTCGATCATACATTTTCCCATCTTGCCATTCTTCCAAATTAACAATCAGCTGGATATCTTTCTCATCCCGTACAGCGCCTGTACCAAACAGTTGAGTTACATCCATGATCCCTAGGCCGCGCACCTCAAGTAAGTGGCGAATATTCTCTGGCGCACTTCCACGAATACTGTCTTCATCAATCCGCCTTACTTCCACAGCATCATCGGCAACCAATAAATGCCCATTTTTAATTAACTCTAAGGCTGTTTCACTTTTTCCGATTCCGCTCTCACCGGTGATCAGCACCCCTACACCGTATATATCGACCAATACAGCATGAATCAACGTACTTGGCGCTAATTTATTTGTAAGATAACGAATCAATAAATAAAACAATTGAGTTGTCGACCTAGTTGTCGAAAGCACCGGAATATTTCGTTCATTTGCAAGTTCAAGAACTTCATTAGGAACCTGCAAGCCTCGTGTAAATATTGCACAAGGCACTTCAGATACCAGTACCTGGCCCAAATTAATCTGCATTCCTCTGATATCAAGTTCTTGTAAAAGCCCAAGCTCCGTCTGACCATAAATTTGAATACGTTGAGGCATCAAATAAGTTAAATAGCCTAACAATTCTGCACTGGGACGTTTTAATGTATATTCAGTAATCTCTTTTGTTAAACCGTTTTCACCAGCTTTGACTTCAAACTCAAATTCATCAGCCAGCTGTTTCACATCAAGCATAGTCTTAACCACCTCCTTTGGCGGTTAGTTATATCCTGGTAACAATTTATTATTTCGCCATGATAGGTAGAAATCTCCTTTATCCAGGCTATATTTCTAAAAAATAAACCGTATAATCCAAAACCGCCCAGCTTGAAATCACAGCTAGACGGTCAATTTCATCACTCGTATAGTAATACAATAATCTTCAACATAGTCATATTGTTAGTCCATAGACTCACCAGCAACCTTATCCGATAGTATACCAATAATTTCCTTCTAGTTTGATAACTCCAAGATTAAGCTCCTGCTTGATTTGTCGGTACCAAAAGACATCGTCGTTTCATGTACACTTTCTAAAAGCACCTGCTTAGCGAAGTAGCAACTAATTCCGGCCAATACGCTCAGTGATACCACCATAAATGATAAGGTAATAACAAGCAGTCGTACGCGAATAGTTGTTATCCTTAATCTCATGTCAAATCTCAAAGTTATGCCCCCATTTTTGGTCAGACGCCTTACCTCATTCTGCGATCATTAATTCGGATAGTTCCTGCAGCATAATAACCCTGTTATAATTTTATCTTATATTGCAACATTTTTCGTCAAATTAATCCAAGTACTTACATTATAAATAAATCTATGAATATTCACCATTATCCTTCAGCGTTAAATTTCTCTCTAAAAACCGCTCAGATAGTATCCTTGAAAGATAATAACCTGGATTGATAATCCCCTAGTTCCTTATTGTCAGCTTCTAGCATCTTGAAACACCTGTGGATTAATTCGTCAAAGCAAATAGCAGTTTAGACATTACAAAATATCAGGCTCAATACAAAAGTTATCAACAGTTTTCCTGCTTATTCACAACTTTATCCACAGCCAATCCACTATTATCTATTTAGATGCTGAGTATTCACTAGTATCCTAGAGTAATTATATACTATAAAAAAAGTAACTGACTAAGGTGCAATTAAACAAGCTACCTTAGTCAGTTACTTTTAAAAAACCATTTAAAATAGTAAAAAAGCCCAACGAATATTTTCGTGGGCTTTTGATTTCATGGTTGCGGGAGCAGGATTTGAACCTGCGACCTTCGGGTTATGAGCCCGACGAGCTGCCAGCTGCTCCATCCCGCGATTAATTGGCTCCTCGAGTAGGACTCGAACCTACGACCGATCGGTTAACAGCCGATTGCTCTACCAGCTGAGCTATCGAGGAATCTTAACCGGCAACTACCTATCCTCCCAGGCCGTTTCCAGCCAAGTACTTTCGGCGTATACGGGCTTAACTACTGTGTTCGGTATGGGAACAGGTGGAGCCCCGTAGCTATCGCCACCGGAT